>ENA-UOWE01000473-UOWE01000473.1-activated-sludge-metagenome-genome-assembly--contig:-NODE-473-length-58272-cov-31.566381_pt1 | contig 58272 bp, 44 predicted proteins | sample MGYA00249841_ERZ761562 | MGnify/ENA primary metagenome ERZ761562 (study PRJEB28883, sample SAMN05720200) | activated sludge metagenome | isolation source: Anaerobic digester | place: Japan...
CGCCCCGAAGCATCCGAATCACGACCTCCCGCTTCCGAGTCGCCGTCCATCGCTGGCCTGACTCCAGTGGTCCGACCGCCCCGTTTCCCGCGGCCGCGCCGCCGAGGGCAACTCCAGTCGGGCTACGTCCCCGGCTATCGGACGTGCCACCGGCACGTTCTCCCCTGCACTCCGTGCAGGGAGCCGGGGCCCCCCTCCGTTTCCCCCGGCTGATTGCCCTGGTCCTCCCTCCGCTCGTCCCTCGTCATCTTTCTCATCTCCTTGAACCTCCTCCCTCGGGGTCATTACCCCAAGTTTGTGTCCAAGGAAGCCGGGTGCAGGTCACAGCAGGTCTTGCCGTTGACCCTGTTGCGCGAGACCACCCGCCTCCTGGACGCCGCGGCCATCGCGAGTGGCGCGAAGTCCCGCAGCGCCTTCATCCGCGCGGCTCTGATCGAGAGGCTCCGGGCGTTTGGGGGCCCGGACGCCGACGCCGCCGCGAACGCGTTGGCCGGCGAGGCCGGTTGACGAGTAACCGCCATCCCGACCCTCACGCGAACCACCATCTCCAACAGAGATTCACAGGAACTCAGGAGGCGTCGCTCGAAGAATCCGCGCGTTGTACCAGCGATCCACCCGGTAGTACCGACCACCGAATGACACGACCTTGCCGGGCGGCACGCAGTGGTGGCCGAACGCCCGCGTCTTCCAGTGTTCCCGCAATTCCTTCTCGAAGCTCCACTTGGCGGCGTAGAAGTCCGCCGCTAGTTCCGAAGCCCATTCCGCGTCGCCTCCGGCGGCCTCATCCCGCCGGTTGAAGTCTCCGACCCGCGTGGCGACGTGCCCGAGTTCGTGGGGCACCACCGCAAGCATCTGCGAGGTCTCCATCCGGGCCATGCGCTTCGAGAAATGGATCTGTCCCGTGCGGTAGAAGCGCCAATCCTCCATGCGTTGGACCCACCGCCATCGACCTGCGTCGATTGCAGCATCAACCTCCTCGGGGTCGGGAGACGGCTGGTCCCCGTGCCAGTATCCCGTCGTGCGGGGATCCTCGCCCGGCGGGATATAGCCAATCGACCGAACGCGACAACGGATCCTTGCCTAGTCCCAAGGGTGGCGGGCCTGGATCCTCTCCAGCACCGTCCGAATCGCGGCCCGGATCTTCGGATTCGCGGTCTCGCAAGGTACGCCGAGGATGTCTTTCTTTTGCATCTCGATCCCCTTCGGAAACCTACTCCCCCAGTTCGTACCCGATCGACACCGACTGGAACTCCTTCGGAGAGATCACCCTCAACTGGTCGGCGACGCGCCCGCGCATCTCCACGGCCAGGTCCAGGCAGAACTTCAGTTCGTCGGGTTGCACGTCCTCGGGGTTGCGGTGCGGATACACCAGCTTCAGCAGGCCCGCCGCCGTCTTCTGGACCGAGTCGTGCGCCCGTTGGGACATGCCCTTGGGGAATCGCACGCGGGCCACGACGTGCGCCTGGAAGTTCCGCCGCCGCAGCAGGCGGAAGATTTCCGCCAGGTAGTCCGTGATGAAGCCGTACCCGGTCGCGTAGTTGTCGGGCGTGATGACCGGCAGCTCCCACCCCGGCAGATAGGCGTGGATCCGGTCCAGGAACGCGGTGTCGTCGCGAAGCTCCGCGGGCAGCGGCTGGAACAGGTGCCGGTAGCAGCCGTCCAGCGGCTGATGGCGCTCCATGTCCGTGTTGATGTTTCCGCCCAGCACGATCGAGCAGGTGGACGTGAACTCCACCCCATCCTTCGTGTACGACCCCTGCGCCATGTAGTTCTTCAGGGTGTCCACGGAAGCGTCTTCCAACTTGTGGGCGCCCTCCCGCTCGCTGGCGATCTCGTCGAACACGACCACGTCCTTCAGCCCGATCACGCCGACGCGCTTGGTCGCGCCGTTGTGGAACAGCGTCGCCGCCGTGGCCTTCCCGCTGGACACCAGGAACGCCCGCTGGCTGGTGTTCTTGTACATGTAGGTCTTGCCCGTCTGCCGCGGCCCGAGCTCGACTAGGTTGTAGTTCGGCTCGACGAACGGGACCAGGCGCAGCAGCAGCAGGCGCTTCACCCGCTCGGACAGCTTCGCCGGGTTGAACCCGACCGTCTGCATCAGCAGGTCGATCCAGTCCTGCGTCTCGAACAGGGCCCGCTTCGCGCAGTAGTCCTCCAGCGACAGCCGGGTCACCTGGAACGGCGTGAATTCGTCGATGCGGAACGGGTAGGCCTTGCGACCGATGGTGTACGACGGCTCGAACTCCACCCGCATCGTGCCCCACGCCCCGCTGGTCAGCAGGACGTCCCCGAACTCGCGAATCACCCGCTCCGAGACACGCACGCGGTTGTCGCCGAGCGCGGGCACGTCCGCCCAGTACTGGAGCATCCGCTGGTCGTAGGCGATCCGGAGCGGGCCTAGCAGCGTGTAGCGCCCCGCCTCCGCGATCTTGTGCTTGATCAACTCCTTCGCGCCGCTCTCGACGAAGTGCTCCTGAAGCAGGCGGTCAATCTTCTGCTGCCCCGGCAGTGGGTCCGCCGGGTCGATGTAGCGCCCGCACAGGTACTCCAGCACGAAGCGCGGGAACTCCTTGTACGCCTCGTTCCAGCGGGTCAAAGACTTGAGAATCACCCGATCCGCCAGGTGCTGTTGCACGGCTGTATCGAGCCTGGTTTCAACCGCCAAAGCATCCGCCATGGGCACCTCTCCCGTGGTCGGTCCGGCCCGAAGGCCGACGCCGCCCGTCTACAACTCGTCCAGCACGTCCAGCGCCCTGCTGAACTCGATCTTGTCGTCCCTCTCCCGCACCCGGACTGCGATCTGCCTGGTCCCCCGCGGCACGGGAGCATACCGCCCGTCGCGCGTCCTGGCCTCCAGCCTGACCCCGACGACCTTCAGATCGCGCGAGGCCCGCAGGGTCGAGGTCCGTTCCACCTCGCGGCCCCGCGAGCAGTCGAAGGTCTCCACAGGAAGGTTTGCGACCGTCAGGCGCAGCGACACCGACCGACCGCCCCGGTTCCGCACCTTCACCACCAGCACCAGGTCGCCGTCCTCCAGCCCTTCCAGCCGATCCGGCATCTCCACGTCCAGCCGGACGTCGTCCGCCTCGACGGCCCGGGTCAGCACGGCCACCGGGACCACCATCTCGGACAGCGACACGCCCCCGTGCGCGTACCGCTCGAAGTCGTTCCGCCCGTCCCGGTCGTACCACGAGCGCCCGATCGCGCACGTGGTCTCGTCGTTGCGCCCTTCGGCGATCGGCATCACGACGCCGGGAGGGTCGTTCCGTCCCACGACGTAGCGGCGGTGGACCTCCGATCGCCCAGGTTCGTGCGACCTCGACGCGATCTCGATCCGCTGCGCCCTCCGCAGTTGCACGAACCCGTGGTCGGCCAGCAGCACCACCCGATCGCCCGCCTCGACCGCCCGCCGCATCTCCGGAACGACGTCCTTCTTCACCTTGTTGCGGATCGCGTCGTTGACCTCTCGCAGGTCGCCGGTGAAGTCGTGGATGTTGTCGTCGCTGATGTTGAAGACCAGGCAGTTGAAGCGCCGCAGCCCCGCCTCGTGGATCGCGCGCTTCCCCTCGGCCGTGTCGGCCGCCACCTGGAACAGCAGTTGCTTCGTCGCCGCGTCCCCCCGCAGGCCGAAGTTCACCGCGGCCAGTTCCGACTCGGAGGTGCAGAAGCCGCCCCGCAGGCCCTTCCAGCCCTGCCCCGGGTGCCGGCCCGCGAAGATGGACGTGCGGGCCAGCCGCGTGTACGTCGGGACTACCGCGAAGGCCGGGGCCTCGCTCTCGATCGCGAACGCCTCGGCAAGCACGGGGCGCACAACGTCCGTCCAGGTGTCCCATCGCATCCCGTCGAAGAGCCACACGAACAGGCGCCCCTCGACGCCCAGCTTCCGCGCCTCGCGGGCCAGGGCCCGGGTCGTGGACCGGTCGTGCTCCAGCCACGCCCGCGGGTCGCGATCCAGCAGGTCGGCCACGCCCCGGTCCGCCCGATCCAGGTACGCCGCGACCTCGTCCTCGAGCGAGTCCAGGAACCGGTACAGCCGCGCCAGCAGGCCCCGATCCCCGATCACGTCGGCGTCCTTCCGGGCGAGGGCCAGCAGCAGTTCCAGCCGACAGTCCTCCGACCCCGCGTAGGCGTCCACCGCGGCGGCCAGCGGGTCCGCCCCCGCCGCCGTCGGTTCCGCAGCGTGGATCCGGGCCTGCACGCGCGCGATCCGCCGCACCATGCGGAACAACGCCGCGGCCCGCGCGCCGGCCGATGCGCTGGTGTCCGGCGTGTCCCAGGTGTCCAACTGTCCCTCGGCCCACCAGGGCACCGGCGGCATCGGGAGCACCGGGACGGCCGCGGACGTGAGCGTCCGATCGAGCCATCCCGTCACCAGCGCCAGGGCCAGGCAGTGCGGGGCGTCGTCGGCCGCGGCCAGCGGTCCTTCCGGCAAATCCTCCCGAAGCAGCGAGCAGACGGCATCCGCGACCTCCGGCGGCGCCGATTCGTCCACCGCGTCGCGGACCGCATCCAGTTCGTCCCGGTGGGCCCGCAGATGCTCGGCCACCTTGGCGATGCTCGGCGCCGCGTCCGACACGAAGCCCTGGAAGACCCCCTTCCCCGCCATCACCGCACCGACGTTCTGCACGCCCCGGGCGTCCAGGAACTCCCCGAACGCGGCCAGCCGCATCGCGTCCGTCAGCGGCAGGGCGGACCACGCCTTCACGACCGGGGCGTCCGCGACTCCCGCCGTGGTGGCCAGGACGTCCAGCAGGATGCCCGCGTCCTCGGGGATCATCCGGTGCAGCGCCGCCATCCCGACGAAACGCGCCACGACCTCCTCAGGCCAGGCACGCGTCAGTTCCAGGTCCCGCACCTCGAGTTCCGGGTACGCGCCCAGCAGGATCGCCTGCCGGATGTTCACGGCCTTCAGCACGCGGTCACGCCCGAGCACCTCGCGAAGACGCTCGAACCCCTCGATGAATCCCTTCAGGTCCCGTCCCACGCGGACCGAGTGCGCGTGCAGTTCCTCGGGCCACACCGCGGGCACGCTGTAGTGCGCGATCACGGCGTCCGTCCGCAGGTTCACGATCGGGCCTTCCACCCGGGCGACCACGTCGGCGATCGACGACAGGTCCATCGGCGCCCCGATCCGGGCGAACCGGGGCCAGGTCACGCGGACCAGCACCGGCTCCTTCGGCCCGGCCTCCCGCTCGGCGTCCCGCAGCGCCGCGCGGAACGGCAGGTCGTCCCCCGCGTAGGTCACGATCGCGAACGCGCGTCCCAGGTGATCGACGATATGGGGGATCGCCGCCTCGGCATCGGGGTCCAGGCACATGGCCAGCCTCGCGCCCTTCGGCACGTGCTCCCCCAGGCGCTGGGCCAGGTAGGCGGTCTTGTCCTGGGCGACTTCCAGGTTCGCTCGGCTCATGCGGGGGCCTCCGTCAGGGCGCGCACCACCTTGCGCAGGCGGGCGAATCGATCGCGGTCGGAGGGTTCCAGGTCGCCCCGGGCCAGGACGTGCTCGATCACCCCGGCCGACCTGTCCAGTTCCCCGACGTGATAGAAGTAGCGGGCCACCACGCCCAGGCCCGACGCCCCCACGTCCGGGGGAAGGCCGGCGCGCACGATGACCTCGTGGTGTCGCCTCATGGCCTCGAACAGCGAATCGCCGTCCGCATCGGCCGGGCCGTAGAGGTTGCCCGGAAGCTTGACGAGGGTGCCTTCGCGAACCAGTCGGCCCAGGACCGAGGACACGGTGCTGGTCCCGTGTCGCCACGCGTGCCGGTTCCCGACGAACCGCTCGACTTCGCGCGGAAGCGCGACTCCCAGTTCGCGGACGGCATCCGCCACCACCTTCGCGCTGAGTGCCCGCGCGCCCTCGTTGGCCTGGCGGGCCACCAGCGTGCCGTGCCCGGCGACGACGCCCTCACGGCCCCGCAGGAGGCCCCACAGGATGGCCTCGGCATCCTCGTCCGCGTCGAGGCGCCGGATCAGCGATCGGTTCCATTCCCGGACCGCCAGGTCGCGCAGAAGGGCCCGGGTGCTGACGGGGCTTCCATCCTCGGGGATCAGGCGAACGGCCTGGTCGAGAAGATCCGCCAACTCCGCTTCCGACGCGGGCAGGGACGTCCGGCCCATGAACCGGCCGCCACCGAGGACCACCACGCCCTCCAGCCGCTGCAGGCACATCGCCACGGAAACGGGCGCGTAATCGAGTCGCCCTTCGTTCACCCGTTCGACGATCTCCGGGACCGTTAACGGGCCGTCCGCCTGCGCCATCGCCTCCCGGATCCGCTGCCCGAGAAGGACGTTTCCGTCATGCTGCTCGTCGGCGTGTACCACCCGGTCCCGCCACACGAACAGGGCCGGGTGACGCGACAGAACGCTCGAAAGGAGGGACGACGTCAGTTCCGGCCCGGCCTCGCCCGAGGCGACCAGTTCCCGGGCCAGCCGGCGGATGCTGACCGTCTCGGAACGGCCTTCGAGCCGTTCAGCGCAGAGGTCCGCCAGTTCCGTCAGGCGCTCCTCCGGGATCGGCAGGAAGTCCCCGTGGACGAACGTGCCCGAGTCGATGCGCCAGACGTCGTCGCACCGGGACAGCAGCGACTCGACGCGGTGCTCCGGCCCGTGAAGCCGGTCACCCTCCGTCTCGGACCCCAGGAACGGGGCGATTTCCGCCAGGGTCATGGGCCGACCGGCCTCGGCTAGGGCCGCCACCAGGCGATCCCGCGGACCGAGCATCGTGCCCAGCCGAACCGTGCGTCCCTCCGTCCCGAGCCCCAGCACGCCGGTCAACAGGGCGAGCAGGCCGTCGTTCCCGAGATGGAACCCGCCCGCCGAGGCGACCACCGGGACCACCTCGTGGAGGTCCAGCGCATCCCGCTGCTGCCGTCGCAGGGCGCTCCGGACCGCTCCCACGCGTGCGGCCAGGTCCTGCGCCGGCAGTGTCGTGAGGAATTCTTCCCGCCAGATCCGCGCGTCGGGAAGCCCGGCCGCCCGGAACAGGAACGGCAGGTCGTCCACCCGCCCCTCGCCGACCAGCAAGGGGATCTCCGACACGTGAACCAGGTCCCCCGCCTGCTGCAGCCTGGCCGTGAGCGGCTGAAGAAACGCGGTGATCTGCGCACCGAGCCGGGCCGCGCGGCGCTCCGCGACGGCCAGCCGCTGCCGCACGCGCTCGCGCGTCACCCCCAGTTCGACCCCGATCGACTCGAGCGTCCGTCCCTGCTCCCAGTACTGGGACAGGATCCCGCGCTCACGGACCGGAACCGCAAGGCGTACCCTGTCGGCCACGGCCTGCAGGCTGACCGGGAACTCATCGGGCAGGGCGGCGCTTCCCGCCCCTTCGTCCGAATCGGGCGAGACCGTCCGCCCCTCCTTCCATTCCAGGATCGCCCGCTTCAGATCGCGCAGAGACGTGCGCCCGAAGGCCCGTTGCGCCAGCAGGAACCGATCCGACAGGGCCAAGACCTCACGCAGCGTGTTCACGCCAAGGCGCCGGAGCCCGTTCTCGACCCGCACCGTCGTGAACAGGACCTCGGGCCACGGTCGGTCGAGGGCCGCGTCGTCATCAACATCGACCGCAAGGGAGGATTCCGCGGGATCGGGCGCCACGGTCGATCCGGGTCCGGCGGGCGGGAGGTCGTCGCCTTCCGTCGGCATCGCCGCTGGCCTCGAGTCCTCGACGACGTCCGCGACCGCATTCCGCAGTTCCCGCAGGGACTTCCTGCCGAAGTTCGGGACGGCCAGCAGCGTCCGGTCCGACAGGATGGCGACTTCGCGAACAGTCTGGCAGCGGAGCCTATGGAGCGCCCCGGCCACCCGGACGTTAACGTCCAGCACCTCGGTCCAGGGCCGGTCGAGCAGGTCGCTCTCTCCCTGTCCGGCGATGTCAGAGGAGCCGTCCATCCGGGGCCTCGTTCTCTTCGTCCTCCGCGGCCCGGGCTCGGGCGACCTGGTACAGGCGCCGAGCCCTCTTCGCGTCGTCCTCGGACAGCACGGACAGGTCCAGCCGCCCGAACACGGCGACCGCAGAGCGGGCGTCCGCCAGGTCCTGCCACGCAAAGATCATCAGTTCCAGCAGATCCGGGGCGGTCGCGGCCTCGCCGTCGATCACGCGCCGCAGCCGGCGGCGCAGCCGCACGGTCCGCTCATCGCCCATGCGCGCCCGCTCGTCGGTCGTCGGGATGCGCCAGCGGTTCGTGTCGGCCTCGTGCCAGAAGTTCTCCTCCAGCACCTGGTGCAGGTCCTTGCCGAGCGCGTGGCCGACCTTCAGCGTGGCAGCCCGCCACTCCTGGACCAGTTCCCCGAAGCTCATGGACCGGACCGACAGCTTCGAACGCAGGAAGTCGATGGCCGACCGCTCGTCCACCACCTCGAAGGACAGGCCCGCCTCGTACCGGATCTCGTCGGACGCGAGGTGCCAGCAGCCCGCGACCTTCTTGAAGACCGTCGCGCACAGGTCCTCGACGAACGGCATGGTCAGGCCGCGGTTCGACAGGCCCGCCTCCATCAGGGCGCGCAGCACGTGCGAGTAGAGTTCCGAGGTGCTCCGCTGGGCATCGGACGCCGCGCCCGGCCGCGTGTTCAGGTCGGCCAGGCGCTCGCGCAGGATCGTCAGCACCCGGTCCTCGAGGTCCGGGACGGTCGAGACTGCTACGGAGGCCCGGGACCGCTTGCGCAGGTTCATCACAATGTCCGTGCCGACCACGTCCTCCTCGCCCTTCTCGCCCTTGACCTGCTTGAAGGAGCGCTGCGTCTTGTCCAGCGCGACCGTGTTCTCTAGCGTGAAGCCGGCATCGGCGGCGGCATCCCGGATGGCCTGCCAAACCTTGTCGTCGGAGTTCGAGAAGACCACTGAGGCCCACCGTCCAGGCTTCAGGACGCGGTGCATCTCCCGGAACGCGCCGGCCATGATCCCGGCGTAGTCGTCGAGGGTCTTCCCGCCCGCTTCGGGCTTCAGGGACTTGTTCCAGACGGCTTCCCTGGTGCGATCGGTGAAGTCTTGAAGCCACGACTCCCATAGGAAAGAGCAGTCCGAGTAGAAGATGTTCGACCCGAACGGTGGATCGGTGAAGATGTAGTCGACACACTCGGCTGGAGCGTCAATGGAATCCGCGGACCCCGTCGATAGGTGGATGTCGCCTGGTCGCTCCGGGAAACACTTCGAAAGATACGGCCACTTGTTCCTAAACAACCCTGGAACAGCGCCTTCCTTCGACAGCGAAGGAATGTAAAGCGTGTTCTTGTGGATGCCTCCAGCAGTGTTCTCCGGGTTGCGGCTGTCGAACCTAAACGTACTCATGCGCGAAGCAATCTGGGTCACGCCGGTAAGCCAGAACTCGCAGGCGAACCGCACGCGCTCGTCAGAGACGCTTCGGACACGATCCCAAACCGCCGCTAGGGCTCTCAGGTTCCGCTTCGTGAAGAAGTCAGCGAAAGTCGTAACGCCGCGCAGGTGCAGCGCCGACCGGATGAACATCTCGCGCTCGGGACCAATGGGGTCGGTCGGATACCAGTAGGGGATGGGTTCACCTTCAATTTCTTGAATCTGCCGGGCCTCCGACTCGGATACTCTGTGGTCCCTTCTCTTAGGGCGGCAGCCAGCCCCGCATTCGTAGTTCGTGACCACCGGAATCGCACCGACGCGACGGTGGCGCGTCTTCTTGGCCTCCACACCGCAATTCGGGCACTTCAGATCGTCCTTCACTTCACCCGTCTCGGGGTTGACGGCGACGTCCCACAAGACGATCTTCCCCCCGCATCGAAAGCACTCGAACACGTCCGACCAAATCGTGTACTGGATCGTCGCCGGTCCCCCGCACCCGTCGCAGGTCGTCCCGTACAGCCGGTCGAACTCGCCCTGGAGCGAGCCCATGATCTTCTCGAACTCGGCCTTCAGCGCCCGGACATCCAAAGGGTGCGTGTAGTTGTAGGCGATGTGGCAGGCGGCCGGTGACAGGTCGTTCAGGATCGCGGCGCGGGCACCCAGCCTGGAGCCGGGCGGCGCCTCGACCCCGTGCGGCTGCGCGCAGAGCATCGCGGCGACGCCGGTCATGCCCGTGCCGCAGAACGGGTCTAGAACCAGTTCCCCGGGGTTCGTGTAGTGCAGCAGGTACGGCACGATGCCCTCGGCGGGCACCTTCGTGTGGTACGAGTGCGCGTTGTAGATGGCCGAGGTCTTCCCGACCTTCGTCTCGCGGGCGAAGGGCTCCCGGTGGTACTTGTCCGTCGCCGGGTCGTAGGGCGTGCCGTGCCGACGGACGAATTCCTCGACGGTCAGGTCGGAGCGGTAGGGTCGCGTCATCGCAGGTCCAGCCTCACGGTCTTCTTGGGGTTCGCCTTGCGGGCGTCACCAACCTTGCGCTTCAGGAAGTCCCGGAACCGCTCCACGGCGGCATCCACCGAGCCATCCTGGTCGTCCACCACGAACCCGCCGAAGTCCGACAGGTCGATTCGTACGACGACCACCTGGGCCGTCTGGAGCAGTTCGCGAATCCGGGCCGCCACGGCGGGCGTCACCAACGCGACCGCCACCCTGTCGTCCCCCGCGTGCACCGCGGCCAGCAAGGGAGCCAGATTCGGGTCCCCGGCCGCCGCGAGCACGTCGCGGACCCCCGCGTCGGCCAGTCGTTCGCGGCGGGCGACCGCGGCCATTCCGGCGTCCACCTCCAGCGACGCGACCTCGGTCTCCGGGGCCGTCGTGGCCAGCGTCACGCCGTCCGCAATCGGTGCGGCCATCGCGTCGGGCGGCTCGGCCGCCAGGCGGGAGGCGTCCACCTTGTTCAGCAGGGCCCGCAGCCGGCCGTCCAGCCCCTCGCCGTCCTTCGCCCCGAGGTCCGGGACCGTGTTGAGGGCCGAGAGGCCGGCGACCACGGGCTGCACCGCTTCGAGCCTGCCGCGAAGCCCGATCAGGGCCACGCGCAGGTCCCGATAGTGCCGGCGCCAGGCGTCCCGGTACGTGTCACGGGCCGCCTCGAACGCCGCGAGAGCCGCCGCCGCGCGGGCCGGCTCAGCCGCGAACGCCGCCAGATCGAACCCCGCCCGCGCCGCGTCCAGGCCCGCCCGGATCGGGTCGCCGTCCGGAAGCCCTGTCACCGCGTCGAGGTACGTCACCGCGTCGGCCACCGCGTGCAGGTGGTTCTGGTCCAGTTCCTCCAGCCGCCGCACCGCCGTGACGCAATTCCGGAAGCGGTCGGCGTCCCGGCCGAACCGCTCCTCGAACACGGTCTCGAAGGTCTCCAGGTGGTGCGCGTCGGTGGCGCACACCGCGTCCAGGTCGTCCAGGTGCGCCAGCAGCGGACGGACGTCCTGGCCCAGGCGGCTGCCGAGCCCCTTCAGGCGGTCGCGCAGGCCCTTGATGCGCCCGGTCCAGTTCCGGTAGGCCGCAGCCAGCCGGTCCTGCTGGGACTGCACCTGAGTCGGCTCGTCGGTGGCGACCAGACCGTCCGCCAGCAGCCGGAAGCACGGCACCAGGTCGTTCCAGGCGGGGCCCTTGACCAGGACCAGCCGGTCCAGGCCCTGGTGCAGCCCGCGCTTCCACTCGACCTGCGGCACCTCGTTGAACCCCAGCCGTCCCGTTCGCGGCCGGCCGCCCCCCTTCAGGGTCACGCGCCCGTCCGACTTCAGCGCGATCTCGCAGGGCGGTCGGCCCGCACGCACGAAGGCCGCCAGGTACAGGCTCAGCACCTCGGCCGGCACGCCGTAGGGGGCGCCGGTGTAGCGGTCGTAGAAGGCGTACAGCCGCAGGTCGCCGTTCGCGGCCTCGAGTTCCCGCCGGATGTCCTCGAAGAACGGGCAGGCGGACGAGTCGAACCGGCGCGGGTCGGCGCGCGAGGTCAGGCCGAGCCCCTGCGCGAAGTTGTCCACGGCGCCCGTCGCGGCGGCGGCGGCGGACCCCTGGAACAGGGCCTCGAACATCTTCTCGGGCTCGGCCCCGGACAGTTCGCGTCGGAGGTCGCCAGGGTTGAACGGCGGCCGGGAGTACGCGGCCTCGAGCAGCTTCGAGCCCAGCACCTCGTCGGCCCGGCCCGCGTCCACGAACAAGACGGCCGGGTCCAGGCCCAGGCCGGCCTTCGTGACGATCCGGCCACCGCGCAGGGCCTCGGCTTGGAGCCGGGGCACCTCGCCGTGTAGCTCCTTCCGGCGCTCGGTGTTGCGCTGCTTGACCAGGTCCGCGTCGGGTCCCTGACGATCCTTGTAGTCCTCCTCGATCTTGCGGATCGCGCACAGGGTCCGCAGTTCCTCGGCCGCCACGTCCCTCCAGGCGGCCGGGACCACGACCGCGACGCGCTCGTCCTCGATGTCCGCGGGCGAGATGTCGGCGGGCTCGCGCAGGTACACGATGCGGAAGTGCGTCGCGTAGTCCGTCCGGTCGGTCACCGAGCGGCCCAGGTCGGCCGTCCAGTGGTCGGCCACCACCTTCTCGCCGTCGTAGCGGACCTTGTTCGCGCGCCCCACGACCTTCTTCGCCTTGTCCAGCGTCATGTCGTGGAACAGCATCAGCACGCCGTCGGTGATGGTCGGGGGCGCAACCAGGAGGTCCAGCCACTTCCGGCCCGCCTCCGGGTCCGCCACCTTGGTCCGCGTGTAGGTGGCCAGCAGTTCGGCGTAGGCCGGGCCCGCGGACGCCACGATCCGGAACTTCGCCCCCTCGGCCTTGGAATAGGTGATCTGCGCGAGGTCATTCAGGCGCGGCAGGATGATCCCGGCCAGCACGTCCTCGCCCCGGGGCACGAAGCCATCGCCCTCGACCAGGCACGCCTCGGCCAGTTCCGAGGCCGACAGGCCCTTGGGAGCAGTCGGGTTCGCGCAGTGCCACAGGAACAGCGTGCGGACCACGTCGTCGGCCATCTGCCGGTCGGACTCGTTGTCGAAGGCGATCGACGGCAGGCCGTCCATCGCGCTGCGGAACGCCCGCCAGCCCTCGACGTAGCGGGGCGACGTCTGGAGGTCCGCCTGGAGCGTCTCGCTCTGGAGGAGGTCCGCGGCCCGGACCAGGCCCGGGCGGGACGTCACGGCGGCGCAGGCGAGCACCTCGTGGACGTAGTGAATCGAGGTGCGCGTGGTCGCAAGGAACTGGGTCAGGCGGCGCACCACCTCGAAGCACCGCGGCTGAAACGGGAAGACCTCCCGGAACCGCTCCTGCGTCACGCCCGACAGGAACTTGAAGCCCGTCGCGTAGTGCCGGAAGTACTCCTCCACCTCGGGGCTGCGGCCCGGCGCCAGGTCGCGCACGCGCCACGCCACGATCTCGTCGTACTCGCGGGCCGACTGCTCGGACGCGAACAGCGAGAAGAGGCGGAAGCGGTCGCCCTCGGCACCGCCGCGGAGCTTCTCGAGGGGGGCGCCCTGGGACGCGACGACCGTCACGATCCGGGCGTGCTCGTCCACCGGAAGGTGGAACGCCAGCGTCTCCAGCACGTGCTCGTCCTCGGCGCTGGCGGGCGAGCCGACCGGATGCAGGTCCTGCCAGGACTTGAACTCGTCGATCACGAACAGGATGCCGCCGAAGCCGGCCTCCCCGGTCAGGCGCGTGTAGATGGAGGACAGCCGCGTCCGGATGTCGCGCGTCCGGGGCACCTCGATGCGAACCGCACGGGCCGCCTCCAGCACGGCGGTCGCGAAGGCGTCGCGCCCCTTCTCGGCCAGGAGGTCCTCGGGGTGCGGGGCGTCCCGGTGCAGTTTGCGCAGAGCCTTCCCGACCTCGTCCCGGATGCCGGCCGGGGCCTCGTTCCACCACGCCTCGACCTCGTCCGCCGTGGTGACGGGGATCCGGCCCTCGAGGCCGGCCTTCCGGAGCGCATCCGCGATGGCGTTCTCGATCACGCGCTGGAGCGACTGCGCGCCGCCCTCGGTCCCGGCCAGGCCCTTGCAGTTGATGATGACGGGAAGGAAACCCGAACGCCCCCGGACTGCCTTGCGGAAGCCCGCGAGGTCCGGGTCCGACACGCCGTCCCAGGCCTCCTCGCCCCCGGCCAGCAGCACCGCCAGCGTCGCCAGCAGGTGCGTCTTGCCCGCGCCGTACTCGGCCTGGACCCAGTAGCCCTGCCCGCGATCGGACGCGGCCAGTTGGAGAACCTCATGGAAATGGCCCCGGATCGACGGCGTGAACCGGTACTCCCGGACGGTGACCGCGCCGGCGGCGATGGCCGTCTCCAGAGAGAGCGTCGTCTCCGGTCGCGGCTTCAGTTGAAGGAGCGTCGAAAGGGGGGAGAGTGCCATTCATGCCTCCGCGTGCGCGCGGCGATCCGACGCGACGATGCACTGTTCGCCCAGCGCGGCCTGGAAATACTCGACGGTCTGGTTCGGGTCGAACCGGGTCCACGAGGGCAGCCGGCCCGCATGCTCCGGGAGCGCCCCGGGCGCCACGACCAGCACCACCGCGCGCCGATCGCCCTGGAACCGGTGGAACACCGACAGCGGGACCCGGTACCGTGCCAGGACTTCCGCGTCGTCGAGGACAAGGATGTACCGGGACCCCGCGGCCACCTCGTCGAGGCAGGCCGACAGTCGCCGCTCGATCCACCGGGGAACGGCCTCCTCCTTGGACGGGATCTCGGAGACCGGGCACAGGTCCAGCAGGCTCTTGCGGGCCATGGCGCGCGTCGGGATGACGCCGCGCAGGCTGTCGGGCCGGCCGATCCACGCGAAGACCTTCTTGTAAGGCTTCGGGGCCGGGCCCGCGACCATCTGCCGGGCCAGTTCCTCCAGGTCGTTGGCCGTCATGCCCGCAACCCCCGCTCCAGCAGTTCGTCCAGCGTGTACCGCGTCGTGAACTGGTCCAGCCGGTCCACCTGCACGAACCGGGCAATCAACCCCCGCTCGACGAACGAAGCGATGCACGCACGCAGTTCCTGGACCGACGCGAACCCGAGGTACTTCCACAGCGTGCCCGCCGCCACCGCCTCCAGGTCCACGATGCGCGGGGTCGGCGCGTACTCCCGGTGCAGCAGCAGCAGTGCGGCGGTCGGTTCGATGCAGGGCTGGACGCGGAACGAGCGACCGCGGACACGGGCGATCCAGCCCAGGTTTCGCGCAGCGCCGGCACAGCGCTTCGACACGTTGATGGCGTTCCGGCCGCCGACTTCGTCCCCGTACTGCCGGAAGAAGTCCAGCGGCAGCATGGAGCCCGGGGGGATCGGGTGCAGGCGTTCCGCGATCAAGCGGCCCAGCAGGGGCTCAGACTGCAGGAGCAGCGGTCCCATCACGGCTTCGAGCAGGGCCGGGTCGTTCCAGGTCCGCCAGACGCGGCACGGCAGCGTCTGCACCGTCAGATCCGCGAAGTAGCGCGACAGGATGGTCGTCATCGCGCGTCCGCGCGTGTGCAGGGACGTCTGCGTCATCTCGCCCGGCAGGCGGGCGACGAACTCCTCGAACGACCCGCACCCCGCCGCGATCCGGACGGCCCGGATCGAGTCCGGCCACAGGATGTCCTGGAGCTGCCGGACGGCCTTCCGCCGGGCGTAGCGCTTCACGCGGACGCTGCCGTCCGTCTCCATCGCCGCAGGGAACAAGTCGGACTGGTTTTCTTTCGGCTCCATCGCCACCTCGAAACGGGAGCGAGTGTAGCACGGGAGGGCGAAAACGTCACGCCAATCCCGGGGGTCGGGAGGCCCCTCACCTCCTTGTTCCAAGGGGCTTTCCCGGTGGTCGCGCCCATGTGCCGGGGGGCATCCCAGGACTGACCAGTCTTTCTGAGAATCCGTCTGGGACGGGCCGCGCAAGGACTGAATTCACCGAGGATGGGGCGGGAGTAGCAGATATTCGCATTCGGGCGAGGGCGGGGTAGCCGGCTTGGCTCCGCAAGGTCCGCTGCGCCGACTACCGGGCTCCATCCGCGAGCACGAGCGGTGTCGTCTTCTTGGCAGTCCACGAACGGTTGATGCTTTCTCTGGTGCGGCGTGTGGGGGGCGGGTCGCCCCGCCCACCCACAGTGGGCTGTTGTAGCAACCCACAAGACACAAGAGGTGATGAATGATAAGCCGCAATCTGAGAGTGATCCAAGCTCACGTTTCCACGCGGTCGGAAGTCCTGAAACCGGAAGGGGTCACGGACCCGCGACGCCGGAAGGGACGCTACTCGCTGGCGTCGGTCTGGCGAACGATGGTGATGGGCCTCTGCGCGATGCTGCAAAGCGCCCGGAAGTGCGAGGAGGTCTTCCGGATGCAGCAGGGCCGGGTCTTCAGCCGGATCGGTCGGACCGCGTTGGCCGATCTGGTGTCCCGCCTGCGCCCCGAGGAAGTCCGGGCGATTCTGCGCCGGGGCATCCATGCGGAACACCGGCGCAAGGCGCTTCGGCCGAACGGTCTGCCGGTCGGCGTCGTGGCGATCGATGGCAAGACGACCTGGACCGGTCCTGAGAAGGTCAACCCGTACTGCCAGCGTAGCCACCGGGACGACAAGAACAAGACGCCCTTCTGGATGTTTCGGGTCGTCCGGGCCGTGCTCATCAGCGCGGCAGCCAAGGTCTGCATCGACCAGGCGCCGATCCCGGCCGAGACGAACGACATGGGCGTCTTCGAGGACTTCTTCCGCAGTCTGATCCGCGAGTACGGCCGAAGCAACCTCTTCGAGATCGTCACGGCGGACGCGGGCTTCTGCTCGCTTGCCAACGCGACGCTCGTCAACGACGCAGGCTACGCGTACGTCTTCGGTCTCAAGGGCAACCAGAGCGAGCTGCACCAAGAGGCCCAGCGCGTCCTTCTGCCACTGGCCCAGGAAACGCCTCCTCAGGCCGAAACCGCGTGTGTACCGCACCCGGTTCCCTGGAGACTCGTTTGTACCTGGCGACGCCCGCGTCTCAATGGTGACTTCGTCGCCCTTTCCGTCGCGAAGGTCCTCTACGCCATGGATCACCGTGGTTCCTTGCCGGCAGGTCGCAATTCTGCGACCATGCCTTCCGGGAGGTGCAGATGGACCCGAACTTCGTGGACTCGATCCTCGACTCCGTGGCCGACGGCGTCTTCACGGTGGACCTCGATTGGCGCATCACGTCCTGGAACCGGGCCGCGCACCGCATCACCGGCATTCCCCGCGACCAGGCCCTTGGCCGCCGCTGTCGCGAGGTCCTGCGCACCGACGTCTGCGCGGAGGATTGCCCCCTGCGCGCGACGATCGAGACCGGCCGCGAGGCGGTGGGCGTGCCGGTCACGATGAGGGCCAGGGACGGCGGCGATCGCCGCGTCAGCATCTCGACCGCTGTCCTGCGCGACGCGGAAGGCCGATGTTCCGGCGGGGTCGAGACGTTCCGCGACCTGTCCGAGATCGAGTCGCTGCGACGACAGATCGAGGAAAAGTTCCGGTTCGGCGATATCGTGACGAAGAGCCACCGCCTTCAGGAGATCCTGGCGCTCCTTCCCGATATCGCCCGTGCCGAGAGCACCGTGCTGATCGAGGGACCGAGCGGCTCGGGCAAGGAACTCGTCGCGCGGGCCCTCCACACCCACAGTCCACGCAGCAACCGGCCTTTCGTGGCGATCAACTGCGGCGCGCTGCCTGACACGCTGCTCGAGTCCGAACTGTTCGGCCACAAGGCCGGCGCGTTCACGGACGCCCGGCATGACCGCGAAGGGCTCGTGGCGTCGGCGCGAGGTGGGACGCTCTTCCTGGACGAGATCGGCGAGTTGTCGCATGCGCTCCAGGTGAAAATCCTGCGCTTCCTCCAGGAGCGCGAGTACATCCCCCTGGGCGGGAGCCGGGCCGTGCGCGCTGATGTACGCGTGATCGCGGCCACGAATCGCGACCTGCGACAGGCCATGGCGATCGGGCACTTCCGCGAGGACCTCTACTTCCGCCTGAACGTCGTGCGCATCCAGATCCCCGCGCTGCGCGAGCGGCCCGAGGACATCCCGCTGCTGGCACGCCACTTCATCGCGCGTTTCCGAGCACGAACGGGCCGCGACGTGCACGACATCTCGACCGAGGCGCTCGGGGCGCTGATGCGCTACGACTTCCCGGGAAACGTGCGAGAACTCGAGAACGCGATCGAGCACGCGTTCGTCCTGTGCCGAGGACCCCGGATCGACCTGTGCTGCCTGCCGTCGGAGATTGCGCTTGCGGGGTCCCCGCCTTCGAACGGACGTTCGGCCGGCGACGCGTTCGCCGAAGCCGAGGCCACCGTCATCCGCAAGGCCCTGGCCGCCAACAATGGCCACCGGGTGCGCACGGCGGCCGCGCTCGGCATTCACAAGTCCACCCTGCTCCGGAAGATGGCCCGGCTGGGAATCCGCACCCCCTGACCGGTCCTCCCAGCGGCCAATGGTCGCATTTTCACGACCTCTGGACGCATTCTTGCGACCTGTAGAAGACCCCTCCAGCGCTCTCGCCATAATGCAACTTCTCAATATCGCGTAAATCAGGGGTCTCGATTCCACGTGGCACGTCACTTGCGTGGCCGCCGGCCGACGTCCTCGCGGACGCCCGACTCCGGGAGGTGCCGAATGAACGCGGTGTTCATGGATCCCAACCGAGCCCAACGCATGGCCGAACTATTAAAGGCGATGGCCCACCCGGTCCGCCTTCAAGTGCTCTGCCTGCTGCGCGGCGGCGAGGCGAACGTGAGCCAGATTCTCGAACGCCTCGGTCTGGTCCAGTCGATGGTCTCGAACCAGCTCGCGATTCTGCGCGTGCACGATCTCGTGAAGGTGCGACGGGCCGGCGGCTTCGCCTGGTACCGGATCAACGCGGAACGCGTCGCCGAGGTGCTGGGCTGCCTGACCGACCACGCGTCGGAACCGATGACGCCGACCGAAGACGAGGAGGCGCCATGAAACCAAGACGACCCCATGCCTGGGCCGCCCTCGTGACGCTGGCCGGTGCAGGCGCGATCCTCTATGCCACGTGGCCTTCCGGCCGGACGACGGACTCTCCGGGCAACACGACCTGGGAGAAGGCCGTGAGGCCCCACACGGACCACGCGGCGTTCTTCCCTGACCCGATCACGAGCCCGTTCGACGTGACCGCAGCCTGTCTGCGCTGCCACCCGCAGTCAGGCGAGCAGGTCCTCAAGACGGCCCACTGGCAGTGGCTCGGCCCGGAGGTCGCCGTCCCCGGACACGAAGGCACGCACCGGATCGGCAAGAAAAATCTGCTGAACAACTTCTGTCTCTCCACGATCGGCAACCGCGAGTCGTGCACCAAATGCCATGTCGGCTACGGTTGGAAGGACGACACGTTCGACTTTTCGAAGGCTGGCAACATCGACTGCCTCGTGTGCCACGAGCACGCGGGCACCTATGTCAAGGGGGATGCGGGCCTCCCCATGGCGGGCGTGGACCTGCGCGCGGCGGCCCAATCGGTCGGCTGGCCCAGGCGCGAGAACTGCTCGGTCTGCCACAGCTACGGCGGCGGCGGCCAGGGCGTGAAGCACGGCGACATCGACAGCAGCCTCGAGAATCCATCGCCCAGCGACGACGTGCACATGGGCCGCCTCGGCATGGTCTGCACGGACTGCCACCGGACGGTCGATCACGCGATCCGCGGACGGGCCTTCTCGGTCAGCGTCGAGAACGCGAACGGCATCGCCTGCGAGGACTGCCACCGCGCCCCTCCGCACGCGGACCCGCGCCTCAATGACCACCTCTCGGCCGTCGCCTGCCAGACCTGCCACATCCCGACCTATGCACGACGCCTGCCGACCAAGACCTTCTGGGACTGGAGCAAGGGCGGCGACCCGAACCGGCCGGAAGACCCGCACAGGTATCTGAAGATCAAGGGCGAGTTCGTCTATGACCAGGACCTCGTTCCCGAGTACTTCTGGTTCAACCGAACGGTGGATCGCTACCTCCTGGGCGACCCCATCGACCCCGAGGGCGTCACCGACATCAACCGTCCACGCGGATCCATCACCGATCGCGCCGCCCGGATCACCCCATTCAAGGTTCACCGCGCGCTCCAGCCCTACGACCGCGAGCGCAAGGTGCTGCTGCCGCCCATCCTGTCGGGCGAGGGCGGCTTCTGGAAGGAGTTCGATTGGAACAAGGCGCTGACGCTCGGAGCCGAGGCGGCCGGCATCGCCTTCAGCGGGGCGTACGGCTTCGCAAAGACCACCATGTACTGGTCGCTGTCGCACATGGTCGCCCCCGCCGCCAGCGCGCTCCAGTGCGGGGACTGCCACGGCAACGGAACGCGCCTGGACTGGAAGGCGCTCGGCTACGACGGGGATCCCATCGTCACCGGAGGTCGCCGATGAATCGCGTCGTCCTGCTCGCCCTTGCGGCCTCCTGCGTCCTGGCGACCACGCCCGCGGATGCTGCGCCGAACCCGATGCACCCGCAATTCCCCGTGCTGGACGCCGCGGGCGCCCCCATCGTGCCCGGCGGCGAGCCGTCGCTGGACCGCACCTGCGGCGCCTGCCACGACGCGACCTTCATCGTGGCCCACAACCCGCACCAACGCCCGGATCGCAGCGCCACGTGCGCCGACTGCCACCTGGAGGACGGCGCGCTTCCGACCGACCCTGCGGCGTTCGAACCGAGCGGCTTGCTCAAGCGCGAGGCGATCCGGATCACGGTACCACGCGACTCGGATTGCGCCCGCTGCCACGGGATCATCGGATCGGGCCGGGATCCGGTTGCCGTGCCCGGGGATTTCGAAGCTCCAACAGGTCGCCGCACCTACGCGATGACACGGGACACGGGCGCCATCTTCGCGTCCCAACTCGAGTCCGAGTCGTGGCTGAACCTCGCCGATAAAGAAGCACGCAGCCGACCGTTCGACGTGCATGCCCAGCGCCTGGTCGGGTGCACGGCATGCCACTTCGCGCCGAACAATCCGGCACGAACGGGCTTGCGGAACACGACGCTTGACTTCCTGATCAATGACCCGCGTCGCGTGCCCGTCTCGCAGTTCCTGCACCGGCCGGACCATGACCTGGTCGTGGCCTCGTGTCTGTCGTGCCATGACCCGACGAAGACGCATGCCTTCCTGCCCTATCGTGCCCGCCACCTGGAGACGCTCGACTGTCGCGCCTGCCACATCCCTGAACTGGCCGGCCCGGCGGCGCAGGCGATCGATGCCACGGTTGTCCTGCCTGGCGGCGGCCCCGCGATCGTGTACCGCGGCATGGAACGCACACCCGGCGAGGCGCTCTCGTCGGCATGGCAGACCGGCTTCAGACCGTTCCTGCTGCCGTCCAGCGATCGAACAACCGGCAAGAAGAAGATCACTCCGTTCAACCTGGTGACGCGGTGGTCGTGGACGTCGGGCCCCACCGCTAAGGAAGTCCCGGCCGACCTCGTCCGCAAGGCGTTCCTGAACGGCGACGAGACCTACGCAGCCGAGGTCGTCTCGGCGCTCGACCGCAACGGTGACGGCCGCCTCGACCCGTCCGAAATCCGCCTCGACACCCCGGCCACCGCAGAGGCCATCCGATCCCGCCTGGTGGCCCTCGGAGTTGACAGTCCCAGGATCTCGGCCAGCATTCGCGTCGTACCCATCAGCCACGGCGTCGTGGGAGGCCCGGCCGTGCGCCGTGCCTGCGGCACATGCCACGCCGATGCGTCCATCCTCTCCTCTCCGATCCCCCTCGCGTCGTATCTCCCAGGCGGTGTCTTGCCCGACCTGCCCGACTCCCCCTCCGTGGAGATCATCGGCCGCGTGCAGCACACCCCAGGGGACGGGCTCGCCCTTCAGCGCACTGAACCCCGGGCCTTCCACCTGTTCGGTCACTCGGTGGGATCCATCACCGATCGCCTGGGCCTGCTCGTGTTCGCAGCCACGGCCCTCGGCGTCACGATCCACGCGTTCCTGCGATGGCGCACTCGACGCCGCGATCACGCACACCCGGCGGGCCGGCGCGTCTACCTGTACTCGGCCTACGAACGCATCTGGCACTGGCTCATGGCGTTCAGCGTGCTTGCGCTGATGGTCAGCGGCTTCATCGTCCACGGCGGCGGCAGCCCCTCCGGCGATGTCCTGGCCGTGGCCGTGCGCGTCCACAATTTCTTCGCGATTCTGATGACGGTCAACGCGTTCCTTTCGCTCTTCTACCACCTGGCCTCGTCCGCGATCCGCCAGTTCCTTCCGCCGAAGGACGACCTGGTCGGCCAGGTCCGCCGCCAGGCGAACTACTACCTGCGCGGGATCTTCCTGGGCCAGCCGCACCCGACGGCCAAGACGCCCGAACGCAAATTGAACCCGCTTCAGCAATTGACGTACCTCGGCCTGCTCAACGTCCTGTTCCCGTTCCAGGTCATGACCGGGATCCTGATCTGGGGCGTCTCGCGCTGGCCTGACTTCGCCGCCTCCATTGGCGGTCTGTCCTACGTGGCCCCCGCCCACAACCTCGGGTCCTGGCTGTTCCTGTCGTTTTTCGTGATGCACGTCTACCTGACGACAACCGGTCGCACCGTGTTCTCAAACATCCAGGCCATGATCGACGGATGGGAGGAAATCGAAGATGAGCACTAGAGAAACGAGACCCCCGCGGGCCTATGTCGATCCCTACCTGGGCGGCGCGCTGCTCGGCGTCGTCCTGTTCCTGGCCTTCTTCATCACGGGCAACGGGCTCGGCGCCTCGGGGGCCATCAGCCACGTGCAGGTGGCGATCCTCGGCCTCTTCGCCCAGTCACACGTCGACCAGGTCGGGTACTTCGCCGAGATCGGGGGCGGTGCGAAGAACGCCCTCGACAACGCGGGCGTCTACATGCTGTTTGGCACGTTCCTGGGCGGCGCCCTCTCCGGCATCCTGGCGCGTCGCTGGCGCCCCGAGACGCGAACGGGGCCAAACGTATCGGTCACTGCCCGGTGGGTCTATGCGTTCATCGGCGGGGCCATCATGGGCTACGGGGCCCGGCTCGCGCGCGGATGCACCTCCGGCCAGGCTCTCAGCGGCGGGGCCGTGCTGTCCGTCGGCAGTTTCGCCTTCATGTTTGCCGTGTTCGGGGGTGGATACGCGCTGGCGTGGTTCGTTCGCCGGCTCTGGAACTGAAGGAGGCGGCCATGGCACCGTTCGACCTGGCGTCCATTTCCGGCTCCTGGCTCTACGCCCTGATCTTCCTGCTCATCGGCATGGGCTTCGGCGCCGTGCTCGAGATGTCGGGCTTCGGAGACTCGCGCAGACTTGCGGCCCAGTTCTACCTGCGCGACATGACGGTCCTCAAGGTCATGTTCACAGCCATCGTCACCGCCTGTGTGCTCATCTTCCTGTCGAGCGCCCTCGGCCTGCTCGACTTCGACCGCGTCTGGGTGAACCCCACGTTCCTCGCGCCCGAGATCGTCGGCGGACTGATCATGGGAGTTGGCTTCATCGTGGGCGGATTCTGTCCCGGCACATCGGTCGTCGCCGCCTCCACGCTGAAGATCGACGGCGTCTTCTTCCTGCTGGGCGTTTTCTTCGGCGTGTTCGCATTCGGCGAGACGGTCGCATCGTTCGAGCCCTTCTTCATGTCCACGTCGTTCGGCCGCTTCACGATTCCCGACTGGCTCGGCCTGCCGACCGGCGTCGTGGTCGTCCTGCTCGTGCTGATGGCGCTGGCCATGTTTCGGGCCGCCGAGATCAGCGAGGCGTTCTTCGGGCGGAAACAGCCCTGGTCCGCCATCGGCCTTCGGCCCCGAAGCCGGGTCCACATGGCCGCCGCTGCCGCCCTGCTGGGCCTCGCCGTACTGACGATGGTCCTGGGCCAGCCCACGGTTGACGACAAGCGGGCACGCGTTGCCGAGATTGCCGAGTCCAGAATCGCGAACCGCGAGGTCCAGGTGGACCCGGCCGAGGTTGTGGACCTGCGCCGGGACCTGTCCCTGAAGGTGGTCGTGCTGGACCTGCGTCCGGAAGCCGAGTTCAATCGCTTCCACCTCGCCGGTGCGCGGCGGATCGACCCTTCCGCCACGCGGGATCCGGCACTCGTCCGGGCGCTCGCCGCCGAGGGAGACAACACGATCTTCTTCCTGGTGGGCAACGACGAAAAGGCGGCGACCGAGGCGTGGCGCGACCTCTCGGCCCAGGGCGTCCTGAACCTCTACGTCCTGTCGGGCGGAATGAATGGCTGGCTCGACCGCTACCCACCGGGCGACTGCGTGGCCACGCGCATTCCCGGTGTGGCGCCAGACAGCGACGCCCCGGCGTGGCAGTTCGCGATCGCCGTGGGTGACCGCCACCCGTCGGCCCACCCCGACATCGTGCGCCATGAACCGGTCCCGGAGTGCGTCGCGCATGCTGCCACGGGCCACGGTGCCGGCCACGGCGACTCTCACGAACCGGCCCCGTCCTACGTCAAGAAGGTGAAACTTCAGCGCAAGGTCGCGGCCAAGGGCGGCTGCGGGTAGCGCATCGACCGCAAGTCGTCAAACGCACCGTGGATGGTCAGGCTGACCTCGAAAACGGTCCAGACGGCCCCCTCGTCGTCCGCCAGGACCATCATCGGATTCATCGTCAGGTCTGGGGTCCGGGTTCCAGGGCAGCGTCCCCGCAGTCGGGACAGGTCGGCGTCCCTTCCTGCCGCGAATGGATCCAGACATGCCGGCACCGGGGGCAGTAGCGGGTTCCCGCGGCGAGCTCCAGTCCCTCGATCCGCAATGCCTTTCCGTGCACGAGGGCGTCGGCAACCTTGCGTCGCCCCGATTCGATCACCCGCGCGAAGGTCTGACGGGACACCCCCATGGCCTCGGCGGCCTGCTGCTGGTACATGCCTTCCAGGTCCGCCAGTCGGATCGCCTCGAACTCGTCCAGGTCCAGGCTGACCTCCTCCAGCGCGCTCATCGGGATGCCCCGAGGCTTGAAGTAGGTCGCGGCCGGTCCGGCTGCCAACCGTCGCGGATTCTTGGGTCGGGCCATCGTTCCTCCCAAGGAACGTCTCCGAAACGATCTACCACCCGGTCGGCGTTCGGGTCCAGTTTCCACTTCCCCGGCCGTCGAGCCCTTGACATGATTATGAGCATATGCCAACATCAGCCCCCGGAGGCCGGAGCCCGCGATGACGGCGTTCCTGGGGATCCGGTCGGTGCCGTGGGTCGCACAGATGGAGGCCGAAATGCCGAATCATGACGGAACGGGACCCCTGGGACGGGGACCGGGTACGGGGCGTGGCCGGGGGCGTTGCGGACACGGGGCGTGGGAAGGCGGGACCGGTGTGGGTCATGGCGGCAGGCCGCGGGGTGGCGGTCGCGGGCGCTGCTGGGGCGGCGGTCGCGGAACGGACGAGAAGATGGCCGAGGGCCCCGCGCAGGTCGCCGCGGATCCGGCGCAGCAGGAGGAAGGACAATGAACGGTCGGAAGGTCTTTGCGCTGCCGGTCGAGGGGGACGAGGGACTGGATTCGGAGGTGTGCCAGCACTTCGGGCATGCGGCGGGCTTCGCGCTGGTGGATGTGGAAGGAGACCGGATCGCCTCGTGCCGCGTGGTCGTGAACCCGATGGCCCAGAACCACCAGCCGGGGATGCTCCCGGGGTTCGTCCGGAGCACCGGCGCGAACGTCCTGCTGGCGGGCGGGATGGGCCCACGGGCGGTTGACCTGCTGCAAGGCTACGGGATCGAGGTGGCGACCGGCGTGGAGGGGCGCGTCCGGGATGTCGTCACGGCCTACCTCGCCGGAAGGGTGGCCGGCATCACGCCGTGCGACCATGGGCACGACGCCGGCGGCGGATGTGGCGGCCACCACCACGGACACCATGACAAGAGGCCGACATGAAGGTGGCCATCTCGATCGAGGCTGGAAGCGACCTGCGCGCCCCGGCCTGCCCGAGTTTCAGCCGTGCGCCCCGGTTCCTGGTGCACGACACCAGGACCGGCGACATGACGGTCGTGGAAAACACGGCCGCATCGGGGGCCCACGGCGCAGGCACTGGAGCCGCGGCACTGATGGCCCAGCAGGGTGTCGAGGCCGTCATCTCCGGACGGTTCGGGCCCAATGCCTACCAGGCCCTGAAGGCCGCCGGGATTCGGATGTTCATGAGCGTCTCTGACGCCAACGCCAGGGCCGCCCTGGAACGGCTGCAGGCGGGCTTGCTGAAGGAGGCATCCCCGGCCTGACGCACGACCAGGAGCACCATGAAAATCGCGGTCGCAAGCGGCAAGGGGGGCACCGGGAAGACCTCCCTGACCGCGGCCCTGGTCCGGCTCGCCGGCCGGTGCGTGGCCGTGGACGCCGACGTCGATGCCGCGAACCTCGCCCTGCTGCTGCCCGGCTACAACGGCGAGTGGCGAACGTTCCGGGCCGGGCGGCGCGCAACGATCGACCCGGCCTCGTGCACGGCATGCATGGCCTGTCTGGACGAGTGCCCCTTTCATGCCATCCGACTGTCGGACTCGTTCCTGCCGGTTGTCGATCCGCTCGCCTGCGAGGGCTGCGGTGTGTGCCATCTGATGTGCTCCGCCGGCGCAATCCGCTTCGATGAACACGAGGCCGGGGCCTGGACCGTCCGCCGGACCGCCTGGGGCCCGCTGGTGCATGCGGCCCTCGGAGTCGGCGAGGACAACTCCGGCAAGCTCGTCGCTGAGATTCGGAAGGAGGCGACCCGGATCGGGTCCGAGGAGGGCATCGACGTCGTCCTCATCGTCGGGCCGCCCGGGATCGGCTGTCCCGTACATGCCGCCGTCGGCGGCGCGGACCTGGTGGTGGCGGTCACGGAACCCGGGGTGGCGGCGGCCCACGACCTGACACGTCTGCTCGACCTGGCAAAGTGGTTTCACATCCCGGCCTCGATCGTGCTGAACAAGGCGGACCTGCATCCCTCGGCGGCCTCCGACCTCCGGGCGATGGCCGCTGCCCGCGGGGTGCCGGTTCTGGCCTCCCTGCCGTTCCTTCCCGCGGTGCCGCGCGCGCTTGCTCGGGGGCAGGGCCTCCTGGACGTGGACGCGTTGCAGCCGCTCCTGGCTGCTTGCTGGGCCGACATCCGGCAGATGCTCGCCGGGGTGCCGGCCGATGTGGACCGTCATGGCAATCCGTGAGTTTCCTTGCACGACCGGCGATCCGTCAGTCGAGGAGTTCTTCCGCATGGACGACGATGTGGATGGCATCGGGACTTGCCGTGACCTGGTGGGCCACCCGCGGCCATGGCGGGTAGAACAGGATCTCAAGCAGCCGTTTCAGGACTGGCCGACGATCGTCGCACCGGCGGGCAATGCAACAGGCTCCGGGGACAAATGGAACCGCGTTGACAGGTTTCGGGCATTCGCCTATTTTCAATGCATCGCGCTGCGTCCCCTGTCCGGCAAGTGACCGGAACGTGGGTGTGGCCTTTGAACAAGGAGAACGCCATGTCCGACACCCCTGCCCCCCTCGCCTTCCCTCGCCTGAATGAGCCGGCCCCTGACTTCGAGGCGAAGACCACCCACGGCGTGAAGCGCCTCTCCGATTACAAGGGCAAGTGGCTGGTGCTGTTCTCGCACCCGGCGGACTTCACGCCGGTCTGCACCACCGAGTTCATCGCGTTCGCGAAGGCCTGGCCGAAGTTCCAGGAGATGAACACCGAACTCCTGGGCCTGTCGATCGACAGCCTGTTCGCCCACGTCGCCTGGGTTCGCACGATTCGCGAGAAGTTCGGAGTCGAAATCCCGTTCCCGATCATCGAGGACCTGTCGATGCGCGTCGCGCAGTCCTACGGCATGATCCAGCCCGGTGCCAGCAACACCTCGGCCGTCCGCGCCACCTTCATCATCGACGACAAGGGCATCCTGCGCGCCATGGTGTACTACCCCATGTCGAACGGCCGGTCGATCCCGGAGTTCCTGCGGCTGGTCAAGGCGCTCCAGACCACGGACGCCCACGGCGTCGCAACGCCCGAGGGATGGCAGCCCGGCGACAAGGTGATCGTGCCGCCGCCCGTGACCGTCGAGGGGGCCGATGCCCGCATGAAGGAAGGCTACGAGTGCACCGACTGGTTCTTCTGCAAGAAGACACTGTAGTTCGGGGACGTCGCCACCCTGGCTGATGTGTCACGGACCTGCCCGGTCTGATGTGTCACCCTGGTTCCCGCACGTGGATCTCCCATACCTCGCCCCCACGCCGCCTGGGATGTCCCACCCCGAGGATATGGTGAGGCGGTAAGCCGCTACGGGCCGCGGTCTGGACACCGGCAAGCGACACACCGCTCGCCGCCTGAGATCCTCCCGATGGGCTAATGTCACGCGACTTACGGGTAGTGTGTGTGTGAGCCGAAGGAGGCCTCGATGAAAACCGTCCCGTATCGAACCGAGATGGAGTGGCTCAATGAGGAACTCCGCTGGATCGAGGTACGGCTGCGACGATTGGCGGCTGAGGCGGCGCTCGATCACGCCCCCACCCGTCACCGGCGCAACTTCGCCCCCCCCGTCAATCCTCTTCAGGCAGGCCCGCACGCACGGCGCCGTGCTGTTCCTGGACGAGTGCGATGCGATCCTGGCGGAACGGGGGGGCGACGGCGCGAGGCACGACGACCGCCTCGTGAGTGTGTTCCTGCGAACGCTGGAGAGGCACGATGGCCTGGTCCTGATGGCGACCAACCGCGAGGCCGCGCTGGACCGCGCCCTGTCACGGCGGATCGCCTACCGGATCGTCTTCCCGCTGCCCGATGCGACGGCCCGGACGGAGATCTGGCGGGGGCTGCTCCCCGACACGGTGCCCACCGACGGGACCGTGGACCTGGTGGCCCTCGGGCGCCGTTACGCGCTCAGTGGTGGACGGATCCGCAACGCGGTGTTCAAGGCCGCCTTCCGGGCGGCCTCCCAGGTGGACGGGAAGGTCACGGGTGCCTTGCTGGACCAGGCGGCGGCCGAGGAACTGGCAGCCGCCGGCGGAAACGGGAAGGGTCGTGTGGGCTTTGATCTGGAGGTGGCCTGATGGCGAAGAATCTCAGCAAATCGGCACGACGGGAGAAGGTCCTGGGGCAGATCGCGGCTCGAAGGGCCGAGCGGAAGCGCCGCCGCCAGGCGATTCGTGAGGAACTGGTGTTGCGGCATGCGGCCCTGCGGCAGGAACGGGAGCGCCGCATGTCCAAGTTCGAGGCGGCCATGCTCGGACTTCCCATCACCTTCAAGGTCAGGGGCGGCTACCAGATCGTGTTCCAGTTCGGCCCGGCAAAGCTGAGCCCAGACGGCATCCCCTTCCTGCCGGCAACCTCGGTCACAGTGGTGAGGGCCGACGGGCGGGTCATTCCCATACTGCCCCATGACAAGGAGGTCGCGTGATGGCAAGACCGAACCTGGAAATCGCGGACAGCGGCCTGTTGAAGGCCGCGCGCGAGACGTTGCGTCGAGGGAGATTCATCCGGACCGGCAGTCCGGAGGACCGTCAGGTGCGCTTCTCGATTGTCGAACGCACCGGCACCTCGTATGTGTCGGTGGATCGCGCCTGGGAGCAGGCACCGTCCTGCTCTTGCCACGACCACTGGCAGAACGTGCGGTACGGTCCTGGCCCCTGGTGCCGCCACGTCGTCGCCGTCATGGCCCACGAGGAGGACCTGCGATGTCAGATCATCGACCTGCTTCTGTGAACGTGGCCCGACAGTCCCCTTCCAGAACTCCGGAGGCCAGCGCGCTTCGGGAGGCGGCAACCGGTGCCCCTGCCCGGGCGGACGGCTACGCCTACGACGAACTGCGACCGATGGTCGAATCGATCCTGCGGACCGGTCTGTCCGTCCTGGTCCGGGGCCACCCCGGCGTGGGCAAGTCTTCCCTGGCGCGGGACCTGGCCTCATCGATGGGCCTGCCGATGATCGACATCCGCCTGGCCCAGCGCGACCCGGCCGAGATCGCAGGCGTGTACTTCCCGGACGCGGATCGCACGTGCATGACCCTGCTGGCCCCGGACTGGGTGCGCCAGGCCTGCGCCACACCGTCCTTTGTGTTCCTGGACGAGATCAACGCGGCCGTGACGAAACTGCACCAGGCCGCGGCCTACCAGATCGTGCTGGAACGACGCGTCGGCCCCTTCACCTTCCACCCCGGCACCGTCGTGATGGCCGCCGGCAACCTGGAAGAGGACAACGCCATCGTCTCGCCCCTGTCGTCGGCCCTGGCCAACCGCTTCGTGCACTTCACAATGCGGGTGGACGCCGATGCATGGGTGCGGTGGGCCGCCGGGGCGGGCCTCCATGACGCGATCGTCGCCTACGTGGCCCGCCGTGGAAACGAGGTCCTGTATCAACAGGGCCGGGAAATGGCCTTTCCCTCCCCCCGGACCTGGGAGATGGCCAGCCGGGCGCTGGTCGCGGCCCGCCCCGAGGATCGCCGCCGGGTCGTGGCCGCGTGCGTGGGCCTGTCGGCGGCCGAGTCCTTCTTCGCCTTCCTGTCGGTCTTCGAACGGTTGGACCCCCGGGCGATCATCGAGCAGGGCGAGGGCATCGACTTCCGGGCCCCTGCCAACGCCGACCCGTCCTTCATTCACGCGGCGGTCTTCACGGTGGCGTCCTGGCTGCATCGCCGCCCCGACCTGCCGGACGGGCATCTCGCGAACGTCGTTCGCTTCTTGCGATCGCCGGGCCTGGACCCCGAGTTCGCCTTTCTGTTCCTGAGGCGCCTGAAGGGGTCGGACCTGCTGATGCGCCTGCGAACCCTGCCCGAGTACCGGGTCCTGTGCGGGGAACTGGCCGCGATCCACGTCGGCCTGACCGGCTGATGCCCGGAGGTGCCCCATGGGCAAGACGTGCGAACGCACCAGACGCTCCCGATTGCCCCTCGAAGAGGTGATCGAACGCGAACGGCGCCGGGTGGCCTCGATCCGCCTGCAGATGCTGTCATCCCATCCCTTCTGGGGCTTCCTGCTGCTGGAGTCCGAGATCCTTCCCAGCCCGGGCCTGCCTGCCCCGGCCGCCACGGACGGTGTGCGCCGCATCTGGTACAACCCGCGACTGACCCGTCACCTGACCATGGCCGAACTGGGCTTCGTGCTGGCCCATGAGGTCGGCCACGTGGTGCTGGAGAGCGTGAGCAGGCAGCGGGGACGGGAGCCCGTGCAGTGGAACTGCGCCAGCGACCATGCCGTGAACCGCATCGTCGCGGCCATTCCCGGGCCGGGTGGGCGGCCGCTCTACACGCCCCCACGACGACACATTCCGGGCCTTGGTCGGATCGCGCCCCTCCTGGACGACCGCTTCGACGGGATGACCGCCGAGGCCATCTACGAGGTCCTGGGCCAGGACCCCCTGTGGGACCGTCCCTCGGGCCTGGTGCAGGTGGAACTGCTGCCAGACGGGGAACTGACCGTCGCGGGGCCTCCCGACCCCTCGCGTCCCGGAGGCCGCCTGCTGCGCCTGGACGGTCGGGCCGGGGCCTTCGACCTCCACGTGCCGCCCGGGGATCCCGCGGACTCCCGGCCCCCGCAGACGCCCGACGGCGATCCGGTGGCAGCCGAGATCGCGGGGCGTGTGGCCCGGGCACTGGACCACGCCGAGCAATCGGCCATTCCTGGGAACATCCCCGGAGAGGCCCGTCGCGCGATCGCGCCCTACAAGCGATCCCGCCTCGAAGATCCCTGGCAGGACATCCTGCGCCGCATCGTGGATCGCAGCCTGTCCCGGGACGAATACACCTGGGCCCGGCCGCATCGCCGCTGGCTGGCCGAGGGTTTCCTGGTCCCCGGCCTGCGGTCCGACATGTCTCCCTCGGTCGTGATTGCGCTGGACACCTCAGCGAGCATGTCCGCCGAAGCCCTGGCGCAGGTCTGCGCCGAGATGCGGCCCATCCTGGCCCGCTGCTCCGACGCGGTCCTCCTGGTCCATGACGCCGACATCCAGGAGGTCGTCCGTGGCACCTCCGACATTCTTCGATGGCTGGAGGACGGGTGGACGCGGGGCGGCGGCGGCACGGACCACCGGCCCGTCTTCGACTGGGTTGCCCACGCCGGCCTCTCCCCCGACCTGTTCGTGGGCCTCACCGATTGCTCTTCGCACTACCCAGCCGAGGCCCCCGGCTACCCCGTGGTCTGGGTCACTCCCGTGCACTCCCGGCAGTACAAGGCGCCGTGGGGCGAACGGCTCTGGGTGGATGCGTCTGCCAGAAGAGAGGATGCACCGACACGATGATTTCGTTGGGAAGTCTTTCGTGGTATCCATGATCGTCCTTGGGAGCGGAAACCACCATGAAAAACGCCTGGCCCGCGATCTTTCTTTGCCGTCAGGGCGTCACACCACCCATGGATTTCGTCGGATGGGTGGTCGAGATCCCGCCGGAGCCGACCTCCGCGCAGGCCCGCGAGGGCAGGCTGTCCGCCCTGCCGCCCCAGACTGCAACGGACCAGGCCCTGATGGACGCGGTGATGGAAGGCCTGGGGGTCACCGGGCATCTGACCGGCATCGGCACGCCGGCCCGGCTCGTCACCTGGGGACTGGTCGAGCCTTCGGCCTGGGAACGGCGGGTCGTGGCCTGGGTCGAACGTCGCACGGGCATGAAGGCCGATCCCCTTCCGGAACAGGTGGACGCGGCCCATCGGGACCCGGCAGTGGAGGAGGTCGCGGCCTCCTTCCTGGACCCGTTCGTGGCAGTTCCGGTCCGAGTCGATGCGCAACCCTTGTTGATCGAGGGTGGTGACACGGAACTGGAGGCGATGGGCGTCGCCCGGACGCTGCGCCAGCACCTGCTCGCCGCTGACCCCGGCGAATGGCCTGCCCGCTGGAACGCGATGCAGGTGCTGCTGCCGTCGGCCGGGGAACGGATGGCCGAATGGCGGCGGGCCCTGGAGGCGATGGGATTCCCGGTCCTGCCGCCGGAATGGCGGTCGCTGGCCGATACCGGCGCCGGACGGTGGGTGGTGCGGCTGGTGGACCTGGCGGTCTGGGGCGAGGTTCCGTTGCCGCGAGCAACCCTGCGGGCGGTCCTCGACTCGCCGTTCCTGCCGCTTCCGGAGGACGCCAGACGCAGGGACCTGCGGGACGCCCTGTCTCAACTGCGCCGTCACGAGGTGCGCCTGGAGGAATGGACCCGGCACATCGAGGGCTTCTTCACGGGTCTTGCCCGCGAACGCGACGAGGAGGGGGAGACCGATCCCACCGACGAGGCGCTGGCAAAACGGCGCGAGGCCCTGATCGGGGTGTGCCGGGAACTGGTGAGATCGCTCGGAGGGGCCAACAGGGACGGGTTCTTCGGCAGGATGCACGCGACGGTGGCTGCCGCATGGAAGGGACACATGCGGCCCGGACCCGACGGGGCGGCGATCCGGGCGGCCCAGGGGTGCCTGAAGACGCTGGAAACGCTGGCGGTGGACGGGGCTCTGGACAGAGCGACCACGGGTCTGGCTGCCCGGGAGGCCTGCGACGAGCGGCGCCGGGTGTTGTCGGATGCGCTGGCCGCTTACGGTGTTGGCCGGGACGAGGTCCCCCGCACCGGCGTCCGACTGGATACCTACTGGACCTGGGACGGCAGCCGACGCGAGGTCATGGTCCTGGCGGGCCTGGAGGAGGGCGGCTTCCCTGTCTCGCCGGAACGTCGCTCGACGGAGGATGCGGCCTGGGCCCGGGTGCTCGACCTGCCCGACGCCGCCGCGGAACTGGAACGGCAGGCCCGGATCGCCGCCCGGGCCGCCAGGTCTTGCAACACGTTGATCCTGAGCTGGTCCCGGGCTGATCAGGCCGGATCGGAAACCTTCCCCGGGGCCCTGTTGGCGGCTCTGGGGATCGACGGCAAGAAGGCCGCTCGCACGGTGGAGCGAGTGACCGACCGGACCGTGCTCTCGCCCATGGAGGCATGCGCCCCCGTAGAACTGCTGCGGCTTCCGCGTCCCGATGCCCAAGGGGAGCCGGCGAATGAACTCCACGCCCGTTGGGCCTCCAACGATCGGGCCGCATCCCATGCGGTATCGGTGGAGGCGCACCGTTCGCCCGAGTGCGAACGGGAGCCGATCGGGCCCTACACCGGACTGGTGGGTGCGGACCTCTCGGATCGACCGATGTCCGCATCGAGCCTTGAAACGGCGGGACAGTGTGCGATGAAGTTCTTCCTGGGCCGGGTGATCGGGATCGATCCCCGCACGGATGCCGGGATCGGTCTGGACCCGACCGAGCAGGGGACGTGGATCCACGCGGTGTTTGCGAGGTGCTTCCGGGAGGCCGACCAGGGCGTGTGGGACCTTCGAGCTCCAGACGAATCGATCGACGAGGGACGCGCACGGACGGCCTGGGTCGAGGAGTTGAAGGCGCGGCTGCGACGTGCGGTCGTGGAGGAGTCGAAGGCCTTCCTGTCGGCCAACCCGACGTTCAGCCCGGGCCTGCTCGACACGATCCGGGCGCGGTGGATCCGGGTGATGGAGCGATGGGCCGAAGAAATCGCCAAGGAGGCTCCAGGTGGCCGCTTTCCCGAAGACCTGCCAGGAGACCTGGGCTCTCTGACGGATGAGGCGTTGGAGGCCCTGGTAGCCCGTGCCCCGAAGGTCCGGAGTACGGCCGATGCCTGGCGCAACGCCCGGGACGGGCTCCCCATCCTGGACGGCATCCTCGCGGCGGCCGCCGAGGCAAGCATGCGCCAGGAGGCCGCCAAACAGGCATGGGCCTCCGTGGCCGACCGCAAGATCGGCACCCAGGGGGAATTCGTGAAGGTCGCCGGCATGAAGGAGGACGCCGCTCGCCGCCAGGCGTGCGATGCGTTCCGCGAGGCCGCGAGAGGCAAGGTCGCGGAGGCACGAAGGAAACTGGTGCGCGAACTGGAGGAGGCAGTGGACACCGACCGCCGGAGTCCGCCGCTTCGGGCCATCGCGGCCGAGTACCGCTTCGGGTACGACGAACCCGTCACGCTGGACCTCGATGGCGCCGCACTCGTGGTGCGAGGTCGCGTGGACCGTCTGGACGCGGCGCCCGGCAGCGGGGCCGTCACGATCCTGGACTACAAGACCGGCAAGGAAAAGGGCAACGCGAGACTCCAGAAGGACGTGGCGGCCGGCCTCCACGTGCAGCTTCCGCTCTATGGCATGGCGATGGAACAGGTGGGACTGCCGGGGCTTGAGGGCCCTGCCCGCGCGACCATCGGAGTCCTCGATTTCCCCCGGACCAACAAGACGGCTCAGATCCATTTCGGCCCCGACGCCGCTCCGATCTTCCAGGCAGCGGACGGGAAGGCACTCACGCTGCGCGAGGCGGTCCGCGCCCACCTGCGCCACACGGCATTGCGCCTGCGGGCGGGGCGGTTCCCCCTGATCCCCCGATCCTGCCCGCTCATGGCACCAGGTGCCGTGCCCTGCGACTTCGAGGGGGTCTGCGGATTCGGGGCGCCGGATAGGCTGGTCGAAGACGAACCGCAACCGGCCTTCGCGCCCCTGCCCGGACCGGCCAGGGAATCGGGTCCTGGGGAAGCGCCTCCGACGATCGTCCACGAGGCCACGGAGCCTGAGCGGCCCATCCCGTCGGCCAGGGATGGCGAGAGGGAGCAGGAGAAGAGCCTGGCCCAGGCCCGGGATCTGTCCCGGGACGTGGTGCTGGAGGCAGGCGCCGGGGCGGGAAAGACCTACGCACTGGTCGAGCGGTACGTTGCCGCCCTGCAAAGCGGCGTCGGCCCGGACGGCATCCTCTGCCTCACGTTTACACGGAAGGCCGCGACCGAGATGCGGGTGCGCGTGCGTCACCGGATCATCGAGACGGGACGTTCGGACGATCGCACAAAGGACTGGCTGAGGATCTTGGGTACGGCTCCGATCTTGACCTTCGACGCCTTTGCGCGAATGCTGGTCACCGAGTTCCGGGGCGAGGCCCCTCCCGTCGCCACGGCCCTCTCGACCTGGGTGCGCGAGCGCGTTGAGAACTGGGTGGCGGGCGAGGCCGGTGCGGGTGGGAGACTGGACCGCCTTCTCGAACGCCTCCCCTACCCTGCCGTGGTGGAGGCCCTGGCAGGGTTGCTCATGGACGAGCGCCGTCTGTCGCAGGTGACGGCAACCACCGGACCGTCCATCGTGTCCACGTGGCTGGACCTGGCCGACTCGATGATACCGAGCTTCGAGCGCGATCTTCGACACTGGGAGATAGTCATCGGGCAACTGGCCGATGCGGGAACCCCGGACGAGGTGCGACCGCTCCAGGAGTGGATCGCTCCGATTCGAGCGGCCCTGGAAGGGACACAGCGCGGCCGGCTGCTGGGTGCCCTTCTGACCATCTGGAACCAGGGGAACCCGAAGACGAAGAGCGCGGACGAGCCGCTTGCCAGGGTCGTCCAGGGGATCGGGGCGTGGCGCAACATCTGGACGGGCGGCAAGACGTGGTTTTGGGGCTTCCGAAAGGGGCTTCCGAAAACCGCCGGACTCGATGACATCCTGGAACGGTTGCCGGAGGAGGCGGAGACGACCGCGGACCTTCTCGCAGTGGCCTCGGCCTGGAAAGATCGCCTGCGCGACGAGCGCCGGCGGACCGGTTGGTCCTTCGCCGACGTGACCACAGCCGCCCTGGAACTGGTCGAAGAGGGGCGACTGCCGGGTTGGGCCCGCATCGAGGGCATCTCGGCCAAGGAGGTCACGGCACAGGACTTCGCCAGTCGCTTCCCGTTCCGGCACATCCTGGTGGACGAGTTCCAGGACACCGACGGGGTCCAGCTGCGGCTGATCGAGGCGACCCGGCGAATGATCGACCGTGCCTGCAAGGACACGATCGGCCCGTGCCGGCGGTTCGTGGTCGGCGACCCGAAGCAGTCCATCTATCGCTTCCGCGGTGCCGAAGTGGACCTGTTCGAGCGGGAGAGGGACGCGGCAGCCGAGCAGGGCGAGGTCGCGGTGCTGCCGGTCTGCCGACGATCGGTACCGGACCTGACCCGGGCGATCGATCGCCTGTTCGGAAGGCTCCTGGACGGACGTGATCCTGCGAACGTTCCGCTCGACCCGGGGGCGTCCGTGACCTGGCAGGCCATGGCGCCGAGGAATGAACCGGACGTCGGCCCCCGCATCGAACTGGTGGCCGTCGCGGCCCCCGGCGGCACGTCAGCCCCCGAGGCCACCGCCATCGTGGACGACCCGGACACGGAGGAAGAGGAAGCGGAGGAGAATCCGACCGACACCACGCTGGAGGAGGCCGTTGCCGAGCGGATCCGAGCGCTCCTCGAAGCGGAGCCGGACCGAACCATCGCGGTCCTGACCCATTCCTGGGCCCGTGCACTTGATTACGGCCAGATCCTGCGCGGGCGGGGATTGCCGGCGTTCGTCCACGGAGGCTTCGGCCTGCTGGAAGTGCCCGAGGTGGCCGCCCTGATGCACTGGCTCGACGCCCTGGACCGGACGGACGACGACCTCGCCTGGGCAGGAATGTTGCGAGGGCCCATGGTCGGACTGTCCGACCCCGGCCTCTACTGCCTTCGCCGCGGCCACGGACTCAGGTTGCCGGAATTCAAGACCGGCGAATTCCAGGTGGCGCAGGGAACAAATGCACTGTCCCGGTTGCGCTGGGGCTTCGAGTTCTCGGCCGAGGCGGCAGCGACCGCCCTGGTTGCCGAGGCGCACGATGGCACCATCTCCCCGGCAGTCACGGATGCCCTGAGGCGCGACGAGGAGCGGCTTGTGGCCTTCGCCACCGCCTGGGAGAACGCCCGAGAATCCTTCGGCTTCCTTCCCATTGCCGAGGTTGTCTCCGGGATCGTGCGGGACACTGGATACGAGGCAATCCTGGCGCGTCGCCCGAACGGGATCGAGGCACTGGCGAACGTGCGCCGTTTCGCGGCACTGGTTCGGGCGACCGAGGCAGACGACAGCGGCTCGAGGCGGCCGCGGCTCCCGAGGGAGGTCCTGGATCACCTGAAGAACCTGCTGGAGGCCGGGGAGGACCCGGGAGCCTCGGGGGTGGCTCCCGACGCGCCCGGATCGGTCCTGGTGACCGTGGTCCATCAGGCCAAGGGACTCCAGTGGGACACGGTCGTGGTGCCGGACCTGCACAAGGTCAATGCACACGGTCGCGCCGAGAAAGGAAAACTGGTCCGGTTCGCCCCCGGGGCCCTCTCAGACGGTTCGCCGGAGATCATCGCGCCCTGCTCGCTGGTCGAGGATGCCAGGGATCCCTTCAGGACGACCGGAGGCCTGGGCATGACCCTCGTGTCGCAGGCCTCGGCCCCGATGGACCGCGCCGAATCGCGGCGACTGTTCTACGTCGCCTGCACCCGTGCCAGGGAGCGACTGATCCTGTCGGCGAAATGGCCCGACTCCAAGGATCTGGGCAACTGGATGAAGCAGACGGGAGGCCTCCCGATCGGCCTGCGTCACTCGAACTCGTGGATGGAGGATCTGGTCCTGGCCTTGAAGATGCGTGCCCCCACGGCAGGGGACCCGGCCGGGGCCCCGCTGGTCGCCGAGGACACCTGGAAACACGGGGTGGACTTCGTCTGGACGGCCGCCGAAGCGATTCGTCCTTCGGCCGGCGGCGCAGAACCCGCCGTGACGACACGGGTACCCACCGACCGCATTCGCCTGCTTCGCGCCATGGAGGTCGTCCCTGGGCAGCGGTGGAGGATTGTCCGGCCGAGCACCCACGACAGGGCGACTGCGGTGCCAGTTGCGATGGTCCGCATGCCTTCGCCGGTGCCCCCGTGGACGCGAAGTCATCCGCTTGGGTCGCCGACCCTGGAAGGGAGCCTCGTTCACCGGGCGATCCAGGAATGGGGCTATTCCGGTCCGGTGGAGGGGCGACAGATTGATGCGGCCATCCGCGCGGAGGTCGGCGAGTCGCGCGATCCGACGCTGCGGGATTGGCTCCAGGCCATCCTTGACCACGCCATCAAGGCGCAGCCCGGATTGGTCGAGGAACTGTCCCGGGCGGCGGCCCGGGGCGATGTGCACCACGAAGCCCGGGTGTCCGTGACGTTCGATGCGGAAGGCGAGCGCGTGACCGGCGCCATCGACCTGTTGTTCCGGGACGACGGCGGGGAATGGCGCATTCTGGACTACAAGACCGATGCCGCTGAGGGGAGCCTGGCGGAGTTCCAGCGGACCTACCACGGCCAGGTGGCCTTGTATGCCCGGGCACTGGGCGGGCTGTTGCCCCCCATCCAGGTGGTTCGGATCGGCCTGTGGCGACTGAAGTCCGGCCATGTGGTCGAGTGGAGCCGATGAGCAACGACGAGTTCCCGGCCCCATGGTCCTGGAAGACGGTGGTCGCGCATGCCCACCGCGAAGGTCTTCCGGCAGGCTTCCGTGGGATCAGACGACCTGTTCGCCATTCGGTTCCTCTGAAGCGGATGTAGCGTACCCGGTTCCCTGGACACTCCTTTCTACCTGACGACCCCCGCGTGTCAATGATGGCGTCTTCGCCCTTGCCGTCGTTGGTGACGTGGCACTGGCCGCAGAATCTGCACGCAGCCTGGCAAGGCGTTTCGGTGGTTCGCGGCCCCGACTGGCAACGTGTCATGGGGCCACCGACATGACCGACTCCGGGACATGGTGCTTGCATTGTTGGCCAAAAAGCGATACCGTCCCGGCCGGAGGTGGTCGTGAAGACCCGCGACACGTACAGGCAGCAGGCCCGGGTGCTCAAGGCGATGGCCAACGAGTCCCGCCTGCTCATCATCGATCGCCTGAACCAGGGCGAGTGCAGCGCGGGGGAACTGGTCACCCTGGTCGGGACCGACGCCTCGACCGTGTCGAAGCACCTGTCGATCCTGCGGGCCCACGGGATCGTGGAGGACCGGCGGGTCGGAACCACGGTGTTCCATCGTCTGGTCACGCCGTGCGTCCTGAACCTCTTCTCGTGCGCGACCCAGGTCCTGACGGAGCGGACGTAGGGGCTTTTTTTTTGGGAGCAATTGGCATGTCTGGCCAAGTTGCCAATCGGCCGACAGCGGGCGCATGGGGCGTGGCGGTCCTGGGTGGTGGCCCCGGTGGATACGTGGCAGCCCTTGAAAGCGCCCGCCGTGGCGCCCGCGTCGTCCTGGTCGAGAAGGACCGGATCGGCGGGACCTGCCTCAACATTGGCTGCATCCCGACCAAGGCGCTGACCACGGCCACGGACCTGCTCGTCCATGCCCGTCGGGCCGCCGACTTCGGCATTTCGATCCCGGCGGTGTGGGCGATTGGCGGCGCGGTTGCCGGGCCCATGCTCGTGTTCATCTGGGCCTGTGAACGGTTCAAATTGAGTCTGGTCGCCTTCGAGTGCCGGGCCGAAGGCACGAAGCTCATCGAACTGGACCGGACCGAGACGTTCACGAAGGTCCACCTGAGGCCCGTGATCCGCATCGACGCAGCAGGCGAGGACCGAAACGTCATCGCGACCCGCGTCACGAAGGCGCTGGCAGCGGCGCGCAAGCACAGCCTGGTCGCGAACTCGGTGAAGTCCGAGGTGGTGATCGATCCGGAGGTCACCATCGAGTAGCGGAGGGACCTGTCATGGAAACTCGAGACCTTGGGACCGGGTGCGCCCGCTCCAGGCTGAAGGCCGCACGGCGAAGTCCGCCTGGTCCCCCGACCCAGGAGGTGCCCGATGAACGCTTCCGTGGATGAACCTCGGGACGAACTGGCACGCGACCTGGGCACGGTCCTGGGCATGGCGACCGACCCGGTCGCGGTCTTCCTGCTGCCTCCCGGGCCGGTCGCTCCGGAATGGGACGGCTCGGCGCGGCTCAAGGGCCACCGCTGGTGCCAGGCCCTGATGCGCGCCCGGCACGGCGAGTCGGTGCTGCTCGATGCGGAGGGGATCGCCTGCCCCGCTGCAGCCGCGGCCTTTGGGTTCAAGCCCCTGCCCGAGAACCTGGCGAACGGCCCGGGCCTCGTCGGCTTTGGGATCGTGACGGACCCGGCGGTCGGCCGGGAGATGTTCCGGGGCATGACCCGGCTGGCCCCGGGCTCGGTGGGGACGCTCGCGGCCTGCCCGCTGCGCATGGCGCCCGGGATCCCGGACGTCGTGGTGCTGGAAGGCCCCCCCGAGATCCTGATGTGGGTCGCCCTGGCAGACCTGAACGCCGCCGGGGGCGCCAGGCGGCAGGGCGATACCGCGGTGCTCCAGGCGACCTGCGTGGACGCGGTGGTCATCCCCCACGTCCAGCAGCGGCTGAACTTCAGCCTGGGCTGCTACGGATGCCGCGAGGCGACCGACCTGGGTCCGGACGAGACCGTCCTGGGCTTCCCCGGGGCGCGCCTGCCGGCCATCCGGGTCGCACTGGATGCATTGAACGGGAAGGCGGTCCCGCGGTCGCGGGCCAAGGCCGTGTACCAGAACCTGATGCGCAAGGAGGATTCCCATGGCTGACCAGGAACGGACCCCGATCGAGATTCTGGCGGACGTCTCGCCCGTCGCGGCGAAGACCTACATGGACCACCGCAAGGCGGTGATGGAGAACCCTGAGGCCCAGGCGCTGCCGGCCAAGATCAAGCTGCTGGTGGGCATCGGGGTCGCGGCCGCGCTCCAGTCCAGCACCTGCACGCTCATGTGGGTCAAGCACGCTCGGAAGGCCGGCGCCACGGACGCCGAGATCGCCGAGGCCCTGATGGCCGCGCGGCTGATGAAGGCGGCGACCGTGAACGACACGGCTGCCGAGGCCCTGCAATGGATGCTGGACCACCCGACGGCGTAGGAGAGGGCCCACGGCTTCATCCGGCAGACCGTTCCCGACACCAGGGGGGAGAGACATGAGACAGGCAATGACTCGTGGACTGGTCACGATGCTGGCAGGACTGGTCTGGGCGTGCGGGGGTGCCTCCGAACCGGTGGACGTCCCGGTGTCGGACCGCGCTGCGGCGCCGGACACCAGCCCGCGCGCCATGGGGGTCTGTCCTCCCTTTCACCTCCGGGACGAGGCCGGCAACGTCATTGACCCCGTGAAGGGCGTCAACGCCGACAAGCCCTATTCGCCGAGGCAGACCTGCGGCGCGAGCGGGTGCCACCACTACGACACCATCACGAAGGGCTTCCACTTCCAGCAAGGTGCGGACGAGGCGGTCCCACCGGAGATGGCGGAGCGGTATGCCTGGGTCAGCCACCCGGGCAACTACGGGGGCAACTGGTGCTCGCCGGCGCCACTCTACCGGCAACTGGCACCCAAGAAGAACGCCTCCGCCCGGACCATCGACATGACCTCCTTCGACTTCGTGACGGCCACCTGCGGGACCTGCCACCCGGGCGGCGGCCCGATGGAGTTCGACCGGGACGGGAAGCGCTACGACCAGTGGATGACGGACCTGGCCGCGGGGATGACCCCGGGGGGCGACAACGGCCTGGACGGCGACTACTACAAGGCCCGCTGGTCCGAGACGGGCGTGCTGGAGGCCGACTGCCTGCTGTGCCACCAGCCGGAGTACGACTTCAAGGCCCGGAACGGGGCCCTGGCGGACCTGAACTTCCGGTGGGCGGCCACCGTGGGCGCGGGTCTCGGGACGGTGACCGGCAAGGTGAAGGAAGGCCAGGTGCCGGCGGTGTCCTATGACCGGGCGAGGTTCAACGACGATGGCACCGTGAAGGTCCACATCGCGCCCGAGCCCCGCAACGCCACATGTCTGACATGCCACGGCAAGCCAGGATGGAAAAAGCGCGGCGCAGCCTTCTCACCCCGGACCGACGTGCACATGGCCGCGGGGCTTCGCTGCGCGGACTGCCATGCCGCGGGGTCGAAGGCGGCGGACCCGCGCATCCGGGGCCGGGAGGAGCACCAGTTCGGCAAGGGCGACGACCCGTCCGGCTGGGTGCGCAACGACCTGGACAACACGGTGCGCCGCTGCGAGTCGTGCCATATCGAGGGCTGGCGCAATGCCCCGCGGGCGACCCACGAGTGGCTGCCGCCCCTGCACCTGGAAAGAATCGCCTGCCAGACGTGCCACATCCCGACCCGGGCCGTGAAGGACGCCCTCGTGCAGGCGAGCGACGTCTGGAACGACGCGCCGCGCATCTCGCCGCCGCCCAAGCACATCTGGACGTTCTATGACCAGGAGATGCGCTTCTGGAACCACTACGGAGAACTCGACCTCTTCACCCGCGATGACCAGCCCACCGACGTGTCCCGGCCCCACCTGATCCGCTACAAGGGGAAGATCTACCCGGCGAACCGCGTCCACAGCGCCTGGGTGGGCATCCGGCAGGAGGGGAAGCCTGGCCTGGACCAGTTGTTCATGAAGGACTTCTTCCAGATGTGGACGAAGCATCGGGCGGACCCGGCGAAGGCCTGCCCGGAACTGGCCCGCATCACCGACGACAACGGGGACGGGGTCCTCGAGGTCAACCGCCCCGAGGAGATCGACGCGCTGCTGGCAGCCACGGCACGCTACCTGAAGGACACGGGCTTCCCGTTGGAGGGTCGCCGGATCGTCTGGGTGTCGGACAGCCGGGCGTGCTTCTCGTCCTCGGACTGCTTCGATTTGCCGCGAAAGGACTTCGAGGCCACGGCCTATGCGTCGGTCTACAAGTATTCCCACGACGTGTCCCCTGCCCGGGCGGCCCTGGGTTCCGGGGGCTGCACGGACTGCCACCGGGACGGGTCGCCGTTCTTCCAGGGCGCCGCGCTGGATCGCCCCTTCGACGAATCCGGGCAGCCGGTCTGGACGACGAACGCGGCGGTGCTGGGCATCTCGCCGGCCTGGGTCGCCCTGGGGGCCTTCCGGGAGGGCGCGCTGAAGCCGGTCCTGTACGGCCTGCTGGCCCTGATGGGGATCCTCGCGGCCGCCCTGGGCCTCCGCGGGGTGCTGACGCGGTCCGGTCTGGACGACGGCCGTTCTCGCGTCGTGGCCTGGCTGTTCCTGGCGGGCCTCGTCGTGGCGGCGATCCTGGTTCTGTGGTCCCCCGGACTGGCCGAGTACATGGCCGCGCGGCGCTTCGCGCTGGACGCCAACCACTTCGCGATCGCGGTCGGCGTCCTGGTGGCGGCCCTGGGCCTTGCCGTGGCCAGCAGGACCGGGCGGTCTCCCGCGCTGACGTGGGCCACCTTCGTGGCGGCGGCCTGGGCGGGCCTCTGCGGCGCCGCCATGGTGGGCAAGGCGCTCCTCCCCGACGTCCTGGTGCGCCTGTCCTACACCGGCTTCGATGCCGGGCTCGTGGCCCTGGCCGCACTGGCGGTCCTGTCGCTTGCGATCCGGCTGGCGCGGCCCCCGACATGCGCCTGAACCGGGAACCGAACGATGGCAAGATGGCTTCCAGTGGCAGTGTCCGCGGTCCTGCTGACCCCGGGCTCCGCTCATGCCAAGGACTTCCGGGACGCGTGGAAGGACATCCCGGCGGGCCCGTTCCTGGTGACGGTGGGCGGGCAACTGCGTCTGCGCTACGAGTACGACGACCAGTTCAACGTGAAGCAGTACGCCCCCGGGACCACCGACCACATCCTGCTGGAACGGCTGACGCTTCACACCGACATCCGGTGGAAGAAGTGGCTGCGGGTGTACGTGGAACTGCGGGACGCGCACGCGTTCCTGACGCACATGAAGGCGTCGGACTTCCCGAAGGCGAACCCCTACAACGACCATCTGGACATCCGCCAGGGCTTCGTCGAGGCCTTCACGGCAGAGGACGACCCGGTCGGAATCAAGGTCGGGCGCCAGCAGATCTCGTACGGCGACCAGCGGGTCTTCGGACCAGGACAGTGGGGCAACACCGGGCGGTGGTGCTTCGATGCGGCGATGATCATCCTGCGCAACCGTGACCTGAGGCTGGACCTGTGGGCCGCCCGGCCGGTCCAGAACCGGCCCGAGGTCTGGCCGAACCACTGGGCCGCGGCACCGACCCTCGCGGTGGCCTACCTGCAGACCCGGACGCTGCCCTTCCGCCTGGACTTCTTCTACGTGATGAAGCATGACGGGACCGGGACGGTCCAGGGCGAGACGGGCAAGGGCGACCTCCTGTCCCACTCCATCGGGTTGCAGTTCGAGGGGAAGGCGGCCTCGGACGTCCTGGACTACAGCGGGACGTTCGTGTACCAGTTCGGCCGGCGGGCATCAGACCGGCTGACGGCTGCAGGGGCGAACGTGCGCCTGGGCGCGACCGCCCCGATTGCCTGGAAGCCCCGCCTGGCCGCGCAGTTCACCTGGGGATCCGGCGACCGGGACCCCCACGACGGCCAGGTCGGCACCTTCGACGGCGTGCTGGGTGGGGCCGATATCTACTTCTACGGCCAGATGAACCTGTTCTTCTGGGCGAACCTGAGGGACTACGAGGCGGACCTGCACCTGCACCCGATGGATGGCCTGGAGGTCCGGGCCGAATACCACTACTTCACGCTGGACCGGCCACGGGACGCCTGGTACACGACCGGGCTCAAGGCCCTGCGCCAGGACCCGAACGGTCGCGCCGGCCGTGAACTGGGTCACGAACTGGACCTGCGCGCGACCTGGAGGGCGTATCGGGGGGTGGAACTGATGATTGGCTACAGCCACTTCTTCCCCGGCGCGTTCGTGCGGGCGACCGGTGGGGCAACCCCGGGGAACTGGGTGATGGTGCAGACGGCGCTGTCCCTCTAGGATCCCGTCGGGACCCACGGAGTGATCCCCATGCCCCAAGGCAGTCGCGTCGAGTCCCAGACGGAGGTCCTCGAGGCCCTGCGCGTGCTGGAGCGGTGGCTTGAACCGCGGCGCTACCCGAAGGGGCGCGTGCTCTGGAACGAGGGCCGGGGGGCGGGTCAGCTCACCGTCCTGGACAAGGGTCGCGTGAAGATCCTTCGCGATCGGCCGGATGGCGGGACCACGCTGGTCTTCGTCCTGGGACCCGGTGAGGTCTTCGGGTTCCTGCCGTTCGTGGACGGCGGGCCATACCCGGCCACCGCGGTGGCGCTGGACGATGTCGAGGCCCGGGTCATGTCCCGGGAGCGCCTGCTCGAGGTGCTCGTCCGGGAACCCAAGGTCTGCCTGGTGTTGCTGGAGTTCCTGGGACGCCGCTTGCGGGACGCCTTCGAGGTCATCGCCCGGATGTCCCGACGAGACGCCGTTGGCCGGGTCGCCGCGGCCCTGGTGACCCTGCTTCCGGCCAACGCCAGACCCGATCCACTGCTGATCGTGTCGCTGCCTGAGCAGGGCTACGCGTTCGCGGATGGAATCGGCCTGACCCCGGAGACCCTGTCCCGGGCGCTGACGGCCCTGGTTCGTCGTGGAGTCCTGCACCGACTCCGCATGGGCCAGTTCCAGGTCCTGGACCTGGACACCTTGCGAGAGATGGCGGCGGGACGCGACCCGGTGACTCCCGGACCACGAAGCGTCATCCCTTGATCGCAGTCAATGCATGGAACCGTCCGGGGCTTCATCCTGTCTGACGCCGGGCGCGCGGTGGCGTCCCGGCCCCGCCGGGCGGTCCGGCGGGTGTGTTTCGCTGTGGCAAGAACAGGAGGACCCCATGAGTGACCACGACACGAGTCTCCTTCCGCCCGACTGGGCCTTCGAGTTCCACGGGCACCATTGCCCCTTCATGCCGCTCGGATACCGGATGGGCCGGCTGGCGATCGCACGCCTGGGCGTCGATCGCGAGCAGGACCACACCCTGCACGTGGTCTGCGAACTGGGTGAGGGCCACCCGCAGACCTGCCTGATGGACGGCATCCAGGTCGCCACGGGCGCCACGTTCGGCAAGACCCTCATCGAGAAGACCTACTGGGGGAAGCTCGCGGCCACGTTCTGGTATCCCGGCAAGACCGCGGTCCGGTACTCGCTGAAGCCGTCCTTCCTGGACATGTTCGGCACCCAGGAGTTCTTCGCGTACCGCAAGAAGGGCATCGAGCCGTCCGGGATCCCGATCGACGTGACCCGCAAGGCGATCGACTGGATGCTGTCCCAGGCGGACGACGACGTCTTCGCGGTCGAGGAGAGGCCCGATTTCCGGTTCACCCCGCCGAAGGGGTCGTTCAACAAGACCTTGTGCTCGAAGTGCGGCGAGTACGTCTTCGAGCGGTACGTCCGCCTCCAGGACGGGAGGCCCGTGTGCATCCCCTGTTCCGGGTACGCCCGCTAGGGGCCTTGTCGGGGGTGCTCCGTGAATTCGACGCTGCTGGTCTCGTTCCTGGTGGTGGCCGGCATCCTCATGGTCACGACGTCCAAGGGCGAGGAGGGCGACGCGAAGACGCGGTCGCTGGACTGGCGCCTGGCGGCCCTGGTCGTCACCGTCTCCTTCGCCGTGGGCGTGCTGTCCAGCCTGATCGGGGTCGGCGGCGGGCTGATCATCTTCCCGTTCCTGGTCCTTTACATGCGCTATCCCGCCCAGAAGGCCGCCGGCGCCAACGCGTTCATCGTGACCGTCAGCTCGATCGTGGGCACTCTTGGCCACTTCACCGTGGGCCATGCCGACCTCCTGCTCCTGGGCGTCACCGCCGTCGCGGCCGCCGCAGGATCGGCGATCGGATCTCACGTCACGGTCAAGGCCAGCCCGAAGTTCGTGAAGATCGCGTTCGCCTTGATCCTGTGGTTCTTCGCGGGCCAGATCACCCTGAACCTCGCTGGCGTGCTGTAGTCCCTGCGATCGTTCCCCGAAACGCCCTGTCTTGATCGCAATCAAGGCGTCCGACGCCCCCCGGGACCATCCTTTCCCCGTGAAGTGGCCGCGGGCCGCCACTGGTGCATCCCGTGCCCGGGGGGAGGTGTCCGATGAACCTGCGAGGGACGTTGCTGCTGGTCTTCGCCGCGACCCTGGTCCCGGCCGTCGTGCAGGCACGGCCCCTGGCCTTCGACGAGGCCGTGAGCCGGGCGCTCTCCGCGAACCCCCGCCTGCGGGCGGCGAAGTTCGACGTGGCGGCGGCCAAGGCCCGCACCGCCGAGGCGATCGGGCGGCACTTCGGCGAGGTGGACCTGGTGGGCGTGTACAACGCGTATGACGACGCGCGCCTGGTCCGGCCCATCGCGGGCCCGCTGAACCCGGCCGCGATGGGATCGATGCCCTTCGACCAGAACCAGTTCCACTTCGGAGTGACGTGGCAGATCCCTCTGCTGGCCTCGGGGCGCCTGATCACGGGTGACCGGATCGCGCGCGACATGGCACGGGCCGCGAGCGCCACGGACGCCCATGCCCGCGAGGAGGTCCGCTACAACGTGCGCGCCGCCTACCGCAACCTGCTGGTCCTCTCCCATGCCCTCGACGCGGTGGATGCCTACGTAAAGGCTCTGGAGGAGGACGCACACGCCGCGGAACTGAAGGTGAAGGTCGAGGCGTGGGCCCCGGTGAACGCCCAGAAGGTCCTGTTCGCCCTGGAGGGCGCCCGGGCTCAGAAGGCGAGGATCGTGGCGCAGAAACAGTCGGCCGAGGCGATGCTGGCCGCACTGATGGGCGAGGATCCGCCGACCGACGGGTTCCAGGTCGCCGATCTGCCCGGAGAGCCGTCGCCGGCCCCGACGCCGGCGCTGCAGGAACTGCTGGAGACGGCCCGGGCCGGCCGCCATGACCTCCAGGCAGCACGGGAGGCGCTGAACGCCGCCCGGCACCGCCGCGACCAGGCCCGGCTGGCCTTCCTTCCCGAGATCGGCGTGCAGGGTTCCTGGCTCGGTCACGTTGCCCCGTCGGTGTCCGGGACACTGGGGACCGTCGATTTCGGGCTCTACCTGAAGATCCCGGTCCTCGTCGGCGCCACCCGCTGGTATGCGATGAACGAGACGACCGCCGAGGCGGCGGCGGCGGCGGCTCGGGAACGGGCGAAGGCGCTGGAAGTCGCAGGCCAGGTCTCGGACGCCTCGGCGCGGCTCGAGGCCGCTCGCGCCCAGTACCGGGCAGGGATTTCCCGCCGGGACCTGGGCCACGAGGTCGCCCGGGTCGAGCAACTGAGGCTGGTCCAGGGCACGGGCCACCTGGAGGACTACCTCGCGGCGCGGGCCCAGGAGGCCGAGGGCGAGGCCGCCTACTGGCAGTCCCGCTACGACCTCGAGACCGCGATGGACTACCTGGAGTTCGCCACGGGAGCATCCCGGATGGAAGGAGGTCGGCCATGAACCGCATCGCTCGCTGGATCGTCGGGATCGTCGTCGTGCTGGCCCTGGTGGTCGGGGGCGCCTTCGTCATTCATCGCAAGAAGGCAGAGGTCGCGAACCTGCCGCCCCCCTCCGTCCCGCCGCTTGCCGTGACCACCGCCACCGTCCGGTCCGGCTCGGTGGCAGAGGAGATCCGCACGGTGGCCCTGGTGCAGTCGGACTCCACGGCGCAGGTGGCAGCCCAGGTGACCGGGGTCGTGATGGAGGTGCGGGTGCGGGAGGGAGACAGGGTCCGCAAGGGGCAGATGCTGGCCCGGCTCGACCCCCGCACCCTCCAGGACGCTGTTGAATCAGCACGGGCCCGCGTTGCGGCCGCCGAGGAGGACCTCCGGCGCCAGGAGGCGGTCTTCGCCCGGGACCAGGCCCTCTTCGAGGGGCGTGCGATCTCCCGTCAGGCCCTGGACCTCTCCCGGGCCCAGCTCGAGGGTGCCCGAGCGACCCGCGTGTCGGCCCTGCAGGCCCTCGATAGCGCCAGGGTCCTCCGTTCCTATGCAGACGTGACCTCTCCCTTCGACGGCATCGTGACGACCCGGCACGTGGAACCCGGGGACCTGGCAGCCCCGGGAAAGCCGCTTCTCACGATCCAGGTCCCCGGTTCGGTGCGTGTGATCTCGAAACTGTCCCAGGACATGGTCGTGCGCCTGAAGCCTGGGGACGCGGCGGTCTTCCAGGACGGAGGCCGGACCATGCAGGCGACGGTGACGCGGATCTACCCGGCCCTGGACGCGACCCACCTGGGCATCGTCGAGACGGCCCTGGACCGTGCGCCCTTCGACCTGCCCGCCGGGGCGACCGTGGCCGTGACCTACCGGCCCGCACCGGTGGAGGGTCTCCTGGTGCCGACCGCGGCCATCCTCCGGGGCGTCGAACGGACCCTGGCGATCCGCGTGCGCGACGGTCGGGCCGAGCCGGTGCCCGTGGAAGTGGCCGGCCGCGGCACAGCGGACGTCGTGGTGCAGGGCGGCCTCGCGGCGGGCGACGTGGTGGTCACGGGCCTGCCCAGCGAACTGATGTCCCTGGCCGCGTCCCGGCCCGCGGTCGTGGCCCAGGCGGCGCGCCCCTAGCCCGTTGACAAGGAGCCGGCCATGAGATTCGTCGAGTCATACGTCAAGAAGCCCCACCTCGTGCTTTCGGTGGTGCTGCTGCTGGCTGTGGTCGGGGTCGTCGGGTACTTCCGGATGCCCCTGAACCTGTTCCCGGACAGCGAGCGGCCCCAGGTCGCGGTTGTCACGGTCTGGCGCGGCGCGTCGGCCGACAACGTGTCCGCCGACCTGTCCCGCGTGATCGAGAAGGAGGTGAAGACCATCGAGCGCGTCCGGCGCGTCACCTCGACCTCGAACGACGAGGTCAGCGTGGTCACGGCCGAGTTCGAGTACGACAAGGGCCTCGACTCGGCGGCGACCGACGTCTCGGCCGCCCTGGACCGCGTGCGCCCGCGGCTGCCCCCCGACATCCAGCCGTTCCAGGTCTTCAAGGTCTCGTCGGCCACGCCGGCCGTGCTGACCCTGGCGCTGTCGCCCGCGGAGGGCTCGAACCTGGACCTCGCGATGGTCCGGCGCCTCGCGGACAACCCCATCAAGGAGGCCTTGCTGAGGCTGCCCCAGGTGGCGAACGTCGAGGTCTTCGGCGGCTGGCAGTCGGTCCTGCGGGTGACGCTGGACCCCGACCGCCTCCAGGCCCACCGGCTGTCGGCGGGGCAGGTCGCGGCCGCGCTGAACGCACAGAACCGCAACACGCCGGAGGGGCTGGTCATCGCCGACCAGAGCCACATCCTGCTCAAGAGCGAGGGGGAGTTCCAGCGCCCTGAGGAAGTCGAGTCCGTCGTGATCGCGAGCCCCGCAGGGGGGGCTCCCGTGTACCTGCGCGATGTGGCGACCGTGGCGCCCGGCATCCAGGAGCGCCTGTCGGCCTACCACGGCAACGGGCACCCGGCCATCGGGATCAACATCCAGCGCGCCCCCTCGGGCTTCGCCATGCCGACCATCGACAGCGTGCTGGCGGCGCTGCCCGGGCTCCAGGCACAGTACCCGGGCATCCGCTTCGAGGTCGCGGACACCCAGGGCGACCTGATCCAGACCAGCGCCCGCAACATGGTGGACGCCCTGCGGGACGCGATCCTGCTGACCATCGTGGTCATCTTCCTGTTCCTGGCCGACATCCGGGGCATGGTCCTGGCCGCGGTGTCGATCCCCTTCACCTACCTGATCACCTTCGCCTTCATGTGGCTCTTCGGCTTCGAGTTCAACATGGTCACGCTGACCGGCGTCATCGTGGGCGTGGGCATGCTGCTGGACGACGCGATCGTCGTGCTGGAGAACATCGAGCGGCACTACCACAGGCTGGGCAAGGATCTGTCCGAGGCGGTCGTCGGCGGCACGCAGGAAGTGATGCTGGCCATCCTGTCGGGCACCTACGCCACGGTCGTCGTGCTGGTCCCGATCATCTTCATCGGCGGCTTCGTGCAGACCGTGCTGCGGCCCCTGGCCCTGACCCTGTCCATCGCGCTGCTGGCGTCGTACCTCGTCTCGGTCACCATCATCCCGATCCTGGCCCCGGCGATCCTCCGCATCGGCGGCGCGGTGGGACGGTTCCGCTGGGAGGCCGCCCTGGACCGCTTCGTGTCGGGCCGGGTCCTGCACCCGATCCAGGAGTTCTTCGTCCGGGCCGTGGACGTGGCCCTGCGCCACAAGGTGCTGTTCCTGCTCCCCGCGATCGCCCTGCTGGTCCTGTCTGGCCGGGTGCTGATGCCCCTGATCGGCCGGGACCTGATGCCCCCCATGGACACGGGCATCTTCCGCGTGACGTTCGAGACCTGGCCCAACACCCCGGTCGCACAGACCGAGGCCCTGCTCACCCAGGTCGAACAGGCGGTCTGGGAGCAGCCAGGCGTCGTCCGGACCTCCGCGACCCTCGGGTCGGAACCCGGGGTCCTCTCCTTCGGGTCGGGCCGAAACCCGCAGCAGGCGTTTCTGACCGTTCACCTGGTGGACCGGTTCCACCGCACCGCGTCGCTGTGGGACGTCGAGGCCGCCGTCCAGAAGCGGATCGAATCCCTGCCCGGCGTGCGCGCCCCGGCGGTTTTCGACTACGGCGCGACCGCCCTGTCCACCATCCGGTCCACCGTGGACCTGATGGTCAGCGGCCCGGACCCGGCGGTGCTGGACCGGATCGCCGCCGAGGTGCAGCACCGCCTGGAAGGCGTCGGCGGCCTCAAGGCGGTGACCCGGACCTGGACGCTCGACCGCACCGAGTACCGGTTCCGACCCGACCCCGAGCGGATGGCGATGTACGGCACGGACCCGGCGGCCGTCGCGGCCCAGGTGGGCGCGCAGGTCCAGGGGATGCCGGCGACCGCCTTCCGGGTGCCGCAGCAGGACTCGTTCCCGGTGTGGGTCCAGGCCGCGTCCGACCGGCGTGCGAGCGACCTCGACCTCGCGACCCTGCCGATCCTGACCCAGAAGGGCCCGGTCCCGTTGTCCTCGCTGGGACGGATCGAAACGGCCGTGGTCCCGACCCTGCACACGCGCCAGAACCTGTCCGAGACGGTGGACGTGCTGGGCTACCGCGCGACGGCCGCGGCCACCCACATCGGGGACAACGTGAAGAAGGCCCTGGACGGCCTGGAACTGCCGCCGGGCTACACGATCACCGACGAGGGCGAGGCAAAGGCCATGACCGAGTCCTTCCAGGCCCTGATGGCCGCCCTGGCGCTGGGCCTGGTGTTGCTGTTCTTCTCGCTGGTCCCGGCCTTCCGGTCTTTCCTGCACCCGTTGACCATCATGGTCGCGATCCCGCTGGGGATCATCGGGGCCACCTGGGGCCTGCTGCTGGCCGGCAAACACTCCTGCATGCCGGGCTTCATGGGCATGATCCTGCTGGCCGGGATCGTGGTGAAGAACAGCATCCTGCTCATCGACTTCATCGAGGAGGCACGCGCGGGCGGCACCTCCGTCACCGACGCCCTGGCCGGCGCGGTGCGCGTGCGGACCCGGCCCATCCTGATGACGGCCGCCGGCACCGCCGTCGGCATGGTCCCCATCGCCCTGGAATGGGCCATCGGCCTCGAGCGCCTGAGCCCTCTCGCCGTCGTGGCCATCGGCGGGCTGGTCGTGTCCACCTTCCTGACCCTCGTGTACGTCCCGCTCTTCTATGATCTGTTCGAGAACGGGAGGGCCGGGCTTCAGAGATGGTTCCGGCGGCCGACGGCATGACGGCCCGGGGAACCCCTGGTTGAATCCCAACCAATGCGGTCACTATAATCCGGCTGCATCCGGAGAGGCGGAGGCATGGAGCCGAAATTCCTGGCAGACGACGACGTGTCGCGGGCCTGTCTGCGAGCCCTGTCCACCTTGATCTGCCGGGACGGACGATGCCTGTGCGTCGATCCCGCCGCGGGCAGAGTCCTCGACCTTGCCGGTGATGCGGTGATGGTCGTCGACGCCCGGCGACGCATCATCTATTTCAACGAGAGGGCGTGCGAGTTGACCGGCAACACGCTGGAGGACGTCCTGGGGCTGACCTGCACCGAGGGCATCCGCTGCACGAACTGCTCGACGGGCTGCTCGCTGTTCGTCGAGGGCGGCATCTGCAACCGGCGCCTGGAGATCGAGACCCGCGAGGGCCGGCGCGTCGTCGTTGTGAAGGACGGGCGGTTGCTCCGGGACGACGCGGGGAACATCGTTGGCGGCATCGAGACCCTTCACGACGTGACGGACCTGGAGAAGGAGCGATCCGCGGCTCCGAACCCGGGCCTCCACCTGCATGACCGGTGCCTCATGTTCGAGGCCTTCGCCGGGGACATGGAGGACGGCCTGGCACTGGTGGACGGCGACGGCCGCGTGCAGTGCCTGTCGAGTCGGGCGGCCCACCTACTGGGCGTGTCCCCAGACCAGGCCCAGGGACGGGCCCTGGTCGACCTGGCATGGGGAGGGGTGCCGGACCTGGATCGCACCCTCGCCGCGGTCCGCAACACCGGCATCGCTGCGGTTGTCGAGGATGTCCGACCCCGTGCGTCCCTTGCTGGACACCTGGGACCTCTGGTCCTCCGCCTGGCGCCCCAGTCCGGCGATGGTGAGGCCCCAGGCTCGGTGATCTGCACGTTGCACCGGCAGGCGACGTACGGTGGGGACAACTTCTTCGGCATCGTCTGCCGGTCGAAGGCCATGAAGGCCGTCGTCCGCGCAGCCTCGGCCCTGGCCCAGCGGGACATCACGGTGCTGCTGAACGGCGAGAGCGGCACCGGCAAGGAGATCGTCGCCCGGGCCCTCCATCTGGCCGGCCCCCGGGCCACGCGCCCCTTCCACGCCTTCAACTGCGCGTCTCTGTCCGAGGAACTCCTGGAAAGCGAGTTGTTCGGCCACCAGCGGGGCGCCTTCACCGGCGCGGTACGGGACAAGCCGGGGCGCATGGAGTTGTGCCAGGACGGGACCCTGCTGCTGGACGAGGTGGGTTGTCTGCCGCTGCGCATCCAGGCGAAGCTGCTGCGCGTGCTGGAGACCCGGGAGTTCGAGCGGGTCGGCGGCACGCGGACCCTGCGGCTCCGGGCACGCATCCTGGCCGCCACGAACTCGGATCTGGCGGCCATGGTCCGCGCCGGCGCCTTCCGGGAGGACCTGTACTATCGCCTGCGCGTGGTCCCGCTGGAGATCCCGCCGCTGCGCGACCGCCGGGAGGACGTCATGCCCCTGGCCCGGCACTTCGCGTCCCTGTACAGGGACAGGTGCGGTCCCGAGGGGCCCGCGGTGACCTTCACGGCCGCCGCGGTGGTCGCACTGGAATCCTACGCATGGCCAGGAAACGTCCGGGAACTGCGTAACGCCGTCCAGCACGCCCTGGCCCTGGGCGACGGCACCACCATCCGCATCGAGGATCTGCCGCCGGAACTGCGCGTCTCGGCCAATGCCGAAGGGCTGGCCGACCCGGAGCGTGGGCGCATCGAGGATGCCCTGCACCGCAGTCGCTACGATCGGGCGGAGGCGGCCCGCCTGCTGGGGATCAGCCGCACGACCCTCTGGCGTCGCATGCGCCGGCTGGGCCTCGACGTGTAGTCAGAATCCCAGGCGTGGAGGAAGGGTCGTCCGTTCCCCGAGGGCCTCATGTACCTGATGGCCCCAGGGAACGGAACGACACCGGGGAAGGATCAGTCGCCGCTGAAGCGGGCGGCCGCGTGGCACTTGCCGCACGAGTTGGGCATGATGTCGTAGTCGTGGGCGGTCGCGGGGTTCGGGTTCTTCAGCACCGCACTCTGGGCGGGCCACACGATGTCGAAGACGTGCGACGGCACGTTCCCCTCGGCGACGGCGCTCTGGCCGTCGGCGTCCAGGGCCAGGTGGTACTGGGCGTCATCGTTGACGTCCTGCAACTTGCCGGTCTTCGGCATGTGGCACGTGGTGCACCGCCCGATGGGGCTGGCGTCGTTGGCGGGTGTGTAGAGGGCCACGCCCATCCCCGCTTCGGTCTGCATGTGCCGCCCCACCGCCTTGCCAATGCGCGTCAGGGCCAGAGCCCGGTCGTTGGCGCTGAGGGTCACTGCCGTTCCACCCTGCGAAACCGGTCGCCCCGAGTCGATCTGGACGGCCGCCAGGTCCCCCACCGAGATCCCCTCGAACGGGCCGTGGGAAGCGTGGCACGTCAGGCACAGGACGTTGTCCTCGTACCCGGCGGCGCCGAAGTCGAGGCCGCCGGCCGAGACGGCCGGCAGTTTCAGGCTGTGCGGGTCGTGGCAGTCGGAGCACGTGACCTTCTGGTAGGGGTTGTTCGTGTGGGCCGAGCGCAGCAACTCGGGCAGTTCCATCGAGTGCGCACGTCCGTGCGTCTGGTCCGGCCAGGTGTGGAACGGGCCCTCGCTCCAATTCGCGGTGGTCGACGGCTGGTTGTAGTTGTACAGGAAGGTCGCAAGGTCGTAGACGCCCGGGACGAAGACGCCGTTGCCGAGGGTACCGAGGTACGTCTCGTCGAAGGGCATCTTGAACACGCCCTTCGGCGTCGCGCTCTTGCCGTCGTGGGTGGCATGGCACTGGCCGCAGAGTTCGTTGGCGGACCGGGCTGTCAGGTTCTGGGGCGTGATGATCTTGCCGGGATTCGTGGTGGTGGCGTGCTCGGATCCGGGTCCGTGGCAGCGCTCGCACGTGATGTTGAGGTCCTTGTAGTCAAACTCCGTGATGATGGCCTTCCGGGTCGTGGCGCCATCGGTGACGTCCCTGTATGCGATCCTCAGGCCGGTTGCGTGGCAGCCCGAGCAGTTGCGCGACAGGGTGTTGTCCGGCCCGCACCATGCCGTGGGCGACTTCTGCCAGAACTTCGGCACGCCGACCTCGCCGGCCTCGAGGGCGCCGTCGCCCGTCGGGGTCCCGTCCTGCATGATGTAGACGGGAAGGAAATCGATGTAGTCCGGCTTGGCCCGGTTCACGGGGATGCCATGGTCCTCCATCCACTTCTTGACGTATGGCACGTCCTCGACGCGGGCCATGAATCGCTGCTTGCCCTCGCCGAAGTTCGGATGGGTGTCCGGGACAGCGTGGGCGGGATCGGCATGGCCCTCGCCCCAGTTGCCCTGGCCGCCGATGGTGGCCGCCACGGGAATCCAGATGGCCTCGGCGGGACCCGCGGAGCAATCCAGGTCGTCCTCGCCGAGGACGACGCCGGCGGGCTGCTCGGGATAGAACTTGAACAGGTAGCGCCGTCCAGCGGCCGTGTCCTCGGTGCAGAGCACCAGATGGACGAGGCCCTGGCCGTCCAGGGGGTCCTGGACCTTCAGCAGGACGCCCTTGGGATCGCGTGGCAGGAACTTGTCGCCGGGGGCCGGCCACAGTTCGGGGTACACCATGTTGGAGGTACCCTCGACCACGAAGCGGGCGTGGGCGGCATTCGCGGCCCCCTGGACGATGTCGGGGTGGATCCCCGCATGGCACGCGGCGCACCGCGCGCCCCCAACGTAGGTCGCGGCGGCACTGGGCCGTCCAGACAGGACGATGTCGATGCCAGAGACCACCGTGCCGGCCGGCACGAAGATCGAGTGGCGCGTCTCTCCGGGCAGATGGGTCTCATCGCCGGGCGTCGCCTGCAGGTAGACGAAGCCGGGAACGACCCCCTCCAGCAGGAACGAGCCGTCGGCGGCCGTCACGACGCTGGCGTCCTGGCCCTCGGCGGTCACCGTGACCCCGGCAATGCCGTTCCCTTGAACGTCGACCACGTGCCCACCGATGACCGAGGTGGTCGAAGCGTCCGGTACCAGCAGGATCGCAACCGTCGTCGTGACGTTTCCGGCGACCCCCACCATGAGTGCGGCCGATCCGACGCCGGCCTTGACCGCGGTGAGGCTGTGGGCGCCGATCGGGACATCAACGACCTCGAAGGTGCCCGCCTCATCCGACTGGACCGCACCAGGGCCAGGGTTCAGCGTGATGTCGACGCCCCCGACGGGCGCCCCGCCGACGTCGACGACCGTTCCCTTCACCTTGCCGGTGGTCGGCGCGTTTGCGCCGGGAGCCCCGGGCTCGCCATTGGCGCCATCGGCGATGGTCACCGTCGTCTCGCCGCACGTGATGGTCTTGGTCCCGTCTCCGTTGTCCTCCACCGTGCAGGACGTCCCCGCCTCTCCGGGGTCGCCCTTGGCGCCGTCGGCGATGGTCACCGTCGTCTCGCCGCACGTGATGGTCTTGGTCCCATCGCCGTTGTCCTCCACCGTGCAGGACGTTCCCGCCTCTCCGGGGTCGCCCTTGGCGCCGTCGGCGATGGTCACCGTCGTCTGGCCGCAGGTGATGGTCTTGGTCCCGTCGCGGTTGTCCACCGCCTGGCAGGAAGCCCCGTCAGTCACGCTCACCGTGGTCTGGCCGCACGTGATGGTCTTCGTGCCGTCACCGTTGTCCGCCACCGTGCAACCCGCCCCCGCTTCCCCCGGGTCGCCCTGGGGACCGGTCGCCCCTTCGCAGCCGGCCAGCGCCAGTGCCAGCGCAGCCATCACAACCCATCCGCCCGTTCGCTTCACGAAGCACCTCCTCGTTTGTTCTGTTGCGCGGCGCATGCGTCTGGCGGGGACCTCCCGCATTGCGTACGCCTCCCGCGGGCTTCTATTGGCAAGGAAGGTGCCAGGGGACACTCCACGCAGCGGCATCCACAAATGGCGCATGCTTTCCATGGGTTCGCCCAACGATCTGGACGGACGGCAGGTCACGAGGGGTCTTTCCGCCCGTTTCGCTTCCCAGAAATGCAACAGAATGTTTCATCAGACACCATGACCACCCTGGAGCGCACCCGAGAAGGTCGTTCCAGCGTCCCGACCGCCCGCCCCTGGAACGTTCAGTTGCACAGGCACCTCTGGACGGAGGTCGGTGTCGAGGCGAGACCGTCACCACAAACGCAATCCCCCGGGAACCCCATGGACGGTCGGAAGTTCGTCATCACGGTTCGAGATGCGGGGCACAGGCGGGGCCGACGCCGCATGGATCTGCCCGCAGAGTGGCGAGTCGTTTCGGTGGTTCGCGGCCCCGACGGGCAACGCGTCATGGGCCCCGCAACATGACTGACTCCGGGACAGGACTGACCGGTCTTTTGGAGAATCCGTCCGGGACGGGCCGCGCCAGGACTGA
>ENA-UOWE01000475-UOWE01000475.1-activated-sludge-metagenome-genome-assembly--contig:-NODE-475-length-58091-cov-7.099990_pt1 | contig 58091 bp, 52 predicted proteins | sample MGYA00249841_ERZ761562 | MGnify/ENA primary metagenome ERZ761562 (study PRJEB28883, sample SAMN05720200) | activated sludge metagenome | isolation source: Anaerobic digester | place: Japan...
TCAAAATGATATTTATCAAGAATCTTGAGAACCTGACTGCAAACATCTTCTTTATCATCTTTGATGAATTGGTTTTTTCTTATACTTATAACGTCATTTACGCAATGAGCAATGCATCCGCATGATGATCTGATTACGGCGTGTGTCGGAAGAATGGTTTCAAAAGAGGTTTCTTTTCCCTGCGCAAGTTCAACAGCAAGGTTTACCGCACGGTCTATCATTTCCGAAAGGGGCTGCGATACTGTGGTTATCGGAACAGACTGCGATGCAGCCTCATGTATATCATCAAATCCGGTAATAGATGTATCTCCGGGAATGTCTATGCCTTTTTCTCTGAGAAGCCTCATGCCATGTATTGCCATTTCGTCGTTTGCAAACATAAATACTTCAGGAAGAAGGTCGTTTGAATTTAATATTTTCTCAATCGCAGGAGCTACACTATGAGAAGTGAAATCTCCGTTGCCTATTAGTCTTTCATCAAAAAGAATTCCGTTTGCTTCTAACTCTAACTTGTATGCCTGATATCTTTCGTCGGCTTCCCAATTATTTTCAGGCCCTTTTATAAATGCGATTCTTTTTGCACCGTGAACTTCAATTTGATGTCTTACAAGATCTCTTATTCCGGACCGGTTGTCTATGAGAATGCTGGGAGTATTTTCAATCCTTGCTCCGACACTGATAATTGGAAGATCTGAAAATCTCATGCGGAATTTATTTAACTCTTCTTTGTCAACGTAATTGCTGATAAGTGTTGTAATCAGAATAAGTGAATCAATATTTTCGAGATTCATCAAACTGAAAATGCTGTTATACTGATAGTCGTATCCATGGGGAGAATTCAGATTGCGTCCTGGAAATACTATTAGATCCGCATCTATTTTTTTTGCGGAAATCAGCGCTCCTTGCCACAATTTTACACCGTACCCGTATTCCAGTCTAGCAGTTTGGAGGCCGATTCTGAGTCTTTTCATGTTGAACTCCGCCGGTTACTTAATATTTCATTTATAATAAAAAAAATCAATCATTTTCTCTTTGTTTTTATGCTTTTTGCAGAACTTTATAAGATTTCCGTTTTTAGATGAATTGCTGAAGTGAAATTGAAGCTTATCTATGCATGTCGTGTGATTCAATTTACATTTATTGTTTCGGTCTTGAAGCGGAGATCTATTATTGGAGAAGTAAAAATAATAAACTTCGAAAATATGTAATGCAAAAATGTTTTGTAACGCAAAAATATCTTGCAGATAATTATTTATTTGCTAAGCTGACAGTATGAAAAGCGTAGTTGCACTTTCAAGGCTTGATACATATAATCTTAAAGATGTTAAAGAAGCTCTTAATAAAACATTTACTCTTGCCGGGGGCATTGATTCTTTAAAGATAAAAGGAAGAAGAGTTCTTCTTAAACCGAATATGCTGATGGGAGCGCATCCGGAAGAAGCGGTGACGACGCATCCGGCGGTATTTGAGGCTGCTGCTTCTCTTTTTCTGGATCATGGTTTTATCGTTTCGGCCGGAGATTCTCCGGCTGTTGAATCTGTTTACAGTGTTGCGGAAAAATGCGGAATCGCACAAGCCGCACGAAGACTCGGCGTTCAAATTGTAGATTTCAAGGACACTGTTTCGGCCGAAGCACCCAACGGCAAAGTCACAAGAAAATTTAATATAGCAAAAGCAGTTTTAGATAATGATATAATCGTTTCTATGGCAAAGCTTAAGACTCATCAGCAGATGTACTATACCGGTGTCATTAAAAACATTTTCGGTGTTATCAGCGGTCTTGAAAAATCTAAATTTCATTTTCGTTTCGTCGAGAGAAAATATTTCGCCGGAATGATCGTTGATCTTCATGATCTGGTTGCTCCGTCATTTGCCATTATGGATGCTGTTGTATCGATGGAAGGTGACGGCCCGAGAAACGGTTCGCCTGTCAGCACGAATTTTATCGGTGCATCATTCGATCCGCTGGCACTGGACTGCGTCTGTTCGGAAATTATCGGCTACAAATCAAATGATATTCCGATTCTATATGAGGCTAAAAAGCGCCGTGAGAGTTTTGAAGTCGAAGTATCCGGTGATGAAGCAGTATCATTAAAACCTTCATCTTTTAAACTAGTTGAAAAAGTTACGGATATCGCTTTTCTGAGGAAAATTCTTAACCGCAGAATTTATAATCTCATCCGTAATGTTTTTATACCGGCTCCTTCAATAGGAGAAAAATGCGTTTTGTGCATGAAGTGTTTTTCGATATGTTCGCCTCAGGCTATTTCCGTAAAACAGTCCAAAGAAGGCAGGCATTTGAAGATTGATTTGTCTAAGTGCATCCGTTGTTACTGCTGTCATGAAGTCTGTGCATTTGAAGCGATGAACATAAAACGTCACTTTAAATTCTGATTTTGTTAAGATTATGTTTAGTCTTAATTTTAAATTTATACCCGCCTCAATCTATTGATTTGACATTTTCTGCGCGGCAGATCTACAATAATTACGACTTTTTCAATCGAGGAACTTATGAAAAGTAAAGGCATGCGTATCGGAATTCTGACTGCAGGAGGGGATTGTCCCGGACTGAATGCGGCTATACGCGGTGTCGGAAAAAGCGCCATTGTCGAATACGGCATGGAAGTTATCGGAATCTGTTCCGGTTTCAGGGGGCTGATCGACCGGGAGTATGTAACTCTTACTGAAAATCTTCTTTCGGGGATTCTGACTGAGGGCGGTACTATTCTGCGTACTTCAAGGGAAAAACCATTCAAAAACGACAACGGCACTCTCGATAAGGTTCAGACTATCAAGGAAAATTACAAAGAGCTTGGTCTTGATTGTCTGATATGCCTCGGCGGTAACGGAACCATGAAAACGGCCTATCAGCTTCACAAAGAAGGTCTCAATATTATAGGCGTTCCTAAGACTATTGATAATGATGTCTGGGGTACGGACGTATCTTTCGGATTTTATTCAGCTGTTAATATCGCGACTGAAGCGATTGACAGAATTCATACAACGGCCAATTCGCATAAACGCATCATGGTTATTGAAGTGATGGGGCATCATGCCGGATGGCTTGCTCTTTATTCCGGTATTGCCGGAGGCGGTGATGTTATTCTGATTCCGGAAATTCCTTACACCATGGAATCCATTTGCAGTGTTCTTACCAAAAGATATGATGAGCGTAAGCCGTATTCTATTGTGGTTGTTGCTGAAGGGATTGATACACCTAAGCCGAAAAAATCGAAGGGGCATTATATTGCAAAAAAAATAATGGAATATACCGGTCTTGAGACACGCGAGACCATTCTTGGATATATTCAGCGCGGAGGATCTCCTTCTCCAATGGATCGTGTAATATCCACGCGCCTCGGAGCTCATGCCGCGGAATTGGCTCATTCCGGAAAATTCGGTTTCATGACATCTCTTCGTGACACTGATACGGTTGCGGTTCCGCTCAAGGAAGTTGCCGGAAAAATTAAAACCGTTCAGAAAGATGATCCGCTTGTCAAGGAAGCGCGTCTTCTCGGAACAAGTTTCGGAGACTGATATGAAAAGAATTATTCTTGTGCGTCATGGAAAGGCCGTTAAGAATTCTGATGAAACCGATTACGCACGTTTGCTTTCGACTTCAGGAAGAAAAAATATCTATTTGCTTGCGGAAAACCTAAAGAAGGATCAGTCATGTACTATTGACGGATTTTATTCGAGTATAGCTTTGCGTGCGTTTGAGAGTGCGGTTATAATTGCGGAAGAGTCGGGATTTTCACGTGATAATGTTCAGATAAATGAAAGCCTTTATTCTCAGGATATGGAAGCGGTTCTACACTGCATTGAAACAATTTCAGAAAGATACAATAATGTATGCATTGTCGGGCATAATCCGCTTCTTGAAAAACTTGCATCATATTTCTATAGAGAATTTGTCTTTTCTCTTCCGACGGCTTCATGCGTCATGTTTGAGTTTGATGCCGAAAAATTCGTGGACATCAAAGAAAACAGCGGACTCTTTGTATTTTATAAATTTATAAATGATGATCTTGACAAGTTCGGCAAAAATATAATACGCAGTCTGAGAGATGAATCAGCCCAGATGATTGATTCATTTTTTGAAAATTCAAAAAATATTTCAGCGGATGATCTGTCTCTCAAGGCCGGTAAAATTGCCCGGAAGATTCTTGATTCATCAAGTGTCGTGACAGTTCGAAGCATTGAGCTTTTAAAGAAATCGCTTTTACTTACGGAAAAAAAAGAAAGAGAAAAGGAAGAGCGTGAGAAAGACAAGGTCATGAAAAAAATGGCAAAGATAGAAGAGAAGATGAATGAAAAGATTGTGAAAATGAAAAATAAAAAAGAAATTCTTCAGCGTCTGCTTGAAGAAAAAAAACTAAATGGTGAAGAACCATCTTCAAAAGGAAAAATGACTTGAAGGATTATAGGCCGAAGGAAATCAGCTGGATATCATTTAATGCAAGAGTTCTTCAGGAGGCGAATGATTCTGCAGTTCCGCTTATGCAGAGAATCAAGTTTCTTGGAATATATTCTTCAAATCTCGATGAATTTTTTGAAATCAAGGTCGCGACTCTTAACAGGTTTGCGCCTCTAGGCAAAAAGGCTTATCCTCTTATAGGCGGTGATCCGAAGAAGATACTTGCAGAGATCCAGGATATAATGTGGACGCGGCATCTGGAATTCGATACATGCTTTTCAAACATCATAACAGAGCTTGAAAAACGTAATGTCTTTTTCATGAATGAAAATAATCTTAATGAGGAACAGAAGCGGTTTATCAGGATTTTTTTCAATGAAACCGTCAGACCCAAGATTTTTCCTGTGATGCTAGGCAAGAATATAGTTCTGCCGCCACTTCGCGACAGATCGGTTTACCTCATGGTAAAACTTTCAAATTCAATCGAAAAGAAAGACCAATACAGTCTCATTGAAGTTCCGTCAGGGCTCATTCCGCGTTTTATCGTTTTGCCTCGGGACGGTGAAAAGAAATGTGTTATTTTTCTTGATGATGTCATTCGTTTCGGTTTGAGCGATATTTTCTCGCCGTTCGGATATGATAAATTTGAAGCCTATGATATCAAAATGACGCGTGATGCAGAGCTTGATCTCGGCGATGATCTGGGAGAGTCACTGCTTAATAAAGTCAGCAAGTCGTTGAAGAAGCGACATTCCGGAGCACCGGTGCGTATCAGTTATGATTCTACCGTTCCGGAAGAAATGCTTTCATATTTTCTCAAAAAAATGAATCTCAAACGCAATGAAACGTTTGTACCCGGCGGAAGATATCACAATTTCAAGGACTTCATGCGCTTTCCGAATATTCTTCCTTCCGAAGATTCTGACATCAGGCGTGAGCCGATAATCCATAGGGAATTGCTTTCGGAATCAAGCATAATTTCCGTAATACGTAAGCGAGACGTAATGCTTCATTTTCCGTATAATTCATTCAACATGATTATAGATCTTCTGCGTGAAGCATCTATGGATACTAATGTGTCCGAAATAAAGATAACGCTTTATAGGGTTGCAAAGGATTCGAGTATTGCGAACGCGCTCATCAATGCGAGCAAAAACGGAAAGAAAGTTACGGTTCTCATGGAGATTCAGGCGCGCTTTGACGAGGATAATAATATTTACTGGGCAAACCTAATGAAAGAAGAGGGTGTTAAGGTAATTCTCGGTATTGCAGGCCTTAAGGTTCATTCCAAACTCTGCATGATTACCAGGCGTGAGAATAATGCATTTAAAAATTACTGTATAATAGGTACAGGTAATTTTAATGAAGAAACTGCCCGTCAATATACCGATCACTATCTTCTTACATCGGATAAGAGAATAACTTCCGAGATATCGGAGCTCTTTAATTTTTTTGTAATGAATTTCAGGCATCATTCTTACCGCAATTTGCTGGTAGCTCCTTTTAACATGCGTGATGAATTCAAGAGACTTATCAAGAATGAGATTCGTAATGCGGAAAGCGGCGTTGACGCTGAAATATTTATCAAGGTAAATAATCTCGTTGACCGTGAAATGATAAAATATATCCGCCGTGCGGCAGAATCTGGTGTCAGAGTACGACTTCTCATTCGCGGCATGTTCTCACTTGTGCTTAACAGTTCTACGGTAAATATTGAAGCAAGAGGTCTTATTGACCGGTATCTCGAACATTCGCGGGTCTATTTTTTTGCAAACGGCGGAAATGAGCTTTGTTATATTTCTTCGGCAGATCTGATGAGCAGAAATCTTGATAATAGAATTGAGGTAGCAGTTCCTATTTATGATAGTTCCATAAGAAACGAGCTCCGTGAAATTCTTGAGATATCATGGAAGGATAATGTTAAGTCGAGAATTCTCGACGAATCGCTTTCAAACAAGTATTACCGCGGCGGAGAGGTTATCACACGTTCTCAGGATGAAATATACGGATATTTGAAAGAAAAACACGGGAGCTGATTATTCGCCCATGAAGCCTTCGAGGTTGCGGCGGTTAGGGGATGCATTCAGTTTTCTGAGAGCCTTTTTTTCGATCTGGCGTATACGTTCCTTCGAGAGACCATATTTGTCTCCTATCTGCTGAAGCGACATCGGTTTATGTTCATCGAGACCGAAACGCATTTTGATGATTTCTCTTTCTGATTTGGTAAGTGTTTCGAGAATGTTTTTTATTTCGTTGGATAATGTCTGATTTAAAACTTCTTTATCCGGAGAATCTCCCCTGTCATCTTCTATCATGTTGACGATCGGTGTATCGTCAGAGTCGCTCATGGCCGCATCAAGAGAAACGAATTCCTGCGGTATATTTTTCAGGTAGCTGAGCTGGTCATTGTTCATGTCGAGGCCTTCGGATATCTCCTCGGCAGTAGGTTCCCTGTGAAGTTTAGATTCGAGCGATTTATGAACTTTTTCGACTTTTTGAAGATCGGCGCTTCTGTTAAGCGGAATTCTTATCAGCGAAGTTTTCTGCGAAATCGCAAGCATTATGGCCTGCCGTATCCACCACACTGCATATGATATGAAATGAAAACCTTTGTCCGGATCGAATTTCTCAGCGGCCTTGATAAGACCCATGTTGCCTTCGTTGATGAGATCTAGCAGTGATATTCCGTTAGTCTGATATTTTTTTGCTATAGATACGACAAATCTCAGATTTGATTTTACCAGAACGTTTTTGGCTTCAGGATCGCCGTTTTTTGCCAAACGGGCATAGAGATCTTCTTCCTCTCTGGTCAGCATCGGAATCTTGTTGATTCTGTCAAGATACCAAGTTAGAGACGAATCTGTTGTATCACGGCTTTTTTGAAGACTGCTGTTCTTCATAATGACAATCATCTCCTGAGATACCTCTTTTTTCAATTAAAAATATTATATAAACGTCAGTTTCATGAAAAACTGTATTTCTCAGCACATAAATACAGTTTTCATGTAATAAACCCCTCGAAATACAGATTGTTCTAAAAAAACAGGGAAAATATAAAAAAATAATAAAAAATACCAACCGGACGGATTTTAATTGACAGTTTTACTATATCGCTTATTATGTCCTCATTGATAGCCGATTGTTCCGGTGCGTTATAATCCCCTTTCTAATAGCGCCGGGACATCGGATCGGCTGTTACATCTTCACCCTTCTTAATATTTTGTTGGCGGGCTTCGGCTCGCTTTTTTTATCTTCTGGGTGAATTGATTAATGAATTGACTAATAAGAAAATATGGCTTTAGATTGCATTATGAAAGAGATCAGTGATTTTAATGAACTTGTTCCCTACGAATACAGACGCAAGCTTAACGAACAAAAAAACCGCGTCATAGTTGAAGCATCCTACGACAAAAACGGCAGAATTATCGGCCCGTATATTTTTGTGGTGGGGCTAGGCGAAATTCATTATAAGGATTTTAAAGCGCGAATAGAAAAGATGATTCATTCTTTTGAATGGATGAAAAAACGTCACATTAAATTCATAATGAATGAATTGATAATAAATACTCAGTTTTCCATGCTTCGCCAGCTCGTTAAAAGAGTCGGACAAGGTGAAAAGGCTGCCGGTTTTTTTCACGTTATTGTTTATCCCTGCGCTGATTTTTTTTCTGCTTCAATACAGGAGTTCGGTGATTATTTCGATTATTACGGATATCTCGAATATATGGATTCGCAGAAATACGATTCCACCGACGAGAAGGTTTATGATAATATTTCTTCAGTAACAGATGAAAAAGTTAAGCTTATTCTCACGGCTGATAATGATATTGAGATTGCGGATAATTCAAACAAGATAGCCCTTGATGTCATCGAGAAAGCAACTGAACAGGATTTTTACGTTACATCGTTCTACAAGGACGGATCATATAAGTGGAAACGTATCTATTTCCGTGTTGATAATCAGTAGTCTGTTGAAGGATTAATATTGACGTTCTCGGCATATTTTTTAGCTTTGAGCAATGAAAAAAGCAAAGGGCATTTTATTATATTCGGGCGGGCTTGATTCGCTTCTTGCCGCCAAGGTTCTTCTGGAACAAAATGTTGAGATAATCGGTCTTCATTTTCTTCTTCCGTTTTTTCCGCCGCATGCCGATCCAAACGAAACCAAAGCATCACTTTATGCCGAAAGAATAGGTCTGCAGGTTAAGCATATCCGTACTGGATCGGAATATATGGAAATGCTTAAAAATCCTTCATACGGTTACGGAAAGAACATGAATCCTTGCGTTGACTGCAAGATATTTTTTCTCCGCTATGCCGCGGAATATATGAGAGAGAACGATTATGATTTTGTCGCTACCGGTGAAGTTGTCGGTCAAAGACCGATGTCGCAGCATCGTAATAAAATGAATCTAATAGAAAAAGAGTCTTCTTTGAAGGATTACCTTCTGCGTCCTCTATCGGCTAAACTGCTGAATCCGATAAAAGCCGAAAGGGAAGGGCTGATTGACAGGGAAAAGCTTCTTGATTTTAACGGACGCGGAAGAGACAGACAGTTTGCTTTAGCGCGCGGGTATGGAATTGAAGAGTATGCTTCACCAGCCGGAGGATGCCTTTTTACTGATGTAACCTATTCCGCAAGACTTAAGGATCTTCTTTCGGTACACCCCGATTATCGTGATATTGACATATATTTATTGAGTATCGGCCGTCATTACAGGCTTTCATCTTCCTGCAAGCTTATCGTATCACGCAACGCCGAAGAGACGGAAATTCTTGATAAATATTCGCATGAATCCGACATGTATCTTATTTCTAATTTCAGGGGCCCTGTAGGTTTTATCCGCGGCAATGCTTCTGAAGTCGATCTTGAAACAGCTTATACCATTCTTTATCGGCATGGAAAACCAAATATTGATCAAACAAATACTATTACCGTTCGCGGAATTAATTCCGAATTTACTGTTACGGTTGATAAAGCAGCCGAAAATGTATTTCTTGATTCAGTGAGGATCGTATGAAGAAAATTTCTTATCTTGTGTCAGGCCGCGGTTCAAACTTCAAAGCTATTGCAGAGAGTATTGCATCAGGTTATATATCCGCTGAAAACGGTGTTGTTATTTCCAATGTTGACGGTGTAAAGGCTTTTGATTCGGCGCGCTCTCTCGGCATTCCGTATTTTTATGTAAATCCTAAAAGCTATTCTTCAAAAGAAGAATATGAAGCCGGGATTTGTTCAATATTACGTTCACATTCAACCGATCTCATTTGCGCGGCCGGATATATGAGAATCATTTCTCCTTATCTGATAAACGAATTCAGAAACCGGATAATGAACATTCATCCGGCGCTGTTGCCTTCTTTTCCGGGTCTTCATGCCCAGAAACAGGCAATTGATTACGGTGTTAAAATATCAGGATGTACTGTGCATTTTGTTGATGAAGGAACCGATACCGGTCCGGTAATTCTGCAAAGTGCGGTTCCAGTAAGTGACGATGATACAGAAGAGTCTTTGAGTGCAAAAATATTAAAAGAAGAGCATAAAATATATCCGCTTGCCGTCAAATATTTCTGTGAAGACAGAATTACCATTAATGACAGGAAAATATCAATAAGGCAGATTTGATTCAGAGATGAATGATGAAGTCAGAAATCTTCCCGTTTTTCCGCGACTTGATGAGATTTGCTCGCGTCTTCTGGAAGAGTCAAATCTTATTCTTCAGGCTTCAGCAGGAGCCGGAAAAACGAGCCTGGTTCCTCTTGCCGTTGCTGAAAAAATACCGGGTAAAATTATTGTAACCCAGCCGAGGCGGCTTGCGGCTAGAAGCTGTGCCGAGAGAATAGCTTCATTGATCGGTGAGAAACCCGGAGGCAGAGTCGGGCTCATTACGCGCTTTGACAAAATCCGCGGAGAAAAAATTGAAGTTGTTACGGACGGGGTTTTTCTCCGCATGATTCAGTCAGATCCTTCTCTCGGCGGAATTGATGCTGTGATTCTGGATGAATTTCATGAAAGGACTATAAGTTCTGATTTGTCGCTTGCATTTCTTATTGACGCGAAGTCTCTGATAAGAAATGATCTGAAAATTCTTATTATGTCAGCAACGCTTTCTGCGGATTCTTTTAACGGATATTTGTCAGATTGGCCTTCCGTAAATGTTGAAGGTAGAAGTTTTCCTGTTTCATTGAAGTATATGCCTCCTCAAAAGAATGAATATCTTGAAGACGGAATATGCAGACTGATTTTTTCTGCTCTTCGTGATATTAACGGAGAAGGGGATGTTCTTGTCTTTCTTCCGGGATTAAAAGAAATGAGACGCACAGAAGAGAAACTTAGAAAAAATGGTTATAATGGAGAAATATTTTTTCTTCATGGAAGCATGTCGCCATCGGAGCAGTCGGCTGTAGTAAGGCGTACAATAAATGATATGCAGGCTGTTATTCTTTCAACGAATGTCGCCGAGACAAGCATAACAATAAATTCAGTGAGAGCGGTTGTTGATTCCGGATTGGTGCGCAAGCTTAGATTCAATCCGCAAAGCGGAATGAATCATCGAATTACTGTTGAAAGTTCAGCTTCTTCATCGGCGCAGAGATCAGGAAGAGCCGGGCGAGTTGCTCCGGGCGTCGCTTACAGATATTGGAACGAGAATGACTACAAAATGCCGCATGATGTTTCAGAGATATTATGTTCTGATCTTTCAGCATTTGCTCTCGAAAATGCGCTGTGGGGTTCTCTTTCTAATATGAGTTTGAATTTTCCCGAAAATCCCCCGGCATCAGCTCTTTCCGAGGCTGTTAATCTTCTCCGCGGTATCGGATTTATCAGCGATGATGAAGTCATTACTGAAACCGGAAAGTTCGCTGTGTCATTACCTGTTCATCCCCGCTTGGCATCCATGATTGTTAAATCTGATGAGCCGGAAAAACAGACTGCTGTACTTCTTGCTGTATTATTGTCCGATGATTTTCGCTCTTACGGAAATATTACGGCCGATATTGAGAATTTAATTGAAGATGTAATCACAAATAAGAATAAATACTCAAGAATTGTTTCTGAATTCGAAAAGCTTTGTGAAAGAATCGGAACAAAAGGAGACTTATTGAAAGTCGATGCTTCTTTTGCCGCCAAACTTTTGATTTCCGCCTATCCGGACAGAATCGGACGAAAAATCCGAACCGATAAAAATACTCACTACATACTTTCTCTCGGCAAACAGGCTGTTTTATATTCATCAGGACCGCAGTATATCGTTGCACCGCTTACGGAAACTTCTGCCGGAAATCACATTTTGCTATATGCCGAAATAAAAAAAGAGCTTATTGATGCTATTCTCCGTACCGCTTCTTGGAAATATGAAATCAGATGGAATGCATGGCAATGTTCGGCGTTCCGCAAAAAGATGATAGGCATGATGTCCGTTGAGGAACATCCTAGCGCTTTGAGTGATGTTGATTATTCAATTCTGAAGATAGAAGCAATCAATAAACTCAAAAAAGAGGGATTAGATTCATTATCTTTGGGGGATGACAGCAGACAGCTTATAGAAAGACTAAATTATGTTTCTGAAAGAGCAGAAGAATTTTCTGATTTCAGTTTGAAAATAATTAAAACTACTGTTTGTGATTGGCTTGCTGATTACGCGGATTTTAAATCAAACTCTGTCTTTCCGCATGAGAATATTTATTCCGCCCTCTCCGCCTATGTCGGTTATGAATATATGAAGCGGCTTGATAAATATGCTCCCGAGTTCATAGCACTCAAAGAGGGCAAACGTAAAAGAATAGATTATTCTTCGGCAAAAGCTTCTGTATCTTTGCGGATTCAGGAACTCTACGGTGTGAATGATAATCCGCTTGTCTGCGGTGAACCGCTTGTAATGAATCTTTTGAGCCCTGCCGGAAGACCGGTTCAGGTTACAAGTGATATCAAAAATTTCTGGAAAAACAGTTATATCGAAGTCCGTAAAGAAATGAAGGGCCGTTATCCTAAACATAACTGGCCGGAAGATCCTTCTCTATAATTAGCTTGACCTTATTACTTTTATTTTATTAAATACGAAAAAGGGGTGTTATGAAAAAGCAAGTTAAACCAGTCAAAAAAAAATCACAAAAAAAAGTTATTCCCGCTAAAAAAACAAAAAGTTCATCAAAACTTTTAAAAGTGTTGGCGGTAATGTTCGGTTCTTTTGTTCTGTTGTTTGCAGGAATCCTGATCGCGGTATATATTATCGTTGATAAAGATTTCATAGAATCGCAGCTCGAAAACGTTCTTCACCGTCAGGTTCGTGTTGCTTCGTTCGACAGCAATATTTTTTCTGCGGTAAGCGGCATTGAAGTCAAAGATGTTAAAGTATCAAACTTTAAGACCGAAGAACAGCTGAAGTCATTAAAAGGTAAACCTATTAGGGAAAATGATGTTTTCGCGGCTCTTGGTTCATTCAAATTTAAGCTCTCTATCCCTCCGCTTCTTAAAAAGCAGTTTGTATTGAACGAGGTAATGCTTTATTCGGCTAAAATAAACATAATCAGATATAAGAACGGAATGTTTAACTTTTCTGATCTTCTCGTTCCGTCAAAAAAAGATAAATCGAAAAAAGAAAATGAAGTATCTCCTGAAGAAAAACCAAAAGACTCTGCTCCCGTAAAAGCTGATGATATTCCGGTTGCAGTAAATATCGGTTCAATCGGGCTTCAGGATGCTCAGATAAATTTTTACGATCTGACGACCGGTCAGAGTCTTATGCTTTATAAAGTCACTGCAAAAGTTCATGATATCATTATTGATCCATCAGATCTTAAGAATAAAGACAATGCAGATTTTGTTGTTTCAGGCGGAATAAAAACTGTGAGCAGACCTAAATCTGGAAGTGTTGAGTCGTTTGACATCGGCTTTGAAGTTACAGGTAGTGCTGTACCTTTCGACAAGTCGACTCGCGTTTTGAATCCTGAAATCACTCTCCGTGCCGGATCGCCTTATGGAACGATTACTGGGCTGCAGATTTTCAATGAAATGATAAATGTTGAACAGCTTTCGAAGTATTCCGGAAAATTTGATTTCCTCAAAAAAGAAATTAATTGGAAAAATGGATTCGTTTCGGCTCATTACAAGAACAATATTGTTTCTTTTAAGGATGGCAAGATTGCAAATGATGATTATACTCTTTTGTTTAATGGAAGCATGAATATTGCGAGTTCAGTCGTCGATATTGATGCCGATCTCTCCATTGCGAAGAAGCATGCTGAAACTGTTAAAAAACGTATTGAAGCACTCGCTTCAAAAGCAATTAAGGGCAAGGCCGCTAAATTCGTCACTCCTGCGAAAGTTGCAGACATCGCGTTGAAACCACTTTTGAACGATAAAGGTGAAATATTCCTGAAAGAAAAAATCAAAGGAAATGTTGCAAAACCTGATGCCGATCTCATTTCACCGAAACTCTCTTCAATTGATGATGTGATCAAGGATGCCGTAAAAGAAGCGGGCGGAGAAGTAATCGATGCCGTTAAAGATAAGGCTAAGGATAAGGCAAAAAAGGAAGCCGCAAAGCAGACCGATAAGGCAAAAAGCAAAGCCGGCAGCAAAGTAAAAGGACTAATTAACAGGTAAATCAATTTAGTGAATGAAGACTGCTTTTGCAGTCTTTCATTCACTAAGCGGATTGCCTTCTGAATCAGTTGTAATAGTGTTTCCGCAAATTATAAGTATTCCTTCGATGAAACCCCATAACCCGCCGACTCCGCAAGTGATAAACGTTACGACAATTTGTATTACGCCGATGTTTATGTAGCCGAGATAGAATCTGTGAATCCCCCAGCTTCCTAAGAAGATTCCCAGAAGACCGGCTGCAAGTTTTGATCTTGTTGCTTTAAGAAGTTTTGTTCCGCATTTTCGACAGAATTCCGACCCAGCTTCCAGTTCGGAAGCGCATCCCGGACAGAAATTTGATCCGTTGCCGGCACTTACTCCGCATCCTGGACAGATAGAAGCATTATTTGAAATTTGTTTTCCGCATTCTCTACAGAACATATTGACCTCTTTAAATACTAATTAGATTTTTATCAGCAAGGAATTTAATACCCCTGAGTGTGAACAATCTATCTGTCAGATCTGAATCGATTGATCCGCTTATAAGTTCAGCGTCTCCGCCCGTTAAAACGATCTTGTATGTTTTTCCGCTTTCACGGCTTATTTCGTCAAGAATGTATTTTAAAGCACCGATTGTACCGTAGAATATTCCGGATGATATGTTTTCCGAGCTGTTTTGTCCGATTATCGATGAAGGTTTGGTATATTTTAATTTCTTCAGCATTGCTGTTTTTTCCGTAAGAGCCGCAAATGCCGTGCATATTCCGGGGAGTATCACTCCGCCTTTGAAGATGGTGGATTCTATAACTTCAATATTTATTGCACTGCCTGCATCTACTACAATGACATTATCATCCGGAAAAATTTCCGAAGCTGCCGCCGCGTTTGCAAGTCTGTCTGCACCGGCTGTCGAATTATACATGTTTGTAAATCCAAGATGAAGCATGTCGCTTATTTTCAGCATTGTAATCTTATTATTCTCACAGAATGAAATCACACTTTCTTCAAATAAAGGATTAACGCAGGAATAAGCCAGATATTTAATTTTAGGCAGATTTTCAAGCAGCTGTGATAAATCGCTGTTTTCCGATGACAGAAAAAGACTTTCTTCACCGTATTCCGTGAAAACGGCGCATTTTGTGTTGGTATTACCTATATCGAGGCAAATTATTTCATTTATTTTGTCCATAACTGCAATTATTTTCGTATAAGGTAGTAGATTTGTCAAAATAAAAAGGAGTCGGTATGGATCAATCAAAAGTTCATTTACCTATGCAGAAATGCTTTAACGGCTGTGAAGTAAAAACTCTTTCTGATATTGAATTGATAGCGGTAATTTTAAATACCGGTACAAGCGGAAAAAATGTGATAAACCTGGCAGCAGATGTTTATAACAAGTGCAGGGGGCTTCATGGAATTCGGAAATCCGGGCTTCGTGAGCTTGCAATGATGAAAGGTGTAGGTCTTGCAAAAGCCGTAAGAATTCAATGCGCTCTTGAAATGGGCAGACGCATAACAAACGGGAAAAATATCGGTGAAATAATAGATACTCCGTACAAGGTGTGGAAGTATCTGCTGCCGCATTCAGCATGTCTTCCTCAGGAAGAATTTATGGTAATCAACCTAAACAACAGAAATCAGGTTTTGAAATTTTCTTCCATATCGCGGGGGACTGTTACTCAAACGATAATTCATCCGAGAGAAATATTCAGAGAAGCGATAAAAGAATCGGCAAGTTCGATTATCGTTGCTCACAACCATCCATCAGGTTCACTGAAACCTTCAGAAGAAGATTTGCGCGCGACAAAGCGTCTTGCAAATGCCGGTGAAATTGTCGGAATACCTCTTCTTGATCATTTGATTGTTTGCGAAGATTCATTTTTAAGCATGAAAGAAGAGGGTTATCTTTGAATTTGAACAGATTCAATTATACCGCTGATATGTGATCTGTTTCTGAAAAAATTCTCTTTTTGAATTATAAATGAAAGTTCCATTTTTGTTTCAGGTGAGTATATAATGAATTTGTAAAGGATTATGCTTCGGATTTCAACAGCTATTTGAAGAATATTGTAAGACTCCGCAGAATTGAAATCCCGGTGTACTTTAGCGCCTGCAATATTATCTTTGTAATTCTGAACTATATCACTGGAAATAGCAAAATCATCATTTTGAGAAAAATAAGACGGAACAGACAAAACCATAAGTATATTTTCTTTTTTATCAATCCATACGTTTCTGATTTCGGATTGAAATTTTTCTGTTTCATTCTTTTTGACGGCATTTTTCGCTTCAATAAGGAGTTTGCCTGTTACGGGTTCCATGCCCTGCGGCATATTAAATGATGCTTTATTGTCAAAAACAAATGAGCCTAGTTTCTGCCTATGCGGAGCATTAAGTTTGATTATTGGATCGAACTCTGCAGGAGTGAATTTTTCTTCGGAGCATCCAGATGATGACAGAAGAAAAATTAGAAATAATCCCGCAGAGCTTAATTGTTTACATGACTTCATTGGCTCTTTATAGTAATTTCATCGGCGAAGTCAATTTTAATTTTATGTTCAGGAAGTATTTCGCCCGAAAGAATTTTAACAGAAAGTTTGTTTAATACCTCTTTCTGAATTAGACGCTTGAGAGGTCTCGCTCCGAAATTCGGATCATATCCGTTTTCAGATAGATACTTGAGAGCCTTGGAAGTTATTTCCATTTCTATTCCATGGCTCTTTTTAATTCTGGAAGCGAATTCCGAAAGCTGAAGTTTTACAATAGCTCCGATGTTGTCTTTGGACAGAGGATTGAAAATTATAGTTTCATCCACTCTGTTCAGAAACTCGGGTTTGAATTTCATCTTGAGTTCCTGTTCGACTCCGGCATAACGTTCTTCTTCTTTTATAGAAGTGTCCGAAATATATGAGGTTCCGATGTTGGAAGTCATGATTATCAATGTATTTTTGAAATCAACATTTCGTCCTTTGGAATCCGTCAAATGCCCTTCGTCGAGCAGCTGAAGAAATATATTGAAGATATCCGAATGTGCTTTTTCTATTTCGTCAAAAAGCACAACCGCGTAAGGTCTTCTTCTGATTGCTTCCGTAAGCTGTCCGCCTTCATCGTATCCGACGTATCCCGGAGGCGCACCTATGAGTCTTGCGACGGCATGTTTTTCCATGTATTCACTCATATCGATTCTTACGACGGCTTTTTCGTCATTAAAAAGAAATTCAGCTATTGCCTTTGCTGTTTCAGTTTTTCCGACACCTGTTGGGCCGAGAAATATAAATGAACCAATCGGCTTGCTCGGATCTTGTAGGCCCGAACGCGATCTCCGTACCGCGTCAGATAGCGCGCTGATAGCTGCATGTTGTCCGACGACGCGGTGCTCGAGAATATTTTCCATTTTAATAAGCTTTTCTTTTTCGCCTTCAAGCATTTTGTTGACGGGAATGCCTGTCCATCGTGAAACAATGGATGCGATTTCTTCTTCTGTTACTTCTTCTTTCAGGAGTTTCTGTTCTTTCTGAACGTCGGCGAGGGCGTACTGCTGAAGAGTGAGAAACTTTTCAAGTTCGACAATTTTCCCGTAACGTATTTCGGCTACTTTATTCAGATTGCCTTCACGTTCAAGTTTTTGTTCTTCAAGTCTCAGTGATTCGATATCGCTTTTTGCTCTTCTGATTGAAGAAATGATTTCTTTTTCCTTGCGCCAGTGAGATGCGAGGATATTTTTCTTTTCGTTTAGATTAGCAAGTTCTTCATTAATTTTATCAAGATGAGTCTTACTGGCTTTATCGGTTTCTTTTTTAACAGCTTCTTTTTCAATTGTAAGCTGACGGATTTTGCGTTCTATTTCATCAATTTCAAGAGGCATTGAATCAATTTCCATCTTTATTAATGAAGCAGCTTCATCAATGAGATCAACTGCCTTGTCCGGAAGAAATCTGTTTGTAATATATCTGTCGGATAAAATTGCGGCGGCTACGACTGCCGAATCTGCAATTCTTACTCCATGATGTACTTCATATTTTTCTTTTAAGCCCCTGAGAATGGCGATGGTATCATCAACCGACGGTTCGGAAGCGTATACGGGCTGAAAACGGCGTTCGAGAGCTTTATCTTTTTCAATATACTTCTGATATTCGTTTAGGGTTGTAGCTCCGATACAGCGCAGTTCTCCTCTTGCAAGAGCGGGCTTCAGCATGTTTGATGCATCAACTGAACCTTCTGCGGCTCCGGCTCCTATGAGAGTATGCATTTCATCGATAAAAAGAATTACGGTATTTTCGCTTTCTTCAACTTCATCAATTACAGCTTTGAGTCTTTCTTCAAATTCTCCGCGGAATTTAGCGCCGGCTATCAAAGCACCCATATCAAGAGACATGAGACGTTTTCCCTTGAGATTTTCCGGTACGTCACCTGCAACTATTCTTTGAGCAAGACCTTCAACGATGGCAGTCTTGCCGACTCCTGGTTCTCCGATTAGAACCGGATTGTTTTTTGTCCGGCGTGTTAATACCTGCATCACCCGCCTGATTTCTTCGTCGCGTCCAATCACCGGATCAAGTTTTCCGGTCTGAACAAGTTTTGTAAGATCTTTTGCATATTTTTCAAGAGACTTGTAGCGGTCTTCAGCGTTCTCGTCTGTTACGCGTTTTGAGCCTCTGATTTCCGAAAGTGCGCGCAGAATATTTTCTTTTGTGAATCCGTGCGATGAAAGTATCGAATGTGCAGGAGTATCCTTCACTGCGGAAAGGCCGATTATGATGTGCTCACTGCTGAGATATTCATCTTTTAGCTTCTGAGCCTCGTCCCATGCACTGCTTAGAACTTCATTCATTTTCTGCGACATCTGTCCGCCGCCGGGACCGGCTCCGATCTGTTTCGGTAATTTTGAAATGTATTTATCTGCTTCTTCTGATATTAGCTGAGTTGAAGCTCCAATAATTTGAGAAAGAGACTGAAAGATACCGCCTTTCTGGTTGACTGCCGCCGAAAGAAGATGAATCGGCTGTATTTCGTGATTATTGCTTTTTGTAGCGGTTTCCTGGGCATCTGCGATTATTTCCTGGGCTTTAATAGTAAGTTTATCCATTCTCATGAGGCATCCCCTTTATAAAAAGCTCCCCGTGAGGAGAGCTTTTTATATAATTATACAAACTGTTTTGAAAAACGTCAATTGCTTTGTCAGAATCTAAGTGCTGTGTAAAATGAATAATTATGAATATTCATGTCATCATCATCATCAAACTGATAATAAGAATAACCGGCGATTACTCCGAACTCAACATGACCAATTGCTATTCCAGCCGAAACTGAAAGCTCTCCGTAGAAACCGTCGGTACTGTCGCCTGCGTCTTTTGATTTTACAAGCAGAGATTTTGTAAAACCGTCATCCGGTGACATGTATCCGTAAAACCATCCTGCGCCGGCGTGAGGTTTAAGTCTGACATATTCTCCAAATTTAAACTGATACGCTAATCCAATTGATCCGCCGTAGAGATTGTATTTGATGCCAAGTGTGCTATCGTCAGGTTTTGCTGCTAAAGTGTTATATGCAAGACGAAGAAAAAAGTTGTCTTTTAGTCCCAGATCAAATTTAACTGAAAAAGTGCGGTTATCATTCTGGCTCATCCGGTTTGCCCACTCGCCTGTAAAAACAGGAATGCCCGCGGAGAAAATTATGTGAAGTTTAGAATACTGATTTGTCAGTGAATATTTTTCAGTTGCAACCGATGACGGGAACCAGCCTTCGCGAACTGATACAGCCTTAATCGTGGTTTTTTTGTCGATTGGAATAGGTTCTGAATACTTCTTTGTAGATTTATTTTTTTCAGGATCAGGAGTTGATTCATCGGTTGTGTAGTAAATTGCTGAATCTTCTTTTTGAGCTTTGAGTTTTACGAAACCTTTCTTTTCGAATTTTTTGCTCTTGGGATCAAATTCAGGTTCTTCGGTCATTCTCGGAATGTATCTGTCGATGTAATATGCAGTTTTTTCCGATATATCATTAACTATTTTTGAGATAAAAGGTCCGGTTTCCTGTTCTGATGAAAATTCAAAAATGCGTCCGGTTCTTCTGATATAAATATGCGATTTCGCAGTAAGGTTTTTACCTGATACTGCAAATGAACCTGTTATGACATAATCTGCATTTTTTTCTTCTGATATTTTTTTTAGTTTTTCAGCATAATCAGTCGAAGCCGGCGGTTCCGGATTGATTGAAACATTTTCTCTTTCTGTTAAGTAGTTCAGTCGTGAAAGTTCTTTCGATACGCTATGAGGAAGTATTTCGGAAAAGTACGAATATTTCTGCTGTTCTGTCTGATTTTGGAATGAATATACAACTGCTTTAACCGGAGTTTGCGGATAAAGAGAAGCATAAAGAAAAGTGATAAATAAACACAATAAAAACTTTTTCATAATTTCTCCATAAATTTAACAGAAATCATATTGTCTGTAAAGATATTTTTAACCGCCGCGGACATCATCACTCGACTCAATTGTGCGTACTTCTTCAACTTTAACTTCAACAAACCATAGAGAAGGACTCATGAAGCTTCCATCCATATATTTTTTAGGGTTTTTAGCGATATCGGGAAGTGAAATTTTTACCGATTCCGGAATAAACTCGCCGCTGAAAACTGTCACGTATTTATATGGATTGAAAGTGAATCCGTAAGGTTCATCTTTTTTTTGCTGAATGATTACACCAAGAGGGAGTGAATATCCCAGGTTTTTCTTTTTTGTAAAAAAATCAAGCGAATCGGTGTCATAAACATCGATCCATAAAGATATGCCGCCCTGCGAAACGAGAACCCGTGCAAGTTTGCTTTTGGTATGAGTCTCAGTTGAAAGCTGTTTAAAACCGAGAATAGCTTTCCGGATATTCGATTCTACATTTTTTGCGTTTATAAATCCCCGTTCTCCGTTTCTGCGGTAATATTCCGACATGTTATACGGATTGATGCTGCTGCCTTTTTTTACAAAAATTTCATCGGCAAATCCCGGACCTTTAGCGTATCCGAAACGTTTTTTCTGAGGATATTTGAAGAGACCGTTCTGCCAGTATTTTTCGTCCGAGGCGCCTTCGAATAATCTTGCACGTTCGTAATATAGATAGAAATCTTTTCCTTTTATGTCATACAGAGTCTGGCGGTAGGAAACATCCGCAGAGAATCCCCGTGACATGTCTGATAATCTTGAATAGTTTATAGAATCATTTCCGGAGGTTTTTCCGAGTATCAAGCAGTTGATTGCTATTTTTTTGTTAGCCGCTCTTCTGGCGTATCTTGAAGCGTTTAACGAATCCTTGAAAGACGAGTTTGATATTATGAATATTGAATTGTCAGAAGTTTTGTTCCATCTCATGCTTTCAACCGCAAAACTCAATGCGTTTGTAAATGATGTGTCGTCGTTTCCGCCGTTAAGTTTGATTTTTGACAGCAGGGCTTCTATTGATATCAGACTGCTGGCGGGAGCATCTATTGAACGAAGGGGAGTCTTGTTGTTGTAAGGAAGTACAAAAACAGTACTTCCGGGATAGTCGGAAAAAATGCCGAGAGCGAAATCCTTTATTGCTTCTTTCGTTTCCGGAAATTCCTCGTTCATATTGTATGAAGAATCAAGAAGAAGAGCAATTGTTTTTGTTTGTTTTTCTTTTACGGAAGGTTTATTTTTGATGAATGAAAAAAGTTTCAGGGCATCTTTTCCTGCGAGTTCATTGATTGTTGCAGCAGTTGAGCTCGATCTTGAAATAATGCTCTTTGTGTCTGCCGAATAGAGAATGCTTTCTGATTTGAATCCCTTTGAAACCTTGTAAAGCTTTCCGCTTATTGCATAATCGATATATCTTGTTGCGCAGAGTGCTGAAAGATTTTCGAGAGTAAGATTTCTTTCCGGATATATACCCATTCCAGATATGTCTTTTTCAAGCTGAAAGGGGTTGTAGATATTCAAACCTTTGGTTACGTTAGCTGAAATTGCGATGAGCTTGGCATAATCCCTGCCTGTTTCTCTTGTAAAAGATGAATCGGGATTATCAATCTTGTATTCTATTGCTGCCAAGTCTTTGGCTTCTGTATCGGCCGCAAAAGCAATGAACAGAAAAAGCGTTATAAGATATTTCATTTATCCGCCCCTATGAATAGATTTCGGGATAAGGTACAATTGAAAGTCCGTCTTCAAGCGTTTTAGTCTTTTCAAAAAAAGAAAAACCGGTTGCGGAAGCAATAAAGCATGCTGCACCGATGTTTGAATTAGTCGGGATAAGACAGTTTTTTCCGATTAAACTTATGCTTGAGAAAAGAGATTTAGGATAATCGCTGTTGCGGAGTCCGTCAGCGTCGGATCCGATGCGCGCGTATTCGCCGATATTGAAAACGAAAGGCGAGTTTGCATAATCGGTAAATTCGTCTATTATTGCATTCTCAATTCTGGCATTCTTTGCTATGGTGACGTACGGCAGAATTATTGAGTCTTTGATCTCGGCTTTTTCTGTTATAATGACACCCGGGAAAATAATGGATCCTGTAACTTTTCCGTCTATGATACATCCTTCAGAAATAAAAGATGATGAAATATTTGCGTTAGGTCCTATTTTTGCCGGCTGATCTGTCTTGATTCCGCCTGTCAAAATCGGATCTGTATAAATTGTTTTGAATAAACCACCTGTAAGCAGATTATAATTGAGAGAATAGAAGTCGGGTATATTTCTGACCGGCCAGATTTCGGCATGATGCGTTGACTTCTCGACGCCCTTGTTTATGAGCATATTATTGATCATTTCAAGCAGGTGAGGGGAGTTCCTTTTCTGTTTAATCGCTTCACTCAGAACGGAAATAAAGTTCTTCTTTGTTGTCATGAGTGCGGTGTTTGCCATCGACGCTTTTTCTGAATTTTTCAGCTGGAAAAGCACAGTCTTGTTTTTTTTCTTTTTTATGTAGTAGTCGTACATCGCTCCGAAATCTATAAGCGCCGGATTGTCTCCGCAATAAATAAGATAATGGCTGGTTTCATGTTTCTTTACGGTTTTTGCGAGTTCTTTGACATCCAGAGAATCATCGACAATGGGTATGATTTTACATTTTGTTTTCTGGTTTATAGGATGAGTATCAAGATAAGGATGCAGATCATCGAACACATCACTATACATTACTATCTGATACGGATCCGCAGTAAGGGCATTTCTGAGCGCAAAATCCGCAATACGGAACTTGCCGCCGATCGGCATCATGAATTTTGATCGGAAATCCGTCAGAGATAGAAGTGAGTTGTCTCTTGCAGAAGGGTAGATAAATACTGTTAAGCTGTTCATTCCTTCTTTCTCCTTATTGTATTTATCGGTCAAAAGCGTATTTTTTGTCAATCAAACTTGCATTATGACGAAATGCAAAAAATTCTAGCTTTTTTAGCCCGATCTGGCCCAATCGGTGCATGCGAAAGTTCAGAGTCACGATTAGTCCCGGAAATTCAAATGCTGAAATTGATGAAGGAAAGCTTCTCACTGAGGTGTTGGCATTATTTTCAATATTTCCCGATACTCCATGCGGCGGAAAAGGAAGTTGCGGCAAGTGTCTCGTTGAAATAGAAGACAATGTCGGAAGAAGACTGGTTAAATCCTGCAATTACATATTATCTTCTGATTTGACGGTGTTTATGCCGGATTCTCGGATTTTTCAAAAATCATCGAAGGTGAAATCCGGTACTTTTGCAGTCGATATAGGAACAACTGTTGTAAAGATTTCAGCCCTCATCGATGGAAAATTTTATGAAGCGGCGTCTTTTTTGAATCCGCAGAGGATTTTCGGTCACGATGTGATTTCACGGATAGCCTCGCGTGAATACGCTAAATTAACCGCCTTTATCCGCAATGCCCTTGCGGAAAATATCAAAAATCTGTGCGTTTCGGAAGATGATGTACGGGGCATTTCCGACATTGCAGTATCCGGTAATACCGTGATGCTTGCGCTCTTTTGCGGAATCAGTCCCGAGAAAATGGGAACTTATCCGTATGAGGCCCCTATCGAAGAATTGGATAACTATCACGGAATATTCAGTGAACTTAATGATAATTGCCGTTTGATAATACTGCCGTGTTTTACATCATTTCTCGGTGCGGATTTTCTGGGTTGCGCTTATTATGCTTTCAGAAATTTCCGCGGAAGAACATTTATTTGCGACATGGGTACAAATGCTGAAATGGCTTTTATTTCGGAAAATACTGTTTATGCATCAAGTGTTCCACTCGGCCCTGCAGTAGAAGGAATGAATCTTTCATGCGGGATGACAGCCGGGGAAGGGGCTATAATTTCTGCCTCAGGAATTTATCCGCATATTGATTATAAGCTTTATTCCGGCAGCAAAGCACTGGGAATTGCCGCAAGCGGACTTGCTGATATTTTCAGCATTTTAATCAAAACCGGTCAGATAGACAAAAGCGGAAAGATAGCAAACGGTGATTCTTCCGATGATGGAGAAAAGCTTATTTATCTGAAAGATGATGTATATATCAGCCAGAAAGACGTGCGTGCCGTTCAGCTTGTGAAATCTGCATGCAGAAGCGGTGCGGAAATACTTTCTGAAAAATCAGGATTTGTTTTTGATGAATCTGATCATGTAATTCTTGCCGGAAGTTTTGCATCAACGGTGAATTCATCGCATGTGTTTTCTCTCGGATTTTTTCCTTCTGCAGAAAAATCCGAAGTAATAGTTGCCGGAAATTTGTCATTGAAATCTGCGGAGTATTCTCTGGAAAATTCCGGATACATTGATGAACTTAAAGAATTTAGAAAAATAATTAAATTTATCAGTCTTACCGATGATGTCTCCTTTGAAAAAAAATTTTATGAAAACATAAATTTTTAACATTTACATGTGGCTCTTATTTTTATTAAGAAAATAATGGACGGATTTCCGTATCGCCGGATAATGAATTAAATGGAGAGAATATGAAAAAACTTCTTTTTGGACTTTTAATCCCGTTTTTTGCCTTTGCCTATGAGCTTAAAGATCTTGCCGGCGGAATTAATCCTTCATCAGATCCATCTTTTATCAATCTGAGAAAAACATTTATCCGGACTGATTCTAAAACTCATTATCTGCGGAGAGATGCCGCTTACGCGCTTGAAAAAATGTCTGCAGCTTTCGATTCTTATATCAAAGAATTAAATTCAGAACGAAATAAAAATAATCAGAAGGAAGTATCGATAAAGATTACCGTGATAAGTTCCACAAGAACATATGACGATCAGGCTCGAATCTGGAATTCCAAGTGGAATGGGGCTTATTCCAAAGAAAAGAATTTATATAAACGCGGCATAAATATTCTGGATTATTCATCGATGCCGGGAACCAGCCGTCATCACTGGGGGACTGACTTCGACATCAATTCGCTTAATAATACTTTTTTCGAAAGCGGTGACGGTCAGATTTTATATACCTGGCTTGTTGTAAATGCCGCCAGATTCGGTTTCGCACAGCCCTATACTTCCGGCAGAAGTGCCGGTTATCAGGAAGAAAAGTGGCATTGGTCTTATCTTCCTTTGTCAAAGAAATTTATAAAAGAATGGAATGAAAGATATTCTTCAAAGAAAGATTTTTATATTTTAAAAAAGTTTTCCGGATCTGAGCTTTTCATCGATAAAGCGGAAGAATATGTAAATACAATAAGTCCGGTTTGTTTATAATGATAAAAGTAGAAGCAATTGCCGAAATCATTTCGGCTGAAATTAAAGTAAAATCCGTTTGTGTTATAAATACCGTCAATCTGCTGAAGGACGGGTGTACTGTTCCGTTCATCTCACGTTATAGAAAAGAAATGACCGGAAACATGGACGAGAAACAGGTTCTTCATGTTTCTCGAAGATTTAAAGAGATTGAATCACTCGAGGAACGCAAAGATTATATCATCGGAGTAATAGAATCTCTGGGAAAGATGACTGATGAATTGAAAAAGACAATCATCGACTGCAGTGATTCTGATATGCTCGAAGATATTTATCTTCCATATAAACCCAAAAAAAAGACACGTGCGTCGATTGCACGGGAGAAAGGACTTGAGGAGCTTGCAGAAATCATTCTGCATTCCGCTGGAAAAGTTGATAAATCCGAAATATTGAAAAGGTTTATCAATCCTGAAAAACAAGTTAATACAGCCGATGAAGCTTTGAGCGGTGCTCTAGATATCATTGCAGAAATGATATCCGAAAACAGCAGCATAAGAAAAACCGTCCGGGAAGAAATAACTTCAAAAGGAATCATTTCATCAAAGGTTAAAAAAGATTATAAGGATAAACGCACAAAATACGAGCAGTATTATTCATTTTCATCTGCGATATCAAAAGAACCGCCGCATAGAATTCTTGCTCTTCGGCGCGGAGAAAATGAAGGTGTGCTTTCAATAAGCGTTGATGCCGAGAATGAAGATATTTTTCTCGGAAAAATAAAAAAAGATTATATTCAGAAGCAGAATATATTTTCGGAAGAAATTGAAAAAGCCGCGCTTGATTCGCTTAAACGGCTCATTCTTCCATCGGTTTCAAACGAAGTTCTCCGCAACTATATCGCAAAAAGCGAAAAATTTTCAATATCAATTTTTGCTGAAAATCTCGAAAATCTTCTTCTGTCTCCGTACGCTGGAGGCAAAACTATTCTTGGAATTGATCCGGGTTTCAGAAGCGGATGCAAGCTTGCCGTCATAGGCAAAACGAATGAATTTCTCGGATATGATGTCATTTTCCCTCATGAACCACAAAAAAAAGAAGCAGAGGCAAAGGCTGCAATAAAAAGGATAATCGATAAATTTTCAGTTGAGTTTATTGCGATAGGAAACGGAACCGCCGGAAGGGAGACAGAGGATTTTATTAAGGATTTTATTCCAAAAGAAATTCCTGTCGTCATAGTTAGCGAATCCGGGGCTTCGGTATATTCTGCGTCAGAAACTGCACGCCGGGAGTTTCCGGATCTTGATCTTACCGTAAGAAGTGCTGTAAATATAGCACGCCGTTTTCAGGATCCCTTGTCGGAATTAGTAAAAATAGATCCATGCGCCATAGGCGTCGGTCAGTATCAGCATGATGTTGATCAGAAGGAGCTCAAAGATGCTCTGAAAGATTCAGTTGAATTGTGCGTTAATAAAGTCGGTGTGGACGTTAATACCGCATCGGTTGAGATTCTTTCTTATGTGTCCGGTGTCGGAAGTTCTCTTGCCGCTAAAATTGTTAAAAAAAGAAATGAGCTCAAGGGTTTTAAATCCAGAACGGATATCAAAAAAGTAAGCGGTCTTGGAGAGAAGGCATTTGAGCAGTGTGCCGCTTTTCTGCGTATTAAGGACGCTTCAAATCCGCTTGATTCGTCAGCTATTCATCCGGAAAGCTATTCCATAGTAATGAAGATGGCTGAAGACGCCGGTGTTAGTCTGAATGATTTAATTTTGAGTCCGGATTTGCTTTCACGTATTGATAAAAAGAAATATTCTTCGGCCGGGACATATACTCTTGATGATATATTGAAAGAGCTTTCAAAACCGGGACGCGATCCTAGAAAGCAATATTCATATGCTGATTTTAACAGCTCTGTACGGACTTTGGATGATTTGCGCGAAGGAATGGTTCTGTCGGGTGTAGTGACGAATGTTACGGCTTTTGGAGCTTTCGTTGATATAGGAGTGCATCAGGACGGTCTTATTCATATATCCAATCTTTCGGATAAGTTTATTTCAAATATATCTGATGCAGTCAAGGTTGGAGAATCTCTAATGACGGAGGTTATTTCTGTCGATAAAGAGCTGAAGAGAATTTCTCTCAGAAGGAAGACCGATGGATAGTTCCGAACGTGCGGCATTGATAAGAAAGGGCAATGAGCTTTTTAATCAGGGTAAGCTCACCGAAGCAGAAAAAATATTCGTCAGCACAATGTATAAAGACGGACTGACAAGAATTGCTGATTATTTTTACTTCGATAAAAAAATGCCGCTTTTCGCTTATAAATACTATAAAATGGCCGGAAGGGAAGATCGTGTAAGCGAAATCTTTGACCGCATGATTTTCGCATTTACCAAGCTGATACGCGAAGATGACAATGCCGAAAAGGAAGAAAATAAAATCAGTCTACCCCAGCCGAAGGTTCATCCGAAGCTGAAAATATTCGCAGAAGAGATTCTAAGAAAATCAGAAAATAATTAACAGACATTGTCCGAACTGTAAATAAACAGTTCGAAATCATTCAGCTTTCTCGACATTTCCTCAATATCGGATTTTGTGTTTGATATGGTGGTTCGTGCGTCATTGTATGACTGCCGTTCGAGAGCGCCTATTTTCGACAGGCGTTCCTCTGCTGTTTTTTCAAGATTTCTTTCAAGCGATATCAGCATTTTGCCCACTGACTGATAAAATTCCTTAAGTGAGTGAAGCATTTCCATCCAAAGGATGAATTTTATTTTTTTTGAATCGGCGTGAATATTGTTAAGTATTTCCCTTGCCCGGTTATCCAGACGTCCGATGTAATAATTGATTGATCTCGGGTATTCAGTGAGTTCTCTGTAAGATGAGGTTATTTTTTCAATTTTTCCTAATCCGTCAATTTCGATATTGCGGATAACCTCATCAAGCGGCGTTGAAATTTCACGGTGTTCGCGCGAGTTGATATTTGAATTAGCAACATTCCTTAAAAGACCTTTAAGCCTTTCTTTGAAGATCGGAAGATCGTTGAACCTGTCTGCTACAAACATATCCGGTACTATTTTGGTGCCGCTTGCATAAGCTTCTTCTGCTTCTTCAAATGTTTCTGCCGTGTCGTGATTAACGCTGTTGGAAATTATTTCTTCGTCAGATGAAAGTTTCGGCAGATCAGCTTTCATCTTTTCCTTCATTCTTTTTGCGACCATCTGTGCATGCTGCATCGATGTTCTCAGAAGTCTTATGATTTCAATTTTCTTTGATTCGCGGTTATATTTGAGACCGTACATATTGCCTTCAGAGTCAATATATCTCTTGTTCAGATCATATACGGTTGCCTTTGATGAGTCAATCTTGGTGATGTCATCAATGTAAACAAATTGAGTCTGCATATCAGCCGTGAAATTCCATTTGATTGATATTGTCTATCGGGTTTTCAAACTGAATCGCAATGTAGGACTTTTCTTTGATGTCATAATTTTCGAATTTTTTAACAACTTCTGCAGGATTATTTTTCAGGTTTCCGGTTCTGACGATAAATCCCTTCTCTTCAAAAATCCTGGATTCAGTTTTAAAGGAAACCATGATGTCGCAGCTTACCGGGACATTAGAATCTGTTGCGATAAATATTCCGCCCTGACTTATATCGAGGATGTGTCCTTTTCCTTTAAAACGCGGGATTTCTTCAGTAGAGCTGTTCATCTCTTCAGTGTGCTCGAAGCGGACTTTGATTTTGCATTCGTAACGTTTAAACTTTCTTTTTTCGTTCATTTTTGCCGCCGGATCAACAAAATAATCTATGTTTGATTCTACTATTTTTGCTTTTCCGTGTCAAGAAGTTTGAAAAAAACGGATTAAAAAGATCTTTTCATCTCAATCTCAGTAAAAATATCATTCATCAGAGAGCTGAAAGCGTTTTGAACTTCGATGTAATTGTTTGCTATCTCGTCATCAAAAACATTTTGCGCGAGACTTCGTACTTCATCCATCTCGCTTTGTGTAATTTCTTCGGCGTAATGCTGTTTTTCTCTCATTACTGCCGAAAGACGGGTAAAGCGTTTTACTTTTTCGAAAGAATCCTGATTTGCCATCAGCTCTGCAGAAGCTTTTTTATATGCAATAAAAATTTCTGATTGAGATATTTTATCTCCGAGTTCTCCGGCTTTTTTGATGATTAAATCCATTTCATTTGTCATCTTTTGTTTCCATCTGAGGCATATTCATTTTTGGAGTGATTACTTCAGTATTCGCGATAGTTCCCTTGAGTTTGATGAGTATTTTGCCGCTGTCTTTGTCTATGAGATAGTTGATAAGCATACGGTAGTCGTCGAACATTCCGGACTGGGGATCGAATGAACAGCTGATGTCGAGAACGGAGAGCGAAAAATTATTTTCGTTCGGAATAATTGTTCCTGTTATAGTTCCCCTGAGTGATTGACCGTCAATTTTAATTACTTTAATGTTATATTTCTTGTCTTGAAAGAGAATTTCTCCGTTTACCGATTCTATATTTGCCGGTTTTATATTGAATCCTGCAATTGATAATCCTTCCAGCAGTGAGTTGGTTAATTTTAATGTCAGACTGCCGTTTGTAAAAACACCTGTTTTTGTGCTGTATTCCGCATCAGGAATTAATTTTATTTTTGATGTAAATTTGAACTTGGGTGACGAAAATGAAAACTGTTCGGAGTTGATTTCACCGTCAGCATTGCCTCTTATCAGAGAGAAAACAGATATTGTTGAATCGAATTTGCTGATTGAAACTTCTTCGCGCGAGCGGAGATTGATTTTCAGTGAATCAATTGAAATATCACCGAATAAAGAAGCTTTAAGATTTGAAACTTCAGCGGATTGAAAAGACTTACCTTCGGCATCTCTTAAAACTTTTAAAATTATTGTATCAACCGGAAAAAGAATAAGGGTGAATACTGTTGTCAGAATGCAGGTTAAAACAACGTAGCGTTTAAAAAAGGGATGCGACTTTGCATCATCGTAAAGATTTTTTGCGTATTGAAATATTTTTCTGAAGATTTCATTTATTTTATTCATTTGTTGTCAGCCATGAAAGTGTTTACCTTGCATGAAGCGTCATACCGGTCGGTTCCTTTGAGACCTTTCGATATGGTAACAGATTCGAAAACTATAAAGCCGCCTGCATTTTCCATATCAAAAATAAATTTGATTATTGACTGAATGGGAGCTCCTTCAATTTTAAAATCTGTTGTAACTTTTTTAAATTTATTCTGAAAATTGCTTGGTGTACTTCTGATATTAGCGAGATTGTCCTTTATGTTGTTCTGTTCCGCTTTTTGCTGAATAACAGTCATAATATTATCGTTTTCTGACCGCAGAATAAGATCATATTTCTGCTTTTTCATTCTAAGTGAATTGATTTCAGATGATATTCTTGTAAGTTCTTCCGCGGAAGATTGGGAATTAAATGCCCTTTTTTTCAGAGAATCCCGAAAAGAAGCAACAGGTTCGTATATAAGTTTATATGAAACCGCGATTACGAGAATGGCGATTAAAGCATAAAGTAATTTTCTTTCTCTTTCCGTGAGTCTCATTTTTTACCCGCTGATGCTTTGAGTTTTATAGAGAGTGTAAATTTAACTCCGGTTTTTCCCGAGTAGCTTGTATTAAGATCAACTGACGAATATTTTCCGCTTTTATTCAGTTTGTTCTTAAACTCATCAATTTTCGAAAGATCGGATATTTCGCCGTTCATGTTTATCTGATTCTGATTCAGTGTCACATCTTTAAGAGAAAAAGCCGGATCACTTGAGAAAAAACGAAGAGCTTCTTCGAGATTAAGCAGAACGGATTTTTTCTCGGGCAGAACAGCCGATAGGCTTGATATCTGCTTCTTTTCATTTTCAAGAATGGCGTTTGCTTCTGCGATTACATCGCTTGTTTTAGCTTCCTGTCTGAACTGCTGTTTAAACTGCTGTTTGAGTATTTCGCCTGACCCGTTTCCTTTTGAAACAAGTACGATTGATGATATGATGAAGTATAAAACGAAAATCATTAATGCTGAAGCAAGCATGAAAAGACCGGGTTTGATATCATTGAAAACTTCTGATTTTTTTTCTTTTTGAGATAAAAAATTAGCCTGTGAAGAAGGACTCTGGTCGCATATCAGCGTGCCGCACGGTATTTCGCAGTTTTGTTCCTTGAAGTTTTTGATGATACTTGCTGCAGAAAAATCGTATACAGGAATTTCGAGCTCTTTAAAGAGAATACCTGCGAAATTTTGAGCAAACAGATTAACTCCGGAAAAAAGAATTTTTTCTTCTCCCTTGGGTTTTATAAATGCTAATATGTTTTTGGCGGTTTTTGTTGCTGCTGATTCATATTTTTCAAAAAGCGGCGCATAGTTGTGTTTTTTTGATTTCTTTGTATCAGCAGATGATTTGTTATCCGCAGAAGATGAAATGATTTTTGCCGTTTCAAGAGATGAAATTTTTTCATCGGTGAAAATCTTTGAAAAATCCGAATAGCCCTTGGCAATAGTTTTAGTTTCTGATAGTTTCCCATGCTTGATTTTGTTGATTATTATACGGTCTTTCCCAAAATCGATTTGTGACGCTTCATGTGCGTTTGAGTCGGAAAACTTATATAAAGCAAATAATGCATTGTATTCGAGGTAAACAGCGCTGATGTTTAATCCTGCATTCAAGAAGGAATTTTTAAATTCTTCAAGATAATCTGTACGGCATGCCGCTATAATAACGTTGCAGCCTTCTTTGGATTTTGAAAGAATCTGATGCACTAAAGTAATCTTATCAATATCTATCGGTATGTTTTCTTCAGCTTCAATCGGTATAATCTCTGCTATTTTTCTTTCATCGGTGAAGGGGAGGGATACTGTTTTGATGATGACTTTTTCTGATGGAAGCGTTGCAATTATTCTTGATGGATTTATTACATTTCTGCTGCATAAGGATTTTATTGCGCCTGAAATATCCGATTTCTTTCCGGGAGATAACGGCTCCGAATCAGAGGATAAAAACTCCAGATTAGTAAAATTGGATTTTGCCGTTACCAGTTTTACAGAATCGGATTCTATGTGAAATGCTGCTGTTATCATTTATAGTGTTTTCATGTAATAATATTTTTTTATGTTTCTGTTATAGATTCCGAAACTTTCGAAATCGCCTCCAGACGATGACACAATGACCTTGATTGAAAATATATTTGAAGATACAGTCAAGTGATTTTTGCGGATTATCGGATCTGTTATTACCGAAGATAGTTCTTCTGTTGAGGAGAATGGTTTAAGTTTTCTCTTTTCGATAACTTCTTCGGCGAATCCGTCTGTCATTCCGGGAATTGCTATTAAAACACGGAAGGGGGCGGTATTAATGTTTATTTTATTGAGATCATCAGACGCATCGTCGTTTTTTCCGTTAACTCTAAGATAATCTGATAATTTCCTGGATTTTTCCCTGGCAATGAGAGTTTCCTTGTAAGTTTGTTTTGAATCATCGCTTAGAGACATGTCAAAACTTAAATCTTCCTGTTCATAATTCTTATCAACCAGTTTTCCTTCTATGCCGGAGTTTCCTCCCGTGATGCCGTAAAAAAGCGGCCAGCTGAAACCCTTGATCATCAGAAGTTCATTTATCGATACCAAGTAGCTGTTTTTCGCGCTTCCAGGTGAGCTGAATCTCGAATAATAATCATAAGTTTCGGCGCCGTATTGCGACTTTGAGTCATCCTTGTCGATATAATCGAGAATGCATCCGGTGTAATTTTCATCGAATCCCATATCTTTGAAAAAATTGTTCAGTATTATATACGGAAATGTCTGGGAACTGTCGGTAAATTCATTATAAATGTTATTTACATTGATTTTGCTCTGCTCATCAAAAATCATAATTTTGACAGAATATCCGTCCAGATCAAGAGGAGGGATATTTCTTGCCCATAAGTCGTCATATGAATCAGTTTCAGCGGATGTTTTTATATTAAGCGAACCCGTTGTTCCTTTTTTATCAGCATCAAGTATCATTTCGGCAAGACGGAATCCGCTTTCCGCGTAAAGAGCGGACTGATCAGCCGCAGAGTTTTTCGCCGAAACCCGGATCGATTTTACCGCGCTAGAAAGAAACTCGGTTGCAAGCATTGCAATCAGGGCGATTACTATAAGTACTATTCCCAGTGTATATCCGCTTGAGGTTTCTCTTTTTTTTGCAAGAAAATACTTTCTTGCAAGATATGATTTTGTAATCAATTTTATAAATGATTTCATTTGCCCATCATTCCCGGAAATCCATTAATTGTAATTTGCTCATCCTTGCCTTTTTCTTTATAAACAACGATGAGCCTGACGGCTTCAGGATATTTGAAATTGTCAGCGCTGTTCCATTTTTTATTCCATGATCTGCCTGCATAAAACTCGGCTTTTGCCTCAGATACATTTTCGAAAAGAACACATTCGGTTTTAATCTGATTTTCCGAATCGGTGATTTCCTTTTCGATTCTGTACAGCTTTTTTATTCCGTTTTCTTCCCGTACCTTATATAAAACATTAACGATGTCGCATGAGTGATCCGACTCCGTGTAATTCGTAACCGGAAATACTGCAGCTGATTTAATTGAAAAAAATGATATCAGATAATCCTCACCTGATATTTTTGTTTCGGAAGAAACGGGATATTTTGCCGGTTCTTCATAGAGGAAAATTGAACTGAAATCCGACTGAATTGTTCTGATTCTGTTTGAGAGAAGGTATATTCTTTCGGATTCTTTTTTACCCTGTGATACGGCGCGTATTATTGTTCTTTCCGCTGCATAGATCATCATTAGAACTATTGAAGAAAGAGCCAGAGCTATTATCATTTCGAGAAGAGAGAAACCGTCATCATACTTTTTCATATTATTTGTCCGGATAAATGTACGAAAGACTTTTAGTTTTTTCTGAACCGTTTTCGTTCCATGATACAGTCACTTTAACTGTTTTTGCTTCAAGCGGACCGAGAAGAGCATGCTCAAAACGTTTAATTTCAATAGAATACCTGAATTTCGGATTATCCTTAATTTCCTTATCTTTTAAATCGACCTTTGACGGTTCAATACGGAACTCGTTCATAATATTTCTGCAGTAGATTGAAGCTTTCATCGAGTCGGAAGTTTTTGAAATGGCTGAAAACTGCTGACTGACTGAAACGTAAACAGGAAGTACAGCCGTAGAAAGCAATGCTATCGCGATAAGAATTTCAAGAAGGGCATAGCCCTCATTTTGAAAGATATGCGTTTTCAGTGTTTTCATCATTTGCCTGCGTGATTTCTCCGTTTGAGAGGCGATAATTTACCGTCTTGTCATTGTTTCTGACGCGGACTACAACCGTTTCGGTTTTTCCGTCAGGATAAACCGAAACGATAATATCGCCTGAATCGAGAATTTTGCCCCGTCCGGCAATGACCGATTCTATTGTGAAAGAATCGGGAAACTGCTTATACGAAAGAGCCGGAAGCGGGGATTCCTTAAAAACATTTCCGTCAAAATTTAAAACGGAAATTCCGTTTTTTCTTCCGGTGAAATCCTTTATTCGTTCTCCTTCTTTCTCGGCATGAAAAACTATAAAATTATTTTTCGCGTTTATAATAGAATCCGAAACAGTTCTTTCAATCGTCGAACGGAAAATCTTTCCGTTTTCATCCGCGCTTCTCGCCGATCTCACAATCCGCGGAACGGTCATAAGCATCATAACGGAAATTAAAGTAAGAATGACAACAACTTCAAGAAGAGTGAAGCCGGAATCATCTTTTATTCCCATGATTTGATGTCAGCGGCGTATCCTTCACCGCCTTCTTTGCCGTCGGATCCGAGAGATATTATTTCATAATTGCGGCCTGCATCACCTGGTGAACGGTAAATATAATCATGTCCCCATGGATCCTTCATGTCCTTCAAAACCAGATATCCGCCCTGCTGGAAATTCTGCGGTACGGGATCAGTTGTTGCAGGTTCAACAAGAGCTTTGAGACCCTGTTCGGTTGAGGGATAATTCTGATTGTCTAGATTGTAAGATTCGAGTTGAGTTACTATTTTCTGCATATTAGTTTTGCAGCTTGTAACTTTTCCTTTGTCGAGAAGCTTGAAGAGCTGGCTTCCTCCGACTACCACAAAAAGAGAGATAATTGCTATTACAATTACCATTTCGAGTGTCGAAAATCCGTCTTGTTTTGATTGGATTAATTTGATAAATTTTGAAAACTTTTTCATGCAATCTCCTTATTGAATTGAAAGATTAAGATCTATTATCGGAAGCATTATCGAAAGGACTATGAGTCCGATTAGACCGCCCATTACAACTATTAAAACCGGTTCAATCATTTTAGTAAGCGAAAGCAGTGATCTGTCAATTTCATTCTGATACAAATCAGAAATTTTGATAAGCATTAAATCCAGCGTATCGCTCGCTTCTGCTACTGAAATCATACCCGTTACCATTTTCGGCAGAAAGTCTGCCGTTATAAGTGCTTTTGAAATAGGTGCACCTTCAACGATTCTTCCGGAAGCTTCTTCGATCTTTTTTTCTATTACAGTATTTCCGATCTGTTTTTTTATAATATCTAGTGATTTAACAATATCAACTCCGTTCTGTGCCATTATGCCGAGATTCTGACAGAATCTGAGACAGATTACTTTTGTATAGAAATGATTGAAAACAGGAATCCTGAACATAAACGCATCAATTTTGCTTCGACCTTCAGGTGTTTTGGAATATTTTCTGAAAAGAAAAAATAGAGCGAGGAGTGCTATCAAGATAATGATCCAGTATTTTGCTGCAAATGAACTGGTTCCTACAACTATCCGCGTAGGAAGAGGAAGTTCCTTATTAAGCTGGCTGAACATGTCGCTTATTGTCGGCACAACCTTTATCATTAAAAATGATAGGACAGAAAGGGTGAATATCAGCATGAAAACGGGATATTGGAAGGCCAGTTTAAGTGAATTTTTTATGTTGGCGTTTTTTTCTTCAATATCCGCTAGACGTTCAAGCACGGTGTCTAGAGAGCCCATGTTTTCACCAATTCGGATCATGTTTGAATACATTTCGGAAAAGACTTCATTGTGCGACGCGATTGCTTTAGAAAGAGGACTTCCTCCTTCAAGCTTCTGTCTTATGTCGGCGAGAACGAGTTTCATGTGAGAATTGTCAGTCTGATCTATTATGTCCGCCATCGCGCGGTTGAGCGGCATTCCTGCTCTAAGAAGTGTGGAAAGCTGGCGCGAAAAAAGCGGAGTAAGTTTTTGAATTTTTTTTGCTGAAATTTTATCAGAAATTATGGATGCGTACTTTGCAAAAACATTGCTTTCTTTGGAAAGGGGGGAATCCTTTGTGTGTTCCCAGATTTTTTTAACATATAGACCTTCGGATTTAAGTTTTTCCTTTGCCTTGATCTGGTTGACGGCGTCGACTATTCCCGAGATCTCCTTTCCCTTTTTGTTGATGGCGTCATATTGAAAAATCATAATCCGGTAACCCTTACGAGTTCTTCAAGGGTTGTTTCTCCTGATAGAACTCTTTCGGATCCATTTTGAAAAAGTGTTTTCATTCCTTTTTTCACGGCGCATGCTTTTATTTCCGAAGCATCGGCTTTAGTTATTATGAGGCGGCGCAGTTCATCGTCAAGCGGCAGAATTTCGTATATCGCACTTCTGCCGAGGTATCCTATGTTGAGGCATTTTTCACAGCCCTTACCGTGATAAAGCTTAATATCCTTTGATATCTTTAGAATTTTTTTGTCCGCGGTGCTTGCTTTATAAGATGTTTTGCAGTGCGGACAGATTTTTCTTAAAAGTCTCTGTGCGAGAAATGCGTTTACTGATGAAGAAATAAGAAACGGTTCGATTCCCATATCTATTAAGCGGGTAACGCCGCTCGCCGCGTCGTTTGTATGCAGTGTTGAAAGAACAAGATGCCCGGTAAGAGCCGCTTGAACCGCAATTTCTGCTGTTTCACCGTCGCGGATTTCTCCGACCATTATGATGTCAGGATCCTGACGAAGTATTGATCTTAAGCCCGATGCGAAGGTTAGGTCGATTTTAGGTTTTACCTGCATCTGCCCGACACCGCTGAGCTGGTACTCAACAGGATCTTCAACTGTCAGAATATTTACTTTCGGAGAATTCAGGTGCGTCAGCATTCCATATAGAGTTGTTGTTTTACCGCTTCCGGTGGGACCCGTAACCAAAACTATTCCGTTAGGTTTAGAAAGAATATTTTTGACTAGAGTAAGGTCTTGCGGAATGAATCCGATTGAATCGATAGAAAAATTCATATCGGATTTGTTTAAAAGTCTCAATACAATTCTTTCGCCGAAATATGTCGGAAATACGCTTACGCGGATATCTATATCTTTTTTGCCGACTTTAATCTGAATTCTGCCGTCCTGTGGAAGACGGTTTTCCGCGATATTCAGATTTGCCATGATCTTGATTCTCGAAATCACCGCGTTCTGAAGTCTTTTGGGCGGTGACATTATCTGATAAAGTATTCCGTCAACACGGTAACGTATTATAAGTTCGTTTTCGTACGGTTCAATGTGAATATCGCTCGCTTTCTTGTCGACTGCCTGCGATATTGTTCTGTTTACGAGTTTTATTATAGGAGCGTCATTTGCCGCTTCCAGAATGTTTTCAGTTTCAAGAATGTCAGTTGAAAAAAGATCATAATCAGGATGATTTTCCGCAAGATCGCTTTTGATTTCACCTTCAAAATTTTCCGATATTACGCGGTAAATTTCCGTTTCTGTAGCAATAACAAGATGTATTTCGTAATCAGGAAAAATTATTTCAATGTCTTCTATAGGCGCATTTCTAGGTTCGTTTACAGCCAGATAAATTTTATTCTTTTTGATAGCGAAAGGAACCATTTTGTATTTAACGAAAAAACTGGTTTTAAGCTGTTTGAAAAAACCCTCGGGATCTTCAAACTTGAGCTCTTCTCTGAATTCAAAATCAAGCTGTTTTGAAAGCGCACGAAGAAGGGCTTCTTCCGTTACGGCACCGCGTTTAAGCAGAGCCTCGCCGAAACGCAGACCGGTATCCTTCTGAAGCTTAAGAATTGCTTCGAGTTCAGTCTGAGTCAACTCGCCGTTTTGAACAAGAATTTCACCGATTTTTTTCCGAGACATTTTATTTCACTTCTTTCTGTTCATTTTGTGTGTTATCTGTTGCATTTTCTTCCGGTTTGACCGGCTGATCTTTCTCTTTCAATTCATTATCTTTGCTTTTTTCTTTATAATGCTTGAATTCGCCGTTAAGCTTTTTGTGTTCATTGATTTTTTCATTTGAAATGTTTTCAATGACTTCTTTTTTTGTAGCTATGGTCGGTGATATGAAAATCAGAAGATTCTTCTTCTCGTTTTTGACGGTTTTATTTTTGAATAGCCAACCTAAAAGCGGAATATCTCCGAGAATAGGAACTTTGGTTTCTACAGTGCTCGCTTGATTGCTGATCAAGCCTCCGACGACGATCGTTTTGCCGTCATATACGGTTACTTTTGTTGTAATATCGCGTTTTCCAAGCGTCGGAGGCGTGTAGGTTGCTCCTTCAATCGTTCCTTCGCTTATTATTGAATTTGCTTCCTGATAGAGATCAAGAGTTATACGATCCGTGTCAGTTATGTGAGGTGTAACCTTGAGTTTAATTCCGACAGATTTATAATCAAAAGTGTAAGTAAGATTATTGTTTGAATCATATTTTGCGTTTGTCGGAACAGGAACTTCAGATCCTGCGTAAATGACGGCTTCCTGATTATCAAGTGTAAGAATCTGCGGTGTGGAAAGAATATTGACTTTATTATCGTTTGCTGTCGCGTTTAATAAAAGAAAACCGAGAGCTCCTTTTCCTGAGAAGTAGCCCAGATTAAAACCTGTAAAAAGAGGTACGGTTGTATTATAGATGCTTTTTTCTGTATAATTGGGAACATTCCCGAGAATTTGTTCTCCGAAAGCATTTCCTTGTCCTGCACTTCCTCTTAAAAACCAGTCTATTCCGAAAGTCCAGCCGTCGCTGGTATTGACTTCCATAATTACGGCTTCAATGAGAACCTGATCTCTTACGGTATCAAGTGCATTAATGAGACGTTTGATTTCAGCGAATTCTTCAGGAGTCGCAGTTATTATAAGTGAATTAGTGTCTTTGCTTGGAATAATTGATATTTGATCATTTTTTACCTGACGCGGCGGCTGATTCGGTGCAGACGGTGCTGCCCGTTGAGATTCAATTGAACTTTTAGTCGGAACTTTTGAAAGAACTGCTGCCATGTCTTCAGCCTTCGAATTCTGAAGTTTTACTACATGTATGAAACTTTGAGAATCAATTGCTTCTGTGCTGCCTGTAGCTGATTTATCAAGCGATTTCGCCAGTTTGACAAGGCTTGTGATTTCTCTCGCTGATCCGTTAAAAATGATATACTTGAGCGGGGGGTAAACCACAAGGCTCATGGCGTTTGTTTTAACCGAATTCAGCGTTCTGAAAATTTCATTTAAATCTCCGGATTCAATTTCACATGTATAGACGATACTTGTATCGTCCTTAACTTTAATTTCCTGACCGTCTACAATTATTAAGTCTGTTTCTTTAGGCGCATCCTTTAGAGGTACAACTCTAATCAGATTCGGCATTTCTACAATCGTATAACCTTTAACTGAAAGAATCGTGATGAGAACCTCGCGGGCCTGTGAAATAGGAATATTTTTGGATGAGCTTATTGTTATTTTTCCGCGGAGTTGTTCATCGTATACAACATTTTTATTCAGTATCTGACTCATCATTGTGATAAAGTCAGATATCTCAACATCCTTAAAATTAAGAATAAAATTTGTCGGAGCCTTTTTTGCGGTCGTTTTTCTTTGGGCAAAAGCCGGAGAAAAAACAAAAATCAATAATAATAATACTGCCGCTTTTTTGAGATTCATCATATTCCCCTAATTCGAAAAAGTATAATCGAGAGTCGTTGTATCGTTTCCGCGTTTAATGTCAATAAGCGCTTTCGGCTCCTGTGGAAGCTTCTGCCAAAGTTCAAACAATTTCTGCGTGCTGTCAATCGGATGACCATTAATTCTCATAATAATGTCTCCCTGACGGATTCCAAGTTCATAAAGCATGTTATCTTTGCTAAGACCCATAATCTTGTATCCTTTGATTTGGCCGTCTTCACGATAAGGACCGGCTCTCATTCCCTTCAGCATATTGTCCATATTCCCCTGAATTTTTGTGAGAAGTTCCGCTCTGCTGATCGTTCTTTTGGATGAGCTTTGAGAATTCGATTGCTGGTTGGATGATCCGCCTTCAGTTTTAAGCATATCAAGCTCAAATTCGCTGGAACCTGATTTTAATAATACTTTGGTTTTTAAAATCCTTATGAGAGTATATCCCCAGGCTGAAGAGCCTATTTTAAATATCTCAACTTTGTTTTCCGAAGCAGATCTTATCATTGCTCTGGCCAGTGATGGAGATCCTGTAACAGTTCCCAGCAGAACTAAATTGGCAGGTGAAGCCGACTGCAAATTTTCTGAGCTTTGAGTGGTGGAAAGCTGAAAAAAGTTTGAATTCAGTATGAAATTATAATCAGTTATTTTATCTGCATTGTCTGCTTGAAAAACTTTTTGAGCCGTTTGTCTGGTTTTTTCTCCAGGATGTATGACTATCCGTGCTGTATCGGTAATAAGACCCGATATGCTCAAAGCAAGTATTGCAGCTCCGATAATGTTAAAGAGATGTTTTTTGAGAATATTCATATACAGGGTCAGAAAACAATAAAAAGAGCTACAAGTCAATTAGTTTATACGTTGGTTTTGTATCTTTCGTATGCTTTATTCAAAAGTTTTGTTTGCACATATTTATTATGAAAGATTTGAACATACGGGATCTTATTTGAATTCTGAGTCGATTTCTTCGGGCTTTTCTCCTGCTGGGAGAGTTTCCATACTGCTCATGCGGTTGAGAATTTGAAAAATGTCTTCTGTAGTGAATTCATAAAGTGCTGGATTTGAGTACTCGGCGTGTTAAATCTGTTTATTTTAAATTATTGTAATATATGTTTTAGTTTCTGAAAATACCTGTTGAGAGTTTATATGTATTGTCTGCAATTGATTCTGGCGGTATGTTTAAAAGCTCTGAGGCAATAATCATATAATCTTTAATGAAACATGGTTTGTTGCTTTTAATGTCCTTGTCTTCTTTATTACTTTGGGAAGAATCAGATTCAAGCATCATAAGTGACGGAAAAATGTATTTAAGCATTTCGATTTGCTTGTTGTTTCTTTTGTTGTTTAAATTTCTGCCGACAGAAAAATAACATCCGAATTTCGACAAAGAACGCGCAAGTACCATACTGCCTGAAAAGGAATGAATTATGACGGGCGGATGATTTTTGAATTTCTTCAGACAGGCAATAAGTTCGTCAAAAGCTGAGACACAATGAACAGAACATGGAATGTTTAGTTCCATCGAGAGCTTTAAGAAGAGTTCAAAAACTTCAATTTGTGATTCTATCGGAATTGCAGATTTTTTTTTATCCAGTCCGATTTCTCCGACTGCCTTGTATTTTGAGAGATCACATTGTGCCAACTCTGTATTTATTGATTTAATGCTCATATCGATAAAGCCGGGGTGAATGCCCAAGGCGGGAAGTACCTCTTTATGTTTTTCGGAAATTCTAAGTACTTTTCCCCAATCGCTGAAAGAAATAGAGTTGTTTAATAGTTTAACGACATTGGCGGTTTTTGCGTCAGATAATTCTCTGGTTGTTTCGGCTGAATTATCTGATTGCAAATGACAATGTGTGTCAAAGATTTTCATTGATGAGCCGTTTTAACTCGGTTTCTTTTTCTGAAACAGCCTTTTCACCGGCAGCTAAAATCTGTGGAATCCGGGTGAAGTCAAAAGGAAATATTTCTATTACATCAGGTTCTATTATTACATCAGGTTTATATTTTTCAAAAAATGCTTGAGTGTTGACTGATTGCATTATGTCAATTGTCTGCCAAAGAATTTCAACAATATTGGGAAGCCGTTTGTTTTTTTTAGGAAAAAAAACTTCTTTTTTGGTTATATCGCGTGATTCATTTTTGAAAATATGAACATAAGCGTATTTTATCATTTTGAGTGTTTTTTTTACAAATTGGATAATAGCAGGAATGTTCTTTTTAATTGCAGGCAGGCTGATTTTTCTTGTCTGGACGGCGTCATAAGGAATCAGTCCGTCTATTAAGGAATTCATTGATGTTTCAAGGAATGTCGAATAGTCGGCAATTATTTCCGGGCGGTTTTTCATTTTGTTAAGAGGGTTTATGTTAACGGCAATAACCTTGTCGGCGCCCATTTTTCTCACAACATCAACAGGAACCGCGTTGGAAACTCCGCCGTCTATGAGATAGGTTCCTGCGTATTTTACGGGAACAAGAGCGCCTGGAATGGAAACTGAAGCGCGAATCGCTGTGAAGATGTCGCCATGAGTGAATGCAACTGGTTTTCCGGTTTGAAATTCCGTACAGACTATCGAGAGAGGTATGGGAAGATCTTCGATTCGTGAATATGGAAATATAATACGTCTGAAGATTTTCATGAATTTTCCGATATCGGCAATTCCCGAAGAGGAAGCTGCAAATCCTGCAAGAGGATATATCCGGTCTTCTTTGTAATATCGGAGAAGAATTCCTTCAAAATCATCCAGTTTGCCGGCGCAGAACGCTGTGCCGATTATTGCTCCCATGCTTGCACCTGATACATAATCGATACAGATTCCGAGCTTGTATATTTCTTTGAGAACGGAAATATGGGAAATCCCTCTTGATCCGCCGCTTCCTAATGCTATTCCTATTTTATTGCTTTTTGTTGAATTCATTTTTCTATGTGATATCGGGCGAAGTATAATACAATAATAAATTGGTTTTATAAAATAAAAAAATCCGCCGTTAGGCGGATTTTTAAAAATCAATCGATATGTTCATCGCCGAAATGCGTCTGAAGAGGATGATCCATCAGCCATCTTAGAGTATTTCTGAGTTTCATTGACTGAACGAAAAGATCGTGTTCAGGAAGTCTGTCTGCCGGATGCATCGGGCTCTTCCAGAAGAAGGAGAGCCATTCCTGGTTTCCGTACATGCCAGCACGCTGAGCAAGGTCAAAAAACAGAACAAGGTCAAGTGCTATAGGTGCTGCTAGAATCGAGTCTCTACAGAGAAAGTCAATCTTGATCTGCATCTTATAGTCGAGCCAGCCTGCGATATCTATATTGTCCCAACCTTCTTTGTTATCGCCGCGAGGCGGATAATAATTGATTCTTACAACGTGGCAATAATCTTTGTAAAGAGAAGGGTATAGTTCAGGCTGAAATATCTGATCGAGAACAGAAAGTTTACTTTTTTCTTTTGTTTTGAAATTTTCAGGATCATCAAGAACTTCGCCGTCACGATTTCCTAGGATGTTTGTAGAATACCATCCGTCTACACCTATCATTCTCGCCTTAAGACCGGGAGCAAGAATGGTTTTCATGAGTGTCTGACCGGATTTGAAATCCTTTCCGCCGATAGGAACTCTGTTTTTGTCAGCGAGATCCTGAAGAGCCGGGATTTCGATACAGAGATTCGGTGCGCCGTTTGCAAATGGGTGACCGCATTTGATTGCTGCGTAAGCATATATCATACTCGGTGCGATTGAAGGGTGACTTTCTTTCAGTGCCTTTTCGAAATTTTCAATGGTATCATGAATGCCTGTAATAGGTTCCTGATATATTTCAGTGCTCGCGCACCATATCATAACGCATCTTTCTAGCTTGTTGAGTTTTTTGAAGTTTTCTATATCGGCGATGAGCTGCTCTGCAAGATCCCATTTCGTAGCGCCGGATTTAATCCATGTGCCGTGAAGCTTTTTTACATACTGAGGAAAGAAAACTGCTTTCATCGGTTTAATAGCTTCAAGTTCATCTTTAACTTTGTTTAAGTCATCATTTGTCAAAACTGCGGCATGTTTTGCCGCTTCGTAAACATTGTCTTCAAAGATATCCCATCCGCCGTAAACTATGTCATCAAGTTTTGCAAGAGGAACGAAATCTTTGATGTTGACATACTTGGTTTCATTGTCCTTTTTTATGTTGATCTTACCCATCTGAGTAAGAGAACCCTTTGGTTCTGCCAAGCCTTTGCGGGCAAGAAAAGTTCCGGCGATCAGCGTAGTGCTGACTGCGCCGAGTCCGGGAATAAGTATACCTAATTTCCCATCTGCTTTTGCTATTTCTCCTGTTCCTTTTTTCACAATGAGCTCCTTTATTTTTTTTGAGCCGAACTAATATCGCGCCTTTTGAACCGCTTATTTTTTTTATCACTACGATTCTTCTTGCTTAACTAAGGTTAGTTTTCAATGATCAAGTCAAGAAAAAATATTGATTTCACAAGGATTTTTTGGTTTATTGATGAATATGCAGTCTAAAAAACAAAATCCACGTTTTTATTGTTGCATGTTTGCAACTATTTGTTCTTTGTATCAAATCTGCAACATTATGGAGTGATAAATGAAAAGAATTTCCGCCGCTTTTTTGCTTTTGTTATCTATTGTTTTTGTTTCATGCAGGGAAAAAACGGATGATAATTATTATGATAATTTTTTGCAAGAATGGACTTCTCACATCAGAAATAATAACTTTTCTGCGCTGAACAAATATGAATTTGTTTCAAAAACAGAATCTGAATATGCTGAAATATATTCCGATTATTATTTTAAAAATATAGTATTATTCGATGTTGAAGATATTGATTCTAATACCAAGAAAATTAAATTCGGAGGCAAGGTTGTAAAGAGATCCGATTCAAAGGAGTCTGAATTTGTCGGAGATGCATATTTGTCAAAAGATTCATCCGGTTTATTTAAAATTAAAAATAAAACAATTGTGAGCACTAATTGAAAATTTTAATTTTCATATTAGCAGTTTTTATTTTTTCTCTTACGGTTTCTTTTTCGCAGAACGAATCGTCCAGGGTGGATGATATAATGAAAAAAGCGAGAGAGTATTATGAGCAAAAGAAATTTTCCGAGTCTTTAAATGAATGGCTTACCGCACTTGAGCTTGATCCAGGAAATGAAAAAATACAGCAGCAGATAGAATCTTTGTATGAAGAAAAACATAAAAAAGATATTTCTCTTCAGCGCTCTAAAATATTTTACTGGGAAGCCCGAGGTGTGATTGAAAGACTGAAATTCGGTTCAAGCGATTTCTATGATTCCGAATTTAAGAGGAGCAAGCTTTCACTTGATGCTCTCTGGAATGAAATTAAACAATCAGGCTATTACTTCGGAAGGATAAGATTTATATCTTCAGATAGAAGCATTGACCGTTTAAATGAAATTATCCGGATTCCTGCTTTTTATGATATCTGGATAAAAAAAAATAAGCCGGTTGAAAATGATGAAGAAGTAATCAATCTTTTACGCTGGACTCAGTATTACAGAAATAAACCATATGAAGAGTTGACCGAGCAGGAACTTGATAATCTCAAACGTCTAAACCGGCTTCTTCTTGAAATAGCCTATCCCTATACTTGTCCGCAAAGCCGTACTCAAAAAGAAGAAAAAAGAAAAGATTCACTTCTTGCAGAGGCTGATTCGAACACAAAAGATGCACTTGGAAATTTTGTGGCGGCGTATAGAATTGATCCCAATGATCCTGAGCTTGTCAGGCTAAGAGAACAGATGAAGATTCTTGAAGAAGACTTGAGAAACGAGCTGAATAAGAGGAGAATTTCAGAAGAAAAAATACGTCAGTATAATGAATTTATCACTATTGCGAGAGGTTTTGTTGAGCAGGAAAAATATGAGGAATCGATACCTGAATGGAAGAAGGCACTGGGAATTATGCCTCAGGATATTTATGCAAAAGAAGAACTCAGAAAGGCGGAACTTGCCGTTTCAAACAGAATAAAATTTGAAAAAATAAAATCTCTTCTTGCTTCTGGGAGAGTATTTTTTGATGCGAAGAAATATCCTGACTCGCTTGCTGAATATAAACAGGTTATTTCTCTGGATCCCAAAAACCGTGACGCACTTAATTATATTGCGAGAATTGAAAAACTGTCTTATGAAATAGAAACTTCTGCAAAGAAAAGAATTCAGGCGGAACAGTTTTATCAGTCAGGTATATCTAATATTAATTCATATGACTTTGATGCGGCACTTGACGATTTTAACAATACGGCATCTCTTATTCCTGATTATAAAGATGTCCAGTCGCGTATTAAAAGTATCCCACAGCTTAAGAAAAATTTTGCAGACAGGCTTCTTCGCGACAAACTTGTTGAAATCGATAAGGAATTCAATAATGGTTTGTTTTATTTCTCTCAGGCAAATTATAAGGACGCACTTATTAGTTTTGAAAGAACTATTAAACTTGATCCGAATAATGAAACTGCAATCGGTTTTGCTAAACGAGTTAAAGAAGCTCTAAAACAGCAGCAGGAAGAAGTTATCGACGAATCGTCACCATACTATGATCTTGTTTCATCTCTGATTGCAAACGGAAAGATTCTGTATGAAAAAGGAAAGTATGCGGAATCTGAAGAAAATTGGAGAAAAATTCTGAATTTATTTCCTCAAAATGTAATTGCGGCTCAATATCTTGCAAGATGTCAGATTAAAACTGATCCGCGACGTTTTAAGGAATACACTGATAAGCTTGCCGCTGAAGGCCGTGAATTGCTGGATAAAAAAGACAATGCAAGAGCTTTGAAGAAATTTGAAATATTAAAATCTGTAAATCCGGAGTATCCGGATATTGCCAATTTGATAGCTCTTGCTTCCAGAAAACCGGTACGGCAACAGGTAAATGCGGATCTGACGGCGACACCTCAGGAAATACAAGACAGGTATAATGAAGCTCTTGCATATTATAATAGAGGCGGAGCTGCTAATTTAAGGAATGCACGCGATAATTTCAGATGGGTTGTTGATAGAGATCCGGAAAACACCAAGGCTATAGTAGCCTTGAACCGAGTTGAAGCGGAACTCCGGGCATCAGGTTCAACGATTCCTGTAAAAAAAGCGCTAACATCCGAGCAGGAGGCGAGGGTGCGTGAATTATATTTTAGAGGAATCAATTATTATTCGGCAAACAGGTATCAGGATGCCATTGCTGAATGGAGAAAAGTGCTTGCAATTGACCCGAATCATGAAAAGGCTAAGAACAATATCAGGCAAACTTTGATTTTGCTGAAGCAGTAGCAGTTATAAATGAAAAAAGAAAAAAATAAAGCAAGATTTTCTCTTAAATACAAGTTCTCCCTAGCGATGGTTTTTTTATCTGCGTCGCTCGTTGCTTCCGTTTCCTGGTTTTTTATGAAAGACGAGATAAGCATTATGACGCGTTCCATCGAGGACTATGCTTCCCGTGAAACCGTTAATCTTGCAAATATCGCTGAGGATGCGCTGAGTACGGAAAATGATCTAGCGATTGGTGTTGCGGTAGATAATATTCTTAAGTCAGGTAAAATGAAGGATTCCATTCGTTATGTGCACGTTTTTAATACTGATGGGCTTGTTATAAAAAGTTCGAAAACGGAGCTTAATGGAACAGTCCTTGATAAATCTTCAATCAATGATATTCTTTCATATAAAAATAAGAATATTGTCCGCAAGGTTTCTATCAGCGATTCAGAAGATTCTGAAGGTAAAATTTTTGACTTTGCTCTTCCTGTTTATCATCGAACCCAGAAAGATATGAAGCTTGCTGTCGTTAGACTCGGTTTTTCTGATAAAATGATCCGCGAGCAGGTTAAGAGAATAAGAAATATGGCGGGCTTTATAACACTGGCGGCGGTTATAGGCTCAATTATAATAGCATTTTTTCTGGCTCATGTTACAACTAAACCACTTAAGACATTATCAAAAGGAGTTTCTATAATTGGAAAAGGAGATTTGGATTATAAGATAAATGTGAAGACCAGAGATGAAATAGGTCTTCTTGCCCGTGAATTTAATTTAATGACGGGAGAGCTTAAAGATTCAAAGAAGAACGAGATTGAGTCAGCATTGATGCAGGAACAGCTCGATGTTGCTAAAGAAATTCAGGAAGGACTCAATCCCATGAATTTTTATGATAAAAACGGAATACAGATTAAAGGGTATACGCGTGCGGCAAAGGGTGTCGGCGGAGACTATTTTGATTACAAGGAAATAGATGAAAATAGAGTGGGGGCACTTATAAGCGATGTGAGCGGAAAGGGAATACCGGCATCACTTGTTATGGTTATGATTCGTACAGTTTTTGTTTCGGCACTTCATCAGATGAAAACAATTCAATGCGCAAAAATAGTCAGTTCGATTAACAGATCTCTAAGTGCGGATTTTGCAATTGATAAGTTTGCGACTCTGCTTTTTATTATTTTTGATAAATCTACCGGAAAAATATCCTTTTCGAATGCAGGCCATGGGCCGGTATTTTGCTATAGAGCGAAGCACAAAAAATGCTCTCTGACAAAGCTGGACGGTGTTCCTATCGGAATTATGGAGGATTCGGAATATCTTCAGGCCGAAATTCCGTTCGAAGTCGGCGACATTGTAGTAATGTATACGGATGGAATCACTGAGATGAGAAATTATCTCAAAGAAGAGTATGGAAGAAACAGGCTTCAGAATCTTGTAGTATCTAATGCGGATATGAATGCAGATGAACTAAACCGGCTGATTGTCGCGGATGTTGACAAATTCAGGGGAGAAGTTCCTCCGCATGATGATATGACTGTCTTGATAATGAAGCGTACTGCTTAAACTAGTTCCGACTCGTCTTCAAGTATTGTAAAAAATTTATCTAGAGTAGCCAGCTTCAGGATATTTAAGACATCGTCACTGATATTGAGAAGAAGGAATTTTCCCCCTAGAGCCTTCATTTTTTTTTGTCCTGCCACAAGAGCACCGATTCCGGAGGAATCCATATAATTTACGTCTCTCATATCGATGACCACGCTTTTATTTGATCCGTCTGTTGCTGCAAAAAGTATTTTTTTCAGTTCGCCAACATTGTAGAGGTCTACTTCTCCGTTTATAGATAGAATCTTGTGTTCACCTTGGTCACGAAAGTTAATTTGCATAAGAGTCTCCGATAGTTGTGAATACTATATGTCTACGGTTAATTTGTAAAGAAAAAATTTTACAGCTGAATCTAAGTTGAATTCGCTGAAATTTATATGAATTGGTGGTAATCTTTCATGTATTCTTCGAGAGCTTCCTGCCAGGAACGTAATTTAATTCCGAGTGTTGTTTCTATTTTTGAAATATTCAGGTCATTGTATAGAATTGGTTCAGAGGCGCTTAGAAAATCTGTATAGTCAACAGAAGTAAATTTTGCGATGATGTTTTTTCCCGAATATTTTTCAAGAAGCTTGTTGCAATAATTAAAAAATTCAAATATATCAGAGCCGCCCGAATTTGATGCATTATATGTTCCGGAGATATTTTTCTCAATTGCTGAATCGATAATAGATGCAGCGTCTTTTGAATATAAAGAGGAAATAATTTGCCCCTGTATGAGACGAGAACCGGTTGAATCTCTGAGAACGTCGGTAATAAAAGAGTTTCCTTTGCCGTAAATCTGCGGAAATCTTAAAATGACGTGATCGCATCCGGATTCAATAATTTTTTTTTCACCGAATAGCTTGGAGTCTCCCAAAACGTTTTGAGGATCGGCGTTGTCGGCTTCAGAGTAGGGAATGTTTTCTTTCCCACTATAAACAAAACTTGAACTAATATGAATAAGTTTGATATTGAAATTGTTGCAAACCTTTGCGATTTCTCCAGCAGCAAAAGAATTGATGCTATAAGCTTCTTCTCTTTTATAGGCGCATTCTTCAGCATTATTCATTTCTTCGCAATTTATGAAAATAGAAGCTTTAGTTTCTTCTGCAAGCTTTGAAAGAAAGTTTGGATCATTTATGCTTCCTCTTGTGCGATCAAAGGCGAAAACTTTAGTTTTCTCTCGAAGAAGAGGAAGTATGCTTTGTGCAAGAAGTGAATCTGAGCCGGAAAGAATAATCATGCTTTTTTGCTTTTTTTATTCGTTTTTATCTCTTCTGTTTCGCTTGAATCGTCGCCGTTCATTGCTTTTTTGAAGTCTCTTATTCCTGAGCCAATTTCTCTGGCAATTCTCGGGATTTTGCCAGCTCCGAAAACAAAAAGTATTATTAAAAAGATTACTACTAATTCTCCGAATCCAGGCATACTCATATAATCACCCCATGAGAACAGAGAGTCTGAAATGTCCATTTTTGTCAAATCAAACTTATTTGCCTTAAATAAGCTTTGCTATTCGAGTTTTGCTGCTATTGCTATGCGTAAAGTTTGACTGGCAATATTAAAATGAGACATAATATTGTAATATACTTGATTCCTATCACATTTTTTTGTAAAAAAAATCATAAAATATTGCATATCGTCTTTATTTTTAAGAAAATTTAAAATGAAATCGCTTAGCATTCTTGATATTGATAATTTTGCCATTTTTCTAATATCAAGCAAGGACTCATATGTGTTAGGGGCTGTGCTGTAATGAACAAGAGAATATTCTTCGCCGCGTTTTTGATATTTTACGGATGAGAAAGTTTTAACATTATTGGTGGAAAACTGAAGTTTAATCATTTCTGTTAATATTCTTTCTATTGATTTTGATATTGTAGTTTTATTTTTCCTGCATAAATCTGAAATATGCAGGAAAGCCTTTTTGTTTATTAGCAATGTTGATTTTATTTTTTTCATAAAATACTCCTATGAATTTATTACGAATAAAAGGAGAGATTTTTTAAGTTTTGAATGGAATTTGAAATTTAATTGAATCTTTAAACCGTTTGATTAAAAAACTTGACGCTCTAGGGTGGGTTTATTATATTGTTAGCACTCCCATATTTTGAGTGCTGATAGGTATGTATGAGAGCTGTAACTGAAAGAGAATCAGAAGTGTTAAAATCGATTGTACAGGAATATATTGCTACTGGGCGACCAGTAGGGTCGCGCTCTTTTGTTCAAAAATATTCCTTCACCATTTCTCCTGCAACAATGAGAAACATAATGTACGATCTTGAGTCTTTAGGTTTTCTAACACATCCGCATACTTCAGCTGGAAGAATCCCGACAGATACAGGGTACAGATACTTTGTTGATTTTCTTTCGGATTCTTACGATATCAGTGATCTTGATTATGGATATATCCGTGATGATTTCATGCGCAGTGAAGTGCATCTGGATAAAATGTTTATATCGATTACGAAAATGCTTTCTTCTGTTTCAAAGCTTGCAGGTATTGTTTTAACTCCAAATCCGGATTTTACTGTTGTTAAGCAGGTGGAACTTGTTTCAATCGATCCCGAGACTGTTCTTTTAATTATTGTTACACGGACAGGTGTGGTTATAAATAAAAAGATCACGATTTCAGAAAGAGTAACAAGGGATATATTGTTTTCAACTTCGAATATTTTATCAAGTGAGTTTGCCGGTTTTTCAATATTTGACATCAAAACGGATATACTTGCCAAGATGAGGCAGAAATACTCAGGTTCAAACGAACAGATATCTCTTGATGTTGTAGAGCTTGCTATGAATTCGATTAATGAGCAGGATGTTTTTATAGAAGGAATTGAAAATATCCTGCATATTCCTGACATGATTGAGAAAGAAGTTTTAACTTCGTTTCTCCGTCTTATCGAAGAAAAGAAAAATTTAGCAGAAATTATGCAGCGTACCATGGACTCTGATTCTGTACAGACATTTATCGGTTCAGAGATAGATAACAGTTATGTCGTCGGCTGCAGTCTGGTCGCGTGTTGTTATAAAATTGGAAATAAAAATGCGGGAGTTTTGGGGGTTATAGGCCCAACCCGTATGGATTATAGAAAGGTAGTTCCTCTTGTCGATTATACGGGTAGGCTGGTAACAAACTTTCTTTCAAGTGTATCAAGATAGTAAGGTGAGATAATGAAGAAAGAAGAAAAAGAAAGAGAAGAGAAGATTGAAGAATCGGCTGAAAGCGTTCAGTCTGAAGACAGATGTGATACTTCGGCCAATGATGCTTGTGCAGATTCTGAGTGTTCTTGTTCAAACGAAGTTGAACTGCTTAAGGCTGAATTGTGCAAAAAAGATCAGGAAATCGCATCTCTAAAAGATGTTCTCCTTAGAAATAAGGCTGATTTCGACAATTTTAGAAAACGTATAGCTAAAACTGAAGAACAGAATAAGAAAATGTCTGTAGTTGGAATTGCGGGTGAGATAATAAAGATCAATGATGATTTAATCCGCACAGTTGAAGCTGCAAATTCTATGTCGGCCGAATCTTCTGCTGATGATGTAAAAAAGGCATTCAGTGAAGGTGTTGTTATTATTTCCAAAGAAATTGCAACTTTGCTTCAAAAGCATTTTATTTCTGAAATAGAGGCAGAGAATTGTCCATTTGATCCGAATTTTCATGAAGCTGTTGAAATTGATATGCAGGACGGCATAGAGACTGATACGGTTACAAAAGTATATCAGAAAGGATATAAGCTTGAAGATTTTGTAATAAGAAGCGCCAAAGTGAAGGTTTCAAAACCTTTGCCGAAGCAGAACTGATAAAATAAATTATTAAGGAGATTTTTATGAGCAAAATAATCGGTATTGACCTCGGAACCACAAATTCATGTGTTTCCGTAATGGTAGGCGGTGAGCCGATTGTCATTCAGAATTCAGAAGGACAGAGAACAACTCCTTCAATCGTTGCGTACACTGAAAAAGGGGAAAGACTTGTAGGTCAGGTCGCAAAGAATCAGATTATTACGAATCCTGAAAATACAATCCGTTCTGTTAAAAGATTTATGGGACGTGCATTTTCTGAAATTACAGAAGAGAAGAAACTTGTTCCTTATGATATCGAAGATGACGGTAAGAACGGCGTTAATGTGAAAACCGTTTCTGGCAAGTTTTCACCTCAGGAGATTTCTGCCCGCATTTTGCAGAAGATGAAGCAGACAGCAGAAGATTATCTTGGTGAACCCGTAACAAAGGCGGTTATAACGGTTCCTGCTTATTTTAACGATTCACAGCGTCAGGCAACAAAGGATGCCGGTAAAATAGCCGGTCTTGAAGTTGAACGTATAATAAACGAGCCGACAGCTGCTGCTTTGGCATACGGTCTGGATAAGGCTAAGAAAAATCATAAGATCGTTGTTTACGATTTGGGCGGAGGTACTTTTGACGTTTCTGTTCTTGAACTTGGCGACGGAGTTTTTGAAGTAAAATCAACGAACGGGAATACTCATCTCGGCGGTGATGATTTTGACCTAAGAATAATGCAGTGGCTCATTGATGAATTCAAGAAACAGACAGGTATTGATGTTTCCAAGGACAAGATGGCTCTTCAGCGACTAAAAGAATCTGCAGAAAAAGCAAAAATAGAACTTTCCAATAAAATGGAAACTGAGATAAATATTCCGTTTTTGACAGCTGATCAGAGCGGACCAAAGCATCTAGTAATAAATCTCTCGAGATCAAAATTTGAACAGATGTGCGGTGACCTTATCGAGTCTTCGGCTGAACCTTGTCATCTTGCGCTTAAAGATGCGGGTCTCACTGCTGCCGACATTGATGAAGTAATTCTCGTAGGCGGTTCTACGCGTATTCCTGCGGTTCAGGAGCTAGTAAAACGGATTTTTGGAAAAGAGCCTCATAAGGGAGTTAATCCTGATGAAGTTGTAGCTGTAGGTGCCGGTATCCAGGGTGGAGTTCTTGCCGGAGATGTTCATGATGTTCTTCTTCTTGACGTTACACCTCTTTCTCTCGGTATCGAAACCCTCGGTGGTGTAATGACAAAACTTATCGAAAGAAACACAACCATTCCGACAAGAAAGAGCCAGATATTTTCAACAGCGTCTGACAATCAGCCTGCTGTAACAATTCATGTTCTGCAGGGAGAACGTCAGCTTGCAGCGCAGAATAGAACTCTTGGACGTTTTGAGCTTTCGGATATTCCGCCTGCACCGAGAGGAGTTCCGCAGGTTGAGGTTACTTTTGATATTGATGCCAATGGTATTGTTCACGTTTCTGCCAAAGATCTCGGAACAGGCAAAGAGCAAAAGATAAGAATTGAATCTTCAAGCGGATTGAATGAAGATGAAATCAATAAGATGGTTAGAGATGCAGAGGCTCATGCAGATGAGGATAAAAAGGCAAAAGAACTTATTGAGCTCAAGAATGAATCTGACAATATGATTTATTCGGTTGAAAAACTTTTAAAAGACAATGCTTCAAAGGTTGAAGCTGCAGAAAAAGAACAGATCGAAAAAGAAATTGTCAATCTCAGATCAGCTCTTGAATCTAATGATGTAGAAAAAATTAAAACTGCGAAAACGGCTTTTGAGACTGCGAGTCATAAGTTTGCAGAGCGCATGTATAAAGAAGCAGCATCTGCTCAGCAGACTTCCGGCGCTCAGCAGAACACTGATACAGGATCTTCTTCCGAAGGAAAAGCTTCAAAGTCTGATGATGGAAAAGTTTACGATGCGGATTACGAAGTTGTTGATGAGGATAAAAAATAACCATTCAGGCGGCGTTTGCCGCCTGTTTAATTAAATGCGTTCCGCATTTTTATGGAGAAAGACTTTGGCTAAAAGAGATTATTATGAGATACTCGGTGTAGCGAAGAGTGCTAACGATGATGAGATCAAATCAGCATACCGAAAGCTTGCTTTAAAATATCATCCGGATAGAAATAAAGGAAATGCCGAGGCTGAAGAAAAATTCAAGGAAGCAACCGAAGCGTATGAAGTATTGAGAGACTCTAAGAAACGGGCGCAGTATGATCAGTTCGGTCATGAAGGTGTCGGGAATTTTGACGGTTTCGGTAAAGGTGCATACCGCGATTTTTCGGATATTTTCGGAGACTTTGATTTCGGCGACATATTTGAAGGATTTTTCGGCTCAGGTTTTTCTTCGCGCGGAAAGCGGCAGAAACGCGGATCCGATTTGCAATACGATTTAGCAGTAGAACTTGAAGAGGCCGCAACTGGAAAGGAAATTCAGATTGAAATTCCGCGTCACGAACCGTGTACTTCGTGCGAGGGGACTGGTGCTGCATCCGGCTCAAAACCAATCACTTGTCCTGTTTGTAATGGTGCTGGTCAAATCCGTCAGGCTCAGGGATTTTTTTCTGTTACACAGACATGTTATAAATGCCATGGTCAGGGTAAAATAATTTCTTCACCCTGCAAATCTTGTAACGGAACAGGGCTTATTGCGAAGAAACGCAAAATAACTATTAAAATTCCGGCAGGTGTTGAATCGGGTTCACGCTTGAAAATAACGGGTGAAGGTGAACATGCTCAGGGTGGAGGAATACCCGGAGATCTTTATGTTTTAATTCATGTTAAAAAACATAAATATTTTGAAAGGAGCGGAAATGATCTAGTCTGTACGGTCGATATATCCTTTCCTCTTGCTGTCATCGGCGGTGATATTGAAGTGCCTACAATCTATAATCAGACACTGAAGATGAAAATTCCGCAGGGGACAGAGAATAATCAGATTTTCCGGCTTCGAGGAAGCGGAATGCCTTACATCGGTTCTCATGGAAAAGGTGATTTGCTTGTAAGAATAAATGTGACTGTTCCTAAAAAGATTAATGCAAGGCAAAAAGAGCTTTTGAAAGAATTTGCAGATATAAGCGGTGAATCATTGAAAGGTGAAATGAGGCAGTTCTATTGATTTAGAATAATTTAGAAAATAATCGGAACTTTTTTGTTTAATAATTGGTTTACTAATAGATTTATATATCGGATCTTGACTATCAATATTAATTGTGAGGGAATCTATGAAGAAGTTTTTAGTTTTTATTATGCCTTTAATGATTTTATCCTGTTCAAAGAATGTACGACAATTCGATCTTTCTACAAAGATGGTTTTCGGTGGTACATTTCTTATTGAAGATGAGGATACTCGTAATCAATTTATTCCTAAACGTATTTATTTTAAAAAACTCGATGATGCTAACGATCTTAAAAAGGGAGTGATTATTCCGTCAGAAATAAAAGATGACAAGGGTAATATAGTAATAAATTATGAGCCGGGTATTTATACGGTCGTAGCAGTTGTTAGACAGGAAGGAACTGTATATAAAGTCGGCATGTTCAATGAAGAATTGATGAACAAAGTGAAGTTTGAAGTTAAAGCCGGTGAGACAAAAATATTTGATAAAGTTTTCATGAGAGATTACCGTGGAAGTATTTTGGGTAAACCTTCAGATCTTCAGAATTATAACAAAGGGGTTATTGAGCGTTCTATAAATTTTTCTGCATATGATTTCCGTCTTGCGGTTTTAAATACTGATCGTTATAGAGTTAAAAAATCAAAAGAAGAAAAGGCAAAAGAGATCGAGGCTAAAAAGGGTGAGATTGTAGATATTCAGAAATGATCAATAAAGCCCTTTGAAAGAAGGGCTTTATTGATTTCTCTTTCTATAAATTTTAAATTTATCTATTTCTTTTTCAAATATATAATGCGATTTTATGTATTTATCCACTAACGGCGTAATCTTGTACGTGAATGGAGAAATTGATCCCATAGTAGACTTTGCTGCATCTGATGTATCAATAAAAAGTTCAGCATTATATTTCTCTATGTAATATATAATTGCTTTCTCACTTTTAGCAACTCGATTTATTTTAGCGGTATTTTGGGATTGATATGCTGAAGTTATTTCCACAATTGTTCCTTTAGGCCACATGTGATATGCGGCAGGAAGTCTGTCCGAAAAATAATAAATATATGCACCGTCACCCCAAACAAAAATTTTATCTTCTTTCTTCGTTTTTGTTTTGATGTATTCAATGAGATTAAAGTAGAGTTTGTCCGGCATAAGGTAATCATTTGTTGTTCCTAGAGCAATAAGTCTGAAATAATATGAAGCTTTTGATTCAAAAATAAATAATTCAGGTGCAGTATGCTTTATAATTACATCCTTTACATTAAAAAGAAAAAAGAAAAAAGCAGGTATTAAAAGCATTTTTCTGAAATGTTTTTTAAAGAAAAATGATATTTTATTACGGGTTTCTTCGATGTAAATTGAGCTTACTATGCATACAAACGGGTATGATGTCATAAAATAGTGGAAATATAGCCTTTTACCTCCGGCAAAAACCATCAGATAGGTGATAAATGCTGATATTATTATAAATAATCGGGTTTTTTCTGTTTTAAAAAAGACTCTATTTTTGAAAAAACTAATGGTAAAAGCAAAAAATGAAATCCAGATTAATGGATGCCAGATTGTCAGTAAACCCTGTCTGTGAAGGAATTTTATAATCAGAGAGAGAGGCTCTAATCCGTAGACAAGAGTTGCATATCGTAATTTTGATGAAATATCGTTGATTACTTTGTGTGAAAACATTTCGAAGATAAAATAG
>ENA-UOWE01000480-UOWE01000480.1-activated-sludge-metagenome-genome-assembly--contig:-NODE-480-length-57949-cov-5.465782_pt1 | contig 57949 bp, 41 predicted proteins | sample MGYA00249841_ERZ761562 | MGnify/ENA primary metagenome ERZ761562 (study PRJEB28883, sample SAMN05720200) | activated sludge metagenome | isolation source: Anaerobic digester | place: Japan...
TGTTGGGATCATTTGAGAGGTCCAATTGGTTCCTCCATTTGTTGATTTATATACTCCACCATTTCCGTATGCACCTGCAACATAAGCAACCGACGAGTTCACCATTTTCACTGTAGAAATATGAAATACAGGGAAAGTTTGTTGGGTCCATGTGACACCTCCATTACTTGTGGTATATACCTGACCATTATCTCCTGCCGCTATACCTTCATCAGTATTTGCAAAATCAATCGTTCGCAAATAATCGAAGCCTGTACTTTGTTGTGTCCATGTAGTACCGCCATTCGAAGAGTGATATATAAAATGTGTTCCAACGGTTCCGTCGATACCTACTGCCCAGCCATCATTTTCATCCACAAAACAAATGGACAGAATTTGCTTTACTGATGTAGTTTGAACAGTCCAAGTAGCACCACCATTTGTCGTTTTCATGATAACGCCATTCGGAGTAACTCCTCCTGCTGCCCATCCCGTTGATGCAGAGATAAAATGCACGGTAAATAAATAATTTGGAGACGTATACACTTGACTCCATGTTGTTCCGTTAGTCGTTTTAAAGATTTTTCCGCCATTCACAAAGTCGTCGGTAACCGCAAATCCTGTATTCGCAGATACAAAATCGACTGCACTAAAATGCTCAGTTGTTCCCGATACCAGCGTATTCCATTGTGCATTCGCCGACTGAGAGAAGCTTACTATCAGCAAAGCCAATATACAGATACTATTAAATAGAGATGATGTGTAATATTTATTCATGTGTACGGGCCATTAAATTGAATGATGAAGCCAAACTAGGTCTTTGCACTTAATTGAGGAAACCTTTCACTTTAAACCGAACAAAAAAGGCGCTGAATAAGGCGAAACGAGCTTTAAAATCCGGCTCCAAAGCTTTGTTTTTGTCCTCATTGACAATAAAATGCATACCCTGATAAAAAGGTTGGAAGGAACCCTCTGAAAACCCTACCTTTGCAGTCCCAATGGAAAATATTAGAAACTTCTGCATCATTGCGCATATTGATCACGGTAAGTCGACACTTGCCGACCGATTACTTGAATACACCAATACCGTTTCAAAGAAAGACCTTCAGGCTCAAGTACTTGACGACATGGATTTGGAACGTGAACGTGGTATTACCATTAAAAGTCACGCCATTCAGATGGATTATGCCCTTGATGGTAAAAAGTACATTTTAAACCTTATTGATACTCCGGGGCACGTTGACTTTTCGTACGAAGTATCGCGTTCCATTGCAGCTTGCGAAGGAGCTCTTTTGATTGTAGATGCTGCGCAAGGTATTCAGGCACAGACGATTTCAAATTTATACTTAGCCTTAGAAAATGATTTAACGATCATTCCGATTCTTAATAAAATCGACCTTCCGAGTGCTGAGCCGGAGTTAGTAAAAGATCAGATAGTAGATTTATTGGGTTGCGACCGCGACGAGATCATACCTGCTTCAGGAAAAACGGGAATGGGTGTAATGGACATTTTAAAAGCCATTATTGATCGCATACCTGCACCAAAAGGAAATCCGAATGCTCCGTTAAAAGCCTTGATTTTCGACTCAGTATTTAACTCTTTCCGCGGAATCATTGCTTACTACAAAGTAGTAGATGGTGAATTCAGAAAAGGAGCGCACGTTAAGTTCTTCGCTACAGGAAGCGAGTACCATGCCGATGAAATCGGAATTTTAAAGCTTGACAAAGCGCCGCGTGATGTTGTTAAGACAGGCGACGTAGGATATATCATTTCGGGTATTAAAGACGCGAAAGAAGTAAAAGTTGGAGATACTATCACCAACGTAAATGATCCTTGCCTTGCGGCGATTGAAGGATTTGAAGATGTGAAGCCGATGGTATTCGCGGGGATTTATCCTGTAGACACCGAAGACTATGAAGAGCTACGTTTCTCTATAGAAAAACTTCAGTTGAACGATGCATCGTTAGTATTTGAACCGGAATCATCGGCAGCATTAGGCTTCGGGTTCCGTTGCGGATTCTTGGGCATGTTACACATGGAGATTATCCAAGAGCGTTTAGAGCGTGAGTTCAACATGACAGTAATTACTACTGTTCCTAACGTATCTTACCATGCGTATTTAACCAATGGAGAAGAATTTGTAGTAAACAATCCGAGCGACTTCCCTGATCCAAGTAAAATGGATCGTATTGAAGAGCCGTATATCAAAGCAACGATAATCACGAAGTCAGAATTCATCGGGCCAATTATGTCGCTTTGTATCAATAAACGCGGAGTTATAATGAACCAAAGCTATCTCACCACTGATCGTGTTGAATTAATATTCCATATGCCGATGGCGGAGATTGTATTTGACTTCTACGATAAATTAAAATCGATATCGAAAGGATATGCATCGTTCGATTATCACCAGATCGGATATCAAAAAAGTGATTTAGTACGATTAGATATTCGTTTAAATGGAGAACCGGTAGATGCTTTATCGGCATTGATTCACCGAGACAATTCATTTACATTCGGAAAGAAAATCTGCGAAAAATTAAAAGAGTTAATCACGCGTCAGCAATTCGAGATTGCCATTCAAGCAGCAATCGGAGCTAAAATTATTGCACGCGAAACCATCAAAGCATTACGTAAAGACGTAACAGCAAAATGTTACGGTGGTGACATCTCTCGTAAGCGTAAGCTCCTCGAGAAACAGAAAGAAGGAAAGAAGAGAATGCGTCAGGTAGGAAGTGTTGAAATTCCTCAACAAGCTTTCTTAGCAGTATTAAAACTCGACTAAGACTATTCCCGAGAAACATTGATCTTTGATCATAACAGTAGCAAAAAGAAGCATCGTCATTTGTAGGCGATGCTTTTTTGTTTAAATTTATGCACCGTTAAGACCTATTCCCTTCCATGAAATTAAAACTACTGTTACTAAGTTGTTTCATAATTGCCTCTTTTTCATTGCGAGCACAATCATTCTCCGGGACCGGAGGTGCAATCCCTGATAATCAGACGCCGATATTATTCCCAATTACCGTTAGCGGCTTAAGCAATACGGCAATTGACACAACATATGGAATTGAATCGGTTTGTTTTAACATCTCACATCCCTACGATGCTGACATAGAAATATGGCTCATTGCTCCCGACAATACCTTTATCGAATTAAGTTCGGGTAATGGAGGAAGTGGCAACAACTACATCAATACTTGTTTAAGCGATTTATCGACTAATTTAATTTCATCAGGCAATGCACCATTCTTCGGATCTTATAAACCTGAAAGTCCATTGTATGCAGCGCACAACGGACAAAATCCGAATGGAGTATGGAATTTATATATTGTAGATGATTATGCAAATGACGCCGGATCACTGATATCTTGGAGCATCACTTTCGGTACAAACATTGGACATGCCTTTACATTCCCTTCGAGTAATTTACCGATTATAAAAATTAATACGTTAGGACAAGCGATTCCCGATGAACCGAAGATTAATGCACGCATACAGATCATTGATAACGGTGCGGGTATCCGAAATTATGTAAACGACACTGTATATGCATTCGACGGGCATATAGGAATTGAAGTAAGAGGTTCATCGTCACAAATGTTCCCGAAGAAATCATTCTCGGTAGAAACACGCGATAGCTTAGGTGCCAACTTAGATACATCGTTGTTTGGTATGCCTTCAGAAAACGATTGGATCTTAAATGCAAATTACACCGACAAAACATTTCTAAGAAATACATTAACTTACCAATTGGCCAATGAAATGGGGCATTATGCTTCGCGTACACAATACGTAGAAGTATTTTTGAATAATATCTATCAGGGAGTTTATGTTTTTATGGAAAAGATAAAACGCAACTCCGGACGAGTGAATATTTCAAAGCTAACTCCTTCAGATACCAGTGGAAGTGATGTTACAGGAGGGTATATTTTAAAAGTTGATAAAACAACGGGAACAGGAACAGGAGGATTTTCATCTGCCTATCCTCCAACAGCGGGAGGCCAAGTACCATTTATCCTTTATGACTATCCCGATGATGTGACAATAGCTCCACAGCAAGCTAACTATATTCAGAGTTTTGTTGACAGCTTCGAAAATGCATTACATGGATCACAGTTTACAGATCCGATGGTTGGGTACAGCAAATACATTAACGACACGTCATTCATCGACTTCTTCTTAACTAATGAACTTTCCAGAAATGTTGATGGGTACCGTATCAGCTCTTATTTATACAAAGAGAAAATTACTAAAGGAAATAAATTAGTTGCAGGACCTGTTTGGGATTATGACATTGCTTGGTGCAATGCCGACTATTACAACGGTCAATATTTTACAGGTTGGGCTTATGTAACAAACAATTCGGGAGGTGCGGGATACCAAGTACCATTCTGGTGGGCACGACTATTGAACGACCCTAATTATGCGAATAAACTACAGTGCAGATATGATCAATTAAGAAGTACTGTATACTCCACAGCAAACATCAATGCATATATTGATTCGATGGCGGCATACTTACAAGAAAGTCAAGATAGAAATTTTCAAGTATGGCCAATACTAGGAGTATATGTTTGGCCGAATCCTTCTCCTATTCCGACAAGTTATGCAGGAGAAATTTCGAAATTAAAAGGATGGATTAACTCACGATTATTATGGCTAGATGCGAACATGCCGGGCACCTGTTCAGTTGCAGGAATAAATCAAACAGTAACGGTTAATGGCATTAGTGCATTCCCGAATCCAACTTCGGATAGGCTTACCGTTAGTAGCGGATATAATTTAATGTCTTCTGTAACAGTAATGGATTTAAGCGGTAAAGTTATAAGCGATTTTAGAGATATTAATGGCGGACAATTTGAGATTAACACATCAGCTTTAAGTGCCGGAATTTATCTCGTAAAGATAGTCACCGATGCAGGTGCCGCCACCCTAAAATTCAGCAAGCAATAAGCGTAAAACAAGCGCGAAGGCAAAAAGAATATTATTGCTTGAGCACATCAACTATTTGTAAATGAAACAGTTGATGTGCACATATTTTTATAAGCCTATTCTCTTTTAACATTCACAGAACCACTAATTTTGTGGTAAATCATCATGCAACCATGAAAAAGACTTTCTTCTTAATTCTATCACTTTATGCAGTGATACAAATACCGGTTATGGCTCAGGAATCAATTAAATATCCTGCTACAAAAAAAGTAGCGCAAGAAGACAACTACTTCGGGACAATCGTTAAAGATCCATACAGATGGCTAGAGAATGATACAGCAGCTGAAGTTATTGAATGGACAAAAAATCAGAATGCGGTAACATTCGGATATCTCGATAAAATTCCTTTTCGTGCGGGAATGAAAAAACGTTTAAATCAAATTTTGAATTACGAACGTATTTCGGCACCGACGCGCATTGGTGAATATTATTTATACAGCAAGAACGACGGATTGCAAAATCAATCGATTACTTATTATACCAAAGGACTTACGGGAGAACCGAAAGTATTTATGGATCCTAATAAAATGAGTAGCGACGGAACAGCAGCGGTGAGTATATTAGGAGTCTCGCACGATAAAAAATATTTAGCATACGGGATTAACCAATCGGGTTCAGACTGGCAAACTATTAAAGTAAAGAAAGTAGAAGATGCTACTGACCAAAGTGATGTTTTAAACTGGGTAAAATTCTCAGGAGCATCTTGGTATAAAAACGGATTCTTCTATTCACGCTATCCAACCCCTGCAAAAGGAACTGAGTTAAGTGCGAAGAATGAATTCCATCAAGTGTGGTATCATGAATTAGGAACCTCACAAGACAAAGACAAATTAGTATATGAAGATAAAAATAGTCCGTTGCGTTATTATGGAACCCAAGTTACCGAAGACGAACACTATTTATTCTTGTATATCTCTCAAGGAACATACGGATCGGAAATTCTTTATAAAGATTTGACGAAAGAAAATGATACGTTCAAAGTATTATTCAAAGGTTTCGATTTCGAATACGGCATCATCGACAATAGCGGATCTACACTTTTTGTTTCTACCAACGACGGAGCACAAAATAATCATGTAATCAGTATTGATTTAAACAACTATGATTCATCGAAACCGGTTGCATCGCAATGCAAAATTGTTGTTCCGGAAACTAAATCACTTTTAGAATCGGTAACAGCTGCAGGTGGTAAGTTATTCTTGAACTATTTACAAGATGTATCATCGCATATTTATCAATACACATACAGTGGAGTTAATGAAGGAGAGATTTCATTACCTGCCATTGGAACAGCGGCAGGATTTGATGGAGAGAAAGAAGACAAAGAAGTATTCTTTACCTTCAACTCATTTACATATCCTCCAACAATCTATCGTTACAGTATTGCCGACAAAAAAGTAACAGAGTACAAAAAATCGAACGTTGCATTTAATCCTGCTGACTATACTACAGAGCAAGTATTTTATCCGAGTAAAGACGGCACAAAGGTTCCGATGTTTATCGTTTACAAAAAAGGAACGATGATGAACGGAAAAAATCCGACGTTACTATATGCTTACGGCGGATTTAACGTAAACATTACTCCATCATTCAGCGCGGGGCGATTAGCATTTCTTGAGCAAGGCGGAGTATATGCAATTGCCAATATTCGTGGAGGTGGCGAATACGGAGAAGCATGGCACAAAGGTGGAATGTTGTTAAACAAGCAAAATGTATTTGATGACTTCATCGCGGCAGGAGAATATTTGATCAATAAAAAATACACCTCATCAGATTTCCTTGCTATTCAAGGAGGATCGAATGGAGGATTATTAATTGGTGCAGTAGTAAATCAGCGTCCTGATTTATTTAAAGTAGCCTTCCCTGCAGTAGGTGTAATGGACATGTTACGTTACCATAAATTCACTGTAGGTTGGGGATGGGTTGTTGAATACGGATCATCGGACGACGCAGAGAACTTTAAAAATCTTTACAAATACTCACCGGTACACACTGTAAAAGATGTAAAATATCCTGCAGTGATGGTTACAACTGCAGACCACGACGATAGAGTTGTTCCTGCACACTCTTACAAATACATTGCAACATTACAAGAACACAATACAGGAAATAATCCTAAATTGATTCGCATCGATATGAAAGCGGGACACGGAGCCGGCAAGCCACTCAGCAAAACGATCGACGAATTAGCTGACATTTACTCTTTCTTATTCTATAACATGGGGGTCACTCCGAAATATTAAAACATGAATATTTTATTGCTGGGATCCGGCGGTCGCGAACATGCATTTGCATTATCATTAAGTAAAAGTGCTTTATGCAGTAAGCTATTTATTGCACCGGGTAATGCCGGAACATCGTCGTGCGGAACTAACGTTAACGTACAGCCGAACGATTTTGAAAGTGTAAAAGCATTTGTATTAAAAGAATCGATAGCCTTAGTAGTAGTAGGACCGGAAGATCCTTTAGTAAACGGCATAGTAGACTTTTTTGAAAGCGATGTGGCTATTAAAAACATTCCGGTAATTGGTCCGGGGAAAACCGGAGCTCAACTGGAAGGCAGCAAAGACTTCAGCAAAGCGTTTATGCAACGCCATGGGATTCCGACGGCGGGATATGATACATTTACCTTTGCCAAATTAGAAGAAGGGTATAAATTTCTAGAAACATTAAATCCTCCTTACGTATTAAAAGCCGACGGACTAGCAGCAGGCAAAGGAGTACTAATCATTAACGACCTTGACATAGCTAAGCAAGAATTAAAATCGATGCTTAGCGACGGTAAATTCGGCAAAGCCGGAGACAAAGTAGTGATAGAAGAATTCCTTTCAGGAATTGAGTGCAGTGTATTTGTATTGACTGATGGCAAGCACTATAAAATTCTTCCTGCTGCCAAAGACTATAAACGCATTGGCGAAGGAGATACTGGATTAAATACAGGTGGTATGGGAGCAGTTAGTCCTGTGCCATTTGCAGACGCTGCCTTTTTGAAAAAAACCGAAGAACGAATTGTAATCCCTACAATTGAAGGACTTAAAAAAGAAGCAATCAACTACAAAGGATTTATATTCATCGGACTCATGAATGTAGGAGGAGAACCAATGGTAATTGAATACAATTGCCGAATGGGAGATCCTGAAACAGAAGCAGTATTGCCTCGTATCAAAACCGACTTCGGTGTATTAATGCAAGCCACTGCCGACGAAAAGCTCGATACAATACAACTAGAGATCGACGAAAGGACAGCAGCTACAGTAGTAATGGTTTCGGGAGGATATCCGGGTAATTACGAAAAAGATTATGAAGTACGAGGAATAGAAAAAGTAGAAGACACACTAGTATTTCATGCCGGCACCGCTGTTACTAACGGTAACGTAGTAACGAACGGAGGAAGAGTCTTTGCCTTAACCTCATTAGATGAAACCTTGCAAGGTGCATTAAACAAATCGTTTGCTGCGGCACATCACATCAACTACGACTACGCATATTATAGAAAAGATATTGGTAAAGATCTGATGTAACATGTTACAAAAGACCCGCGCCGTAGTACTTCACACTACCGAATACGCTGAAGCCAGCTTAATAGTAAAAGCCTATACCGCCGAGAGCGGATTACAGTCCTTTTTAGTAAACGGAGTACGCAAGAGTAAGGCGCGATATGCTGCGAATTTATTTCAGCCGCTATCGATCATTGAAGTAGTAGCCTATATTAAAAAGCCGGGAGGACTGCATCGAGTATCGGATGTATCTGCCTCCCCTGCCCTCTCAAACATACCCTATGACATTGTTAAAACAACGATGGCAATTTTTCTTGGCGAGGTATTATATCGATCAATAAAAGAAGAAGAAATCAATCCCGAGTTATTCACCTTTATTGATCATGCGGTACAGATACTTGACGTTCATCAAGAAACGGTGAGTAGGTTTCACTTATGTTTCATGTTACAGTTAAGTAGATTTTTAGGCTTTTTCCCGAGTGGAAAATACGATGCGGTAACGGCATGGTTCGACTTAAAAGAAGGAACCTTTCAAGAGCACCGACCGAATCATCCCTACTATTTAGATCCGACATTAAGTGAACGCTTTCAGGCGTTGTTATCGGTATCGTTAGAAGATGTAAGTGAGATAAAGTTATCTGCGCAGCAACGAAAAAATATATTAGAAGCACTTATTGGATATTACGAGCTTCACCATACGCATGGCAGCAGAATAAAATCGCACGAGATATTGAATGAGGTGTTGAGTTAAACATTAGAATTCTATTTAACGATTGTTACTTTCATTGTACCTATCAGGTTAGTTGGATTTATTACAAATGCCAATTTCGGATCAGCGTGACCAACAATCAATAAGAAACCTTAAAAGGACCTACAATCCCATCTTTTTCCTATTTTCGTTGAAAATAATTACGAATGAAAAAATCCTCAGCCAAAGGTGGTTTAAAATTCGACACGAAATGGTCGTATGCGCCGGCACCTGAAACTCCCGATCATATACAACTGAAAGAGAAGTATGATCTATTTATCAACGGGAAATTTACTGCTCCTTCATCTAAGAAATACTTCGACACTATTAATCCGGCGACGGAGAAAAAAATAGCTTCGGTAGCTGACGCCAACGCTGCCGATGTAGATAAAGCCGTTACTGCCGCTCGTACTGCACAACAAAAAGTATGGTCAAAAATATCGGCTGCAGAACGAGGCAAATACATCTATCGCATAGCGCGGGTGATGCAAGAGAAAGCGCGTGAGTTAGCCATTATTGAGAGTATCGACGGAGGAAAACCAATTCGTGAGAGTCGCGATATTGATGTTCCTTTAGCTGCTGCTCACTTTTTCTACTATGCAGGCTGGGCTGATAAACTGGAATATGCATTTCCCGGGAAAAAACCGGCTCCGTTAGGAGTTGCAGGACAAATTATTCCTTGGAACTTTCCATTATTAATGGCGGCATGGAAAATTGCTCCGGCCTTAGCTGCAGGAAATACTGTTGTATTAAAACCGGCAGAGACAACACCGCTTACCGCACTTAAGTTAGCAGAGATTTTACAAGAAGCCGATTTACCTCCCGGAGTAGTAAATATTATTACCGGAGCTGGAGCTACAGGTGCAGCCATTGTAAATCATCCGGGTATTGATAAAATTGCATTTACAGGATCTACCGATGTAGGAAAGATTATTCAGAAAGCATTAGCGGGTACTGATAAAAAATACACACTTGAATTAGGTGGAAAAGCTGCTAACATCATCTTTGAAGATGCAGCTATCGATCAAGCGGTAGAAGGAATTGTAAACGGCATATTCTTTAACCAAGGACATGTATGTTGTGCAGGATCACGTTTGTTTGTGCAAGAAGGAATTGCCAAAGAAGTAATCCGCAAATTAAAAGACCGTATTCAAACATTAATTGTTGGTGATCCGCTCGATAAAAACACGGATATAGGTGCTATCAATTCAAAGGCACAACTCAATAAAATTAAATCGTTAGTACAAATCGGAATTAAAGAAGGCGGCGAATGCTGGCAAAGCGATTGCGATGTTCCATCGAAAGGATTTTGGTTCCGCCCAACATTATTTACCAACGTAGCTCAATCGAGTACCATTGTACAAGAAGAAATTTTCGGACCGGTACTAGCGATTCAAACTTTCCGCACAGTAGAAGAAGTAATCGAAAAAGCTAACAACACCCCTTACGGGCTTTCAGGAGGCGTTTGGACCGACAAAGGATCGAAAGTATTTAAAGTAAGTTCGAAACTAAGAGCGGGCGTTATTTGGGCCAATACCTACAATAAATTTGATCCTACCAGTCCTTTTGGCGGATACAAAGAAAGTGGAGTTGGAAGAGAAGGAGGATTACACGGATTAAGTCCTTATTTAAAAATGTACTAATCTTTTTTTCGCAAATTAAATCAACAACACATGGCAACTAAAACAGCTATTAAAAATACAAGTGCATCTACATCGAAAAGATTAGATGTAAAGAAAACATATAAAATTTACATCGACGGAAAATTTCCTCGCACTGAGTCTGGAAGATTTTATGCATTGAAAGATACTTCCGGAAATGTGATTGCGAATGTTTGTCGCGGTTCCCGCAAAGACTTACGCGACGCAGTTGTTTCGAATCGCAAAGCACAGAATGATTGGAGCAAGCGATCGGCTTACAACAAAGCTCAAATACTATATCGTATTGCAGAAACATTAGAAGGACGCAAAGCTCAATTCATCGACACGATGATGAAAGAAGGGTATAAAGAATCGAACGCGAAAGCAGAAGTAGAAGCAGCAATCGATTTATTAGTTTATTATGCAGGATGGAGTGATAAATACATTCAAGTATTCAGTTCAGTAAATCCGGTAGAAAGTTCTCACTTCAACTTTTCATATCCTGAGCCAACCGGAATTGTGAATGTAATTTGTCCTCAGAACCTAGCATTACTAGGAATTATCAGTCACGCAGCACCGGTAATAATTGGCGGTAATACGTGTACGTTAGTAGTTGCTGAAAAGCATCCATTAACAGCTATAGAATTTGCGGAAGTAATACATGCATCGGATCTTCCGGGAGGAGTAATAAATATTATTACGGGCTATCGCAAAGAATTCATCGCACATGCATCATCGCATATGGATGTGAATGCAATTATTTATTCAGATGTTGATCAAGAGCAACGAAAAACGATTCAAATAAACGCAGCATTAAATGTGAAGCGTGTTGTTGATTACAGCAAAGAAGAAGCTTTATCACCGTATAGAATAATGTCGTGCCAAGAGATAAAAACGACTTGGCATCCTATTGGCATTTAATTAAAGTGAACATCTAAAAACCCCGGATACTTCGTTGTGTCAATTTTTCAAAATCCTCATTTACGATTTGTAAACTCCGGTTTTAAAAAACTTCCACGCCTCGTCTGCAAGGTTTTTAGATGTTCAAAATAAGGGTAAAAAAATAAAAAAAGGGACTAAAAATTAGTCCCTTTTTTTATTTGTATCAAATTCTAGTACGCTCTTTCATTACTTCCTTCTACGAAATAAGTAAATGCTTTACACACTACTCTATTTCCTCCCGGTGTAGGGTAATCGCCACTGAAGTACCAGTCGCCGGCATTATTAGGGCAAGCCTTATGAAGATCCACAATAGTTTGGAAGATTATTTCTACCTCTGCATTACACTCTTTAGGCGTAACAATTTTAGCGATGCGTGCTGAAACTTGCTCATAAGTAAACGGAGCATAAATTTTCTTCACCACATTTTCGGCAGGATGTTCATCTTTCTCGAGTAACGCTTTACACTCAGCATAAACCTCATCGATGATATGTTCCAAATTATTTTCTTCGAGTAATTCAACAGCCGCTTTAAACGCAACGAGATCTCCGATTTTCGCCATATCGATACCATAGCAATCGGGGTAACGAATTTGCGGTGCAGAAGAAACGATGACGATCTTCTTTGGATTTAATCGGTCGAGCATACGAATGATACTATTACGTAAAGTAGTACCTCTCACGATGGAATCATCGATCACCACTAAATTATCGACACCGGGTTCAAGTGTTCCGTAAGTAATATCATAAACGTGTGCAACCATATCGGTACGATCGCTATCGTTCGTGATAAACGTACGAAGCTTCGCATCTTTAATCGCAATTTTTTCAGCGCGTGGTTTAATCGACAAAATTTCTTCCAACTTCGCTTCATCGGGATGAGCACCTAAGGCAAGAATTTTTCTCTTCTTCACCTCACGTAAATATTCCTCCATTCCGTTTACCATACCATAAAAAGCAACTTCGGCAGTATTAGGAATAAATGATAGAACAGTATGGCGAAGATCTTTGTCGACAGACTCGAGAATAGCAGGGCATAATAATCGTCCTAATTCTTTACGCTCTTTATAAATATCGGCATCACTACCACGAGAGAAATAAATACGCTCAAACGAACACGATTTACGCTCGAGAGGCTCCTTAATCATCTCTTCGGATACACGTCCATCTTTTTTAACGATGATTGCATGTCCCGGTTTAATTTCACGTACAGCATTCATTGGCACATTAAACGCCGTTTGAATTTGCGGACGTTCAGAAGTAACCACTACTACTTCATCATCGGCATAATACCAAGCCGGGCGAATACCAGCAGGATCGCGCAATACAAAAGCATCGCCATGACCAATTAATCCGGCCATCACATAACCTCCATCCCAACGTTTCGAAGAGCGACGAAGAATTTTTGCGATGTCGAGGTTAGCAGCGATTAGCGGACTAATTTGTTGCTTAGTAAATCCTTCCTTTTTAAAGCGATAGTACAACTCATCATTCTCCTCATCGAGGTTATAACCGATATTCTCCATTACGGTAACAGTATCGGCTTTCTCGCGAGGGTGTTGACCAACGGCAACAAGATTATTAAATAACTCCTCCACATTCGTCATGTTGAAATTACCTGCAACAACGAGGTTACGAGTCATCCAATTGTTTTGACGAAGGAAAGGGTGACAACTTTCAATATTATTTCCGCCGTAAGTACCATAACGAAGGTGGCCGAGGAGTAATTCACCGGTAAAATCGGCATGCTCTTTCAACCATTCAGGATTTTGTGACTTTTCAGGGAATTTTTTGCGAAGTTCCTCGATAGGGCTATTAATAACACCAAAAATATGAGGGATTGCATTTTTCTCGACAGAACGATAGCGATTGATATACGGCTTACCGGGAGCTACATCGAGCTTGATAGAAGCCACACCTGCACCATCTTGCCCGCGATTATGCTGTTTCTCCATCAGGAGGTACAACTTATTTACGCCATAAAGAGAAGTACCGTATTTATCTTGGTAATACTGTAAAGGCTTCAACAAGCGGATCATAGCAATTCCGCACTCGTGATGAAGGTGGTCGCTCATAGTATCTATCTAAGGTGCAAAGTTACGATAAGGAAAAAGAATTTGAGCTATAAGAAATCAAAAAAACCGAGAAATCGACAACGGAGAAGGTTTCCCGTTCAGATACTGCATTTACCGGTCAGGGGTTAAGATTTCGGGGCTAAAACCAATAAATTCGGATTCAGCCATTTTAGGCCCTAAATTCACTGAAAATTGACCTGAAAGCCATAGGTTTGCAGGATATTGCACGAAATATGAAGAAAGTATTAGTTTGGGCTATTGCTCTAACAGGTATGATAGCAGCGTTCAGCTCATGCACCAGAGATCCGGATTTATCGAATGTTGCGGAAGTAAAGTTCAGCGGTGACGTTCAGCGAATATTATCTGCTAACTGTAATTTTAGCGGATGCCACGGCGGCGGGGGACATAATGAAGGATCATTAACTTCATATGATGATGTAATGTCGTATGGCGATGTTAAAGCCGGCGATGCACATCGAAGTAAGTTATATCGAGTGATTACGAATCGTTCATTTCAAACGATGCCTCCATCGGGGTATTCGGAAGTTAGTGCAGCCGACATCAAGCTCATTTATTTATGGATTGAGCAAGGTGCAAAAAACAATTAAAAATCGAGTATGAAAACTATAAAATATTTGAGTTTATTAAGCATAATAATATTTGCCGCAAGCGGATGTTATTATGATAATGTTGAAGAATTACATCCCGGAGTAACAGATAAAAGTTGTGCTGACACTGCAGGAGTTGTTGCATTTAATCCGAAGGTTAAAACAATCATTGATGCTAACTGCGGAACGACAGGAGGATCAGCAGCGGGATGTCACGGAGCATCATCATCGAGTGGAATTCCTCTTGAAACATATGCTGACATGCAAGTTGCATTAACAGATTATCCATTTATGGATGATATTCGCCAAACACCGGATGCGGGAAGTGTTATGCCAAAAGGAGGCGGAAAATTATCGGATTGTCAAATTCAAGTAATTCAAAATTGGATTGATCAAGGACAATTAGAAAACTAACGTTTATGAATAGCCTAAAATACTATATTACCCTTATTTGTACAGTTAGTATACTATCAGTACAAGCGCAAACCGACAGCACCAAAAGCTGGGGAAGTGAAGCAGAAGATAGTGGTCCGTATGTTACCAAAACATTTAAGACGACAAGAGTAATCAACTTCCAAACGATTGAGACATCCGGAGCAAAAGTACTTGACTTTACCATTTCACATCGATTTGGACCGATCAATAGTGGAACATATGATTCGTGGGGAATTGACGGTGGAGCAAGCATTCGATTAGGATTAGACTATAGTCCGAATAGCCGATTAATGTTTGGACTTGGTCGTTCATCATATCAAAAAATGTTCGACGGATATGCAAAATACCGTTTATTACGCCAAACTAAAGAAAGCGGAATGCCGATCAGTTTGACTCTATTTTCGGGAGTGTATTGCATCGGAATGAAAGACCTTGCGAAAGACAACAACGGTTACGATAAATTCCAGCATTTCGACAGCCGACTTTCATTTGTACATCAATTACTAATTGCACGAAAATTCGGCGAACAATTCTCATTAGAAATTGCGCCATGGTTTGTTCACTACAACCAAGTAGATGTGATTACCGATTTAAACGATATGTACGGAGTATCGGCAGCGATGCGATTTAAGTTCAGCAAGAAATTCGGAGTAACGGGTGAGTACTCATATCGCATTAACAAATATTCGCGAGGAGACTATTACAACAGTATGGGCATCGGATTAGAATTACAAACTGCAGGTCATATTTTCCAGGTATTGTTAACGAATTCGATCGGCTTAGCAGAGAGTCAATATTTACCATATACGAACAACCGTTGGACAAACGCCGGTATTCGTTTAGGATTTAATATTGGAAGATCATTCCAACTATAAGAAATAAGCTTTCTCCATATTCAACCATTCGAGAGCGGTTCCGTGAAGGAGTCGCTCTTTTGTTTTTAGGTCGTATGGCATTGAATCGATAAGTTTACCGGGTTCTAGTTCACCAAGTGGGAAAGGATAGTCTGTACCGAGTGCTAATTGATCAGCGCCCATTAAATTAACGAGGTAATCCATCATCATTGGATCGTGCACGAGTGTATCAAGATAGATACGTTTTAAATACTCGCGAGGATTTACTTTATTATCGACAGCAACAAGATCGGGGCGAACATTAAAACCATGTTCAATGCGACCGATGGTAGCAGGAAAAGAACCACCACCATGAGCGAAAGCCACTTTCAAATTAGGAAGGCGTTCGAGAACACCACCAAAGATCATTGAACAAATAGCGAGAGAAGATTCGGCAGGCATTCCTACGAGCCATGGCAGCCAATACTTCGACATTTTATCTTTCGCCATCATATCCCATGGGTGCACAAAGATTGAAGCATTCAATTCCTGTGCAGCCTCGAAAACGGGGAATAATTCAGGAGCGCTTAAGTTCCAATCGTTCACATGCGAGCCTATTTGAACTCCTTTCAAACCAATTTTCATGCAACGCTCGAGCTCTTTAATCGCCATATCGGGATGTTGGAGAGGGATTGTACCCAAGCCTACAAATCTTTTCGGATAGGCGTTAACGATAGTAGCGATATGATCATTCAAAAACATGCTAACATCCAATGCATCTTGAGGTTTTGCCCAATAACTAAACATCACCGGAATGGTGCTTAGCACTTGTACATCGATGTGATGATGATTACATTCTTTAATACGGGTTTGAGGATCCCAGCAATTATCTTGAATCTCGCGAAAGAATTTATCATCAACCATCATCCGAGCGCAACAAGGCTTATGATGATCTAAGCTTATGAAACCACCATAACCAAATTTCTCTCTGAAATTAGGAAGATGTTCGGGGATGATGTGAGTATGAATATCGATTTTGAGCATGACGAAGTAAATTAATTAGAACACAGATCCGATAGCAAGCTATCTAAAAGGATTCGCCTGTTGGCGAAAGAGGATTAAAGAGGATTTATTCGCGGTTCTCTTCAATTGTCTCAATTACTTTATTAGTTACTATTTTCCTTTTAAACTGTGGCGACTTTCCAAAGTTAAGCAATAAGCCGATTTCAATTTCTGTGGCACGTAAGTAATTTATTAACTGATATTCATGTTGTTCGCATAAAGACTCGGCAGCTTTAATCTCAATTATAATCGAATTCTCAACAATTATATCAGCCATGTAAAAACCTACTTGAGTATCACAATAGAAACCCTTTATTTGCTGTTGTGGTTTACAAGATATTCCATTTCTGCGCAGCTCAAGAACCAAGGCATTTTCATATACCTTTTCAAGAAAGCCATATCCAAGTTTATTGTAAACAGTATAGTAAGCTTTAATTATTCTACTTGTAAGGTGTTCTTGCATTTTAAAATCATTAAGATTTTTATGAGAATCGGATAAATCCTTTTTATCAAGCCTGCTATTTTGCAGGCGATTCATTCGCGTTCAATCTGAATTTTTATTATTGCAATTATAATCAAAGAAGTATTACGTAATCGGGAGTAAGTAATTACATACGCTTAAAATAAAAACGGCTCATCAGAAGACGAGCCGTTTAAACGTATTATTAATTATAAAACCAAGTATCCAAGGTTATAAAATTTCTATTAAATGTCGAATTTAATACCTTGCGCCAATGGTAATTCTGTAGAATAATTCACTGTATTAGTTTGACGACGCATATATACCTTCCAAGCATCAGAACCAGATTCACGTCCACCGCCTGTTTCCTTCTCACCACCGAATGCGCCACCGATTTCAGCACCTGAAGTACCGATATTCACGTTAGCGATTCCGCAGTCAGAACCTTCAGGAGATAAGAACGCTTCAGCCTCTAACATATCACGAGTGAAGATAGAAGAAGACAATCCTTGAGGAACATCATTTTGCAATGCGATAGCCTCTTCGATAGTACTATACTTCATGATATAAAGAATCGGAGCGAATGTTTCTTCTTGAACAATATGATAATGATTTTGTGCTTCGATGATACAAGGAGTAACATAGCAACCGCTTTCATAACCTGCACCAGATAAAACATCACCACCTACTAATACTTTTCCACCTTCGTTGCGAGCCTTTTCAATTGCATTTGTAAAATCAGTAACAGCACCTTTATCGATTAGTGGTCCTACTAATGTTTTAGCATCTAACGGGTGGCCAATACGAATTTGTTTGTAAGCACTCACCAATTTCTCTTTGAATGAATCGTAAATCGAATCATGAATAATTAAGCGACGAGTAGAAGTACAACGTTGACCTGCGGTTCCAACTGAACCGAACAACACTGCTGTCATTGCCATTTTAAGATCTGCCTTTTCAGAAAGGATGATAGCATTGTTACCACCTAATTCTAATAACGAGCGACCTAAGCGTTCTCCAACAATTTTACCTACTCTCTTACCTACACGAGTAGATCCTGTAGCAGAAATTAACGGAACACGTTTATCGGCAAGGAAATTATCACCAACATATTTCGATCCGCCGGCAACAAGATTTAAAACACCTTCAGGAACATCGTTAGCTTTCAATACATCAGCGATGATAGCATGAACAGCGATAGCACATAGCATTGTTTTTGAGCTAGGCTTCCAAACAACAACATCACCACAAACCATTGCTAACATAGCATTCCAGCTCCATACAGCAACCGGGAAATTGAAAGCAGAGATAACACCTACAACTCCTAATGGTTGATATTGTTCAAACATACGGTGACGAGGGCGTTCACTTGGCATAGTTACACCGTACAACTGACGAGAAAGACCTACTGCAAAATCACAGATATCGATCATCTCTTGAACCTCACCTAATCCTTCTTGATAAATTTTACCCATTTCATATGAAACAAGTTTACCAAGAGGTTCTTTATATTCACGTAAGCGATCACCGATTTGGCGAACTACTTCTCCACGTTTAGGAGCGGGAACCATTCTCCATTTTTTGAACGCCTCTTGAGCGGTTTGGACAATAGTTTCATAATCGTCGGCTGTAGCCTGACGAATTTTACCGATTAAAGCACCATCCGAAGAAGAGTAAGACTCAATAATTTCTCCTGTAGTATCAAACCACTGAGTACCGGTACATGCACCTTTGTTTATATCCTTGATACCCAATTGTTTAAGCATTTCTTGAATGCCAAAATCGTTTGCTGTTGAAGTAGAACTCATAGCGTTTTTAAATATTTGTGCAAAGGTACAAAACCGAATTGTTTTTTTTCACAAAATGAGGGAGAAGTAATAATATAGCTTAATCACCTCGTTTTATGTGCTATTCATCCAGAAATATTGCTTGGTGCAATATTTTTCACGACTTTTAAAGTCCGAAACAATTAATCCCTTCCCCAAAGAAAGTCAAATGACTGGCCTAAAGTTTTTTAGGCTTAGAGAACACCTTCTTTTAAATAATTGAAATCATGAAAAAAGCGCTGTCGTTACTTGCCTTCTTTTTTCTTTTTATTTCTGCTAATTTATTTGCCCAAGGACCACAACTAAGTGTGGTTTCTAGCAATTTTGTTTGTCTAAGTGGAGGTTGCCAGCCGATTGCCCAAACAGTTACAATTACTGCTTCAGCCGGCACTACATTAGATGGCGTAAATATATATATTTATACAGGATATAATCCTAATCAAGATTCTCTTACATTTACTCCGATGTTCGGAATTTCCGGATCATGGAGTTCAGCAACCGGGGTATTAACATTATCTGGTGTTGCGACAACAGCACAATATGAATTAGCAATAAAATCGGTTAGTTACTGTGGTAAAAATTCAAGTTTAATTAGTGGACCACGAACTATTTTTTATGTTTTAGGCAAATTACTTTATAACCCGTCTAACAATCATTATTATCAAAAGGTTTCTTGGCCAAGCGATATCACATGGCATGATGCAGTAACCGCAGCAGCTTCTGCAAACTATTTAGGTATGCAAGGATATTTAATTACGATTACGAGTTTGCAAGAAAATAATTTCATAAGTCAGTTAGTAAATTCTAACACGTGGATTGGCGCTACTGACGAAGCAATAGAGGGACAATGGAGATGGGTTACAGGATGTGAAGGATTAGAAAACGGGGGCCAAGGTCGATATTTTTCTGACCAGCAGAACTTTAATTGTGGTGCATCAGGTTTCGGAACAGGAACTCCTGTTTCCGGATATTTTGTCAATTGGGCGCAATATGAACCCAATGGATGTAACAATGGAACTGAGAACTATGCTCACTTATCTTTAACCGGCCAATGGAATGACTTTGTCGATTCAGGCTTTGTAAGTTCATATATTGTCGAATATGGTTGCATGCCAAATGATCCTGTTGTCCAAACTTACTACAGTATAAATTTATATCTGAACGATTCCATTAAATCACCTACAATTACTAGTAACTTGCCAATTTGCAACGGGAGCACAGCTACTCTCACTGCAAATGGAAGTTACTCATCAAATGCTGTTTTTTCGTGGAGTGGCCCGAGTAGTTACACAGGAAATACACAAAGTACAAGCATTAATAATATATCGCAAAGTTTAAATGGAAATTACACAGTTCAAATTAACGATAGTGCGTGTGTGACTTCAAAAACATTTAGTTTAAATCAAAGTGCTCCAGTAGCATTAACTCTTGTATCAAAGACAGATGTACTTTGCAATGGCGGTGCCACCGGAAGTATTTCAACGACCGGCAATAATGGTAATCCAGTGTATTCTTTCCTATGGAACAATGGTCAAACAACTGCAACGGCTCAAAACTTAATTGCAGGAACATATACAGTGACAGTTACAGATGCAATTGGATGTACTGCTAGTGCAAGTTATTCGATAAGCGAGCCTACTGCATTAAATTCTAATATTACAAATACAACAGGAGTATCATGCCAAGCAAATGACGGACAAGCCACCGTTTCTGCGAGCGGCGGAGTTGGACCTTATATTTACTTATGGAATAATGGAGTAACCAGCGCAAATTGTACAGGATTGTCATTGGGTAATTTTACAGTCACGGTTACCGATAATCATGGATGTACATCAATTAAAACCGGAAGTTTATCAGCAATTCCTTCTTTAACAATTGCAGCAAACAGCAATCCGACAATATGTATAGGACAATCTACAACCTTAAGTATTGTTCCTAGTGGAGGCAAAACTCCTTATTCGTATTTATGGAGCAATAGCGCTGCAGCCCCTAATACAACTGTAAATCCTATCATGAGTCAAAATTATTCAGTTACAGTAACAGATGCGAATAATTGTACAGCCACATACACTTACTCAGTTACAGTAAATCCTCCTCTTACTAACCATGCATTAGGAACTACAGGTGTATGTAGTGGAACCCCTACGTCATTAAATGTTACAGCAGGTGGTGGTAATGGAAATTATACATACTTGTGGAGTAACGGAATAACATCAGCCTCACAAATTGTATCTCCGACAAGCACTACAACTTACTATATTACTGTGTCTGATTTATGCGGTACACCGTCTAAATTAGATTCAGTTACTATAACAATTTATGATTTTCCGGTAATCAATATTACAACTACACCAAGTAGCGGGTGTATGCCTCTTGAAGTTGCGTTCAGCAATAATGCTACAATTGCTTCGGGATCGACGTACACTTGGGACCTAGGAAATGGAACTTTATCAAGTAGTAGTAATCCGATAGAAACATACAGTGACTCCGGGCATTATGATATTTCACTTTCTATTACAACACCTCAAGGATGTACCTCAGCTGATACAATTCTAAGTGCTGTAAAATCATTTTTTGTACCAATTGTAGATTTTGATTATTCACCCGATAAGGGCTGTATGCCTTTAGAAGTCACATTCAGTGATCAATCACAAACAACTGCCGGGTCGGCTTATAATTGGAGTTTTGGAAATGGAGAAGAATCGTCAATAGAAAATCCGGTTGAAATTTATACTGATTCGGGTTATTACGATATTTCATTAACCGTATCAACCTCGGAAGGTTGTACATCATCTGATACAGCATTCAAAGCAATAACATCATATTCTACTCCGGTGGCCGACTTTTCATATTCCCCACTCACTCCAACAATTATGTTAAACCCTGTTTATTTCGTGGATCATTCGGCAGGAGTTATTGATCATTGGAATTGGACATTAGGAGATTCGTCAATAACATCCACAGACATCAATCCGGTTCATTCATTTATGGTTGAAGCTGACTATGATATAGTACTAATTGTAAGTAACAATTATCTCTGTAGCGATACAATTGTAAAAACTATTTCTGTAAAAAACGATTTTTCATTTTTCATCCCGAAAGCATTCAGCCCGAACGAAGATGGAACGAATGATTTTTTGGAAATGTCCGGATTTAATTTCGGCGAATTTGACTTTAAAGTTTACAACAGAATGGGACAGTTGATGAAAGAATCAACCAACAACCCATTATGGGATGGCAAAGACCGCAATGGTAATTTATTGCCTGAAGGAGTTTATGTTTATACTATAAAATTAAGAGAGAATTTAAAAAAGCGCCCACATGAATACCAAGGAACGATAACATTAATAAGATAATAATATTTTAATTTATAAATCGTTCAATCTAGTCTAATGAAAAAAACATATTGAAATACTTGATCCCAATTATTTTGTTGATTGTGATATCCGACTTCAACGAAAGAGGTTTCAATTGCCAATTTTGGGAAGATCGGCTTAGTGGTTATCCGTACTCGATAGCAATTGTTTTCAGGCTCAATGCCTACTCTAATCAATTTTATCTCATTTAACCTCTTTTTTAGCCATTTCACAAACAAAATCTGCAAAATATTGAATAATTGCAGTAAATTTCGTGATCAAATCAATCAGTCATGCTAATGAAAAAAAGCTCCTTTAGAGCTTTTTTATTCCTCCTTCTGTTATTTCCAACATTAGCAAATGCGCAACTCACCCTTTCATCTGGGTTAAGTGCTGCGCAAATGGCATCTATTTTAGCAGGTCCCGGTGTACAGATTAGCAATGCGGTTATTACAAGTCCTACAAATTATTACAGTTCATTTAATGCTTTAGGAACAAATCTTGGTTTAACAAATGGTTTATTACTTACCACCGGAGATTTCTCTGTCGCTGTTGGACCTAACAATCAACAAGGTGCGGCAACCGTTGATATTAATCCGGGAGATGCCACATTACAAGCAATCGCAGGTGTTAACACTTATGATGCTGCTGTATTAGAATTCGACTTTATTCCACAAAACGATACTATCGAATTCAAATATATTTTCGCCAGTGAGGAGTATCCTGAATATGTTTGCTCCACTTACAATGATTTATTCGGATTTTTTATTTCCGGCCCCGGCATAATGGGAACTCAAAATCTAGCAATCATCCCGGGCACTTCAACACCTGTTGCAATCAATGCCGTAAATAGTGGTACATCGGGATCAAATGCTAATCCGAATTCACCATGTAACTTATCCTATTCTAATTATTATGTCGATAATACGAATGGCACAACTATTCAATACGACGGGTTTACAACTGTTCTAACAGCATTTGCCATTGTAATTCCTTGTCAAACTTATCACTTAAAAATTGTTGTTGCTGACGCGGGTGATGCCGACTATGACTCCGGCGTATTTTTACAAGCAGGAAGTTTAAGTTCTAGGCCAAATGTATATGCCGGTATTGATGTATGGTATTGCACAGGAGCAACGCATCAATTAGGTATTCCTCCTGCACAAGGGTGGACTTATTCTTGGTCTCCAACAACAAATATCAGCAATCCGAATATTTCCAACCCTACAATTAATTTAGTAAACACCGGGGGTACAAATAGTACTAGTGAATATGTCTTAACTGGGACAAATGGTACTTGTGTATTAACTGATACGGTGGAATTAACAACAATTCCTGTCCCACCTTCAACTTTCACGCCAGTTGGAAAAATATGTGCTGGCGATACCATATCTGTTTCTTATACCGGCACCGCCTTAGCGATCGCTAACTATGCTTGGAGCAGTCTTGGAGGTATCGTACTTCAAGGGTCAGGGCAAGGTCCGATAAAAATAAAATATCCTAACGCGGGTAATTTCGCAATTACATTAAATGTGAATTACAATGGTTGTCCAAGTAGTCAAACATTAGATAGCTTGGAAGTACTTGCAAACCCATTGTCATCATTTGTATTACCTGATTCGATTTGTGTTGGAGAAGAATTAATACTTCAAAATACAGGAGTTAGTTCTGCCCAGTTTTCATATACTTGGAATTTTGATTCAGGCAGTTCAGTAATTAGCGGAACAGCCGGAAATCCATATAAAGTTAAATGGCTAACCGGGGGAATGAAATACGTAACTTTAACAATAACAAATCAAATATGCAGTGATGTGCATATTGATTCAATTTATATAAAACCAAATGCAACGGTATCATTTAGTTCACCTAATTCAATGTGTGCAAATGATACTGCTCAAATTACATTTACAGGGAACGCAGCTGTAGGTTCTACATTTACATGGGATTTTAACAATGCACAGATAATATCCGGAAGTGGACAAGGACCATATTTAATTCACCCGACAGTTACAGGAAACAATATATTTCAACTTGTAGTTAACCAAGATGGATGTTTGGATACTTCTACTAGAACTTTGGTAGCTATTGAAGAACCTATTGCTGACTTCACATATCCTACATCTATATGTGCAGGAGATTCAATACAACTAATTTTCACCGGTAGTACGGCAGGTGGAACTTTCAATTGGTTTATCACCGGAGGGTCCCCGGGACTTGTAAGTAATCAGTTAACTGCAACATCTCAGATCAACTCTGTGGGAACTCATTCAGTTTCGGTTAACGTTAACCATGCAGGATGTATCGACACAAAAATTTATTCAGTTGTGGTAAAGCCAAATCCCATTGCTTCATTATCGGGTGTTGCTACATTATGCTCGAATGACAGCTTACAAGTACTTTATAACGGTACTGCCGCTTCAAATTCAACTTATTCGTGGAATACAGGAGGCATGGTCCTGTTATCTGGCAGCGGATCAGGGCCATTACTATTAAAACCAACCAAATCCGGAGTTGATAGTATTGCAGTATTAGTTAATTCGAATGGTTGTTTTGATAGCACGATTCATTTTGTATCAATCATAGAACAACCAATTACGACATTTACTATCCCTTCTTCAATTTGCATGAAGGATACTGCTCAATTGAATTTTACCGGATTTAATCCTAACGGAGCATTAATTCAATGGAATTTAGCGGGAAGTAACCCGGCTTTCAGCAGTTCAGACAGTAGTATTGCAGCATATTATTCAACTAGCGGTTCCTTCCCTATATCACTTTTGATAACCAATGGACTTTGCCGCGATTCATTGGCAGATACAATTATCGTAAATCCATTACCATTAGCTGACTTTACTGCTGTCGACGTTTGTAACGGAGTACCTGTAACTATTCAAAATAATAGTTCGATTAGTAGTGGTAGCATTAATTCAAACAACTGGACATTCGGAGACGCTCAAACATCATCATTAGTTCAACCCGGAACACATATATACTCTACAAGTGGGGATTATACAATTATCTTAACAACTCTAAGCGACAAACTTTGCAAGGACACTTTTTCATTAAATTTAACTATCCATGATAACCCTGTAAGTCGTTTTAGTATCGATTCAGTATGCGCCGGCATTCCAAATACATTTACAGATAGCTCAACAATAGCAAGCGGAACAATCAATCATCGTTATTACTTGTATAATAATTCGATTATTGGAATTGATAGTACTTTCAATTATATCTTTAATGGTTACGGAAGTTACCCAACAATATTAGTAACAGAAAGCGATTTTGGCTGCCGTGATACTTCGTATGAAACAGCTATTGTTCATAGTCTTCCTGTGATTGACATTTCAGGGTTACCGAGAAGCGGATGCCAGCCGTTAGACGTATTATTCGAAAATCATTCTACAAACATCGATGGTCCAATCAATAGTATAACTTGGAATTTCGGTGATGATGATTCATCAAATATCGATTTGCCTTTACATACATATTTAACATCCGGATTATTTGATGTTTCAATGACGGCTGTTTCATCTTATGGTTGTGTTAATGATTCAACTTATACTGACTATATTGAAGTTTATCCGAAACCAATAGCAGATTTTATTCACGATCCTGCTCCCGCCGATATGTTATCACCGGTAGTATACTTTACTAATCAAACTACGCTAGCTGATAATTTCTTGTGGAATTTAGGCGACAGTACCTTTACTAATGAATCAGATCCTGTACATCAATACAATGCTCCGGGAACATATACTGTAGAGTTGATCGCAACAAATGATGAAGGATGTAAAGACACAGTATTAGGAGAAGTAATTATTAATCCTGCCTTTACGTTGTATGTGCCCAATGCATTTAGTCCTAATAATGATGGCAAGAATGATGTTTTTTTATGTCAAGGTACCGGAATCAGCCAATTTAAAATGAAGATTTTCAGTCGTTGGGGAAATCATGTTTGTACGTTGTACAATATTGATGAACCATGGGACGGTACCGATGATGGTAAAATTGCTCAAGAAGAAACTTACGTTTACCTAATTGAAGTAACCGATGTATTAAAACAAATTCATACGGTTACAGGAAGAGTTAGCATCATCAAATAAATCAGAATTCAATTTTATAGCTGAATATCGGAATTAATGGCGACTGATAATAAGTTTTAACTCTTGCCGATTGTGGATCAAAAAATTCACCATAGATATTTTTTCTGTTCGTTGCGTTTTGAAGATCGAGCGACATTGTATGAGTAGAATGAGCCCTGTTCCTTTTCAAACTAATGCGTAAATCGGTTCGGAAATAATTTGGGTATTTATTTGTGAACGCTTGTTGTTCATAGTAAACAGTTTCTCCTTTCTCTTTTGAAGCATCAACATTTATCGGAGTAGATCTAAATCCTCCAGTATAAACTACTTTCACATTCACACCAATAATTCTATTCTTAAATCTTTGCCCGGTATTAAATTCTTTCCCTGAAGTAAATGTAAGAACAAAATTCCCGTTGTATCTTGAATTTCTCCATTTACCATCAAGCGCTTTATATTCGGCATTGTAAAGAGATGCAGAAAGCAAATAATACAAGTTATGATAAAGACTTTGCTCAAATGTAATTTCTGCTCCTATATTTCTTCCTTTCCCTTTATTTACCAATGGATCAGTTACAAAACTTCCCGATTCATTAATCATAGAATATGTTTTTGAAGAATCTGCGCTCACAGGAAGATTGGATAACTGCTGATAATAAACTTCCGTTTTAAAGTGAATATTTTCATTCAGCATTCTGTCGTATGACAAAACATAATGAGTAGCCTTACTGAAACTTAAATCGCGATTTGGAAATATTTTTTGTCCGGATGAATCTGAATAAGACGAAAAATAAACTCCAACAGGTTGCATTTGACTATGTCGACCATAGCCGAATGTTATACTCTGAATATTACTTAATTCATATCGCAATGAAGCACGTTCTTCGAAAGAGTTGGTATGATTATAAAAAAAGTTCATGGCATGTAATCCGGCTTGCAGCGAAAGCTTCTCTGTCATTCGGAAAGTATATCCTGCGAATGCCTGTGATAAATAAGAACTTCCGTTTGAATTAATCGTCTCGACTAATGTTTTTGTATCCGTATTAAAATCGTGATACTTGATATCATAACCCAATTTATTCATAATAATTCCTGTGCGTATGCTATGTCGCGAATTCCATTTATGGGTAAGTACTGTAGAAAAAGTCGCTTTATTTTCAATTGCATATCCATCAAAGCGCGTTTCAGGTTTCATCTCGTCACTTAATCGAGTAGTAATATCACTGACATCCTTTCTGCTCAACAATACAATTGATTTCAAATAGCTATTCTGACCAATCATTAAAGTATGCGTAATTCCTGCAGCGCCGGTTCCCGACTTAAACGTTTCACCATAACGAGAGTAATCATCTTCCCATTCAGCCGAATCTTTTTTTGCATCGAACTTCTGAGAACTCAATCCCCCGAAACCAAAAACAGTAAATGTTCCCAACTTCTTAGTAGGCAAATAAACATTAAATGATAAATCTTGAAAAATAGTATTCCCTACTCCCAAGTCAACCATTTTCCCGATAGCAGCAAGAGTCGAATAACGATAGTTAATCAAATAAGAGCCATTATAGTTCTTTTTAAAAGGACCTTCCATAGCAGCATCTAATCCTAAAAAACCCGCTTGAACTGTATATTCATTCTTCTCGTTATTCCCTTTACGTAAACGAAGGTCAAACACACCTGATAATGCATTACCGTATTCAGCAGGAAATGCCCCAGTTAAAAAATCTGAATTATACAGCAGCTGAGAACTCAAAATAGATATTCCTCCTCCAGAAGTTCCGGGTGCTGAAAAATGATTCGGATTAGGAATCTCTACGCCTTCCATTCTCCATTGCAAAGCATTTGGAGCATTACCTCGTATAGAAATATTATTATTGCCGTCATCAGTAGAAACAACTCCCGCGAAAGAGCTGGCCATACGAGCCGGATCATTCACTGCTGCCGCATACTTTTGCGTTTCTTCTACAGAAAATGTTCGAGTGCTAACCAATGCCATTTCGTTCATTGGTTTATTCTTTTCGAGATTAGCAACAACTGTTACCTCTTTACTTTGAATAATTTTTTCAGCCATATCAACTTTTAGCACCAATTCTTTTCCGGAAATAACATTTAAATTATTTAAAGTTTGCTCTTCGTATCCCATAAATGAGAACCGAAGATTAACCTTTCCTACCGGAATATTACTTAATCGAAATTGTCCATCAATATCGGTACTAACGCCAATAATAGGATTTGATCCGACAACAATAACAGTTACACCCGGAAGTTGTTGTTGAGAAATCTTATCGGCGATTGTTCCTCTTATTGTTTGAGTAAGTACTTGAGCTTGTAAGCAAGAAGCAGAAAGCAGTAGCAGTGAAAAAAGTAATCGTTTCATAATAGTCATTTATACTCCTATGACCATTCATTGAGCGCTTACCCCTATGCTATCGATTAAAAAAATCGAAGTGCAACTTTTCCTCCCACCCACATATCAACATGAGTTGATTTATCTATATCGTCTTTATAGAAAATATGCGGATGCATTGAATCAAAAATTGAAGGATAATGCGAATAATTCGTGTTTGTAAGTTGAGCGTTCAGTACAGGGCCTGCAGCAATATAAAACCCTTTACTGATTCTATATTCGGCACCAACATACAATTTATTCAACAAATTAATTTTCGGACCAACAGAACCTTTGTTGATTTGTTGAGCAGAGAGGTCAAAGTCCATTAACCATCTTTTACCTAATCTTATTGACGAACCTACACCGTAACCAAAAGACCAAAGAATAGAGTCACGTTTATCGGGACGCATTGATGCGAACAACATGGTATGAAAAGACTCAATCCCTGATCGTAGAGATGCATTGATTGCAAAAACTTCATCACTTGCAATTTCAAATCGATGATACCCTGTTCTTACAAAGCTCATAAAACCAATCGGTAATCCTTTGCATGAATCAGAAACATTAATAAACCCTATTTGTGTTCCGGTAATTTTTCTTGCATAGTTTACAAAACCTGCAACCTGAACGCCCGACATCTCTCCGGAAGTAAAATTATAAAATCCGGATAGCTGTACTCCTTTCATATTTCCTATTACATGATTTCCGAAGCCTGCCATCTGAACACCATCGAAAGAACGATGTGCTGAATTTACAAATCCTGCAAGTTGTACACCGGAAGATGTATCAAACATTACATTCGTGAATCCTGCAATATTAAAAGCATTCGATTTCCCTCTGTTCACGTTAAAAAAACCGCCGAGTTGAAATCCTGTAGTTGAATCACCATTTACATTTCCGAATCCTCCTATTTGAATTCCGTTAACCGATCGTTTATCTAAATTTAAAAAACCGGCCAATTGAAATCCGTTAGTAGTTCCCCCATTCGCATTTAAGAAACCTGCTATTTGTGCTTTTGATACATCACCTCTATCGAGGTTAAACATTCCGGCCAATTCAAACTTTCGTGTTCCGCGTGAATAACCACCAATCACATTAAAAGAATAGTCGTTAATGACATTCCCGCTTAGTAAAAAGTTAGTTCCAAGTTTTGGCAAAAAAGAAACTTGATACTTACGATAGATGGTGTCTTTAATATTCTCTGAATTGATGATTGATTCATCGGGGATTAAAAAAGTTACAGGACTCTCCTCCTCTTGAACTGAATCAATAAGGACATCATTTCTTTCAGGATGCAAAACAATCATCAAGTTTTGTGTCCCGGTATTTTTAACTGTAATTAATGTATCTTTATAATTTTGTTTACTAACCTTTAAGTTCAGCTGAACTTTAGTTTCGTCAATCTTAATTTTAAAATATCCGTACTTATTGGTGACGGTAGAAAGCATTTTAGCTCCTTCGTATATCGAAACAGAAGGGATTTTTTCTCCTGTAACGCCATCGGTAACATATCCGTTGATAATATAATACTCTTTATCACCTTGTTCAGTTTCTGCTTTTGGCGCAGCCGACAATATCAGATAGTTTCCTTTAGCTTTATACTTTACTTTATTTCCGAACAAGAGAAATAAAACTTCACGTACTCGTTTTTTTGCGACAGTTAATGTTACTTTTTTATCTGCATCAAAGAGATTCGAAGGATAAGAAAATATAAATTTTCCTTGTGCTGATATTCTGTCGAGGGCCGATTTTACCGGTTCACTATTAAAAGAAACTGTAACCTCTCTTTCAAGAACCGGAACTGAAGATTGACCGAATAAGTTAGCAGAAGCCACTACCAACAACCACAATAATAAAAGTGCACGATTTTTCATAACATTAATTACAAGCATTTCCCGAAAAAACAATTGTTGTATCTTGATGCTTAACTTCCAACCCTAATGTTTCACTGATAATTGACAATACTGTTTCGAGTGATTCATTCTCGAAGCGAACGGTTAATTTACAATTAGCTATTTTTTCATCTGCAATAACATTCACTCCATATAACTTACTGATAGCTGAAGCTACTTCCGACATTGGAGTATTATTGAAATTCAATATTCCATCACGATATGCAGTTGCATTCATTGGTAATTTATCGAACTTAGTAATACTTCCGTTTCCTCTATTATAAACAGCCGATTCTCCTTTCTTAAGATAAATACCTTCGCCTGTACTTCTATAGAAATAAACTTCACCTTCTTCAACAATTACTGTTACTTCACTGCTATCAATATTCGTTGATACATTAAATGCTGTTCCAATATCTTTTATAAAAACTCCATTTGTTTCCACTACGAAAGGAATTTTTTCATCATGTACAACATTAAAATAGGCTTCACCTTTTAATACAACTCGGCGATTTTTCTTACCAAAATCATCAGCGTATTGAATTACCGAGTGTTTATTTAATGTAATAATGGAGCCATCGGGCATTGTATCGTGCATCACTTTATCGCTTGATATCACTGCTAACATATTTACCGATTGATTTAAAAACAGCATCCATGAAACTCCCACAACTACTAAAATTACAGCGGCAATACGGAACCAAGTTGATTCATAGAAATGCTTGGATTTCAATTTCACAACCTGCGAATCATTTAAGCTTAGTTTCACTTTTTCCCAAGCTTTATCAACTTGATAATCGTTTGTGTCGGTAGCCTGCACCGAGTCAAACACCTGCTTCATCTCTTCAAAATACACACGGTTTTCTTCTGAAGCTTGTCGCCAAAGTTCCACTTCTCGAACTTGTTCGGGATTAGCTTCACCGGAAAGCACCAGTGCTATTAAGACATCGATATGTTCGGTATTATTTAACAAGTTATAATTGTTTTAGAAGGAAATCGGTTAACAGTATAATGAAGGGGAGATATTCTTTCAATTCTTCTCGCATTATTCGCAATGCTTTCCCCATTTGATTTTCAACAGTCTTGATAGAAATTCCTAAATGAGAGGCAATCTCAGCATATTTCAATTCCTCATAACGACTCAGCTTAAATACTATTCTGCATTGTTCAGGCAGCTTTAGAAGTGCCAAGCTTATACGTTCCTGTAGTTCTTTATGTCGCAAATTTGCAACAGGATGCTCAACAGGAATTTCATCATTCATTTTTTCGGTTGCATACATTGATCTCACTTTTGACTGAGCAATGAAATTGAGGCAACGATTATGAACTGCTCGATAGAGATACGATTTTATTGAAACCTCTATTCTAAATTCGGATCGTTTTTCCCAAATCGCCACAAACACCTGTTGAACTAGCTCTTCCGCATCATCGGGATCGTTTACAATTCCGTTCGCATAGCGGCATAGGGCTTTATAGTAGGCACGAAAGATTACTTCGTAGACCTTCTGATCGCCGTTACTGAATGCCGTTTCTATTTCGCGGTTTGTATATTCCACTTTACGAATTTACCCAACATTGATAAATGTGGCTCGTTATTTAAGAATATGACAACCCAAAAGCGGGTTACCCCTATCCGAAACCTAAAAAATTTTCAATTTCTTTTAAAAAAAGCGAATTGAGTATGAATGCATAGCATCTTCCTCAGCTTCTAATGCACAAATTCCTTCTTTTTGGCTGATATCGCCGCTAGCATTTACGCTATCCGCTATTCCCCACCAAGGTTCAATACATACAAAATCGGCGTTCTTAGCCGCCCAGATGCCTAAATACGGGCAACCATTCAGTTCCATTGTAAATCCGTTACGGCTTCCAGGAACTTTTAACGTTACCGACCCGGCTTTTACGGTTTTAAATACTAATGCATCTTCCATGAACAACTCTTTGTTCAATTCAAGCATCGTTTGATCTTCAAGGAAAGGAACAGATTCTGTACTTATCAATCCATTATCCAAAAGCCAACGATTTGCAGTAACCGGTTGGTCGAAACGCAATTTATAATCGTTGTAAGAAGTTCCATTCACTAAAGGAATATTAAAAGCAGGATGTCCTCCGACAGAATAAAACATTGTTTGTTCTCCATCATTTTCTACTTTATGATGAATATGCAATGTGCTTCCTTCTAATTCATAAATCACATAAAAATTAAATTGAAACGGATATACGACTTCAGTTTTAGCATTACTGCTTAAAACAAAAGTAATCGATGTTGCATTTTGATCAAACACTTCGAATTCACTCTCACGAGCAAATCCATGTCGGTTTAGGGTATATTCGTTACCGTTATAGCGGTATTTATTGTCTTTTAACTGACCAACAATCGGAAATAATACAGGAGCATGCTTTGGCCACTCAGCGCCGGCTTGCCATAAGTATTCGAGGCTGTTTTCTTTGTTAATGATTGACGTTAACTCTGCACCGGCCGATTGAACCGACACTTTTAATTTTTCGTTTTCTATGCTGTAAACTGAACTCATAACTTAATGCAAATATTTTTTTCTTCTGTAAAGAATTTTAATGCTTCGAATCCGCCTTCGCGGCCTACTCCTGAATTTTTCACTCCGCCGAATGGCGTTCTTAAATCACGTAATAACCACGTGTTAATCCACACAATTCCGCTATGCAGATTAGCAGCAACACGATGAGCACGGGTAAGATGTTGTGTCCATACGGTAGCAGCCAATCCATACGTTGTACTGTTAGCATATTTCAACACTTCTTCTTCCGTATCAAATGGTTGAATTGTAACTACCGGTCCGAAAATTTCTTCTTGATTGGTTCTGCAATCGTAAGCTAATCCTTCAATTACTGTTGGCTGAATATAATATCCTTCCGAAAGTTCTCCTTCAGGCTTCACTTGCTTACCTCCGGTTAGTATGGTCCCACCTTCTTCTTGTGCCAATGCAATATAAGAAAGGATTTTCTCCATATGAGGTTTACTTACAATAGCACCAAGCCAATTTTCTTCTTTCATCGGGTCACCGATTTTCAAAGCTTTTACTTGTTCAACAAATGCTACTTTGAACTTATCATAGATCGAGCGTTCAACGAATACACGAGACCCGCACAAACAAATCTCTCCTTGGTTAGAGAATGATGAGCGCACAGTAGTTTGAACTGCTTTATCGAAATCGCAATCGGCAAAAATGATATTCGGATTTTTACCTCCTAATTCCAGTGATAATTTCTTAAACATCGGAGCAGCAATTCTCGAAATCTCTTCGCCGGTTTTTGTTCCTCCGGTAAAAGAAACTGCCGGGATGAGTGGATGCGAAACAATTGCTTTTCCGACTTTATGTCCGTAACCATGCACAATATTTAATACTCCGGCCGGCATACCGGCTTCAATCGATAATTCAGCTAACAAATAAGCTGTCATCGGAGTGATTTCAGATGGCTTCGCAACAACGCAATTTCCTGATGCAAGTGCGGGAGCAATTTTCCATGTAAATAAATACAAAGGAAGGTTCCATGGAGAAATACATCCTGCAACTCCAATTGGAGTACGAGTAGTATAGTTAATTGCTAGTGCTCCCATTGAATGGGACTCATCGTGAAGATGCAAAGCAGCGGTAGCATAAAAATGAAAATTAGAAACAGCACGAGGGATATCTACTGATCTAGATAACCAAACCGGTTTACCGTTATCGATTGACTCAGCTATAGCGAAGCGCTCGAGATTTTTTTCTATTAATTCGCTTAATTTAATAAGGATAGCAGAGCGTTTTTCTTTTGCCATCCCGCTCCATGCAGGAAAAGCTTTTCGCGCAGCTTCAACAGCAGCTTCAACATCACGTTCGTCGCTATCAGGAATTTTGCTGTAGACTTTTCCGTTCGCCGGATTATAATTGTCGATATATGCGCCGGATACGGGAGGTACCAACTGACCATTTATCAAATTCTGGATATGCTGCATTTGCCCTGATTTTTAAATTTTCCTACTGACAAATAGTGTCAGTATTCAATCTGCGGCAAAAATACAGAATTTTCCTACGTCTGTAAATTATTTTTGAATCATCACCTGCTGCCCTGTAGAATACCCGGGTCCAATCAAGTGAACAAAGTACATCCCGGCTGACAGCGCGCGCACATCGATTGATTCTCCTTTGGTATTATCAAAATCTTGGCTAAACACAAGTTTACCTTGCATATCCACAATCTCGACCTTTAAATTATCGTTAATTCGGTTTAAAGCGATGTTAATTTTATCTGTAGTCGGATTCGGAATTATCGAGAAATAAGTGTTTGCGATATTTTGCTGTAACGAGGTCAATATGGTATTGTGGGCAGTGATTAACCAAGTATCCGGATCAAGTGCTACTGTATCAACAGTAAATGGAAGGTTAACGGAATACGATTGTGCATTACTTGAATTATCGAAGCGTATAATGGTATCTTGCCCTTGGCCACTAAACTTAATCGGCAATGGTAATTCAAAGAAACTTACTGAAGGATCCGATTGCGTTTGAGAAACGGTAAAGTTCACCGACGATCCAATTTGATTCCACACAATTGTGTAAGAAGGATAACCTTGTCCGTAGTACCAATCATCGAAATACCAAGAGAGATTTTGTCCCGAAGCATTTTCAAAATGCGTTTTTAAATTACTTGTATGTGCAAATCCGTACGACAATTGCGGATCATTTATGTAATTCGAAAGAGCAGTAAAGAAATCTGTGTCACCAAGAATCCATCTTAACTGATGTAAAATCATAGCTCCTTTATTGTATGTCAATCGGCTGTTAAATATTCTTCCAACACTCGTAGTGTCGTCGCAAAATACAGAACCCCACGGTAAACTAGTGATGCTATTTACTCTTCCAATCTTAAATTGTTGCCAATAATTTATTGGGAATAAATGTTCGTATGATAATCCAGAAAGATAAGTCGCAAAACCTTCATTCAACCAAATATCTTCCCAGCTGGCGCAAGTAATTTTATCGCCAAACCAATGATGCCCTAACTCATGTGCAATTAGTTCATGTCCGAAGCCTGTAATGAAAGTAATAGTTTGATGTTCCATTCCTCCACCCCATCCAAACTGTGCATGTCCGTATTTTTCATCCACAAAAGGGTATACACCAAATAATGAATCATACACTTGCATTGTTGAAACGATATCCGGTAAGGCACCTGCAGCTGTTACGGAATCTTCGGGATAAACATAATTCTCTACTAACGTATTCGTAGTACCGAAAGGAACATTTAAATCAAATTGCGCGTAGTTAGTAACTGCAAAACAAATTAAATAGGTTGCAATCGGATATCGGTGTTTCCAAACATATATATCTTGTAATCCTGTAGATAAATGCTCTGTCAATATTCCATTGCTTACTCCAGTATTTCCTGTAGGAACAATCAACGTAACATCAAGTGAGTCGGCTTTATCCGTTAATCCGTTTTTACATGGCCACCAATCGGAAGATCCATAAGGTTCAGATAATGTCCAGATGATTGGAGCACCGTTATGAGTAGATTGCTCGAAAGAACCAAAGCCTGTATTTGCCGGAGTACCTGAGTATGCAACAGTAATTGAATCGAGTTGTTGTGCAGGGCTAATTCCGGGAAGTATGCATGTTAAAACATCACCAATATGATTAAATGTAATTGTTGCTCCATGATAACTCACAAACGAAACACTTAACGAATTCGACATATCGAATAGTACAGTATCGAAATCGTTGGAAAGCGGTTTGTAAAAAGTAGTAACTGATCCAGAAATAGCATTCACTGCAGGATCGACAGTCCAGTTGCAACGATAATAAACAACATCATAATCACTATTCGCTGTTTGCGTTCTGTTGGTGATGCTGCTTCGCATTTTTCGCTGTTCCGACTTTGCAATAGCTTCAGTTTCGGGAGTAGTTATCTGAGCGAATAGCGACTGACAAATAAATAGCGAAAGGAATAAGGCAAGACAATTCTTCATTTTCGGAATTTCTGAAGAATAAAGATAAGCGATTTCCGGGAAATGATCTATGATTTTCTTCAGAAGAATGGTTAATGCGAATCTACCGGCACTACCACTCGCTTAGGACGTTGCATCCAGATGAGTGGTATACTTAAAATCAAGAATATTCCTACCGCCCAAAAGGCATCTAAGTAGCTAAGCATATACGTCTGGCGGATGATAGAACCATCGAGGGCTTTCGCTGCCATTTGCTGTGCTTGTTCCATAGAGAATCCTTTACCGATAAATCCGTTGAGCATATCATTATACTTCGACGTCATAGCGGGATTATAAATATCCATATGTGCTACTAAATGATCGCGATGAAATCCTTGGCGATAATGAAGAAGTGTTGTAATAATAGCAATTCCAAACGATCCACCCAGCTGACGCATCATATTATTTAATCCTGTTCCCTGAGCAAAATCTTTCGGCTCGAGCGCTCCTAATGCTAATGAAGTGAGAGGAACAAACAAGAAACTTAATCCGATACCACGAAGAATCAGCGGAAGATAAAAGTCGCCTTCGCCGGAATTCATATTAGATTTTGAGAGGAAGAAAGTAAACAAGAAGAACAACGTAAAACCGAAGGTTGCCATCAGTCTTGGAGAAGTTTTATTCTGCAATAATTTTCCAACAATAGGCATCATCAAAATAGTAGAAATACCTCCGGGAATCATGAGCATACCGGTTTGTTGTGCGGAGAAGCCTAGTAAATTCTGACAGAAAACAGGGAATATAAATACTGAACCGAATAATCCGAAGCCAAGAATAAACGTAGTGAACATACCTATGGCCAGTGATCGATTTTTCATGATCCGCAAATTCACAACGGGCGATTCGACTCGAAGTTCATGCCATATAAACAAGCATCCGCAAATAATAGAAGTTAATGTTAGAGCGGTGATATAATTTGTATCAAACCAATCTTCACTTTCACCTCGTTCTAATACAAATTGTAAACTTCCTACGGTTGTTACGAGTAAAAGAATTCCAAGCCAGTCGACAGAGCCGGGTCGCTGTTGCAATTTACTATCTTTAATATATTGCAAAGTGAGCAACATGGCAATTACGCCAAGCGGAAGATTGATATAAAACACCCAAGGCCATGTAAAATGATCGGTGATATATCCACCGAGTGTTGGACCGATTGTAGGACCAACCACAACCCCTAAACCGAATAAAGCCTGAGCCATTCCATGTTGTTCCTTTGGCCAAGTCTCCATCAGAATTGCTTGCGCAGTAGCGAGCAAAGCACCTCCACCTATTCCTTGAAGAAAACGAAAGAAGACGAGTTCCCAAATATTAGCAGCATTTCCACAGAAAAAAGAAGATATAGTAAATAGAACAATTGAAAACGTAAAATAGGAACGCCTACCGAAGCGAGAAGAAAGCCAACCCGACATCGGAAGAATTACAACATTCGCAATTGAATATGCCGTAATAACCCAACCCACATCTTCCAATGTAGCACCGAGGTTACCCATGATCTGCGGAAGCGAAACATTCACCACCGTAGTATCTATGAGTTCTAGTAAAGAAGCGAGAATTACCGTAAGGGTAATGATCCACTTTTGAAAACCTTGTTCAGGCATGACGTTGCTGGAAGAAAAATTAGTTTAACTCAACAGAAACTTTAACGCTCATTCCGGGACGTAATATATCTTTTACTTTAGACATATCATCGAATTTAATTTTCACCGGCACACGTTGAATTACTTTCACGAAATTTCCTGTAGCATTATCGGGAGGAAGTAAACTAAACTTCGCACCTGTAGCTGCAGAGAAACGATATACTTTTGCATCCATCTTTTCATCAGGGAAAGCATCAACAACAACTTTTACCGGCTGACCTTCTTTCATGTTTGCTAATTGTGTTTCTTTAAAGTTTGCGATCACATAAACACCTTCGTTACCCACAATAGCACAAAGTGGAGATCCAACATTTACAAGCTGACCGTTTTGTACATTTTTCTTAGATGCTAATCCGTCGGCGGGAGCAGTAATCACACTATAAGTCAATTGTAATTTCGAAAAATCGAGATCTGCTTGACGTTGTTTTAACTGTGCATTCGCAACAGCAATTTGTTCTTGAGCAGCAGCGATTTGTTTGTTGGCAACTACCAATTGACTTTTTGCAGAATTCACTGCAGCTTGCGCGCCATCCTTCTCTGCTTTTGCTGCATCGAATTTTTGTTTTGTTGTTGCATCTAAAGTCAATAATGAATTGAATCGATTATAATCTTGATCGGCTTTCCACAAACGAACATTCGCCACTTCAATTCCACTTTGAGCTACAACAGCATTACCCTTTGCAGTTTCAACAGCAGCCTCAGCAACTTTAACAGCAGCGAGAGCATTAGCAATTGCCGCCTCCGATTGTTCTACTTTAATTTGCAAATCACGACCATCGATAATGATAAGTGTATCACCTTTTTTCACCTTCTGATTATCTTCGAAACGAATGTCGCTAACATAACCTGAAATACGGCTGTAAACAGGACTGATATCAGCATCTATTTGAGCATCGTCGGTATCTTCGTGATGCAATGCATAACGATATTTATTAAATCCGAAAAACAAAGAAGAACCAATAACCAATACAAGAACTATTGGCAGGACTTTGTTTTTCTTTTTTACGGGTGGAGTGGTATGTTCCATATGTTTTAAAAAATTTGGGGCAGGGTTTGGGTTTTATTTCTTCAGATATGCCAGAAGCATTCCTTTTAAATGTTTGCTTACTCTTTGCTGATGCGACTTGTCAGTAACAACCGATAACTCATTATATTTTTCATTTAACAACTTACATGTTAAAAAAGAAGAAACTACTACTTGAGTAATTGTGCCAATCATTGATACGATGGTAAGTTCAACATCCACATTTTTGAACTCTTTCGATTCAATTCCATCATTAATTATTTCGCGCATCACCGAGAAATTCACCATTAGCAATTTACTAATGAGAGCATTGAATTGTGAACGTTGTTGTAAGCTTAGTTCACGATGAAGTATTCGATGGTATTGGCTATTCGAAAAAATTCGAGCTACATAATGATCAATGATCAACTCCAATTTTTCGGAAGCAGAAATCGATTGCTTTCTGATTTCATCCAGCTTCTCACGCATGAATCCCGAACGAAATTCAATCAAGGCTTCCATCAACTGTTCTTTCGAACCGAAATAATAAGAGACCATTGCCACATTGACGCCGGCTTTGGTGCAGAGTTCACGTACTGAAGTCCCTTCGAAGCCCTTCTCGGCAAACAATGCCTCGGCAGTAATCAGAATATGTTCCCTTTTATCGATCATAATGAAATCGGCGGCAAAATTAAACAATTGTTTAATTTAAACAAACGTTTAATTAAAATCTTCAGAAAACCATCATTTAGAAATTCACTACCGGTTAATAATCAATTATTTACAATCGCATTCAAATTCATGATCCAAATCGATCACGGTAACAATGCTGGCTCGGCTGTCGCAGTCACCCACAATTACCCTTACTCTTTGATGGTCGTGGGTAAGGCCTTCTAAGGCATACTTAGGACAAGGGCTGCTCTTTAAGTCGCTCTTAGCGTAATTGATTTCCCCATCGGCTAAAATTTCCTGCACTTCGCTGCTATCAATTTGTCGGCAGTCCATGCGGCACAAAGCATGCTTGGTATAATAAACCGCATGTTGTCTAAATTTCTTTTGGCGTTTATCTGACTTGTTAGAAACTGCAGCCCTGTTATTGCTCGAAACAGAACTGCCATCCTCTTTCTTGCGAGAGAAAGCGAAGTATAGCACAAGCATAATCACCAACAAAATGAGTGATGCTCTATTCTTTCTTTGCTTTGGATTCATGGTTTACAAGCAGCCGGTGCGACCTCCATCTACCGGCACATTAATACCATTAATATAAGCAGCGGCAGGTGAAGCTAAGAAAGCTATTGCCGCAGCAATTTCTTCAGGTTGGGCGAAACGTCCCGCAGGAATTTCAGCGATCATCTCCTTCTCCACCTCAGAAATTTCGTGATTTGTTTTCTGTGATTTAGTTTCGATGATAGTTGCTAAACGCTGAGTAGCCGTAGCTCCCGGCAATACATTATTCACAGTAATTGCGAATGGAGCTAATTCGAGTGACATCGTCTTCGACCAATTAGCAACAGCAGCACGAATAGTATTCGACACTCCTAATCCCTTAAGTGGCTGTTTTACACTCGTAGAAATTACGTTAATGATTCGTCCGTATTTTGCGGCCTTCATTCCCGGAATAACAGCTTGCGCCAGAATATGATTACACAATAAATGCTGTGAAAAAGCAGAAGAGAACGCTGCTGTAGTTGCATCAGTAATTGGGCCGCCCGGAGGGCCACCGGTATTATTCACCAAAATATGAATCGGGTTACCTTGTCCAATAAATGTATTGATTACCGAAGCCACCTGCTCAGGGTTTGAGAAATCGGCAGCAAGAAACGCATGCTGTTGATTAGCCGGACTAGGCAACGACTTACAAACTTCCGCTAAAGAAGATTCATTTCGAGCCATAAGCACCACTTTTGCACCTAATAAAGCCAGTTCCTGAGCAGCTGCACGTCCTATTCCTTGGGTACTTCCGCACACCAATGCAGTATATGATTGAAGATTAAGATTCATAAAATGATATAGTTATAAGAGGTAAATGCAAGCAACTTTGAATTGATGAACCGATTATGTTACTTTGCTTTGAAGCATCAAAAATAACAGCTATGGCAATTGCTCCCGCGTTCAACCTAAAAAAATGGGTTGATGAAAACAGACATCTTCTTAAACCACCTGTTGGAAATCAACAAGTATATAAGATGAACGACGATTTTATTGTGATGGTAGTTGGCGGACCAAATTCGCGCAAAGACTACCATTGGGAAGAAGCAGAAGAGTTATTTTATCAGTTAGAAGGAGATATCGTAGTAAAAATTATTGAAGACGGAAAGCAACGTGACATCCACATTAAAGAAGGTGAGATGTTTTTACTTCCACGTTGTACGCCGCATTCACCGCAACGCGGACCAAACACTATCGGATTAGTTATTGAGCGATATAGAGCTTCAACCGAAAAAGATGCTTGCATGTGGTTCTGCGAAAACTGCAGTAACAAATTGTACGAAGAATTTTTCAGTCTAGAAGATATCGTAGCACAGCTTCCGGTTGTAATGAATAAATTCTACGCCAACCTCGATTTAAGAACCTGCAAGAAATGTGGTTCGGTGATGGAGCCGCCGAAGTGAGAGGTTAGATCTTAGATGTTTGATGTTTGATGTTTGATGTTTGATTTATAGAAAATAAAAAATATTTTTCACTCTATTTCTTTTGAAGAAATTTTGGTAGATCGTTTCGATTGTCGAATATCTATTATCGATCATCAAAACGATAATCTTTTTTGAAATTTCAAGTTATAGTTACATTGTACTGACCAAATCGAGTCGTATACTATAATTTCAACTTCTCCAATTTAAAATGCAATCGGAACCATCGTGGTAAAATGATTACGCCAACGAAAATATAAGGATAATAGCTTAAAATCCTCCACAGTAATCCGAGTGTTGGTGCCAGGCCTTTAGCCATAAATTCTCCGAGAAAATCGTTGAACATAAATTCGGCGAGTCCGCTGCCGCCGGGAGTAGGACTTAACAAAATAATAATTCCCATTACTACTTGTTTTCCGTAAACAACAAAATCTTCGACAGGTTTTTGTCCGTGGAAAGCATGCAAAATACAATTCACGATTGAATATCGTGCGGTCCATGAAGCAAAGGTTGCACCGAGAGACCACATCCAATATTTTGTTCCTTTATTTTTTAGTCCTTCGCTGGCAATTAAGAGTTGATCGCCGGTATCTTTTGCTTTGTCGAGCCATCGTTTTAAGAGTGGGACAGAGAACAAAGCAATTAATAATGTGCGAATAACTTTCGGATTTACGAAGAGTGCATACGCAACAAATATTTTATAAGCGAGAATTAAAAAGTAGACTGTCCAGAAGGTATAGAAAATACTATTTCCCAAAAAAGTATTGAGGTGCACTCCCGAAAACAAAGCATTTTTTCCTGCTATCCAATACACCACAGGGGCCATTACTGCTAAGAACACTCCATCTAAAAAAGAAGAATTCATGATAGCGGTAATACTCTTTCCCATATTAATTCCTTCTTTATTTAATATAAATATGGCGAAGATAAATCCGCCTCCTAACATACCCGGAGCGAGTGCGGAACTAAATTCCCATAACATGATAACGATAAACGAGCGATACCAATTAATAGCATTATCGGTAAGCACTCGAATACGTACCATATAAGAGAAATCTCGAACAATAATTGAAACGATAGCTAATGCTAACCAACAAGAAGAGTTGAATGTCCAGGTAATGGCATCAAATGCCGAAGGATCAAATTCACGCAGAAACAACCAGAGAGCTGCACCAATTCCCAGCAGGACCGGAAGGATTATTCTTCCCGTTGAAAAATGCTTGAGTAGTTCACGCGGATCAGTCTGCATTCTCTTCCGTTGCGGGCTGTTCAGGTGCCGATTCCGGCGTACATACCACGAAATTATTGAACCCTTCGTTCAAGAAAATCAAGTAAACGCGATTTTGTAATAATTCAAGAAGTGCCAAGAAAGTATAAACGGCATGAAGCTTATTGGTACAATCCTCGAAGAGGTCGGCGAAGTTTTGATGTGGCTTTTTATTGAAACGACCTCTGATATAATCTTTTTGTCCGTCGATAGTATATTTCGACTGAACGATAGTATGCACTACTCTATTTTGATTATCCTCGAAGCGAGCCATTACCTTCTCAAAAGTGGCAATCAGTTTATAAAGGGTAAGCTGGTTTAACTCGCCTGAATAGCCTGCGTCGTTCGAAGTAGCCATTTTCGACAATTCCTGCTGAATATTGCCACGAGAGAAACGCATCATACGTTCATCCTCCATGGCTCTTAAGTCCTCAGAGGCAGCTTTAAACTGCTTGTAATCGAGGAGCTGACGTACTAGATCCTGGCGAGGGTCAATTTCATTACCTTCTTCATCTTTTTCATAGCGAGGTAATAACATTTTCGCCTTAATACGCATCAAAGTAGCGGCAACCAATATAAACTCGCTGGCCAATTCAATATTCATAGACTGCATTTGATGCATATAATCCATGAAATCGTTGGTAATGGTAGCGATAGGAATATCATGAATATCGAGCTCATCTCGCTCAATGAAGAACAAGAGTAAGTCGAAGGGACCTTCAAACTGGGGTAATTTTATTTCAAAACTTTCACTCACGGGGTGATGGGGGTATTGTCGATATACAAAGAAAATGAAAAAGTTCGAAGTTTCGCGAAGGGGTTCGAAGTTTCGCTATGAGGTTCGAGGTTCGAGGTTCGAGGTTGCGCGAAGCGAATTAGTGGTGTTCTTTACAGGAATTAAATTAGGGTTCGGCAAAGAGGTTAAAAGTTCATTGTTCTAAGTTCTAAGTTCGGCTAAGCCGGCTCGGGCTGACGCGGTTTAGGCTGACGCGGCTATGGAGTGGTGGTCACGGTTATTGAGCCTGTCGAAATATCGAGATGAGTCGAGATGGCTGACGCTATTTGGATTGGGTGAATCCATGTAATATGGCCCTTAGGCCTCTACAACTTGTATAAAAAGAAGCGATCCCGACATATGCCGGGATCGCTTACTAAATTCTTTTAACTAAAATCTTCTTAGAAGTAGAAGTTTAAGTTGATAGTACCACCTGCATTGTCAGTGTCAAGACCGAAAGAAGATGATTTTCCTGTTTTAGAAGATGTTGATCCACCATTTCCATCAGCTACAGTTGTTTCGCCTGCACCTGTTGAAGATAAACCTAATCCCCATCCGAACTCACCACCTACTGACATTTTAGGAGCAAAGAAATACTCAACACCGATGAATCCACGTACTCCGAATTCAAATGTGCTACCAGCTTTGTCTTCTAAAGTTTCACCAGCAGGAGCATTTCCGTTGAAAGTGTTAGTAGTTTTTGAACCACCTAATCCGATGTTAACTTCACCACCATAGATACCCTTAACACGGCCTTTTCCACGATACTTTTGGATACCACCTGCTAAGTTAATGTTGTGTCCAGCTACTTTAGTTTCGCTTTTTGTTCCATCTACATCACTACCTGTTGTAGTTTTTGTAGAACCCATTCCTAAACGAACACCAACACGGTAAGCAGTGTTAGCATCTTTCATCATTTTACCAGTGATAACATTGCTGCTATTAGTCCAGTCAAATGAAGGTGCTGAGTTGCTACCATTCATTAAGTTACCAAAATAATTTAATGTAGAATTGGCACCAATTCCGATGCTCCAATCACCTGCTTCAGGAAGAATAGGTGTTCCTTTTTTTGAGTTGAAATCCTGTGCTGATGCGGTAACGCCGATCATCATTGCAACAATTAGTAATCCTTTTTTCATTTTGTTTTATGTTTTTAAGGTGAGCCAAATTTATACCTAAAAGACTTAAACAACCAAGGATTTCACAACAATAACCAACAAGTCACTGTTTATAAGTGCATTGCGATGCATCTAAAATCCCCATTTTGGGCCATTTTTGAAGAAAAACTGCGATTTTCGGTAAATCATCACCGTTAATAAGCCCCCTCCGAATTACTTTACTAGCGATTGCAATTGGCTTTTGAGCATTTCAGCCAATTCAGGAAAAGTCCTTTCGGCGATATCCGTGTCTTTATTAGAGTTTGAAGGAAAGTATGCCACTAAAAAATTCCCATCAATTACCGTGCCTTTTTCATTGTAAATAGAGTAATGTAAAATCACTTCGCGTCGATATACTTTATTAGCGATATCGATACAAGAACTATAATTCGTTTTTATTTCCATCTGATTAATCGAGAGCATATAATTGCTTTCGTATTCATTTAACAGATGATGATAAAATGCGGTATCACTTATTTCTGCATTCATAAATTTAGAATCGCCGCGTGTTGTGATATATCCGGGAATATCATTCTCTTTTTTCTTAGAAAGGCTAAATCCTTTTTTCTTGCCTTCTTCTTTTTTAATTCCTTTCCCTACTGCATCATCATATTTGTATCCACATTGGCGATAAAAAATTGAAAGGTCGCGCTTTGCTTTCTGTGATGTATCTTGAGCTAAACTATAAGTAGGCATTACCGTTTGGAGTTGACCGAGTACTTTCAAGTCAATTGTCTTTCTGAAGTACTCGCGATATTGATCAGGCGTTTTATTTGTTTGACGCATGATGTCTTGCTCTGCATCGCTTAAATATAGATCGGGATTAAACGGTGCTATTAAAATCTTATTCTTTACTTCAGCAGTTGTTTGTGCCGATGAATATTTTGTGCATCCTAAAAAGGCGATTGCGAAAACAATAATGAGCGTGAGTTTCGAATTCATAAACAATGAATATTTTTTATCTGCGTTTTTTGATTGAATTAAAAAGAGCGTTTGATTTATTCAAACGCCCTTAATTTTTTCAGAGTATTACTAGTTGATTACATGCTTCCAAAGATCGTTGGCGATTGAGAAGACCATCAATGCCAGCAGTAATACCATTCCTACTACTTGAGCACGCTCCATGAATTTATCGCTGAATTTCTTCCTGGTGATACTTTCAATCAATAGGAAAATAACATGTCCTCCATCTAATGCAGGAATAGGAAGAATATTCATGAATGCGAGTACCATTGACAACAACCCCGTTATTGCCCAGAACTTAGGCCACTCCCATGTACCGCCATAAATTTGTGCGATACCTATAGGTCCTTGGACTGAATCAGTTGCCTTTTCTTCTCCGGTAAATATTTTGCGCAAGCCTTTAACATTCGACACAAGTGCTTCCATTGCATCAGAACTTCCGAATGCAAATGCGCTTGATAATGTAAACGGAGTATTCTTATAATTCGGATTAGGAATTGCTTCAGGCAAATAGCCGATACCAATTGTACTATCAGCACGAACTGCGCAAACTATATCCATAGTTGCCGAATCACGTTTAATATTTAATGTTACTTGTTGATTACAATACGCAGCAATTTTATTCTTTAAATCGTCAGAGTCAAGGACTTTATTTCCTCCTACTCCAACAATTATATCACCTTCTTTAATTCCGGCTTTTCTTGCAGGAGCGCTATCTGCAATAGTGTTGATATGAAACTGTTGATAGCCTGTTCCGATGAAATTTAACCTTCCTGTTTTACTAACTGTTCTATAAAAATTATCGGGAATAGAAATCTCCATCGTCTGTCCATTTCGTTCAATAGTTACGTTCGCACCGAACATTACGCGAGAAGAAAGTACATCATCAAAGCGATCGAATTTCTTTCCATCGATAGCAAGAATTTTATCTCCGTTTTTAAATCCTAGTTCTTGTCCGAGGCGATATGCATAAATCCCTTCTCCTTTATTTACTTCGCTTACGGGTAAATAATCTTGCTTATAATGCAGCAATGAAAACGAGAAGATGACAATTCCGAGAATAACATTCATTGTTACTCCGGCAATCATCACAATTAAACGTTGCCACGCCGGTTTCGCTCTAAATTCCCATGGTTGAGGTTCGGTAGAAAGCTGATCGGTATCGAGACTTTCATCGATCATACCTGCAATTTTCACATAGCCGCCTAAAGGCAACCAACCGATTCCATATTCGGTTTCTCCTTTAGTGACGCTGAAGAGTTTCACGCCCCACGCGTCGAAGAATAAAAAGAATTTTTCTACTTTAATGCCAAAGGCACGGGCTGCAAGAAAATGTCCTAACTCGTGAAGGGTCACCAGTATTGCAAGGCCCATGATCAGCTGGGCAGCCATTATTAATCCGTTCATCAATTTTTTTGTCTTATCGCACTGCTACGGGCAAGGCGCTCATTTGTTATTCCGTTTTACCGGTTTTATTCGATTTTAATCAGCGGCGAAGTTACAAACTTTTTACCCCCACGGCTTCTTTTGTTAATGCTCTGGCTTCTAAATCGCATTGGCGGTAGTCGTCGAGGCTAGGTTTAGCGATAAACGACATTGTTTGCATCACCTGTTCAATCACCTCAGCAATCTCGAGGAAACGCAATTCTTTATTAAGGAAAGCCGCAACGGCTACTTCATTGGCTGCATTCATGATACAAGGTAAATTACCTCCTTCTTTCATAGCATGTTGAGCCAATCCGAGGCAGCGGAAAGTTTCGGTATCAGGTTGCTCGAAGGTAAGTTGAGGGTAATCCATGAAATTAAACCTCGGGAAATCGCTTTTTATCCTGTTCGGGAAGGCCATTGCTACTTGGATAGGCAGTTTCATATCGGGCAATCCCATTTGTGCTTTCATTGAGCCATCGGTAAACTGAACCAAACTATGAATAATTGACTGTGGATGAACCACTACTTCAATTTGGCTTGGAGTTAAGTCGAAGAGCCATTTAGCCTCAATAATTTCGAGGCCTTTATTCATCAAGCTAGCCGAATCGATAGTGATTTTGGCGCCCATCGTCCAGTTAGGGTGTTTCAAAGCTTGATCGCGAGTAACCGACTCTAAATCAGTACGTTTACGACCTCTAAATGGGCCTCCACTCGCTGTTAGAATGATTTTCTCGATCGGGTTATGATGTTCTCCGAACAAGCACTGAAATATTGCAGAATGCTCAGAATCAACGGGATAAACCGAAACATTATTCTCTAAAGCCAATTTTGTAACGATATCGCCTGCCACCACTAAAGTTTCTTTATTAGCGAGCGCGATATTCTTTTTATTCTTGATAGCGGCGATGGTAGGTTCGAGTCCTGAAAACCCGACCATAGCTGTGAGCACCATATCGATACTATCGAGGCTCATGAGTTGTACGATGGAATTATAACCTCCAAAGACCTTAATAGGCTCATCCTTAAGAGCTTCCTTCACCTCAGCATACTTACTTTCATCGGCGATAGCCACCGCATTGGGCTTAAATGTTTTTGCTTGCTCAATTAATAAAGCAGCATTTGAGTGAGCTGTTAATACTTCCGCCTCGAATAAATCGGGATTTGAGGCTATTACTTCCAATGCTTGTGTCCCTATAGATCCTGTAGATCCTAGAATGGCAATTCTGCGTTTCAAATGATGATAATTTACTAAGGTGCTGTCGAATAAAAAACGAAATTACAAATACTGCATTAATATCGAGGAGGAATAAGAATTAATCTGATTGTAGATAGTAATGATCATTCCAATATTAAGGTTTACTAATCTGCGTAGAATCTGCAGCAGACGAGGGAGAAATTAATAATTTACCTGTAAGAAGATCTAATTCGGGGAGGGTATCGATTGGGGATTGACTCTCGCAATCGTTAGGGTTTTGCGAAGAAGAAAAAATGGCCGGGACTGATTCGTCATCAACAGTGATGGTCGGTAACCTATCTGAAGAGGAGGGCTCAACTCCAGTAATAAAGGGGTTACTCTGTTCTGGCTTTTCTGTAGATAATTTCTTTACAGATCCCGGGCCAACCTTAAAAAATGGTTTTGTATTCGCGGTGTTAAAAGTAGTATATTTTTTTAAACCGTGAAATTTTTGTTCGTTTTTTTTAGTTTTTTCTTGATTTTTGACTGAATCGGTAATCAGGTTAACCTTATTTCGGTTAGGCGCAGGTAGCTCAGCCGATACATTTTTTCCCTCGAAGAAATTGCTTTTTGAGCTAACGGATGATGGTTTACCCTTATTGCCCCCATTAATAAAGAAATAATACAAAATACAAATTCCTGAGAGGCATAAAACCACCGGGATCGTAACTCTTCTGGTCGATTTTTTTCCGGATTGCTCCATTATTAAGTGCTTATTAGGACTTAGAAGCTGATATAATCAAGGGGATTTACCGGACTTCCGTTAAACCATAATTCAAGGTGAAGGTGAGGACCTGAGCTATACTCACCGGTATTTCCAATTACTGCAATAACCTCACCTGCTTTCACATAATCACCAACGTTTTTCAATAGCGCAGAATTGTGTTTATACAAAGTAAAAAGATTATTGCTATGCTGAACCCCAATAACATAACCGGTTTCAGAGGTAAAATTAGCAATAACTACGGTTCCGTCGAGGGCTGATTTAATCACCTCATTCGGACCGGATACGATATCGATTCCGTAATGCTTTTGGGCTGTATTAAACTTAGTGGTGACGCTTCCTTTCAAGGGAGTAAAAAAGCTATAACTGCCGATACCGGAAGAAAAGGCTTTTTCTGTGCCTCCATCGAGTGCGTAGCGGTCGCCGCCCTCAATTTGCAACCTTAATTGAGAATCGGCCTCGGATTTTTCAAGGTGATGAATACTATCATAAAGCTGCTCGGCCACCTGCTTTCGGGTCGGTTTGGTTGAATCCGCCTGACCGTTGATTACCTTCATCATGTTTTCGATGAAATGCTCCTGAGCGGATACTTTTCCCAAGAGCGTATCCGTTTTTAAGGTCATATTCACCATACTTCTACGCATGTTTACATCGGCATAACCGGGGATGTACTCGCGAATCGGCGTAAAGGCAATTAAGTATAAAGTAATGGTTATCAAGCTCAAAGCAAACGTTCCGCCAAAAACCAACACATTCATAGGCGTTAATCGGAGGGCGAATTTTTCCTCCAAGGTTTGGTCGTTCAATACCACCAAACGGAACTTGCTTTTTAAGTTCCTGGCTAACTTACGGCGATATGCTTTTAAAATGGGCATCGCTACAAAGATAATAACCTTTGCATGTGTTCGGTATGAATGCGGGAACGAACGATTTTTTACGATATTTGTAGGTTAACACTAAAACCCACGGTTTTCAGTTATAGTATATCAAAATCCGTCATTAAGCATTAAGCGAGCATCCGTGAAAAATTTGCGTTATATACTTACCCTGCTGGTATTGGCCATTACTTGGACATCCTGCAGCGTACATAAAAACAATGTGATCAGTCGTAATTACCACGGCACCACTACCCATTACAATTTTTACTTCAATGCCCGTGAAAGGGTAAAACAAGGTGCGCAAACATTAGCCACTGCGCATGAAGATAAATACGATCGTGTACTTTCTATTTTCAAGTATGCAGATTTAACGAAAGCGAAAGCTGTATTTCCTGATATGGATGAAGCTATTAAAAAAGCTTCGATTGCCATTCAGCGTCACTCGATTTATGTAAAAGGGAAAAAAGACAACAAGGTAGCAGAGCGAAATAAATGGATTGACGACTGTTATTTGTTGATTGGTAAAGCTCAATTCTACAAACACGACTATTGGACATCGATCGAAACATTTCAATATACTTCATCAGAATATAAAGAAACAGACATTCGTCCGGAGGCATTATTATGGTTAGTAAAATCATATCTTGAATTAGGAAAAACAGTTGATGCAGAGTACCTAATCGATTATTTAAAGAACGACAAAAAATTTCCTGATAATTTGAAAGGAGATTACAATGCAGTAGTGGCTCAATATCATCTTATGAAAAGAGATGTTCCACGTGCTATTGAAGCATTGAGAAAAGCATCAGCAACCGCTCGTAAGAAAGATGACAGAGCGCGTTATACATTTATCCTTGCTCAACTACTTCAAAAAGAAGATAGCCTTCAAGAAGCATTCTCGAATTATGAAAAAGTAATTCGCATGAATCCTGTTTATGAAATGTCGTTTAATGCTCGTATTAATCGTGCGAGATGTTACGACATCAACAGTGGAACAGGAGAAATTGTGAAGAAGGAATTAAACAAAATGTTAAAGGATGAGAAAAATATTGACTACAAGGATCAAATTTATTTCGCCCTTGCTGGTATAGCTCGTCAAGAAAATAACGAAGCTTTAGCCATCGACTATTTAAATAAATCTGTTAGAGCAAATACAACTAATCAAACACAACTTGCGCAGAGTTATCTTGAATTAGGTAACGTATATTACAAACGTCCTGAATATATTCCGGCTAGTGCTTACTACGACAGTTGCCTTTCCAATTTATCGAACGACCATCCTGACTATTACGATATTCAATCGAAGCGTAACAGTTTAGATCGATTGGTGAAAAACTTGAAAGTTATTTCAACTGAAGATAGTCTTCAAGCACTATCACAACTTTCTCCGGAAGAACGCGCTGCAAAAATCGAAGCTCAGATCAACGCAGAAAACGAACTAAAAGAGTTAAAGAAAAAAGAAGCAGAAGAGAAAAAGAAACTCGAAGAGCAACAAATTCTGGAAGAAAAGACCTTAACAAGTCAGCCGAAAGGAATTAGCCAACCGGGGCTAACTCAACAAGGAGCTTGGTATTTTTATAATCAATCGGCCATCAGTTTCGGGTACAACGAATTCTTAAAGAAATGGGGTACTCGTAAAATCGAAGACAACTGGAGGAGAAGTGAAAAAGAAATTGCTATAGAAAATCCCGAAGGAGAAACAGGTATATCATCAATGGACAGCCTTGGAGATTCACAAGAGGCGATGAATGATTCGATTAGTAAGTTAGATGCTGCTGCCAGAAAAACGGCTTATATGGCGTTAATACCGGGAACTCCACAACAGATAAAAGAATCAAACACAAAAATTGCTGAAGCACTTTACAATTGCGGAGTTATTTATCGCGAGCAATTAAATAATTTCCCGGAGAGTGTTAAAAGTTTTGAAGAATTAAACAGAAGATTCCCTGAGAGTAAATATAAGCAACCAAGTTATTATAACTTGTATCGCACATTAATGGCTTTAGGAGATTCAGCCAAAGCGACAACTTATAAAGATTATCTGTTGAGCAATTATCCTGAATCAGAGTATTCAAAATTGATTACTAATCCAAATTACTTTAAAGAATTACAAAAGAAGACGCAAGTATTAGAAGTGTACTATGAAAACACATACCGTGCATTTTTAAATCGTCAATATGAAGATGTGATTTCTAGAAAGACGGATGCCGACGGATTATTCCCCAATAATAAGTTAGCAGGCAAGTTTTCTTTATTGAAAGCGATGGCTGTTGGGAAAACAAAACCAATTCAAGAATTTGAATTAGCATTGGAAGATGTTATTAGAACTTTCCCTAAGGATACAGTAGCAACTCGTGCGAAAGAAATCTTGGATTACATTCATGGAAAAAATGTTGCTGAGGTTCCTCGTGATAGTGCAATTGAAGCTAAGAACCTTCAAAGTTTTATTGACTCAACAACAAAATATACGTTCACTCCGGAATCAGTTCAATACTTCCTGATCCTCTATAAAATCGGATCAGTAAATACTCCGGATCTAATAAATCGCTTGAAAGGATATAACAATGTTAATTTTAATTCTGACAGCTTATTAGTTAAAAACGGTAACATCGATTTAACTTATCAATATATTTTGGTTTCACCATTCGACAACAAGAATGAAGCTATGAATTATTATGTATCTGTGATGAATGAACAAGGGATACTCGACGAATACGATCCGTCGAAAGTTCAGTTCTTTGTAATATCACAAGATAATTTGACGCAGTTAGCAAGGAGTAAAAATATCCCTGCTTACGCGCTCTTCTTCCAAAAAAATTATTTGCAATAATCTAATCACGTATTTTAGAAGTGATCGGAAATTTTTTGTCGCAGCCCTACCCTTTAGAGCAAAGGCAATCACGAAAATTTGTGGTGGCCATTGCCTTTGGTGTTTTTGTCTTTTCATTTCTTTACTTTTTCCGTCCGTTCGGATTATATGCCTTACCTGCTGAAGAGTTACCAATAGTCACATGTCATTTTGGGCTAATTTGTACTGGAGCGCTACTTTTTAATTTTTTTGTTTTACCACAAGTAATTCCTGTCTTAAATGATGATTTAAACTGGACGGTATCAAAAGAAATTATCAGTACACTTTGGAACATCTTAACTATCGCACTAGCTAATACACTTTACTCTTCCTATTATTTGGGGGCAGGATTTAGCTCTACTAAGTTGTTATTTTATTTGGCTTCAACTTTAGCCATTGCAATTTTGCCTGTTAGCATACATGTTTTAATAAAAAACACTATTTTATTAAAGAGGAATTTAAAAGAGGCCGAACAAATTGCGGTAGGCATGCATCATAAAAAGCGTTTAACGGCAACCCCTGATGCAACACTTACGATAAACTCAGAAAACAAAAACGAGAAATTTACCATTCCCGTTGGCGATTTACTTTACATCTCATCAGCCGATAACTATATTGAGATTTTTTATCTGGAAAATGGCAGAATCAAAAGTACGCTCATCAGGGCGACGTTAAAATCGGCTCGTGATGACTTAAGGGCTTTTACTGCTTTTTACCGTTGTCATCGTGGATGGATAGTTAACCTCGATCAGGTAGAATCGATAACAGGAAATGCTCAAGGGTATAGATTAATCTTGAACCATACCGATGTTACAATCCCGGTTTCACGGAATTTAAACGTAGAAATCACCAACCGTTTGTCGAAATAAGCTGCAATTCGCCCCTTTTTCTGCTATTTATCCCAAAAAATTGATGTTTGTCCCTTAAATTTTGACAGGCTAGTAACCCGCTGTTTATTTGCAAAAAACAATTCTATGGAAACCATCATCACCATTTTAAGGTACTTACATGTAGCCGCCGGAAGCATTGCATTATTAGCAGGACCTATCGCTATGGCCAATCAAAACGGAGGAAAGACACATCGCATTAGCGGCAAAGCGTACTTGTTTAGCATGTTCTTTATCGTGCTTAGTTCCATCATTCTTTCGGTATATTCAGGAAAGTGGTTCCTTTTTATGGTAGGAATTTTTAGTTTGTATTTAGTTGGAACAGGATATAGGGCTTTATATTTGAAGAACCTCCACAAAGGGCAAAAACCATATTTGATAGATTGGATTTTGCTTTATGGATCAGGAATTACCGCCGTAGCATTATTGATTTGGGGAGCAACAAGTTTGTACTATGAAAATAGTTTCGGAGTTGTAGCCATCACTTTCGGATTTTTTATGTTTAGAGGAGTACGTAGCGATTATAGAAGATTCACTATTCCTCCATCAGAAAAGAATCATTGGTTGTTTAGTCACATTAGCGGAATGATTGGAGGTTATATTGCAACAATTACCGCCTTTACAGTACAGAATGTACAAATGAATCCGAGTTGGGTTCCATGGTTAGCGCCAACAATTATTTTGGTTCCATTCTTAGTGATGACCGTAAGGAAATTTAAAAATAAATCCGACAAAGCCAAAGCACTTACTTTAACAATGAATGTAAATCGCGAAGGTTAATTGATACCGGTAAACAGAAAAAATAATTGGTCGCTGATAGAAGTTTTATCGTCTTTAAAATAAAACTTTCCGCCCCATTTATATTCAATCTTTTTATACGTACAATAATGTTCGGGACCACCAATTAATACGGTAGTAACCTTACGATTCGGCTCATCGGAAATAGAAACTGATTTTGTAGTTTCTACAAGTACTTTGTTTTGAGTTGCTGATTTGTCTTCACCTCTGTCGATAGCTAAAGCAGGTTTCAACTTATCACTGCCCGATTCCATTTTTAAAGAATGTCCTTCATCTTCACCAACAGCAGGAGAAAGTTTTGATTTATTCGAATCTTCTCCTGCATTTTCCTTATTTTGTAAAGAAGTTGAAGTCTTATCTTCCCCGGTACTAGGGCTTATCGGAATAGAAACAACACTATAATTTTGCGTTTCGGGCTTTGCTTGAGGTAAAGGAGAAGCTTGATTAGTGTTCTTAATTATTGGTGGAGGAATTACCTTTTTCTTTTGTTCACTTTCAGTTACAGCTAATTGTTCGCGCTCTTCTTTTGCTTTTTGTTCGAGTTTTGTTTCTGCCAATTGGAGGTCAGACAAAATTGACTTGGTGTAGTCGACATCATAGCCCATTTCATCCATATCAACTAAATAACGAATGAAAGCAACTGGCTGATTATAAACTACGATGTTTACTCCTTCATACTGCTTAAACAAACGCACTCCGATTTTATACGGATCTAAGCCTCCACGTACTCGTTCTTCGGGAATATCAGTGCGAACATGAATTTGTTTCGTGATATAGCCGTTTTTAGAAAAAGAAAGAATGTAATCCGAATTAAGTTCCAACTTTAAACGAAGGTTTTTGTCGCCCGGCAAGGAATAAATCGACTCGCCATTTTTCTTCACATTCACAAATGAATTTTCAAATGTGCCATTTTCTATCGTAAACTGAACTGGAATAATTAATGAAGCCGCTTCTACAGCTATACAACTTCCGAAAAGAAGCAGTAAAGCAATAAAATATGTGCGGAGGAATTTCATTTATATCAAAAATACGAAACAGGGGCATGCGGTTCAAATATTTTATCGGATTTCTTGTGAATCCTGCCTTGCAAAAAGTGACGTTGGCAATAAAGAAGCGAACTATTACCAAAAATCATAATTTTTTTCAAAAAAAATCGCTGATAAGCCCCTCTAAAATTTTTAGTATTCTTTACTTTGCACCAACAATTTAACCTCTTTATGAAACACCATTACAAAACCACATTGTGCAGAATCAGAGCCGGCATTTTCGTGCTGGTTTGCTTGTTGAGTGGCTTCAGCGTGAAAGCGCAAACAAGTTTGAGTCCGGGAGACATTGTCTTTGCCGGTTATATTTCAACAGATGATGCAGGAGCGACGCAAGACGATGCTTTCTCGTTCATTTTGATGAAAGACATTCAGGCTAACACTGAAATCTATTTCACCGATTTAGGCTGGACAGACAACAACGCATTTCAAGAAGTTGATCCTTGCGGGTTAGGCACCGGAACATTCGACGACGGAATTATTAAATGGACAGCGTCATCTGATTTAACTTGCGGAACACAAATCACCATTCAGTGTAAATCACTGTTGACAGCAACATCAGGAACTGTTACCGGAGAGCAATCAACCGCAAATAACATTTTTTATTACATCGATTTACCGACAGTTAATGGTGATCAATTATTTGCTTATCAAGGATCAACTGCCAGTCCGGCATTTATTGCAGGAATGGCAATGAATAATTTATGGGAACCAAATCTTGATCCATGTACCCATACTTCATCTTTATCGACATTACCCGGAGATTTAGTAAACAACAATGTTGCGATATTCCCTGATGCAGTAAATGCTATTTACAGTGGCAGCACCACTTCAGGAACAGCTTTGGCTACAGCAATATTAGATGCTGCAAATTGGACAACTGATCTTTCAATATCATTGCCAATTCCATCAGCTAATAATTTACCATTAACGGCAACATTTACTCCATGTGTTATCGCAAACGCACCATCTATTGTTTCGCAACCGGTAAGTGTAAATGCTTGCGAAAGTGATACTGTGAGCTTTAGTATTTCTGCTATAGATTACACTTCAGTTCAATGGCAATATTACGATGGAAGCAATTGGATTAATATGATCGATACAGGGGCAATTTCAGGGAGTAACGATACTACAATAGTATTTAGTAATGTTCCTTACAGCTATAACGGAATGACATTACGTTGTGTAGTAACTGGAAATTCATTACCTGATGCGATCTCGGATTTAGTATTCTTATCATTAACAAAATTACCTGCAATTACTTCCTTTACGCCTAGTAGAGCGGTATGTGAAGGAGATAATTGTTCATTCAATGTACAAGCTCCCGGCGGAAATGGAACATATACTTATCAATGGCAAATTGATACGGGATTAGGATTTGTGAATTTAACAAATGGAGGAGCGTATTCCGGAGTATTAACAAAAACTATTGTTATTACAACAACAACAGCATCGATGAATTTAAATTATTTCCGTTGCGTAATAACAGGACCATGTGGACCTTCTACTATTTCAACTCCGGTTTACTTACAAGTAAATATTCGTCCTGCAATAACTCAACAACCAATTTCATCAACTATATGCTTGGGAAGTAACACAAGTTTTTCAGCAAATGCGCTAGGTAGCTTTGTAAATTTTCAATGGCAAATTGAAAACGGCGGTGTGTTTACAAATTTAGTATCGAATTCTATATATAGCGGGACAGGTGGAAAAATACTTACAATTACTAACCCGGGAATAAATCTCGATGGAACACGTTATCGTTGTTTAGCAACTGGGACTTGTAATCCGGTTGCAATTACCGATACAGTTACTCTTCATGTAAGAACAACACCTTCGGCACCTTCATTCACTTCCGG
>ENA-UOWE01000484-UOWE01000484.1-activated-sludge-metagenome-genome-assembly--contig:-NODE-484-length-57857-cov-8.222812_pt1 | contig 57857 bp, 51 predicted proteins | sample MGYA00249841_ERZ761562 | MGnify/ENA primary metagenome ERZ761562 (study PRJEB28883, sample SAMN05720200) | activated sludge metagenome | isolation source: Anaerobic digester | place: Japan...
TTATATGGAAAAGAATTTTCAAAGCGGCTCATGCCAAGTTGTTTTAGAATGCGTTTTGATTTAATTCTCGCATTGGTTTCGCTTATTCCGGCATTTTGAGGTCCGAACATTACATCTTCAAGAACAGTCATTCCGATTATCTGTGCATCAGGATTCTGAAAAACGTACGAAATCTTAGAACGTATTTCTGATTCTGCCATATTATCTTTTCCGAAGAAAAAGATATTTCCTGAAGTCGGTTTATAGAGTGCGTTCAAATGCTGAAGAAAAATAGATTTCCCTGAACCGTTGCGGCCTGTAAATATAATAAACTCATTTTCGTAAATGGAAAGAGAAACATCCTTGAAGGCGAAATTTCCGTCTTTGAATGCATAACTAAGTTTTTCTGTTCTAACGAGTTCAGTCATGAGTCGATATTTTATTCGAAAGAGTTTTGTCTATAGTAATAGCAGCAGCAGCTTTTATGATATCAGGAATTATAAAAGGAATTAGACCGAAAGCCAATGCTTTATTAAAGCCAAAAGTCGGAATCATCCATGAAACTCCGATACTATAAACAACAATAATGAAAATCAGAGATGCGCCGACGGATGAAAAATAGAAATTGAATTTCATTTTATTTCTGAATAAAGAAGCAAGAAATGATGCGGGGATATAAGATAACAGAAAACCCCCTGTCGGACCTAAAAAATGAATAATGCCTGATTTTCCGCCGGAAAATACCGGAAGACCTATCAGTCCGGCAAAAAGATAAACACTTATAGTCAAAAGCATTAAACGCGGTTTTAAGAATAGAGAAGCAAGCAGAATAAAAAAATTCTGAAGAACAATGGGAACAGGCCCTATTGGAAAGGAAATGTAAGCTCCGGCTGTTATAAAGGCTACGAAGACTGCGCAGTATGAAGTTTCACGAATGGAGAAGAAAGATTTCATTAGTTATTACTTTTCCGTATGAGTCATTTTTCTCTGTTGTACATTTAAATTGATTTCTGCTATTGAAGGATTTTCTTTAAGAAAACTCAAAACATCTTTGAGAGGGAAAATTTTACCTTTGTATAATGCAGAAAAAATACTGTTCATCATCTGATAGTCTTCTTCGGTGTCTACAGTAAGACGTAAACCTTCCATGAAGTTTTGTATTTCAACAGAATGCCGTTCAATTGAAAATATTTCCGGATGTTCTTTGATGTAAGGTGTGACATGTTCGTAATGATATGGTCTTTCAGCATTCTCAAAGGCTTCTTTCAGAGCGGAAAACTTAATAATTTCAGTTCCTGTACCGAGAGGAATGTTGGAAATAGAGCAAAGATCAGCTTCTGATTCTGTTGCAATTTCTAGAGCCATTGATGCATAATCAGGATCTGTAAGCGGATTATCCGCTGTTATGCGGATTATAAAATCGGCACCGTATTTAAGTGCTGCATTATAATATCTTGAAAGAACATTATCTTCCGAACCCATAAAGGATTCTATATCGAGAGCCTTTGCTCTTTCAATGAGAGGATTACTTTCAGGAGAATCAGGTACTGCAATAATTACGTGATTAATGCCCTTGATGGCTTTAGCTCTTTCTATTACATGATCAATAAGTGGTTTTCCGGCAAGATCCTTCATACATTTTTCGGAAAGGCGCTTCGAAGTCATTCTTGCCTGTATTATCGCACAGTTTTGTTTTTTTATTCGTTTGCAAACAGCCAATTGATTAAACCTTTAATTAAAAAAAGAATACCATTCATCGCAAATTGCGCAATCAGGATAAGAAGAATAATCTTTTTTATAATTATCTATAAAATACTTTTTTCTTTTATTCCATATGTCTATGAGAGGCTTTTCTAAAACAGAATCTGCTGATTTTGGATCAATATCCTGGCGGCAAAAAGGAACTCTTCCGTCAGAAAGTATAAACAAGTCACGCTGAAGATGCCAGCAAGGAGTTCTTTCTATGGGCGAGAGATCATAATACTTTCGGTCTTCAATAAGACCGTGATATGTATTCTGTTTCATTAATATTATCTGAAAATCTTCTTTTTCCCAGAAGTCATAATACTTATCCAGGAAAGTCTCGGTCTCTTTTATTTTCTGAATCTGCAGATATACTGATTCTTTTCCTAGTATTTCTTTAAGACGCAGTACATTTTTGAATGCTAAATCAAAATTGGGAGAAGAATGTATTCTTGAATATGTTTCTGAATCAAATCCGTTTATTTCAGCGATAATTTTTATTCGCTGGTCTTTTTTTGATGAGAGATAATCAAATAATGCTTCGTCCGAAAATACGGCATCTGTTTCAATTATAAGCATCGATAGAAATGGTGATTTTAATACAATATCACATGCTTTAAAAAAACCAGAATGATTAAGGGGATCTCCGCTTCCTGCAAATGAAACAGCATATTCATGAGAAAAATCATCTGCTGAAGAAATGATTTTTTCAAGAAGAGGAAGCTGCATGTTATCTCGTTTTTCCTTAAGTGCAGGAAATACGGAAGTTATGCCTGAAAAATTACGTTTTCCGGTCAGTTCAATTTCATAATAGCTTGGAGCGATATAAAGTATTTCAGGGTTATTCTCAATTCTTTCTTTGATTTCGGAGTACGCAGGTATTTTTTCATTTGAAATCATTTTTTCCATGATTTCTTTGTCGCGCTTGTTTTTTGACCGGAAAGATATTCTTTTATCACGCAGATCAGGAGCTTTATAGTACAATTCAACATCGAAGTTGTTTATGTTTTTCTTAACAACATCTGAAATAGGAAGTATTTTCTCATCTGTTTTCGGAAGCATTTTAATTAATTCTGATGAAAAAATCTCACAGGAGAGACCTGATGGTAAATTTTCGCTATATGTGAATTCGGCGAGATATTCGGTATGAATCGAAAGCATTTCGCTTATTATTTCTGAATCGATAAAAGGTGAATCCGCAAATATTTTGATAATGTTGTCGGAAGAAGTTTTTTCAAACAAAGATATCCAACCGTCATAATTACTTTTCGACCGTGGTATTAGATTTTTCCCTTCTATTGAAATTGAAAAATCTTCAGGCACTGAATAAAAAATTTCACCGTCGAAAGAAGAGCTTTTTAGAGCTTCTTCAATTAATTCATATGTTTTTATTCCGGCGATAATAATGTCGGATTCTTTTATTCCTTCATCAAAAAAAATAACTGCTGAATTCTTCATTATAGAGTCTCTTTGTAATCAGGAAGAAAAATATAGATGGAAGATGTTTGTCTTCGTTTTTTAATCCATTCCTTAAACTGAATCTCTCTTGATTGCATTGCCATCATGTTAGAAATATTGTCCTCAATTTCCTCTAAGGGAGCTGTTCGTCTTCCCATATATTTGATTATGTGATAACCGAAAGACGATTTAAATACCGGTGAAATTTCGCCTGACTTGCGCATCTGATAAGCCTGATTCGCGAAGTAAGGGTCAAGTGATCCCAGGAAAACCCATCCGATAGAACCTCCTTTGGGAGCTGATCCGGGGTCTTTTGAGTATCTTGCGGCAAGTGATTCAAAAGAAGCACCGGAAAGAATTTGTTTTCGAATATCTTCAAGCTGGGTATTGGCTGCTTTTTCATCAGCAAAAGATGATGAACGCGGAACAATAAGAATATGCTTAACATTAACCTGTGTCATTGCAGGAGTGTTTTTGTTCTTGTTATACCATTCCTGAACATCTTTTCTTGTAGGAGGTGCAAAATCAACTGCATAACTCATTACTAATTCTGCAAGAATCTGTATTCTGAGTTGATCTTTCCAGAAGTCATAAGGAACTTTTTCTCTTGCCTCTATGATTTTCTTAAAAGAGTTAAGATCTTTTGCTTTAGATCTTTCCATTATTTTTTTGATTTCATTTTCAACTTTTTCATCACTGACAAGAATGGTTTCTTCTTCAGCAATTTGTTCAAGAATTGCTTCATCAATTATTTTATCTATAATTTTGTTTCTTTCTGTTATTAAAGACGATCCGGAGAGATTTTTGCTTTTTTTTGCTATATCAAGACGTTTGTTAACTTCTGTTTCGGTTATTGCGCGGCTTCTTGTGTTAATTGCTACTCTGTCAACAAGAGCATAAATTTTTTCATTGGGAACTGAGAATATTTCTTCATCAGAAAGATGAACTGATGAAGATTTTCTTTGAGAAGAACCGCATCCGAGAAATAGCATAATCGTAAGGCATATAAAAAATCTGTTCATACTCGCTCCGACTGTTCTTTATTCTTACCCTGTTTCTTTTTGTAAAGCATATATTCGATGCCGTCAACCATCGCCTGCCAGCTTGCTTCAATAATATTTTCTGAAACGCCGATGGTTGTCCACCTGTCTGAACGGTTTCCCTGTTCCATTAAAACCCGTACGGAAGAACCAGTTCCTGATTTGCTGTCAAGAACTCTTACCTTATAATCTGAAAGATGAACCTCATCAATTTCGGGATAAAAGGAAATGAGAGCTTTTCTAAGCGCATTGTCAAGAGCTGCAACGGGACCGTTTCCGTTTGCTGCAGTATGTGAAGTCTCTCCGTTAACTTCGATCTTAATAGAAGCTTCGCATGAGGTAAAAGTGCTGTCTTCTTTTTTTTCAGATATTATGCGAAAACCTTTGAGAAGAAAAAAAGGAGAATATTTTTTCTGAATTTCCTGAATGAAAAGTTCAAGAGAAGCTTCAGCGCTTTCAAATTGAAAACCCTGATCTTCAAGTTTTTTTACTTTGGAGATTATTTCAGAAATGATGTTTTCATTTTCTGAAAGTTCGATTCCGAGTTCTTTCGCTTTGAATAGAAAATTACTTTTTCCAGACTGATCAGAAATTGTGACTTCACGTTTGTTTCCAACAAGTTCCGGAGATATGTGCTCGTATGTTTTGGAATCCTTGTTTACGGCTGAAACGTGAATTCCGGCTTTATGTGCAAAAGCATATCCTCCGACAAAAGGCAAGGCCTCGTTATGCGCGACATTTGCTGTCTCAGAGACAAAACGGCTGACCTCTGTAAGCCTCTCCAGTTCAGCAGAACAATCTGCAGTATAATTCATTTTTAGAAGAGCATTAGGAATGATTGAACATAAATCAGCATTTCCGCATCGTTCTCCAAGACCGTTAATTGTTCCCTGAACACTTACAGCCCCTCCTTTTAATGCAGAAAGAGAATTCGCAACAGCAGTTCCGGAATCGTTATGGCAATGGATTCCAAGCGGAATTCCGCATTCTTCTAAAACACTTTTTGTGATTTCGTAAATCTCATCCGGAAGAACTCCGCCGTTGGTGTCACAGAGAACTGCCATATCTACTCCGGCACTTTTTGCTTTCAATATCGTCTTGATTGCATAATCCGGATTATTTCTGTAACCGTCAAAAAAATGTTCTGCGTCCATGAATACGGGATATCCCTTATCTTTCATGTATGCAATTGTGTCATAAATCAGGTTTAGGTTATCTTCAAGGCTTATTCCAAGAGCTTTGGTTACATGAAAATCCCATGTTTTTGCAAAAACAGACAGAACATCAGCTTCAGAATTTATCATTGCCTGAACAAGCGGATCTTCATCACATTTAAGTTTATGGCGCTTTGTTGAACTGAAAGCGGCTATTTTAGAATGTCTGATCTCGGCTTTTTTTATTTCTTCAAAAAACTGAGTGTCTTTTGGATTAGCTCCCGGCCATCCGCCTTCTATATAATCAATTTTGAGTTTATCCAGTTCCCTTGCAATACGAATCTTATCCTGAAGAGAAAAAGAAATTCCGATTCCCTGAGATCCGTCGCGAAGGGTCGTATCGTAAATAGTTATTTTCTTTTTATCCATTAATCCTCTTTCTTTCTTTTCAGACTTATATTTTTTTAATGCAAGTGTTTTTTCTTTATGAACTATGAGTCCGATTAAAAGAAAAAATTCAATCTGATTGAATAAATCAGAAATGTTATATTTAATAATAGCTCATGTGATTACTAAAGTAAGAAAAGAGGATATTTTGGCGATAAAAAAAAGAATTAAACAGGAGGAACAAAATAGAAAAAGAGTTCCTCCTGTTAGGTTAGCTATTTGCTGATGCGTTGAAGAATTCGTCCTTGTTTAGGTGTTCTTAGAATTTCTTTGTAATTCTCAGCTACAAATGAATAAAATTTATCATAGCAGACTTTGTGAATATTTTCTCTTTTTCCATCTTTTGGTTCCCAATCAGTAGAATCAAAATTATAAGTATAATCTATAAGGTAATCAGGCGGATTGGCTGTAAATTCCGACAGAAAACGAGACCACATTGCTTCAGTTCCCTTATATTTTTGATCTTTCCAGAGACGGGATTTATCAAGAAATTCACTCGGCGAGAAGAAAGAATTTTTAGATCTTTTTCTTTTTGTTTCATAGTATATTTCATATCCAGTGTCCCAAACAAATATTGTTTTATCGGCTGGAACAGTATTCATTATAGCTTCACGCAGTTCTGCACGATCGGCAAAAAATCCTATGTGATGCGGATGACGCCAGGCATTTATATTTACTAGCAAAGTACTTATCATTAAAACAATTAACGATACTGAAATAAGCGCTTTTTTCAGATTTCCTTTGGATATTTCAAAAACGAATAATACTACAAAAAACAATCCCGGTATCATATATAGATTATATCTTGAGACTGGTTTGTTCATTATCAGTTTTGAAAGGATTGCCGTTATGAAGGCGGCAGCTATGAAGGCAAAATGTTCCGGTTTGAGAATTTTGCGGTTTCTGACAGCTTTAACAAAGGCGTATATGGAAATTGCGAATACAGGTAAAATGGCCCAGGATTTGAAAACTCCCAAGAACAAATGTCCGATCCTAACATACCATGGTTTGTAAGTTCCGTAGATGGATCCCCATATAATATTCCAAAAGTACCAATCGGAAAGCGCATTACGAAGATAAAAATATATAGCCATTCCAATGATTGGAATCATAAATCCTGAAAATGCTATAACAGAATCTCTAAGGATTTTTTTAATATCTCGACCGTTAATTGCGATAGAAATGAATGGAACCATTAAAGCATAAAAGACAACATTTGTGCTTATCATTGTTGCGCAAGAAACAAAAAAACCGAAAAAAAGCCATGATGTTGCGCTTGGCTTGAACTGGTCTTTAATTATAAAATAGAATGCAGCAAACATCGGAAGCATGAAAGTCAGCGGAATATTGTTCGGCCAGAAACCCGAATCTGATGAGGTTAATATTACAAAAAATACACTGTAAAAAATTCCTTTTTTGAAACCGTAAAGTTTTTCACAGCTTAAATATACGATGAATGCGGTAAATAAGTGTATTGCATTGCCGCATGCTCTTGCGGCAAAATAAAAATTGTCATAGCCGAATATTTTAGCTATCCAGTAAAACTCAAGGTAACCGAACGGCGGATGACTGCAACCGAAATCCTTGTAAAGAACTCCTCCGTCAAGCATGGTTCGGGCAAATTCCATATAGTAATAGAGATCCGCTCTCCAGATTGTCGAAGCAAATAAGTAAGTAAATTTGAAAATTGCAATGGAAAGGAATAATATTCCGAAAGCTGTAAGGTATTGCCTGATTTTCATTTTATCTCCTGATATTTTGAAGTTTATTTTTTACAGTTGAAAAAATCTTTAATACATGACGTTATTCTAACAACGTCTTTTTCTTCAAGCGCATAGAAAAAAGGAAATCGTAAAAGCCGCTCGCTTTCTTTTGTCGTGAATTTATCTTCTCCGTGCATCATGCCGCATCTAAGACCCTCTTCGGATGAGTGCAGCGGAAGATAATGAAAAACACTGTATATCTCAAGTTTCTTCAGGTATGTGATTATATCACTTCTCTGCGGTTCATTTTTCGTTTTAATGTAAAACATGTGAGCATTATGAATGCAACCTTCAGGTATTTTTCCTAATTCAATTGTTCCTTCATCAGCAAGAGACTGAAGTTCGCGTTTGTATGTTGCCCAGAGCTTAAGGCGTTTTGCAGTAATATTTTTTGATTCTATAAGCTGAGGATATAGAAACGCAGCATTAAGTTCTGACGGAAGATATGAAGATCCGATATCAACCCATCCGTATTTGTTTATTTCTCCGCGGAAAAACTGGGAACGGTTTGTACCTTTTTCGCGGATAATTTCCGCGCGTTTTACATATTGAGAATCATTTACTAAAAGCGCTCCGCCTTCACCGCATTGAATATTTTTTGTTTCATGAAAGCTGATAGTTCCGAATTGTCCGATAGTTCCGAGCTTTCTGCCTTTATATTCGCTGAGCAATGCCTGGGCTGCGTCTTCAACAACAGGTATTCCATATTTGGCGGATATCGCCATGATCTTATCCATTTCGCAGGAAACTCCGGCGTAATGAACAACAACTATAGCTTTTGTTTTATCAGTAATTGCTGACTCAATTAAATTCTCGTCAATATTCATAGTGTCGGGGCGGATATCGATAAAAATAAGTTTTGCACCCCGGATTGAAAAAGCACTAGCTGTGGAAGTGAAAGTAAAAGATGGAAGAATAACTTCATCACCCTGTTTTATATCAAGAAGAAGAGCCGACATTTCAAGAGCATGGGTGCATGAGGTTGTCAGAAAAGCTTTTTTGCAATCAAGCTCAGATTCAAGCCATTTTGAACATAATTTTGTAAAATCTCCGTCTCCGGAAAATTTCCCTATTTTAATAGCCTGATGGATAGATTCTTCTTCCTTACCGGTTAAAACTGGTATGTTAAAAGGTATTTTATTCATATTTTGCTCCGGTAGAATCATTTGCAGAAGCGTTCTCATTTGAAAACACAAATTTTTTAAGCATAAAGTAAAGAAATAAAGGGCAGATAGTTAATGCAAGAGCCTGTGCAAGATATGCGTTAATGTCGAAGAATTTCATCGTTGTTTTAACAAGCCCGTAGTTCAAAAGATAAGCGATTATATATACAGCAATAAAAGAAATAAAACGCTTGGTTTTGTAACCGTTAAAAACAAGTTTTGAATAGGATAAATAATTAAAAAAAGCGCCGATTCCATAATCAATTACAAGAGATAATGCCTCGTGTCCGGAAATCCAAAAAGCAGCGGCAAATATTATATAACCGACCAGAGTGTTTAATCCTCCGGTCAAAAGAAAACGTATAAATTCTGCATTCAGAAAATGTTTTATAAATTGCATTAATTTAGTTATGGCTGATTTCATTTCCGGTTAATGGTTTCTTTTATGACAAACGAGGGTTTATGATTAATGCTTAGAAAAATTCTTCCGATATATTCTCCAATAAGACCTAGTGACATCAGAATAAGTCCTCCTAGAAAAAGTATTAGAACTATCAATGAAGTCCATCCTGCTACTTTTTCGCCCTGGAAAAAATAGCACCAGATTCGGTATAGTCCAAATAAGAAACCTGCAACAGAAGTAATAAAACCTGTATATGATGATAATCTCAGCGGCTGAATTGAGAAACCTGTAAGAAGTTTTAAGAAAACACGGATTGATCTGATAAGATTGTAGTTTCCGCGTCCGCTGAATCTTGTATTGTGCTTCGCCGGAATCTGAGTGATATTCGCGGTTACCTGAAAGATAAGACCGTCAACATAGGGATAGATTCCATTGTAATTCAGAATGGATTCTGTTACTTCTTTTCGTATAATTTTGAAAGGAGAAAGATATATTCCTCGTGGTTTCGCTATGACATATTCAGCTATTTTACCATTAAACCAGCTTCCTAAATTTTTCCAGAAAGCTTGATGTTTTTCTTCAAAATTTGCGTAACAAACATCATATCCTTTTTCTACCGTTTCAAGTAAACGGGGAATATCTGATGGAGAATGCTGCAGGTCATCATCCATTATAACAATATAATTACCTTTTGCGAAAGAAAGACCTGCCATGATAGCATTATCTTGTCCGGAATTTTTACGTAGGTTTATTCCGCATATGTTCTTATTTTTTTTTGCGGCAATCAGAATTTGATTCCAGCTATTGTCCGGGCTGCAGTCATTGACAAGAATTATTTCATGAGAAAGAGACTTAAGTGCAGACTTAAGACATAAAACCAGTTTTTCTATGCAGTTTTCACTGTTATAAACTGGGATGACTATGCTAAGTAATGGATTTGTTTTTTTCATAATTACGCTCAAACCTGAATGAGATTAAGTTTTACAGTTAAATGATGCAATACTTAATTGAGAAAGAAGGTTAAATTTGATGTAAGTTTGAAGTCAACAAAATTAATGAAAGATTTTTCAAGAAAGAAAGTGATACATGAAGGAAAAAGCTCCTTCCGGAGGAAAGAGCTTTTGTATTTTTTAACTGGTTTTCAGTTTGTCTTTGATTGATAAATCCAGTCCGGCTGAAACTCCGAGAATGCCCTGCGGGCAGGCCGGAATACATTTCATGCACATCATACATTCAGTGGATTTTACTCTTTCTCCATTCTTAATATATTGTGAAATCATAATTCCTGAAGGACATGCCTTAATACAGGCTCCGCAATCCGTACATTTGCCGGAATCGCCTTTTATTTTTAAAATGGAAATTCTGGAAAAATTTTTCAAGAAAATTGATGCAGGACAGATGTATTTGCAAAAAGCCCTGTTATCTTTTAGTATTACTGCAAGTACGATTCCGGCTAGATAGTAAAGAATGTTGCCGGCTGCAAACCAATAGACAGCATGAAGACTATTGTTCATTTCGGAGTCCGGATTAGAAGAATGAATCACATATCCGAAACCGAAAAACAGAATCAGAACAGCTGCAAGTGAAATGAAAAAAGACAGATATCTGAAGTGTTTAAATTTTCCTTCTTTCCATGCAATGTTTTCTTTGTAAGGCAGAAAGTCCAGAATGAAAGCTGTCCAGCATCCCCAGGAACACCATGCACGACCCGTAACTAAAGGTCCCAGAATTTTACCTACCATGTAATGAACAACTGCACCGCCGAAGAATCCGCTGACAACACAGAAAAAGAACCCTTCGATCTGAAGATTCTGTTTACCGATGATTCCGGCAAATACGGCAAGAGTCATTCCGATTAATGCTGTCGATATTTGTCTCGGTATGTTTTTGCCCTTGGGAAGAAGAGCGAAAAGAATCATGCAGATAAACTGTACTATACCGAAAGAAACAAAAACCGGGACTGGAGACGGTTCTTTAAAAACAAAAATAAATAGTGACGCGATTCCAATGAAAAAAAAGAGAGTTAAAAAAGCGAGAAGCGCGTATTTTTTGAATGAAGCTTTATTCATAAATTCTCCTCCGAATAATCAGAAGATTAGCTTTTTAAAAAATGCTGTCTTTCAAAAATATGCTTTTTATTTATAGATTTATGCTTTGAAAAAATATGCTTTCAGAAATAGAGAGGATAATAAAAAGATGACTGTGGTAATCAATAAATCACCCGCAATCATCTTTCTAAATATTCTATAGAAGTTTGTTTATCGCCGCTGCGGCTTTTCTGCCTTCTCCCATCGCGAGAATTACAGTTGCAGCGCCTAAAACGATGTCTCCGCCGGCATAGACTCTGTCCATTGAAGTCTTGCAGTTTTCGTCCACTATGATGTTTCCGTATTTGTTAACTTCAAGTTCGTGAGTTGTCTGCTTGATCAAAGGATTTGATTCATTACCTATTGCGACTATTACGGTATCAGCTTCAACAATATGTTCACTGCCTTTTACCTGAACAGGGCGTCTTCGTCCGCTTGAGTCGGGTTCGCCGAGCTCAAAACTTACCAATTCAACGGCTTTAACACGGCCTTTTTCGTCGCCGATTATTTTTGAAGCGTTTTCGAGAAGTCTGAAAATTATGCCTTCTTCCTTCGCGTGAGCAACTTCTTCAATTCGTGCCGGCATTTCTGCTTCAGTTCTTCTGTAGACAATGCTGACTTCTTCTGCGCCTAATCGAACAGCTGTGCGCGCCGCGTCCATTGCAACGTTTCCGCCGCCGAAAACCATTACCTTTTTGGAAGGATATATTGGAGTTGCCGCGGTATCTTTTTTGTATGCCTTCATCAAATTTGATCTTGTAAGGTATTCATTCGCGGAGAAAACACCGACTAAATTTTCGCCTTCAATTCCCATAAACTTGGGAAGACCCGCTCCTGTACCGATAAATACTGCCGAGAATCCGTCTTTCTCAAGAAGATCCTTTAGTGTACGGCTTCTTCCGACAAGAAAATTCTGTTTAATCGTTACATTCATTTTTTTTAGCGTTTCGATTTCATCTTCGACGATTTTTTTCGGCAGTCGGAACTCAGGAATTCCGTAAATCATGACTCCGCCCGGTTTGTGAAATGCTTCAAATACAACTACTTCATGTCCTTCTTTTGCGATATCGGCAGCTGCCGTAATTCCCGCCGGACCGCTTCCAATGACTGCTACCTTCTTGCCTGTGGAAGGCTTAACCTCGGGAATCGATCTTTTTGCTTCTGAAGCTTCCCAGTCTGCAACGAATCTTTCAAGACGGCCAATTGAAACAGATTTATTAGGATCCTTGAATATCTTTCCTACTGTGCATTTTTCCTGACACTGGCTTTCCTGAGGACAAACTCTTCCGCAAATGCTGGGAAGAAGACTGGACTCTTTTATAATTCCGATTGATTTTTCAAAATTTTCTTCTTCTATAGCCTTGATGAAACCAGGTATGTTTATCTGAACAGGGCATCCTTCTACGCAAGGAGCAGATGTGCACTGAAGACAGCGGCGTGATTCAACAAGAGCCTGTTCGCGGGAGTACCCCTGAGCAACTTCTTCCATGTTGTTTATACGGACATTTGGATCCTGGGCAGGCATTTCCTGTAAAGGAATAGCTGTGCGTTCCTTGTTTGAAAGCGTTTTATCTTTTATATCAGACAGAATCAATTGAGCATTTTTCTTTAATTCTTCTGCGCTTATATGCATGATAATTCTCCGTTATGAATTCTTTTGAATCTGTTCAATTTGCAAATCAAGATGACATTGGTGATGATCTTCTTCCTCTTTAACTTTATATGAACCCAGTCGAAGCATCATATTGTCAAAATCCACCAGATGACCGTCAAATTCAGGTCCGTCAACACAGACAAATTTTGTCTGACCGCCTACGGTTACACGGCATCCGCCGCACATTCCTGTGCCATCTACCATAATAGTATTGAGAGAAACTACTGTGTGTACTCCGTAAGGTTTTGTTGTGAGCGCGGCAAATTTCATCATAATCGGGGGGCCGATAGCAACAGCAAGATCCGGTTTCGGATTTTTTTCACAGAGCTCTTTTAGGGGAGCAGTTACAAGATCTTTTCTTCCCTTAGATCCGTCATCGGTACATATTATCAGTTCATCTGCAATGGCTTTCATTTCTTCTTCAAGAATTATCAGATCCTTATTTCTTGCGCCGATTATTACTGTAACGTGATTACCCGCCTGCTTTAAAGCTTTCGCTATGGGATGAAGCGGAGCTACACCGATTCCGCCTCCGACGCATACAACTGAACCGAATTTTTCAATATGGGTCGGTTGTCCGAGAGGACCTAGAAGATTCTGGATTCTATCGCCTTCATTAAGCTTTGAAAGTCTATGTGTAGTATTTCCTACTGCCTGATAAATTATTGTTACTGAACCTTCTTCAGCATCGGCATCAGCGATTGTCAGAGGAATTCTTTCACCGAAATCTGTATCAAGCTGAAGGATGACGAATTGCCCCGGTTTTCTTTCTTCGGCAATATGCGGTGCCGCTATTTTCATCATAAAAACGTCATCAGATAGCTGTTTCTTTAATATTATCCTGTTCATTCACACCTCGATTCATTGACATCGATTTTTTTATTTTTATTGTTTTACGTAAAGAGAAAAATCCCGGCCCAAGGACCGGGATTTTTAATTAATCTTTGATTTGGCTGTTTTTATACAACACCCTGTTCAATCATCGTGTCGGCAACTTTTACGAAACCTGCAATATTGGCTCCCTTGACATAATTGATGAAGCCGTCCTTTTCTTTTCCGTATTTAACGCAAGCTTCATGGATGCTGCACATAATTCCGTGAAGTTTCTGTTCAACTTCCTCACGTGACCATGAATATCTCATTGAGTTCTGAGACATTTCGAGCCCGCTTGTCGCAACACCGCCGGCATTAGCTGCTTTTCCCGGAGCGTACATTATTTTTGCTTTTATGAAAACTTCAACTGCTTCAGGAGTCGAAGGCATGTTAGCTCCTTCTGATACGCAGATACATCCGTTTTTAACAAGAGTTTCCGCATCCTGTCCGTTGAGCTCGTTCTGAGTCGCGCTAGGGAAAGCCATGTCGCATTTAACGCCCCATGGTGTTTTTCCTTCAATATATTCGCATTTATACTTGTCAGCGTATTCCTTGATTCTTCCGCGTTTAACGTTTTTAAGCTCCATTACGAAAGCGAGTTTTTCTGCGTCGATTCCAGCCGGATCGTAGATATATCCGTTTGAATCTGAAAGAGTTACACATTTTCCGCCAAGAGCGTTTACTTTCTCAATTGTATACTGAGCAACATTTCCTGAACCGGAAACAACTGCCGTTTTGCCTTTCATTGAATCTCCGCGGGCTTTGAGCATTTCCTGAGCGAAATAAACTGAACCGTAACCGGTAGCTTCCGGACGGATAAGGCTTCCGCCCCAGTTTCTTCCTTTTCCTGTAAGAACGCCTGTGAATTCGTTGCGAAGACGTTTGTATTGACCGAACATGTAGCCGATTTCTCTTCCGCCTACGCCGATATCTCCTGCAGGAACGTCAAGATCTGCACCAATGTGACGCTCAAGTTCAGTCATGAAGCTCTGACAGAATCTCATAACTTCATTATCTGATTTTCCTTTTGGATCAAAATCAGATCCGCCTTTTCCTCCGCCCATTGGAAGAGTTGTAAGTGAATTTTTAAATACCTGTTCGAATGCAAGGAATTTAAGTATTCCGAGATTTACGCTCGGGTGAAATCTGAGACCGCCTTTGTAAGGTCCGATTGCACTGTTCATCTGAATTCTGAAACCGCGGTTAACCTGAACTTCGCCTTTGTCGTCTACCCAAGGAACTCTGAAAATGATCACTCTTTCAGGTTCAACCATTCTTTCGAGTATTTTGTGAGTTTTGTACTTAGGATTGCTTTCGATAAATTCTTCGAGATTTTCGATTACTTCCTGAACCGCCTGATGAAATTCTTTTTCACCGGGATTCTTGTCTATTACCTTCTGTAAAAGTGAATGAGACATTGAGACCTCCGTTATTTCGTGCAGCTTTGCTTCTTTGAATGTTAAATTTATGTTAAATTTGTCAATGAAAAGAGACTTAATGCTATTTTCAAATGTTACAGATATGTTAAATAATGAAAACATTCGTTTCGTTTATGTTAATTAATTGAAGATGCTATATTTGCAAAGAAATATTTTAGAGGTACGGATTTTTTAAGAAGAAATTTTCATCGGGCATTTTTAAGTGATGAATTTTTTTAATGAAGATTTACAGATAAAAGACATAATTTGCTCATTTTAGCAATTAGTGTTTAAAAAAATGAATCCGATAATGAATTGACAACCTGAAAAAAAAGTCTGTTATATTATGAAGGAAAGAGGGTAAGATTGTGAAAATTGAATCACTTAAAATATCAGCATATCATATTTCAGAAAACATTTTTTTAAAACAGTTCAAAGCCGATTTTACGGGCGACTTGCTGTATTCTTCTTCATCTGAACTATTTTATTCAGTCGGAGAGGGCGGCTTTCTTTATCTGTTTAATTACGGAGTGGCAGCTTTTGCCGGCATGTCGGATGTTGAATCGACAAGGGTTCTTTCTCTGATAAAAGAATACAGTCAGAACATAATTCATGAGGATTTTTTTGATGATTATATTCTTAAGTCGGGAGATGTTCAGCGGCCGGTTTACGGATTCGACGAAATAACAGTTTCTGAAATAACGCCTGATGTCATAAAAATAGTCATGCTGAATCTTGCTCAGTCTGTTGCATTGGATTATTATTCAAAAGCCGCGGATGCTCTTCTTGAGTCAGTCAATAAATTTGCCGACAAGCTCGAAAAAACCGGACGCATGGGAATTTCCAAAAAGAACATGCTTAAATTCGTCGGAAAGACGCTCAATTCAAAAAACCGGATTATCGATAATCTTTATATTTTTGACGTACCGGATATAGTATGGGACAGCAAGTATCTCGATGAAATCCATACAGGTCTTATCCGCGTGTTTGATCTAAAGTCGCGTTTTAAAGAAGTTCAGGCTTCATTTAAAAATATAGAAGAAAATCTTTCAATATTTATCGAAGTCCATCAGCACAAGATGAGCAATATTCTTGAGTGGATTATAATTATTCTGATTCTTATTGAAGTGGTCGATCTTTTTATAACGAAGATTTTCTGAAACTAAAAAAGTAAAAAGGATGTATAATGAACCAATTAAAGCTTTTCTTTTGTGTATTAGTTCCTTTGATTACAGGGTGCTCTTCTTTTTTTATCAGTTCCCAAGCCGGAAAAGAATTCTCGGCTGTAACGATGTATGTTGAACTTAAATCAACAATTCTGGAAGAAGTTGAAATAACTAATGTTAAAACGGGAAAGAAATATTCAAGTAAACAGAATGGATTTGGAAAAGAGTATTTTCTGCCGACACGAGCATATTCCAAAATAATTCTGGATAATGTTCCGTCCGGAAATTATTATATTTCAAGAGTTGAGGTTTGGACGATTGTTAAAAAGGAAAAAGTTGACTTGGAATTAATTGTTCCGTCTGACATTTGTTCTTTTGAAGTGAAGTCAAATGATATATTATATCTGGGAGAAATTACTTTTCTTATTATGAAATCGGAAGAAGCAATAGCTAATTTTAATAAATTGGGAAAAGAAATTAATGCAGATAAAGAAATTTTGAGATCAAAAGTTTTTAATGAAAAGGTACGGCTTGTAGAAAATAAATATGCAGCTTTTGAAAATAAGACAGGATATATGCATCAATATTTTCCAGACGGCAGAAAATCTTTGCGTGAAGGAGAGAGAGAATTTCTGAATTATTTTATTTCTGAAAATTTTGGCGGATGGGAAGAAATCGCGCGTAATAAAATAAATTGGTCTAAATGAAGTTTTGTATCTGATGTAATCGGTTTTTTCGTTAAAATAAACTGCTTATTCTGCAATTCGGAAAAAATCCTTGAGACCCAAGGATTTTTTTCTTTTATATCACCTAAAAAAAGCTTGTCATAAATACCGGTGTTTCTATATATAGAAACACCGGCGGAAAGCCGATTCTGACCAAATGGAGATTTTATGTTTTCACATAATACACCGTCAGCAGTAAGCTATAAGAAAATTGCCGCGGACTGCTATACTCCCGTGGGAATTCTCGATTCTCTCAACGGAAAGATGCTTCTCGAATCCGCGTATCATGAAACCGGCAAAGGAAAGTATTCGATACTGATTCTTGACGAGGCTTTTACCGCGGCAAAAGAAGGGAAGAAATATTATATTGTAAATAACGGAAAATCCGACGAAGTTAAGGCCGAAGGTTTTCTTGAACTGATTTCATCTTTAAGAGAAAAATCTCCGGTTCTGGAAGAGTTTTCGACATTTCCGGTTCCTCTCGGAGGCTCTGGTTATCTTGGTTATGAATTTTTTGACGAGATTGAAGACATTTCTTTTACTAAAGAAAATTACAGAAGCATCTATGATTCGGCGTTTATTTTCGGCCGGTCATTCATGGTGTTCGATCATTCTCATGACGACGCGCTGATCGTGACTGTGAGATATTCCGGCGAGGAAGGAATAGATACAGAAGAGCTTCTTTCGAAGCTTGAATCGCGTATAAAAGCTTCTGCGAATAAAATGCCGGAAGAAACTCCGTTTACGGCAAAAATCGTCTCTCCTGACGGAAAGAAAGAATACATGGACAATGTCGTCAAAATTAAAGACGAGATTTATAAAGGAAATCTGATTCAGTGTGTTATTTCGCGCACGACGGAAATAGAAAGCGATGTCCGTCCGATAAACGCATATAGAAATCTGCGCAGAAGCAATCCTTCTCCGTACATGTTTTTTCTGAACTACGGTTCATACATCATTTACGGGGCTTCTCCTGAAGTGATGGTGAAATACAAGAACGGAAACGTAACAGTCCGTCCGATTGCCGGAACGCGCAAGCGCGGAAAAGACGCGGCTCAGGATATTCTTCTCGAAGAAGAACTTAAAAAAGACATAAAGGAAAATGCAGAACATCTCATGCTTCTTGATCTTGGAAGAAATGATGTTGGAAAGATAAGCATAGGCGGAAGCGTTAATGTGACTGCGAGCATGGTTATCGAGAAATATTCGCGAGTAATGCATCTTGTCAGCGAAGTGCAGGGAAAGATTGAAAAAGGAAAAGACGCGAAAGATGCGATAAAGGCTACGTTCCCGGCTGGAACTGTTTCAGGTGCGCCGAAGATTCAGGCGATAAAAACGATCGAGAAACTTGAACAGAAAAAACGCGGAGTTTATTCCGGTCTCATCGGTTACTTCGAACGCAATGGAGATTTTGACAGCTGCATTGTCATTCGTTCGGCTGTTCATATCGGCAATAAGATATATCTTCAGGCGGGTGCCGGAATTGTTTATGATTCGGAACCTGAAAAAGAATATGAAGAAACACAAAATAAGATGATGGCGCTTCTTAACGCGCTCAATCTCTGCGCGGAGGAGAATTGATATGATACTGATGCTGGATAACTATGATTCATTTACTTATAATCTATATCAGGTGTTCAGAAAACTGAATTATCAGATTGAGGTTGTCCGTTCCGATAAAACTACAATCGATGAAATCCGGAAAATTAATCCGACTCATATAGTTTTATCTCCGGGACCCGGAACACCTCATGAAGCCGGAATCTGCATCGAAGTGATTAAACAGCTCAAGGGAGAATATCCGATACTCGGAGTTTGTCTCGGACATCAGGCGATACTCGCGGCTTTCGGAGTTCCGATAGTCAATGCGGCACGAATCGTTCACGGCAAGGTTGAGAAAATTTCTCACAGCGGAAAGGGTCTTTTCAGAAACATTCCCCAGGGTTCTCCTGTTACCCGTTATCATTCACTAGCCGGAAAAGAAAAAGATATTCCTGATTGTTTTGAAATCTGCGCGAAAACCGATGACGGCGAAGTTATGGCTGTCGAGCACAAAGAGTTTCAGCTTGCGGGAATGCAGTTTCATCCCGAATCAATCGGAACAGTTGACGGCGAAAAAATGATTATGAATTTTCTTCATTACAGAAGAGAATCCGTTCCGGTAAAAGCGTATCTCAAAAAATCACTTTCGCGGGAACATCTACGTTTCAGCGAAGCCTATGATGTAATGGATGAACTGACTGAAGGAAACATGACCGATGCTCAGATTGGTTCGCTTCTTACATCGCTTGAAATGAAGGGAATTACGGCAGAGGAACTTGCAGGTTTTGCCTCGGTTTTAAAGAAAAAAGCAATCAGTTTTCCGGCGCCTGAAAAAGACGAAATACGTCTTGATACATGCGGTACGGGCGGTTCAGCCAAAAAGACATTTAACGTATCAACTATCTCCTCTCTCGTCGCAGCTGCAGGCGGAGCAAAGGTTGTCAAGCACGGCAACCGCGCAGTTACAAGCGCATCCGGAAGCGCGGATCTTTTCGAGAAGCTGGGAATAAACGTTGAAGCCGATATTTCTGACTGCATAAGAACCTATAAAGAACTCGGAATAACTTTTCTCTTTGCCAGAAAATTTCACAGCGCGATGCGTTTCGCCGGACCTGCGCGTGCGGCGTTGGGCTTTAAAACGGCGTTCAATCTCATTGGGCCGCTTTCAAACCCCGCGCACGCGACTCATCAGATAATCGGCGTTTTCGATAAAGATTATACCGAAACAGTTTGTGAGGCATTAGGGCTCCTCGGACTCAAACGAGCAATGGTAGTTTCAGGAATGGACGGATATGATGAAATATCATTATGCGCACCGACTAAAATTACAGAGCTCAATAACGGCTGGATTAAAAGCTATGTCTTTACTCCTCATGAAGTCGGACTGGATTATGCCGAGCATTCGCTTCTTGCCGGAGGCGACGCAGAGATGAATAAAAAGATTGCTCTTGATATATTAAATGGTGAAGAGCATAACCGTGCGGAACTTGTTGCTCTCAATGCCGGTGCTGCGTTTTACGTGTACGGTATAACCGACACGATCAAAGACGGCTATCATCACGCGAAGGAAGTTATTAAGAGTGGTAAGGCTAAAGAGCTTCTTGCGAAATTCGCCGAAGCCGGAAGAAGAAAGGACTGATAAATGGTAAAGATTCTCCGTGAAATATATGACAGAAGAATGGTTTCGCTCAAAGAGAAGGGACTGACTTTCGGACGGAATATTCCTTCCGAAAGAAAAGTTCCGCTTGTAAGACCGTCGTTTGATGAAGGCCTTCTCATCGCCGAAATAAAGAGGAAATCTCCTTCAGCAGGTTCGATAGGGGTTATTTCTGATCCTTGCGCTCTTGCAGAAATATATCTTTCGTCGGGTGCCGGAATGATTTCTGTTCTGACTGAAGAAGATTATTTCGGAGGTTCACTCGATGATCTTATGGCGGTGAAAGAACGCTTTCCGCAGGCGGCAGTTTTAAGAAAGGATTTTATCCAGCATGAGGATGAAGTTGATGTCTCATACCGCGCAGGTGCCGATGCCGTTCTAGTGATTACTGCGATGTTTATGGATAACTATGACGCAATGAAGCGCATCTATGACAGAGCGCTTTCACTCGGGCTTCTTCCGCTTGTTGAAATACACGATGAAGAAGAAATGAATCTTGCGCTGAAACTTAATCCTGAATTGATTGGAATCAATTCGCGCAATCTGGACACATTCGTCATAGACAAAAATTATCCTCTTGCGCTCATGGAAAAACTCCGCGGCAGAAAAGTCATATTTGAATCCGGTATAGAATCGTTTTATGATGCTTATGTTGCGGCTTCAAGCGGTTTCGCGGGATGCCTTGTAGGAACGTCGCTTGTAAAAAGCGGAAACCCTGCAAAGGTTAAGGAAGTTAAAGCCGGAATAAAAGCGGGGATCAGTAAACCCAACAGATTCTTTTCAGCGCATTTCAAAAAAGCGATGATTGATGAAAAGCTTTCAGTGAAAATATGCGGACTCACCAATGCAGAAGATGCTCTTCTTGCGGAAAAACTCGGAGCCGATATCTGCGGATTTGTTGCTGCAGAAAGCAAACGTAAAATTTCTGCTGAGGTGATTGAAAAAATTGCGTCTCAAGTTAAAGCATTTAAATCGGTAATAGTTACCGAACCTGATGAGAAAATATTTGACCTTGCGAGAAACGGAATCATAGACGCGGTTCAGCTTCATGGTGACTCGTTTGATGAAAAATATTTTGAAAACGCAGATTACTTTTGGTGCCGCGCGCTGAACATATCAAGCGCGGATGAGGCGAAATTGAAAAGCAAAAGCCGTTTCACAATACTCGATTCTAAATCCGAAACTAAAGGCGGAAGCGGAATCAGAATTGACACAGAGGTGGTTGCGGAGATTAATTCATTTCTCGCATCATCCGGACGGAAAAGAAATCTTTATATTGCCGGCGGAATAAACGCAGACAATGCGGCCGGAATAGAGGAAAGATTTTCTCCGGCATTAATTGACATAAGTTCGGGAGTTGAAGAATTTCCCGGAAAGAAAAGTAAAGAGAAATTAGTTTCTCTTTTCGAAAGCATAAAAAGGAGCATTTGATGAAATTTGATGCAGATAAGATGACAGGTTATTTCGGAGAGTACGGCGGACAATATATTCCTGAAATCCTGCGCCCGGCAATAACAGAATTAGAGGCGGAATTTAAAAAAGCGATTAATGATAAATCCTTTCTTGATGAATTTGATTATGTTTTGAAAAACTTCGTGGGCAGACCGACTCCGCTTTTGTTCGCAGAAAATGCGACAAAAGCTCTCGGCGGCGCACAGATATATATCAAACTCGAAGGACTTGCGAATACCGGGGCGCATAAAATTAATAACGCAATTGGTCAGGCGCTTCTTGCAAAACGCATGGGAAAGACCCGCATCATTGCAGAAACCGGTGCCGGTCAGCATGGACTTGCGACTGCTTCGGCATGCGCGCGTCTCGGACTCGACTGTGAAATATTCATGGGAGAAGTGGATATCGCGCGTCAGCGTCCGAATGTTTACTGGATGGAACTTTTCGGTGCAAAGGTGACAGCAGTTACAAGCGGAACCAAAACTCTGAAAGACGCGGTAAATGAAGCTTTCCGTGAATGGACTGCGCGGAAAAGCGATACTCATTATATTATCGGAAGCGCACTCGGGCCGTGCCCGTATCCCGACATGGTGCGCGAATTTCAGCGCGTCATCGGACGTGAAGTTAAAGAACAGATTTTCGCCTACGGAAATAAACTGCCAGATGTAATGGTTGCTTGTGTCGGGGGCGGTTCCAATTCAATCGGATTCTTTGCGGATTTTATCGAAGAAAAAGACGTTCGTTTGATCGGAGTTGAAGCCGGCGGAAAAGGAGATAATCCGGGAGAACATGCCGCACGCGTTGCCGGAAAAGGCGCGGACATGGGAATCGTTCAGGGATATAAATCGCTATTTCTTCAGGATGATTCGGGTCAGCTGGCCGTAACTCATTCAATAAGCGCGGGACTCGACTATGCAGGTCTCGGACCTGAACTTGCATATCTTGCAGAAACAAAGAGAATTGAATTCGCGAAGGCGTATGATAACGAGGTTTTGAACGCGGTGAAATTTTTCGCCAAACATGAGGGTATTATTCCGGCTCTCGAATCAAGTCACGCTCTTGCCGAAGTTATAAAAATCGCACCGAAGATGGCTAAGGATAAGGTTATTGTCGCGAACATGTCGGGCCGCGGAGACAAGGATATCTTCATCACCGCGCATGCACTCGGCGGTGACACATGGGTTCAGTTTCTCAAGGAGGAGGTAGCGCGTTATGGAAATGAATAAGAAGCTTGAACAGATTAAAAATAAAAAGATTTCGCTCATGGGTCATATAGTCGGCGGATATCCCGATGTTGAAAGCTCGCTGAAAGCCGCAAAGGGAATATGCCGGCACGCGGATTTCATTGAAGTGCAGTTTCCTTTTTCTGATCCTTCTGCAGACGGAAAAGTTATTGAAGGCGCGAGCTATAAGGCAATCGATGCAGGATTTACAGTAGAAGACGGATTTAAAATAGTTAAGGAACTATCAGAAACAACTGAAGCAGTCGTCATAATAATGACTTACGCTAATATTGTCTATAAATACGGAATCGAGCGCTTTGTTAAGAAGGCAAAGGAAAGCGGAGCTAATGCATTCATCGTTCCCGATCTTCCATACGGATCCGACGAAGGTTTGTCAGAAACCGCTGAAAAATACGGAATCGGAGTCATTCAGGTAATTTCTCCCGGTGTCGGCGACGAAAGAATAAAAATGCTCGGAGATAAAAGCTACGGAGTTCTGTATGTCACTGCGCGCCGCGGAATTACCGGAAGCAAAACTGATATCGGAGCAGAAACCGAAGAATGGATCGCAACCGTAAAGCGCAACTGCTCGAAGCCGATCGCGCTCGGATTCGGAATCAAGTCGAATTCGCAGGTAAGGGCTCTTGCCGGAAAAACTGAAATAGTTGTAGCGGGAAGCTACTTTGTTGAAAAGATTTCATCGCTATCAAAGGGTTCTGATTTTGAAGCGGAGCTTGCCAAGGCGGCAGAACTTTTACTATCATAAGGCATCGCCTTATGTATCCGGCATTTGCATGGATCATGCAATAATATAAAAGGTGCTTCGCACCTTTAAAATCCAGTTCGCATGGTCTCATGCGGTAAGATCAAAAGGGACAGGGCTTCAGTCGCCAGCCCTGTCCCTTTGAAATCCCTACCCGGCTTTTTGTCGCGACAGAACTATCGCGCATTTCTTCGAAATGACAGCGATAGTCTGCGCATATTTTGTGTCTGTCTTCGACAGACGATTAGAGGATTTTTCTTTCATTTAACTTATTGAAGTGTTTTACGCACTTTGGCATTCCAACTTTCATTCTTCTCTAAATGTCATTATGCATTTTATTCTCTCCGCTCAGTATACTCGTAACTTTTTCTGCGACAAGCGGTTTATTTTGGATTTGACTTTCGCGAAAACATTACTCATAAAGATTTTGGTGGTCTTGGATCAGTGTTTTTTTTGATGCGCTGGTAAAAATTGCTGAAGCATTCATGCGAGAGAGCGGAGAGAAGGGATTTTGATATTGAATTGTTTATATATTTAGTTATACGCAATTGGTTCGTTGTTGATCCGGAACATGAGTAACACATGATTGACTTAAAATTGGGAAATAATTTTTGTAAAGGAATCAATTCTTATGGCTAATTTAGTTTACATTGCAACGAGTATTGATGGATATATTGCGACTAAGGATAATGGTCTTGATTGGTTAAACAATATTCCCGTAATTGAAGATAATGATTATGGTTTCGGTGATTTTTTAAATCGAATTGATTGTATACTTATGGGAACTAATACCTTCGAGAAAGTTTTATCATTTTCAAAATGGCCTTATTTCAAAAAAGTATTTGTGTTGAGCAATAGCTTAAAAGAGATTCCTGAAAGTATAAGTGATAAGGCCGAAATTGTTTCCGGAAATATTAATGAAATTATACATAATTTAAATCGTTTGGGATATCAGAATTTATATGTTGATGGCGGTAAAGTTATTCAAAGCTTTCTGCTATTAAGTTTAATTGATGAGCTTATTATTACTAGAGTGCCTATTTTGCTGGGAGATGGAATTCCGCTATTTGGACATATATCTGAACCCATAATATTTTCTAAAGTTAAAACTGAAATTTATAGTAATGGTCTTGTAAAAAATCACTATATCAAGTGAAGTTCAGATAATAATTATAGATCAGCTTCATTTAACAGCGGCTGAAATTCTGCATTCCATGAGGACCCTGGATCGCGCGGAAGTTGCTACTTCCGTCGCTTTTAAGGGTACTAATATTTTAGCGGCGATTGAGCAAATCGCTGCCGCTTATACTCTGGTGATTTCTTATGCTTGCGATTTTCTGTGAGTAATGTGTTTAATTATATAAAAGTTGAGACAATTATTCACGGGCATTACATAACTTTATACTGTTCAACTTTTACAAACACAGATTCTTATGCAATTCTTGCCGCAGAATTATCAATTAATAGGCACAATCACTATGATTTCATAGAGCTAAAGACTACATTCTTAAGCGCTATTAAATTGTTGAAAAATAATAATAATTTATGGAAAAGATATGATAAATATGTTAACACTTCCAAATAGTGGCACGGCTCATAAATGTGGTCACATGCACACCACTTCGGGTATCGGCTTCGTGATCACTTTATTTCTCGCGGTGCTAGATCTAAAAGAAAAAGTACTAATAAAAATATCGGGAGTATTTTCATGATAAAACCTGACATTTATAAAATTCTTGCTTTCGGATTGTTGATTATAGCCGTGCCGGTAATATGCATAGCTGCATCAAAATATGATATTGCTGATATTTTCACAAAAATGAGAAACATGGCATTTGATGTTGAGCCAGCTGAGTTGGATATTAAGCAAGAAAGTCCCGGTCTAATTTACGGAGTATTTATGGAGACAGGACTTGATGATGCAGCGTACAGTTTAAGATGTTTTAAAGAAGGCTCAATAAGTATATATTTTACTAATGGCGGCGGCATTATAGGTATTGGAGAACATAAGAATGCGCGAAATAAAGGTCTAGATTTAATTTCATTTTCTGAGAAATATGTAAAGTATGCTAAAAAAACAAAAACTCGCGATCTTCCTTCGCCTGGAGAAACATACTTCTATTTCTTATCCTTTGACGGGATATATTTCTTAAGTGCAAAAACAAATGAAATCGAAAAAGGAAAACATCTGTATTTTCCTTTATACATGAAGGCGCAAGAAGTTCTTACCGAGGCAAGAATAATTGACGAGTCTAGAAATTAATATTTAGACTGCAATTGACATCCTCTGTGCAAGGTGTTCACTTCGTTCCTCGCTGTGCTCTGTCTAAAGCCATATACGCCTATGGTGAAAGGTCATGTGGCAGCTTTAATTATATTCCAGTTGTACTTAACTTAGCTAAGATAAAATAGGATTTATGATAAATAAAAAACTATTCTATAATTATATTAAAGATGATGAGAATTTAAGTTTAAATATGTTTTCATTAGATAATATTATTACGAACAAGAAAAAATCGTCTAAAAAATTAGCTGGAGTTTTTGACGATAATGTTGATTCATATTTTTTTGTAGAAACGTTTAATCAACTTTGGAAAATTGTCCCAAAATTTCTTGTAAAAAAGTATCCCGAATTAATTGCATTAAGTAAGTTTGTTAAGCAAAGAAGTCATTGGTTTTCAAAAAAGAAATCATTTTTATTGAAAGCAGCAGATTTAGAAGAATTTTTTAATTTGTTTATTGATTATCCTGTAAAATATGAGTATCAGGATATATATCTTTTTTCACCCCAAAAACCATTAGTTATTGTTATCTCTCATCATGGGGATATTTGGATTGTTTCAAATGATATGAAATATTTGTCAAATATCTTCGAAAAGTGTAAGAATAAGTTAAAAGGCGAATAACTGATAGAATTTATAATGATTATCATACTGTAATGAAGAAAGACAGAACTTGATAGCGAATAAATCTTTGCGTTTCGGTTTTCGCAGAATTTAATCTGTTGCTGCTTCGGCAACGTCCTTTGCAAATGGAAGTTGACTGAAGTACAAATTGCATTATAATAGTCTCATCATTTGAGTTGTGTCCGACCATTAATATTGTAGGAGAAGTGACAATGAAACGAATCCTTATATTGATTTTATCTTTGGTACTGTTGATATTATGCGAAATAATTCCTCAAGAAAGTTCAGCGCAATCTAAAATGCGGATTGGCATATCTTATATCAGCACCAATTCAATCTATCGAAAAAAAGAAATAGATCTTTTTTTGAAATTAGGAAGCCGGGCAAACTATGAAGTTATTGTTAAAGATGCCGGCGGAGATGAAGAAACGCAAAAGCATCAGCTTGATTCTCTGATTTCAGAAAAAGTTAAATGCATCGTGCTGTATGCGAGTGTTGATGGTAGTGACTATTCAGAAGTTCTGTTAAGGGCAAAAGAAGAAGGAATAAAAATTATACGCTATGATTCGCTTAACGGATATACTCCGGCAGATGTTGGAATTACTGTCGATTATAGCGAAATTGGAAAATTGCAGGGGAAGTGGATTCTTTCAAAATGTAATAATGGAAAAATTGCAATATTCTCCGGTAGTTCACATGATCCTGTAGCAAAACTGCTGTATGACGGGGCAATGTCAGAAATATCTGAAAAGGTGTTAAGCGGTAATTATAAAATAATTTTTGACAACTCTGTTGATAACTGGGATCCGCAAAATGCAATTGATCTTATCGAAAAAAGTCCGATTATCCATGATGCCGATATTATTCTTGCTGCCAACGATCTTATTGCGAATGCCGTTTCTTCAAAAATAGTAGGAAAACCGATATGCGGAATGGATGCAGACTTGGAAAATTGCCGATTAATTCTGCAGGGAAAGCAAGACATGACTATTTTAAAAGATTGGAATGATCGGGTAAAGACTGTAATTGCTCTATGGGATAAGATTAGAAATAATACATTTGATAATTATATCGCTTCGGTTAAAAATTCAATACATTATGAATATAAATCGCTTCCGGTTATTTATGTGCCTTCAGTTGTAATTACAAAGACCAATATTCAAGAGTTAATTAAAAGAAACTGGTATACAAAAGATGAATTGAATATTAATGAGAAATAGGTTTATAAAATTATAATGCAAATAAGCAATTTGTACAGCGGTTCAAAAGTCGCTAAACATATTGCAATAACATGTACCTTTTATTAGGAACTTATATGATGAACAAAACAGTCTTTACTCTTCTGCTTTTATTACTGCCAAATGTTTTTTATGCAACGGAACAGCATCCGGATATAATGTTGCTTGATTCAAAAAAATATTTTATACAGACCGGCTGGGGTCATCCGAATCCGATACAAAGATATTTTGCTGATAAAAATAAAAAATATCCCTTTTCGATGCTATCTACCGCAAACTATAGAGGTCACATAGCGACTTACAGCATAATCGATAGTAAATTATATTTAAAAAAAATAGAAATCAGAGATTCCGAATACTTGCCTGAAAAGTATATTCCTGATTATTCTGAAAAGCTTAAAGACAAATCAATTTTTCTTTCCTGGTTCAGCGGTGCGCTATCCTGTTCTGATGAACAAGATACTTATTACTTCTCAATTAAAAACGGCAGAATTGTTCAGCATCAAAAGGAAAAAGATTCTACGAATCTTACAAAAAAGATTTATCAGAATTATGTAATGTATTTTTTCAGATTAAAGCAGGATAGAATATTACTTAATTCGAAAGTATGTTCTTTGTCTTCCGGAACTTATCCATTGATATTGGAATATTTTCATAATGATCATTTGAAGTGGCCTTATAATTGGGAAAATGTAAACAAATGCGGCGCACCTAATGCTTTATGGGCAATAAAAGATAATAAGCTCTATCTGAATAAAGTATATCTTCATTACGGTACCCGGTTTGATATTACTGATGTTGAAGAATTGAATCCTGAAAATGTTTTCGGTGTCAATATTTTAAAATTGCCGGTATTTGCCGGATGGATAAATAAAATATGTATCATTACTGAATATGAGAAAAATGTAGATGAGAATAATCTTTATGATTTATCGGATAAACTGGTTTCTGTATATATAGTTGAAATTCGAAACGGTATTGTTGAAAAGAAATATAAGTTGCCCGAAAATTATAATTACAATATTATCAATAATTTACCTGAACCGATAAGGAAGTTATTTGATGCATATAGTATACAATGAAAATCTCCAAATAAAGTTTTCGGAACAGTTCTAAGGTTACGCCGTATTGCAGATATGATAAGTAAAAGATATTCCAGTCCGTGTATGTTATAAAAATAAAATTTTGAGAGAAAATAATAATGCAATTGAATGTATACCCTAAGGCTAAAAGACACCCGATTGTAGCATTTTCAATTGATGGCTATTTTTGCGGTTTTTTATTTAATATTTTAAAATCTTATATAAAGTCTAATTCACATTCCGGTTCAAATATTTCTTTATATATTGGAATCTCATTATTGAGTTTAATAATAGTATATCATGCGTTTCTTTATAAATATTTAAGAGTATTAACATTCGGTGAAATGATTACAGGAACAATTATTCATGAACAAGCAAAAGTAAATATTAATCCATTTAGGACAAACAGATTCATTCTTTGGATTACAATTCTATTATGGATGCTTTCTTTACAAAAAGTCACATCTGGTTTATTCTATTTGAGTAACATTAAAATTGTTGTGTTATTAGCTATATCTTTGTTGTTTATAGTATCTTTTGTATTAGTTAATTACGGCAAAATTGAAGGTTTATTCCTTTATGTGTTTTTAGGAGTAATAAGAGCTTTTTCTGTCAGATATTTGTTTTTAATTAATGATAATTATCTTGAATTTAAGAATATTATTGAAGTTGTCATTATGGCGGCTGTTTTTGGAACATATTTTTATATTAAATCGATTAAAGAAAAAAACTGTAATGGCATTTGATATTAGTTTTTCAAGTATTGAGGAATCCAAATGAACAAGAGAATTAAAGTTTTATCTTTTTCTAAATTTGAAATGCATATACTTTTAAAAAAGAAATGGAGTTTAATCATTTTTTGTCCAATCTGGTTAGCGGGATGGACCGCTGGAGGCTTTTTTGCAATAATAAGAATATTATCAAATCTAAATTTATTTGATGCTTTTTTCTTAATTTTCTGGTTGTTGGCTGAAATATTTGTTTTATATGCATGGTTATGGAATGTTTGCGGAAAAGAAATTATTAAATCGGTAGGAAATAGAATTATAATTAAAAATGATATTTTTGGGTTTGGATTCGCAAATCAATATCAAATTAGTAAAATTTCAAAGCTGCGCGCATCTGGTTTTTATGGGTTTGCTGATAAATTTAATTTTTCACGTTGGAACATTAGCGGCGGAACAATTACATTCGATTATGAAGGAAAATCAATTAGATTTGGTTTGTTGTTAGATGAAGAAGAAGCAAAAGAAGCAGTAAGAATATTAAAGAAGAAGTTAAATATTAAAGCGGGATCATAAAGACGCAGCCAGGTTATTTTTAGCTCCATCAGGTAAAAAAAGGGATCGTAGTTCTACGTGCAGAGATCATAACAATTTATCAAAACAAGACATAATGAAAAATATTTGACTCGGGAAATTAAAAATCTATTAATACTTTTATACAGTATGATTGATTTGATTTTACACTAGGAGTAATCGTAACAGATTTGCATAAACATCTGATAAAATCATCTGATTCTATATTTGCGGTGGAACTGCAGAAGAGCGATAGAATGCGGGCATTCATCGTAGCGGGTATTGTCTTTATCATTGCGGTATTAATGGTTTTTGTGCATGCCCTTGAAGGACATCATGATACGGTGGATCATGATGTTTGGATTAACATTACTCATTCAGTTTCAGCTATTCTATTTATAACTTCAGCTTATGAAATTGTCTACGGACTCGTGATTACCCGCAACATAAGAAAAAATGCACGTCTTCCTTTTGTGATGCAGTTAACCGGAACTTTTCTTGAAACAAGCATCCCGTCATTGATTATATTAGCTTCGTGGCAGGCTGAAGGCTCCATTGATTCAGTTTTTTCGGCTGTAATGTATCTTTATTTTATATTTTTGACATTGAACGCATTCCGTCTCAGTTTTATTCTCGGTATCATCGGCGGTGCAGTAGCTGCAGTAGAATATTATTTTCTTTCGGGATACATAGTTTCTCATACAGCTGATCAGTCTTTTATAAGCCTCATGTCTGTGCCTTTTCAGTCTGAACGTATCGCAATGCTGATCCTTGGAGGTATAGTCTCCGGTTATCTGGGATTCGAAATCAGGCATCGTTTCATTAAGTCCGTGCAGCGCATGGAATCAATGAACCGATCTTTTGCCCGATTCGTCCCGGAAGAATTTCTGGCGCTTCTGGGAAGAAAAGAAATCATGGAAGTGCGGAACGGTGACCAGACTCTTAGCATTATGACTGTAATGTTCATGGATATCCGCGGATTCACTTCTATAACGGAACATTATACGCCTCGTGAAACTATATGGTTTCTTAACAGTTTTTTTGCGGAAATAAGTCCGATCATCAAAGCTCATGGCGGCATTATAGACAAGTATATCGGCGACGCTGTAATGGCTATATTCGACGGAGCTGCGGATAACGCAATTGAGGCAGCCTATAAGATGCGGAAAAGAGTTGAGATCATGAATGTTGCCCGTCAAGAGAAAGGGGAGAAAGAACTGCGGATCGGTATCGGCATCCATCGCGGACCGGTTGTGCTTGGTACAGTCGGTGACGAACATCGGATTGATACAACAGTCATATCTGATGCGGTGAATATTGCTTCAAGGCTTGAAGGTTTGTGCAAGTCTGAAAATGAATCGATTATAGTGAGCAGGGAAACTGTCAGTGCAGTAGAGAATGCTGATCGATTCAAATTAAGAGTAATTGGAGAAAGGGAGATCCGCGGACGTATCGGTAAAATAGAAGTCATCGCGGTTCAATAAGAGAATAAGCTTCAAATATTTATCAAAGTCAAATATTCCTGACCGTGAAATTCCGGTTTATGAAATACAAGTAATTTAGAAATTCGATTTCTTTTAATATTGCTAAAAGCATCAATGTAACCGGATACGCTGATTGAAAACTGACATAATCCATAAACTGTGAACTGAAAACGAAAAGTAATTGATATTATGATCTGATAGAATAATATAATTTTGTCGAAAATCGATACTGAGGAAAGAAAAATGAAATATCTAATAATAACAATATTTATGGCCGCGCTTTTATCTGCAACCGGTACGTATGCACAGGATTTGCCTGATGACAACGAAATGATCGTTAATATCTCAAAAGAGATAGTAGGCAATATGAAGAAACTGAAGTTCGGAGAGATTATTAAATATTGCTATCCTGGATCAGAGATTGAAAAACTTACGAAGAAGCAGGCGGCCGAGTTTGAATCAGAAAAGGATGAAACATTGGCACTTGAAATAAAACAGAGCACAATATGTTATCTAAACAATGTTTTTGATATCGGCAAAGATAAGGGAATTATCATATGCAAAAAATATAAAGAAGAGAAGAAGGAATACTTTCTGTGGATATTTAGAAAGCATCAAGATACTTGGTATCTTTATTCATTTGAAGATCTCGCAGAAAAAAAGCTTTAATCTGCAGGGCTTTGAACAGATTAAGTTTTTATTACTGCTTCATTTTCTTTTCTCTTTTTTTGTTGTAAAGCAATTGGTCGGAATATTCTAATAGTTCTGGTATAGAAACTATACCGGTCTGAAACATTGAACCAGCACCGATGGACATAGAGAGTTCCCATTTCTTGTTATACTTATTGTTGAAATTGCTGATAACGTTATCAAGGCGCTTTTCAATTAAGATCATTTCTTCCGGAGAAACAGTCTTACAGGCGATTGCAAACTCATCTCCTCCCATTCTTCCGACAATATCAGCTTGGCGAAAAGCCGATTTGAATATCAATGCAGCATCCTTTATCATTTCATCGCCCGCAGAATGTCCCCATGTGTCGTTGACTTTTTTTAAATTATCAAGATCTGCGTATAAAACTACAACATCATTGCATGACTTATTTGCTGCAGCTGCAAGTTGTTGTGCCTGATCAAGAAAACCCCGTCTGTTATAAAGTCCGGTAAGTTCATCGATAACCGACAATTGAGCAAGTTGATCAACTGCCTGCAGCAATTGTTTTTCAGCTATTCTCTTTTCTTCAATAATCTGAATGTTTTTAAAAACTCCGCCTATAGTTGTTGCTATCGGTTCACTTATGAGTTCAGCGTTCTTGTTAAATCCCATTCCCATGAAACCGAATTGTTCATCTTTACATAATATGGGCATGATGATCCATTCCGGATTTTTAAGCTTTTTAAACAGAGAATCGATTGAGTCAAAAGGTTCAGTAAAACGGTGAATCTCTCCTCCTGAAATCAAGAGACTTTGATGAAATCCGTTAACAGTATAGTGCAATCCGTTTTTCTGGGGATGATTTACAAATTGAACTATAAAAAAATCATTAATATTTAAAAACGGCAGTTCCTGTATAACAGCTTCGGATAATTCATCAAATGTCTGTGACGGCTGAATCTTCTGATTAAAATTCTGAAGCGCATATGAGATATTTTTTAAAGACCAGAACTTCTCAGAAAGCAGTCTCTCCAGTTCAATTGTGCAGTATAATTTCATATCTTCAATTGATTTGCAGATTTTTTGAACAAGTACATTGTCCTGTTCTTTTACGGCGATTGCATCCTGAAAAGCAGGAAGAAGTATCTGTAAAAGCTGGACGTAAGTTTTTTTATTTACGTAATCGATGAAAAATTTGTAAAACATCCTGACACATTCTGATGAACCTGATAAAGAATCTCTGCTGACAACATCTGTAAAATCACTTATAAATGAAACGAAGATATCTTTACTTGTTTTCGGATAAAAGAATTCTGCCCGGGAGTTTAGAATGGATTCAGCAATGCCATGCAGAATTTGCGACAGTGATCTGTTATGTTGAATTTCCGGGCTTTTATCAGGTTTAAATTCAGATAATGCACAACCGCAGGATTCCCTTTTAACGAATGTGGAAGGAACAACAATATCGATCGGTTTTTTATTGTTGAGTAGACTTAATAATATTTCAACAGCTTCTGCTCCCTGTGAGGATACTTGTGTATCAATTGAAGACAAACGGGGCGTACTGCATTTTCCGCTTAGACCATTATCAAGACCTATTACACGTATACGGCCGGGAATTTCTATATCCCTTTCTTTGCATGCATCAATAAAACTTAAAGCCATATCATCGTTAGCTGCGAACAATGCATCGAAAGGGATGTTTTTATCAAGAAGCCTTAATGAAGCATCTTTAGCATCCGGATAGTAAAAATTTCCGTATTCAAGCAGTTCAGGGTTCAGTGTAAGACCCGCCTCTTTAAGTGTCTGCTCAAGTGTCTCAAGCCGTTCATTACTTTCAGGATTTGTAGGTGGTCCGGCTAGATAAGCGAATGTTTTACAGCCATGATCTTTAATAAGATGATTGATAGCTTCTCGAACGCCGCTTTTATTGTCGGAACATATTGTAACAGCATTTCTTATATTTGCCGCAATTGATACTACCGGCAGCCCCCCGCTAATATTACTGATATACGTTTCAAGAGCTTCGATTCCGCAGTAACTGCCGAGTGCAGCTCCGGGGATTATAAGACCATCCAGTTTAATTTTTGGAACGAGATCATAGACGATATTATGAGCGGCATCATAAAAATTGGGTGAATCAAGACAATAACCGGCCAAAACAACAAGTTTAACCCCGGCGGCGGAAGCTGCTGTATGTACGCCCTCCCATAATGAACCCAGATACGCATCATCCAGTTTGAGAGTCAGATAGCCGATTGTGTATTCATTGTTTGTCATATTGATGGATTAAAACGGACTCTCCCTATTATTCAGGAAATTCTGCCTCAATTAACATAAATATGCAACTATTATTCAGCTGACATTTGCAGAAAGTCAAGTCTTCACAGCAGTTAATATTCGTTAAGATGTTGACTTGCCAGAAAAGAAGTTGTTATATTTAACCGCTATTTTATTCAGCAAGTTGTTAAAGTTATCGAAAACTGATGATAAAATATATATAACCTGCCTCGGAGTTGAAGCATGAAGCTAGGTCGATTTATTTCTATTTTACTTATACTCATATCAGTTGTTTTGACTATGATTGATTATCTTATTTATATATACCTAAATCTGTTCGTTGATACGCTGATTGTGATAGTTCCCTTTTCATTTTTTCTCGGTATTACCCTGTTGATTTTTCCAGGCAGTGGAGAGTTTATGCAGCAAGATAACTCAAAGCAGGTGTTGAATAATGTGTGGAAAGAAGCGCGTAAAATTGAAAAAATCGCATGGGTAAGCGGCGGTACTGTCGGATTGATTACTGGGTTGCTGAGCTGGCTGTACATAGATTCTAACTTCAAATAAAAGCTAAGTTAACTTATAACAGGTCATGTACTTAATTTATAATGGATCGAATCTGTGCCAGGGGGAACATCATTCTCACGTTCCTTTTCAGGACATGAGAAATCGACTGATAAAATATAAGGAGAAACTAAACTAGCTTTACTATAACAACTACTACTAAAACAATGAGAAGAAGATAAAGAATCATGAATTCCTCCAAAATTTATATAAGTTTTACTATGACAACCACAAGTAAAACAATTAAAAGGATACCAAGAACATCCATATCAGCCTCTTAATTAAAATAAGCATAATTGCGGACAATTTATTGTCAAATATTTTTCAACTTCTGAAAATCATACGTTCCCGTCGGAAAATAATGTAAGCTATGAAAAGAAAGACAAAGGAATAAAAACAGCTAACAAAAAAAGATATGAATATTTCACCTGATGAATAAATGCCTGTTAAAACGGATTTCAGGGCATAGATATTTCCAATTACTGGAATAAATATTTCCTTTCCGGCCCCAAACGGAACCTCAAGAAACATTACATGATATGCAGAAAAAGAAACAATCATCAAAAAAGGAATGGATAATGTTTGAGCTTCTCTCGAAGATTTTGCATACGAACTTATGATAACTTCTGCAGAAGCGAAAAGAGCGGTCAGAACTATAATAGAGATAATTATAAACAAAATATCAAGAGCACCGAAAGGGAAATTCTTGCCAAAGATTTCAGGAGAGACGGCATAGGAAAGAAAAAGGCCTAAAATGAATGAAAAGCTCTGGAAAATTCCGATACAAGAAACAGCAAAATATTTAGCTGCTAAAATTTGAAATCTCCCGGCAGGAGTAGCAAAAAGAGGCTCAATTGTCGAACGTTCCTTCTCTCCGGCAAACAAATCTGAAGCTGCGGAAAGCGGAGCCACCGCACAAAAAACTGCAATAATAACCGGGAAAAGTGATGAAAGAAATGAACGCTCGGCACCTCCCCCAAACATGAATTTCTGTCCGATTCGTTTTTCAGCTTTTGAATTATTCTTCGAATAAAGCGCATCAAGATATTCCGCAACTACGGCGGAAGCCTTAATCGATTCGGTTCTTCTTGAATCAATTAGAATCAAATCGCCTTCTTGAACATGGGTTAAAGCAATATGGATTTTTCCGGAAACAAGATTTTCTTCCCAATTGCCTTCAACTAAATTAAATTTTCCGCTATTGGATAATAATTTTTTAACACCGTCGGCTTTTGCAGAAAAAGAAATATTAATTTTGCGGGATAAATCCGAATCAGCGCTAATATCATTTCCTATAAGAATAAAGGAAAGCGGGAGAAAAATTACAGGAAGAATTATACCGGCCATAATCGTTTTTCTGTCACGAAGAATATCCATCATCTCTTTTCGAAAAATTGTAAAAATCACATCTGTCACCGCAGATCCGTTATTTTTTTATATTTGCTGAAAAACCGTGAAGAGCTTCCGAAATATTCTGTCCTTCCATTTTTTAAAAAAAGAATTCTGTCCGCACAGGATCTGATTTCGTCCATGTCATGAGAAGAAAAAATAACTGCCTTATTTTCGGAAACGCACTGCTTGATAAATTTCCGAAGAGCAATGGAAGAATGAATGTCCAAACCGCCGGACGGCTCGTCAAGAAGGACTATTTCCGGATTGTGGATAATCGAGCGTAGGAGAAGTGATTTCTGCTTCATTCCCTTGGAATAACCAGATGATCTTTTTTTTATAAAATCGTTCATTTGAAACATTTCAGAAAAAATTTTAGTACGAAGATCAAATTGTTTTCTGTCTACGCCGAATATTCTTGCAAAATAAAGCGCGTTTTCATAAGCGCTGAGTCTTTCATAAAGAGAATTTTCCGACGAAAGAAGAACTCCTATTTTTCTTTTGAATGATGTTTCTTTCAAAACATCCTGACCTGCAACTTCAATACTTCCGGCATCCGCTCGGATTATTCCTGAAATAAGCCTTATGAGCGTCGTCTTTCCGGATCCATTGGCTCCAATCAATGCTAGAGCCTGTCCGTATTGCGCAGAAAAAGAAACGTTTTCCACGGCATTTTTATCAGATGATGAATAACGTTTATACAAGGCGCTGATCTCTATGGCTCTGTTCATAGGGCAATTATCAGAAAAACATATTATTTTTCAATTGATTAATGCTTATAATAAAGTTTCTCCGCAATAAGGAAAGCGGTAGGAAAATGAAGTGTATTATGAGTAAGACGAAAAATTTTTGATTGCATTTCGCGAAGTCGGTCTCATTCTCTGTAAACCTGCAACCATTAATCAGCTGACACTCCACATGATATATTTTATCAGAAGCAAAACCAATTAAAACAATTGACTTACCAAAGCAAAGACACTTTAATTTAATACGATTCAGACCATTCATGAGAGGAATCATTTGAAAAAAAGTAAAATCATTCGTTCGAAGGCAATCATATATATTTCATGTGATATATCCTGGTGAGAAACTGATATGCGGATTCTAATTGCGTTAATATTTATATTAATGACTTCTTCCGCAATACCTGCGGGTAATATATATATACTTTCGGACCGTCGCTCGGCGCGATGGGTAGAGCTCATAAGTACCATCCTGTCTGGACTTTTGATATTACTGCGGTTTGGGCAGATATAAGGGGTTATGAATCAACTTCACTTCCCGCACTGAGCTGGCCGAAGCTTCCGGTTCTCTGGACATCCATCGGATTAAAACAGGTGATATCTTCAAAAGACAATTATCCGTTTATTTTTTATGGTGAGATCGGTGGTTATTATTTCGTTAATGCCGGGATCGGATACAGTTATCCTCTGAAAAAGTATGATAATGGAAAAGGAGCACACCTGTTTCTTGGTATTCCTCTTCCTCTTTTTGATAGCGGACTTTTCATTGAGCCGTATGGACGGGTGATACTGAAAAGAAAAAGTGAAAGAGAATACGGGATTCTTGTAAAATATTTTTTAGAATGAAGAGTCCGTCGAGTATCCATTTTTTAATGACTTTCTTTCTTTTTATTAATTGTTTTTCAACAGTAAAAAAAGCATCACTGCGTCTGATTTTGTCTTTCAGACTAAGGTGAAGAAGTTTATGATTGAGATGTAAGGGAAGCCTCGGGCTAACGCCCGTGGCTTATTACTTTAAAATATATGTAGCAAGTACACTTTGAAGTTCGTATATGTTAAGGCTCTTATTGAACTGCTTTTGAATTGGCATGGGGGTGCCTGAAAGCCATATTTTAAGCTCAGCATCAAGATCGAAATGCCCCGCTGTTTCAATACTGAAATGAATTATACTTTTATAAGGAATTGAATGATATTCAACCTTTTTCCCTGTGATACCCTGTTTATCTACCAAAAGTAATCTTTTATCTGTAAATACAAATAAATCACGGATCAGCTTATATGCTTTTTCGATTTTTTCACCTTTAGCAAGGAGTTGACTTAACTCATTTTGAACATCTTCCATTTTTACTTCGGAAGCATTTCCCATCAGTCCATCCATTAATCCCATTTTAACACCTCTTCATTTATATTTGCGATCAATGAGAAAATATAAATCCATTCACAAAATAATTGCAATAACTTTTAATATGACCGTCGCCGTATAATTATCTATTTCATATGACTTAGATCGTTTGAAGAAGAAGCATCATGACGAAACAATATGACTTTCTGCTTTATGCCTCTTTTTTCTGGGCAGTTCTTCCTTAATGAAATTCCGTCGGATTCACAGCATAGCTGAAGCTATTTATCAGCTAATATATTGTGCACAAAGACCAGTATTGGAACGAATACTCTTCAAAACAGTTGATTGATAGGACAGGCGCTTATATTTTAAAACTTGATTCTCCGGATAATATATGTTGTACTTATACTAGAAGGAGATTAGCATGAAAAAATATCTTACTTTTTTAATGATTTCATTCACAGCATTTATAGGTGCCGCGGAGAGTTCACATAATTATGATCCCAATTATGAAGTGAATAAAGAACTCAAGGATACATTGTGGAACGGCTATCGCCTGCAGTTTGATCTCAAATTTAAAACGGTACTATTCGCGGATCCGAATAATCCGATGCTGCGGGATGCATTTTACAATCTCGATAAGCAGTATTTCGGATGGAAAAATCCCAATTTTGATTCATCCAAATTCGACTTAACATACCTATATAAAAAAATAGACCTGTCTAAAACAACACTTGACCGGATGGAGCCGAAAACGGAGACGTTATACAGGGACACAGCCCTTGAGGATAAGGATTACGACTATAGCAAGGATCCTGATTTTGCAGCCTTCATGGCCTACTGTGATAAAACAAAAGTTAACCCCGAAGTAAAACAGTTTTACCTGAGGGCCGCGAACAACAGCGCGAAACGAGGACGTCTTATACTCGATCAGAATAAAACCCTCTCTGATGCCGAGGTCGGCATCCAGCATTCGTCATTCAAACCGCCGATGTACAAAAATCAGGTAGTTCCTTATGATAAACGCGACGGCATCACCTATAAGGCGGGCGGTATGCAGCTATACTTTGAATTCAGAAAAAAACAGAGATATGTTTATCCAGACAAGGCGCTTAATATATTCAAAGACAATAAATCCGTACCTCTCGTCATTGTCGAACTTGAACCTATTGAAGGGAATACCGGTCCCGCGATTCTAAGAGGAGAATCACTTGTAAAAAAAGCAAAAGCGGATCTTGAAGCGGCCTTCAAAAAAAGTTTCAGGATAACCACGAAAACAATGACGATAAGTTATTCGGAATTCGCCGATGCGGGAAAAATCGCACCCCTCACTCATTATGATAACTATCTTGCGAAGCATGTGAACCCGACAATTCCTAAGAATTCACTTATTATCTATTACTTCACCGATGCAAAAAGACTTCTTGCAATCGACAGTGATGGTTCACATCCCCTGGAGTTCGGCCCATATGCCACCGATTGGGAACGGTTGTTTCCGACTATAGTGCACGAATTCGGTCATTCTCTGCAGCTGCGGCATCACTTCAACGATACCGACGGATCTTCCGACATCAAAACGCATATAAGTCCGTCGTGTATTATGAATTACAAATACAGATCGAACGAATTCTGTCCGCTCTGCAAATATGGTCTCGGTGTGAATTGATTACACGGTAAAGATATCCGATATAAAAATGGAGATTCAGGTTTTAAAGCAATGTCCATTTTTAGGAATACTTCCACAAGTGACTATAGAGACGCAGAGGCGCGAAGTGAGGCATTGCGTTTATACTTTTCATTCGCAGGACTCAAGTCTGAAACAGGAGGATCCGACCTATGAGCGTCAACGACCGGACCCATCTTCTGCTTGTCATGAAAGACAAAACTATTGCGGCAAATCTCGCAAATGATTTTGAAAACCGTCATTTCCATGTAACCATTGCACATAACGGTGAAGAGGCGTTATCCTATTGCGAAAGTGATCCGTCAATAGATTTGGTTCTTATGGATACATGCGCGGAATCAATCGAAGCCGCGGGAGTCATCATCGCCCGCGGTAATATGCCTTTTCTATTTTTATCTGATCATGCTGATGACGAAACAATCAGGATAACTGAGGAACTGAACGCGTACGGCACGGTTTCAATAAATCAGGAAACGGGTTTTCTCGCCGCGTCGGTGAAAGCAGCACTCAGACTCCATGAATCAATCAAGGCAGAGCGCCTCAGACTGATGTTTCTCGAAGCGGTCGCAAATTCGTCCGCTGACGGTATTCTTGTTGTCGATCTCAAAGGTCAGAAAATACTTCAGAACAACCGCACAGTTGAACTGTGGAAAATTCCTGCTGAAGTGGTCTCTGATCCGAACGGTTCACGTCAGGTAGCTCATGTTATGGCGATGACTAAAAATCCGAAACAGTTCGTCGACGAAATTGAGACCCAGCGGAAAAATCCAATGCAGATCAACATTGATCAGCTTGAGCTCGTTGACGGCACCGTTCTGCACAGACATTCATCACCCGTTCCGGGACCGGACGGAAGAAATTACGGCCGGATATATCACTTTCATGACGTGACAAGTTTTAAACGCGCCGAAGATGAGATTAGAGGGCTGCTTGCGGAAAAAGAACTGATACTAAAAGAAGCACATCACCGCGTGAGAAATTACATGAATACGCTTATCGCCCTTCTTTCACTTCAGGCTTCATCTATGAAGGAACCGTCTGCGATTGAGGCACTCAAGGAAGCACAGAACAGAATTCACAGCATGGTGCTGCTCTATGACAAACTGTATGTCTCGGAAAATTTCAATTCGATGTCGATTGCGGGATACCTTCCGATTCTGATCGACGAAATAATCAGGAATTTCCCCAAGAGTTATGAAGTAACCGTGGAGAAACATATAGACGATTTTATTATTGATGCGAAAATACTGCAGGTCATCGGAATCATCACGAACGAAATCATTACAAATATAATGAAATATGCTTTCACTGATCAGCAAAGCGGTAAGATTACAGTATCAGTCACAAGGGGAAATAACCGTGTTACTTTATGCATAGAGGACAACGGAGTTGGCATGCCGGAAACAGTGTCCTCCGGCCCATCATCGGGTTTCGGCTTGAGGCTTGTAAATATGCTCGCTGTTCAGCTGAAAGGCAACATCCGTATTGACCGCCGGCAGGGAACCGTATTTACTCTCGATTTCAATATATGACATCTCATATTTCTTATTGATTATTATTAACCGTCATAATAAAATGTTAATAGTCGTTATGAAAATTTCTCCGGAGGATATATGAGAAAAAGCGTGTTCGCATTATGTTTTATTTCGGCATTAATATGTGCATGTGCCGGAGGAACGGCCGTCAAATCTCCAGACAGGGTTGATGAACCGGCTTCAAAAGACGATGTTGGAAAAAGAAAAGCTGATAAGACAGATGAGCTTGAGGTTTATGGGGGCGGCAGAACCGGCGCGGAGGACAGCGGTTTAATGGTTCCTTCCGAACCTAAGACTCTTGATAAAGATTATTCTTCAGAGCTAAAAAAATCATCGCCGGAAAGTTCTTCCTCCGGGGGGTCTTCCGTAAAAAAAAATGGAGTTGCTTCTGCATCCGGACTGAAGGCTTCTTTTTCAGACGACAATAAACAATACGGATATTTCATAAATTTTCTTGATCAGTATAAAACCGCGAAGCATTTTCCAATAGACGTTTCCGAGCGAATCATCATCCGGGTGAGCGACTCTGAAGGTAAGTCAGTGGCGAATGCTCTTGTTAAGATAAAATCCGGATCAAAAGAAATTGCTTCAGGTAAAACGTACTCTGACGGAAGCTTTCTCTTCTTTCCGTCCGAGCATCAGAATAACGCCGCTTCTTATAACTGTGAGGTGATTTACGCTCAGAGCAAAAAAAATATTACAATATCTAGGAAGGGTAGCCGCGACGTCAACGTAAAGCTCGATACCAAGCGTGTTTCACAGAAACTGATTCCTCTCGATCTTCTTTTTATTATGGATACTACCGGAAGTATGGGTGAGGAAATCGCCCGATTGAAGCAGACTATTGAAATCATAAATAACAATCTGGCATCCATGTCTGCGAAACCCGAAATCCGTTTCGGAATGATTCTTTACCGCGACAGGGGAGATGATTATGTGACGAAAGTAATTCCGCTTACCGGAGATCTTGATGCATTTCAGAATGAGCTTGCGAAAGTTGAAGCGAACGGCGGCGGAGATACTCCGGAAGATCTTCAGAGCGCACTTGATGACGCTGTGAATAAGATTGAATGGAACAAAAACGGAATTCGTCTAATTTACGCGATTACTGATGCGGCACCGCATCTTGATTATGCGCAGAAGTTTTCTTATGTCGATGCGGTTCGTGAAGCCAGAAAAAAAGGCGTTAAAATATTTTCGGTTGGAACCGGAGGTCTTGATCTGGACGGAGAATATGTGCTCAGGCAGATTTCGCAATACACATATGGCAAATATATTTTTCTAACTTATGGGGAAAAAGGAGAGAGTGAAGGCGGAAAGGAAGGAAGCGTCAGTCACCACACAGGCGCGAATTTTCAAACTGATAAACTTGAAGCTATAATTATAAAATTCGCGAAAGAGGAGCTTTCAAATCTTTCGGATAAACCGATTGATAAGGACGAAGAATATATCGAAGCAAAAAAGATTGAGTCTGAAAAGAACGAAGATACTTTAAAGAAGCTTTTTGACATGGCAGTCTCCCAGCTTTTAGATTATTCGACGATAAAGATTGAACCTGCTACCCCGGTAAGTCTTATTCCGGTAATCGCTTCAGACAAGAAAAACGCGGCTAATGCGGAATACTTCACTGAACAGGCGAATATTTCACTCGCGGAAAATAAATCTTTTAAGCTTGTTGAAAGAAAGAATCTGCAGAAGATTCTTGAAGAGATTGAGCTTCAGAATACGGGAATAACTTCAGAAGAAAGCGCCGTAAAACTCGGGAAGATGTTGGGAGCTAAAATTCTGATTGGAAGTAATCTCTATTTGAAAAACGGCTATTATGAGCTCTTTATTAAGATGTACAGAGTCGAAACAGGTGAGATTCTGTCTGTGAATAAGATAAGAATTGATAAGGCTTTGGGTTTAAGTAAATAGAATAACAGTAAGAAAAGATATGAACGAGTCTTTTGATATAGATTTTCATTTGAGAATGTTTGCCGGGAGTTTTATATCAAAAAGCAGAGCTGATAGATGGGAAGATTTACTAATTCGGCGCCCTTCCAGAATATTTGGAAAGTCGTCGAAAATATTTGATCATCTTGATTTCAATTATTGCAAACGCAGTGATATAGTTTTTGCTATTGCTGAAAAAGGAACCTCCGGAGTTTACTATGACTTTCTATCTGAACCTGTAATTATAACATTTGAAAAAGCAGTCGAAATGGGAGATTTTCGAAATGCAATATTTTCAATAAAGCCCGGCAAATTGGCTGTTTTTTTCTTTCATGAGGGATGGAATTATATCTGCAAAAGATGATAATTTTTTCAGGAGAATTGTGAATGGACTTAAGTAATAGATTTTATATGATTAACAGTAAGCAATTTCTGCGAATTCTCAGCAAAATATATTCTTCAAGCAAAAACTATTCATGGGTTCAAAAAACCGGAATAAGTAGTTATGAGTTGCCTGAGGCTTTAACTGATAAAGAGAAAATGCTGATTAATGATATAGGTTTTCAAATAAATAAAATTATTCACCTCAAACATGATGATGCTATTGCAGATATGATCAAACTCGCCGTTTCGAAAAATTTAGAACCTCTTGTGAGAAGACTTTTTCTAAAAGCTGTTGGAGAAGGTTTCAGCAGAGGTATTCAGCCGATAATCAGTTATTATTCTGCTGTAAATATGCCAGCACACAAGTTCATTCCTTATAAGTTTGACCCTAAAAAATATGCATTCAAAAATAAAGAAATTCCATGCTCCGTCTGCGGTCTTACACTAGAGAAACATGATAATGAGTCAGAAATTATTTATGATTTGGGAATAGGCTGGTGCAGATTGAGTTCAAGTTATGATCATCTCATCGATTTGACAGACATACTTTCTCTTGATAAGCCGGAGCAGAGTGTTGATAATGTGAAAAAATTGTCATTGCTGCTTAATTATATAGAGAATGCTTCTAATGGAGAAACTCTATATGATCTTGAGAAAAGAATTTCCAAGGATAAAATATTGCCGAACAGTACAAAGACATCACGGACATGGTTGTTAAGGTCTCTGTCAATGATTGGAATAATTCCAAACTGGATTAATCCGGGTCATTCATTGTGCGGGAAGTATATTTCTTATGAAGAAAGAATGAATTTTTATGAAATTATGCAGGAAAAAGCAGTTAACCACAGGAGTGAACTTGAGTGGCCGTATTCAGCATGGCGGGGAGAAATGGGTATTGACCGTAAATTGTCAGCTGAAATATTCCCAGAGCTGAATCTCAATAATTGAAACAATAATTATATTTTATTTACTGCTTACCGATTATATTTTTGATTATTTTCATGTCTTTTTTCTCGAAAACAAGAAACATAACTAGAATAAAGTAAACCGCTGATATGGAAATGCCGCCGATAAAAGGATTTAATTCTCTAGTAAAATTAAAATTTACGGCTGCGCATATTCCAGCTATTAATATCATTTTTATGACGTTAGTGTAATGTTTTTTGAATTCAATTATCTTATTTTTTTTCAGATACCATGTATAACTTAAACTGAGAAAGACCTGAGTTCCGATTACGGCAACAGCTGCTCCCGTCATGGAAAAGAATTTAATAAGGACAGCATTTAGTATAACATTAGCAATCAATGCTTTTATTAATATTTGGGTTCTTTCTTTCTGTTTATCCATGCCTGTCAAAATTGAGTCTGATATAATAAAGAGACTAGGAATTGCCAAAGCTATAATTTTTAGGGGCAGAGCCGATGGAAGAAATTTTGAGCCGTAGATGAGTTGTATTATTTCTTCAGCATAAAAAAAAGTGATGATGGCAATATAGAAAGAAAGTACTACCAGTATTTTGGAATAAATATCATAAACGAATTGATATTTATTTTTATCCTCTTTATGCTTATAGAGGTAAGAAATCAGAACTCTTCCAAGACCACCCGGAACGAAAATTATAGAAGAATAAAAGATAAAGGCATTAGAGAAAAATCCGCCGTATATAGGAGCTGTTATAACAGGAACAAGCATAACGTTCAAACGGTATAATGAATTCTGAATCACATTCCCCAATCCGAAAAAAAATGCAAAATGCAGAAATTCTTTAAATTTTATAAAAGAAAAACTGAACACATATTTTTTTGTTACATATATAATGAAGCCTGTTGTAAAAGCTATAACTATCAGCATTCTTGATAATGCTATGTGATAGTAATTTCCGGCAAAATAAACGACCAGCGCGGTTGATAAAAGGAATAGAATTGAAAAGCAGCTGTTAATTATGGTTGAACTTCTGAACTTGTCATGAGCCGTAAATATTGCATAAAACGTGCTCATGTAATCATTTCCGATTCTGACAACTCCAAAAATCAGCGTCAGATAAATGATATCAAATTGACCGGTCGGATAATAAATAAAAAAGAGAGAAACGCAAAGAGCTATATAGCTCAAGACGGCAAGTGTGGTTTTAATTAGAAAAGCATTTGTAATATGGTTTCTTTCATGTTCAGGATCTTTTATTATCATGCGAACAAGAGTCGTGTTAATTCCAATATCGGAAAACATTGCAAAGTAAGTTGCAAAACCTAAAGCGGTGGCATACTCTCCGAATCGAACTTCTTTTAAATATCGTGAAACAATTATGTTTATAATAAAAAAGGCAAATTTATTAATAACAGTCTCGGAGAAAACAAAGACTGTATTTAGAAAGATAGTTTTCTTGTTATTTGTTTTTGCCATTTTTTTAAAACTTATTGATAATCTTTGATACAAGTTAACTTAAAAGATAACTTATGGAAGAACAAAAAATTTCAGATTTTACATCTTAATGTGTCAACAGTTTTTCTTCGACTAAAGGTTCAGATGAAAAGACTGATTTAGGGGGGGAGAGTATCTGTTTAATAAACCTAGCGGTCATCCATAAGTAAATCTGCTAAAATATGAGAGGTGATAGATGCTGTTTTGATAATTCATTTACTTTGATTTTTTCTTTTCTGTTTCCGTACAATTAATTTGATTATCAGAATAATGCTTATAATGAATAATGCATATGGAAGGAGAAAAAGAATTACCGGGACTATTGTCTGCAAGCTGTACCCAAGAGCTGTTTTAGCGCTTTCGCATCCTGCAATGAAATATCCAACTAAATTTTTGGTTTTAGTAACACTTAAATGTATTTCCGAATAAACAATATTCTTATCGATGAGATTCTTTTTCTCTGCATCTTTTTTATATGAGTTAACATCAAACTCTGAGACTCTCATATTAATATGATCAATAGTATACACTTCTTTGAGCCATTCAATCATAGTCAAAAAATTCTTTGAAGGCAGAAGAATCGTCATATTGCCGTTTTCATCGGATTTTCCCCTATTGCTCCATGATTCAGAAATAACCAAAGCATTAAAATCAGGCAGTTTTTTGTAAACACTGCTTCTCAATTCGTCCGGATTATTAAACTCAATATCTAAATATGCAGTTTTGGATAAATCTGCTCTAGAAAAAAGGTCTTTATTTTGTGAATCGCTCTTTTCTCGGTTAGAGCATGAGAATAGAGTAAATAAAATCAAGAAAAGGCAGATGTATTTTGACATTAGTATATAATCTCCTTTTAAGAAATAATGTAATAGTTAATGATTGTACGTAGATTTTTTTTAATTGTTTTTGCATAGACAAGTCAAGTTCAAAAAATCATAAAATTGTTAACGAAACATCAATAGTCTTCATAGCCGTTTCACTCTCTTTTCATAGTTTTTTCACACTAATCTTTTGTTTTAATCCCGAAATTGATTTTCAGCAAAATTTCAGGAGGAGAAATGAGAGGGGAAAATTCTATCTTGGATAATTTTCTATGGAAAGTTATTTGCATAATCAGAAATCTTTACCAAAGCAGAAAAATTATATCGGCGATATCCTTATTTTTTACTCTTAATACAATAGGTAAAATTTATACGGATATTGTTAGCAGTCTGTTTCTTGTACCGTCAGGAATTCTTTCTTCGGTTTATTTTATGTCTCCGATGACTGAAGAAGGCGGGTTTAATGTCATTCATACTTCTTTAGGAACAATTCGTCTAGTCGATTCGTGCAGCGGTTTCAGCTTCTTTGTCATAGCATTCACCATGATCTTTTATCTGAGACTCAAAAAGCTTTCATTTATAGAAACGGTTTTATCCCAGATTCTTCTGGCTCTGCCTGTATGGATCATCTGCATTGCAGTAAATTCAATTCGAATCGTTTCCGCATTATACGCTTCGTCTTTTGCCGGAAAGTATATAAGCAGTTCGTTCCACTCTATCATTCACATGTCTGTCGGAATGATGATTTTTATTCCGGCATTGCTTCTTATTTATAAAATATACGGGAGAGTTTCAAATGAAAAAGAATATATCATTGATTGATTTAAAAAGATTTATTTCGGGAAAATTGTTTGCGGCAGTATTTCTTTTACTTCCGCAATTATTCCTTTTTGCAGTAAATGCAAATTCATTTTATGTGTCATCAAAAAATGAATTCTCTAGTTTAAATGTCAAAGTTATTGTTGTAAGTTTTCTTTTGCAGTGTCTGACGTTTCTGTTTGCTTCAATTATTTTCAGAGAATCAGTATTAAAGAAAGAGAGAAAATCTTATGTTCCGGTTGCTTTAAACGTATTACTTTTATTATCAGCCTGTACTTTTATGGCGTTCTATTATCTTGAGATTTATGAGATAATAGGCAGAGTTTCTTCCAAACTTATAATTGAAGAGCATCTGTTATATCTTCAGTTTGCATGTATGGCTTCTGCCGTAATTTTTCCCCTGTTGTCAGTATCGATGTGGAGAATAGAAAAAAGTTCGGTTAAGGAAATTGTTGTCGTATCGATATCCGGAATTCTTTTCCCTTTGTTCTGGTTTGGAGTTTTAGGAGTTCTTTCGGCATTTTTCGGAATATTTTATTCTTCGTTTTCTAAACTGATAGGCATAAGTTTCTTTTTTATATTCTGTGTGTGTTCACTTTCTTCATTAATTGTTTTCGTGCGTATTTTTTCATTTGTAGTAATGAAGACAGAAAAGTACAAACTGCAAAGAAATATCATTGTAGGAATAGTTGCAGGATTCTTTCTGCCGTTTGCCGGACTTCTGTTGAATCTAATAATTCCTTTTCCCGGCAATTTTCAATATCCCGGAATATATCTGCTGACATTCATTAACGCGTTAGCAGTTTCAATTCCTGAAACTGCAAATAAAAAATTCAACATCTGTTTATCTGCAGTAAGAGTTGCTCTTCTTCCGTTTGTAGTGTATTTCTTTATAATACTTGCTCCTGCCATTCCATTTTCTTTTCTTCTAATTCTTTTGTTCGGAATAGGAATTGTTATACTGTCTCCGTCATTTCTTCTTATAATTCATATCTCAAAATTAAGGAAAGACTTCCGTTTATATTCTCAAGTATTTGGAAAAATGAAGACCACAGCTCTTGTGACTGGTTTAATTCTTGTTCTGCCGTCGTTTTATGCGGCAAAAAAATATATTGAATATAAAGTTCTTCAGAATGCTTCTCAATATGTTCTGAACGAAAAGTCGGATGAAGAATTGAAGTATCCTTTGTTTATGGTAAAGGATTCATTATCAAACATGTACCGGGATAAAACAGGAAAGGGTCTTCCTGTTCTTTCTTCAATTGCGGTACAGGTTTCAAAAAAAACTCTGCCTCAAAACAGAATGGATGAGATGTTCAAAATATTTTACGGAGATTCTGCTTACAATGTTTTAGAAAATATAAAGGGAATAACTGATTTTGCTGTTTTTGGAAGCCGTGCGTATAATGTCAGGGAATCCTTTATTGTTAACAAAGAGAAAATACTTTCTGATGCTTTAATAGAATCCGTAGATGAAGTATTTTCTTCTGTTGAAGGAAGTACTGAAAAACATTCAGTAAAAATTAAAATGAAAGAATTAACAGGAGAATCCCGAAATGACGGTTTTCGCGGAAAAATTATAATTCCGGACGGTGTTTTTGTGTCAGGACTTAAACTTAAAATCGGAGATAAATTCGAACAGGGAAGAATTTATGAAAAGACAAGTGCCGTCTGGGTCTTTAATGAAATTAAAAGACGCGCACAGGATCCGGCAGTAATTTATTATCTTTCTGATAATGAATTGAGATTTGATGTTTTTCCTTTTCGGGAAAATGAAAAAAGAGAGTGTATATTAGAATTTATCTGCCCAAAAGGTTCATTTTCGAAGATTAAATTTCTATGCCAGACGGGAACTTCAGATAATCATTTTTTGCAGGAAGAAACGGTCAAATTAAACTCAACATCAGAACCTAAACTTCTTAAAACTGAAAACGATTACGGGTCTGTATTTTATATTCCGGAATCAATTGCGAAAAATATCAAAATTAAAAACCGCAAACCTGTTCTTTATATAATTGCGGATATATCAAAAGATTCAACCATAACTAAACATGATATTATTTCGACGGCTGATTATGTTAAACGGAATAACCCGGAAATTGAATCCGCAAGTATCTGTTTTGTTAATTACATTGTAAATGAAGGAAAACAACTTTCAGTCAGCAGTTTGAAAGATGAAATAAAAGAAAAAGAATCATTTACTAAAAATGGAAAAAGAGGAGGTTTCTTTTATAAAAAAGCAGTTCATACGATTTCATCCAGATATGATTTATCAGAAAGCGAATACCCGGTTTTTGCGATAGTTACTCCCTCAACTGAAGAAATTTTATCGGAGTATGAAAGCATTTCAGCCAAGCTTCAGCCTGATGCAAAAGGTTTTTATCTCACATCCAATGGAATGATCTTTATTTCTGAAATCGAGAAATCATCTGAGGGAGTTCGCCATGTATTATTCGGAAATGGAGTGAGTTCAGTCTTTCCAGGTGATGATTCAATATTATATTTCGCTGAAAAAAATGCATTGGATTCTATTTCTTATACGGATACAAAAGGAAATTTCTGTAAATTATATGCTGAAAAAGCAGAAGGAATAATAAAAACAGCATTCGATCTTTATTCTGAAGAAAAAATAAAAGGGAATTCTGACGGAGAAGTTTTCAAAAGTCTTATTGAAAGTTCAAGAAAATCCGGAATCATCACTTCAAGCACTTCTTATATTGTGGTTGAAAATGATACTCAATGGAAGGAACTCGAAAATAAAGAAAAAGAATTTCTTGATAATGAGTATGCCGAAACGTATAATTCTCCTGAACCGGGAGCTTTAGCCCTAATTTCTGTTCTTGTTATTGTTCTTGGTCTGATGAAACTTAAACGGAGAAGATTAGAGCGGTAGTTTTGACGCGCTGTCCTCTCCCGGATTATTGCTGGACAAAGAATGCGGCGCATCTCTGATTGACTTAACAATTGTAGCAATGGGGAAGTCCGTGAGAACCGGACACAGTCGCGCTACGGTAACGGGGATCATCCCCGGAGTCCGATTACCATACAATTGCCAAGTTTTTGTCGCGTCAGCAAAAAGGAGGAAAGATGCAGACTAAAAGGATTAAATCCTTTGTGACGGGATTCCCGCGCATTGGAGAAAAACGCGAGCTTAAAAAAGCTCTGGAAGAATTCTGGGATAAAAAAACCGAATTCTCTTCACTCGAGGCAATTGCTTCACAGCTCAGAAAAAGGCATTGGAATTATCAGAAAGATGCCGGAATTGATTTTATCAGCAGTAATGATTTCAGCTATTATGACCAGATGCTCGACATGTGCGTTATGCTGAATGCTGTTCCTGAACGGTTTGCCGGCATTTCAAGCTCTCTTGAAAGATACTTTGCTATGGCAAGAGGGAACGAAAGTTCTACAGCTATGGAAATGACTAAGTGGCTCAACACAAACTACCACTACATCGTTCCGGAGCTTTCGGCAGAGACTGTCTTCCGCCTCAATCCGCAAAAAATCATTTCCGAGTATACGGAAGCCAAATCAGCCGGAATCAAAACAAAAATCAATATCATCGGACCTTTGAGTTTTCTTGGTCTGGCAAAGACTACGGACGGGAGTGATAATTTTAAACTGCTCGAAAAGATTATTCCTCTTTACAAAGAGCTTATAATAAAACTTTCAGAGCTTGATAAAGAAGTATATCTTCAGTTTGATGAACCCCTTTCAGTAAAAGATCCTTCACCGGAATTTCTGTCTTTGATTAAACAGACTTATCAGGATATTAATTCTGTTTGCGCGAATGTCAAAATAATTCTTGTAACTTATTTTGATCACGCATCAGAAACTGTTGCGGCTTTGAAGGATGTTCCTTTATATGCGATTGGTCTTGATTTTGTTTACGGAAAAGAAAATCTAAACTGTCTCAACGATTTGAACGGAAAAATACTCATTGCCGGTATTATTGACGGACGTAATATCTGGAAATCGGATTATTCTCATAATTATCTTTTGCTGAAAGAAATTGAAAAATATGTTCCGAAAGAAAATATAATAGTTTCAACAAGCTGTTCTCTTCTTCATGTTCCGTATTCTCTTGAGTATGAAGAAAAGCTTGATTCGCATATTAAAGAATGGATGTCATTCGCTAAAGAAAAGCTTAGAGAAGTATCAGATACTGCATCTATTTTTGATTATCCTGACTCGGATTCATCTATATTGAAGCTGAAAACAAACGGTGACATTTTAAAATCAAAAATTGAGTTTCTTAAAAATACTTTAAGTACAGAATCGAATAAAGGCAAAGGTGAAAGATCCTTTACTTTTGATGAAAGAATATCAGCGCAGAAAAAAATTCTTAATCTGCCGGTTCTTCCAACAACAACTATAGGAAGCTTTCCTCAGACCGCTGAAATCAGAAAACTGAGAAATGATTATAAAGCAAAGAGAATCTCTCAGAAAGACTATGAAGAAGGAATAAAAAATTATATTTCTGAATGCGTAAAATTTCAGGAAGAAGCCGGACTTGATGTTCTTGTTCACGGTGAACCTGAGCGTAATGATATGGTTGAGTATTTCGGTGAACAGATGGAAGGTTTTGTTTTTACGCAAAACGGATGGGTTCAGAGTTATGGAAGCAGATGCGTAAAACCACCGGTAATTTACGGAAACGTATCAAGACCAAGATCCATGACTGTGGATATTATTTCGTATGCGCAGAGCTGTACCAAAAAAGTAATGAAAGGAATGCTTACCGGTCCGGTCACGATATTAAACTGGTCATTCGTGCGGAATGATATTGATCGTTCAGCTGTTTGCTCTCAGATAGCTTCAGCAATATGCAGGGAAGTTTCTGATCTTCAGTCTGCCGGAATTAAAATTATTCAGGTTGATGAAGCTGCTTTTAAGGAAGGCTATCCTCTTAGAAAAGAAAAAGTAAGTCTTTACGAAAAGTGGGCGGTTGAATCGTTTAAGCGTGCTGTCAGTTCTGCTGAAAAAGAAACGCAGATTCACACGCATATGTGCTATAGCGATTTCAACAGCATAATCGGTACTCTTGAAAAAATGGATGCCGACGTAATTACGATTGAGACATCAAGAAGCGGAAACAAGCTCCTGAATGTTTTTGCGGAAAGAGGATACAAGAACGAAATCGGTCCCGGAGTTTATGATATTCATTCTCCGCGAATTCCTTTAAGGGAGGAGCTTGAACATCAGATAAAAATGCTAATAAAAGTGATCCCTGCAGAAAGGCTCTGGATAAATCCGGATTGCGGTCTCAAGACGCGCAAATGGGAAGAGGTCAAACCGAGTCTGAAAAACATGGTAGATGCTGTTATGGAAATCAGAAAAACGCTATAAACAAAACAGGACGGTTCAAAATGAGCCGTCCTGTTAAGCAATTTTTTTGAGTTATCTGCCCTGCTAGGGGTCGAACCTAGACATTTCTGATCCAGAATCAGATGTGTTGCCAATTACACCACAGGGCAATTTGCCACCAATTTATGAACGGGGTATTCTTTGTCAAGAATTATCCTGCAAATTAATCAAGCCATTTGTTGATGCTGAAAATCTTGTCAATCGCGTCGCTTGTCCAGTTGCTGTTGGGGTGGTTTGTAACCAGCTCTGAAAAACTGGTTTTAGCGTTTCGGAGTCTCTCAGCGAGCAGTTTTCTGTTTCCGACGTTTATTTTCGGTCTTGTTTCACCGAAATATTCATCAAAGGCCTGTTTCATTATTGAAAAACCAGTTTTGTAGATTGTGTATGACGGATCAATTTCAGTTTTTTCTTCAACGGCGGCGGTTGTTTCAGAGAATGAATTTTTAAGAAAAGAATAAGCTTCATTAATGATCACCATCTTGGCGAGAGAGTCGGCGCCCGGATTTTTGTCAGGATGATTGAGTCTTGCAAGTGTTGCATACGCGGAACGGAGTTCATCTCTGGAATAATTTTCGGACAGCCCGAAAATGAACCGGTATTGTTTCAGTTTGTCATCACTGCTGTTCATAAGCTTATCAGATAAGTTCTATTTTTTTGAGTCAAGGTTAAAAAAGCTTTGAAAAAAACATGTTGCTGGACTATTATAAATGTTCTATCGAGGAGAGCATGGGCGGTATAAAAACATTTTATGTGTCTTGTATTATAATATCATTTTTTCTGTTTTCTTTTATTTTTGCTCTTTCAACTGCTATTTTATATTTTACGGGGTCAATGCAGAATTTTATATTTCATGCCGGTTTTTATGAAATATTATATCTCGTAGGTGCATTCTTTCTTTTTACATTATTTTTCATTACAAAGGTTAAAAAAAATACTGCAAAGGATTTTAGTACATTAAACAAGCGTTATGTTAATTACGGAATGTTCATCGCAAGTGCTGGACTATATGCTCTTGCAGTTTTTCTGATTGATAGAATTTCTTCAAGCAGCATAGAACGGCCTGTACAGATACCTCTTTATATAGCTGTAGGTTTTGTGTTTTCCTTTGCATCATACCATTATCTCAAGTCGTCAATTTGCATATTTATGAATAATATAATTATAAACTATCATCTGTCTCTCAAGGGGTTGTCGGATACGATCAAGAGCAGTGCAGTCATTTATTCCAATGCTCAATTGGTATTAAATTATTGCAAACGGTTTGATCTTAATCTTTCTTTATTTGCGGTAAAAATCGGAAAAATTAAACTTAAAAAAGGGACATTTTCTGCTGCAGATAAGGACATATCAAAGAAAGTATCTTTTCTTCTTGCAGATATTTCGCGAAATTATGAGCCGTGGTATTTTGATAAATCCGGAGATATTCTTTTTTCTTTTCTGCAGGTTAAAAACAAGACAGATTATCAGATTGCATCAAAACGCTATTCGTCGGCTCTTTCAGAAAATAAATTCTTATATGATACCGAAGATTATACTGCCGAGATTTATTTTGCCGGAGAATTGTTCACATCAGGAGAACTGAATTTTCCTATATATGAAAATGCTGCAAAAGATTATCTTAAAAATGCCATAACAGGAATTACGACCCAATTGAAGAGAATAAGATAATATGGAAATAAATCTTCTTATCATTTTTGTAACAGCCGGTTTCTTTCTCGGAATAATATATTTGTTTCATTTATTTAGAATGCATGCGATTCCCAAGCGTATTCAAAAAGCTAAAGATCTTTTAAGCGTAAATGATGAAAAGGCCGTCAGTATATTGAATGCTGTGCTCAATCTTGATAAAACAAATACGGATGCGAACTGGCTTTTATCAAAATACAATTTTGATAAAAAGCACTTCATTCTTGCCTTGATGACCCTTCAGGATATGCTGAAATATGACAGATATACACCTGAGATAATGGAGCAGGATGTGAGAGAAATGCTGGCGCGCATTTATCTTCTTCTCGGTAATGTTGAGAAAGCTATGGAACAGTTCAACACAATGAGCAGAAAGTGGGCGATGCCTTCATCAATTCTTAAGACAGCTATAAAGATGCAGCTTGAATCCGGATATTTTGCCGAAGCTAAGAAACTATGCAAAGAAGGAAGTGATCTTTATCCTGCCGATGGGGAATTTCCATTTACTCTTGGTGTAATTTCATTCAGGGCAAAAGATTATCCGTCTGCGGAAAGCCGTTTCCTTGAAGCCGAAAGAAAGAATTATTACTCCGGAGAAATAAATCTTTATCTTGCCAAAATATATTTTGCTTCAGGGCAGTTTGACAGGGCGCTTGAAAGGGTTGATAATGTACATGACCTCGACGAAGGCGAAACGGAAAAGGAACTTTTGAAAGCAAAGATTAATCTGTCTCTTGGAAATATCCTGCAGGCGCTTTCCGTATTTGAAGAAGCTGATATGAAAGTTAATGAAGATGATCTGTATTTTTCGGAATTTAATTTTTATTATGCCGAGGCTTTAGAGTCTGCAGGCAGTATAGAGAGTGCAGTAAAAAGATGGAATTCAGTTAAGGATTCGAGCCCTCATTATAAGGATTCTCAGGATAAACTGTTTTTCTATAAGAATATAGGTCAGGATAAACTAGTATCAAAAATTCTTTCAATGCCTTCCAATATGTTTGATTCTCTTTCGCAAAGCCTGTTATCTCATCTTGATTATAATATAAAGAGTGTTTTATTTAAAGATGACCGGCTTGTCTGTTATAATTGTTCCAGCAAAAGAGATTCTCATATGTTCGGGGAATATATAGTTTTTTCAACAAGAGTTACATCACCAGTGAATGAAGCTGCTATAAACAATTATATCTCACGTGCGAGGTATCATAATATTGATAAAATCGTAATAATTGCTCCCATGTTCAGCGACGATTGTCTTGCTTACGCTTCATCAAAAAATATTATAATTTACGGCTTCGACACTTTTTTCAAGAATAACATCGCGCAGAAATTTTTTAATAAAAAGTAATGATTAACTCCCATTTTGATCAAGAATATCGGTAAAAAGATATTCTTGCCATTTTGTTACGGAATATAGAAATTTATCAGCAGAAATGTTGATCATTTCTCTGTTGAAACACTATTATTTCTTTTTAATGAAGAAAACTTTAATAACAATCCATAATACAAGAAGAATCCCGACCACAATGAAAACGTTTGTCAAAATAGAATAATACTTTTCGAGAAGAGCTTTTTGTGAATAGAGAAAATATCCGAGTGCTGCAAGAATTGAACTCCAGATTGCAGAACCCAAACAGGTATAGAAAATGAAAGGTTTGAGCTTCATTCTGGAAAGACCTGCCGGAATTGATATCAACTGACGGACTGCGAAAACGAGTCTTCCGATGAAAGTCGAAATATTTCCGTATTTTATAAAATAATTTTCGGCTTTCTGTATTCCTTCGCGGTTTATCAAAAGAAGATGGGCAATTTTTGTGTCGGCAAGAGAATATATAATTTTGCGGCCGAGAAAAAGAGCGAGAAAGTAATTAAAAATAGCACCGAGCAGAGAACCGGCAATTCCGCAAAGAGTCACAAGAAAAATGTTTAGTTCACCGTTAGCGGCTTTCCATGCCGCAGGAGGAATCACTATTTCTGATGGAAACGGAATAAAAGAAGATTCAATTGTCATCAGCAGTGTGACGGAAAAATAATTAATGTGAGACATATACCAGTCAATTACCGGAGCAAAAAAATCAGCCATTTACAACCCTCAGAGTTCTATTTCGTTTCGAGAAAGATTTGTGAAAAATTACATCTTCTGTAATTTTTGAGATGTCAGAACAACCTGAAAGAATCATCGCAGTGATAAGTTCTTTGCGGATATGTTCGAGATAAAAAGAAACTCCTTTATCGTACATCCCGACAGCGGCTATGGCAACCGGTCTACCTATAAGAACCGTTTCTGCGCCGAGAGCCAGAGCCTTTATGACATCAACTCCGCTACGGAATCCTCCGTCAATCATAATTTGAATATGACCTTTTACAGCCTTTGCTATATCAGGAAGAATTTCCATCGTTCCGCGCATCTGGTCAAGAACACGTCCGCCGTGATTTGATACGATGATTGCCTTTGCTCCGGCCTCTACTGCAAACTCGGCATCACGAGGATGCATAATTCCTTTAAGAACGAAAGGAAGATC
>ENA-UOWE01000486-UOWE01000486.1-activated-sludge-metagenome-genome-assembly--contig:-NODE-486-length-57796-cov-7.458686_pt1 | contig 57796 bp, 54 predicted proteins | sample MGYA00249841_ERZ761562 | MGnify/ENA primary metagenome ERZ761562 (study PRJEB28883, sample SAMN05720200) | activated sludge metagenome | isolation source: Anaerobic digester | place: Japan...
GACCATCTCGCGGGCAATGTTTCCGCATCCATGCGGAAACTCGCTCGCCCTCTCCCAGAATGAAGCTCAAATCGGCGAAGCCGATGAAGAAAGTCCATTCCCGGGAGAGAGCTATCTGTCACAAATTTCCTGCTTCAGAATAAATTGCATAAAAGAAAAAACACCTAAACCGTCTGCCGAAGGCAGACTCAACTCGCGCGTCCGGAGCATCCGGCAAAGCCGGTGCGAGGAATACGCGCGACAAGAGCCAGGAGTGGGATCACACTGTCCAACGCTAACGGGAGTCCTGCCCGCGTTGGATTAGCGTCATCCTGACGCTCAGGATGATGAGCGGCGACTGAGCTCCTCGTCCCTTTGAATATTCTCGCATGAGACCATGCGAAATCGGATTTAAAGGTGCGGAGCACCTTTTGAGTATGCCCTCTCCGAGGGCATACTCAATGAATTAATTCCTTGACTTTTAACAAAATATGACGAGAACATAGTTAACCGGCAAAACGGTATATTTAGGAGAGTTTTATGAACAGAAGAATGCCAGTTCTGCTTTTAGCAGCAGTTTTTTTGATATCAGGCACACTGCTTGCACAGTTTAAACCTTCGGGCGGATCGAATCCCCACTCCGTGGTTAAAAAACTGAGCATAGACAATTTCAGAGCTATAAAAAATCTTTATTTTGCCATCATGAATTTCGGCGGAGGGGAAGCGGAATTCAACCGTCTTGTATCGGGCTATGCTTCAGCAACTTCGAAGTATTTTGCAAAAGAATATGACGATTCTGCCGCGGCTTTCAAGCTGAATGAAAAAGACATTATTGAAACAGGAATGTCTATCGCGTCGAAATACAAAGACTCTACATCAAAAATGCACACTGAAATAATTGAAATTCACACAAAATATACAATCAAACTTTCGCTGGACGGGAAAAAAGCCGACCCTGCGCTTGAAAAACTTCTTAATGAAGCTTCCGAATCTCTTGCAAAAGCAAATGATTTCTACATCAGAAAGAAACCTGTCAATGCAATAGATCTTTACCGCAGATCAAAAGAAAAAATTCTTCTTTATTACGATGCCATCAAACAGCCTATTCCTCAGGAATATGAAAAAGACAAAAAGGACAATTCCCTTGAGCTTTATGTTTCTAAGGAAAAAGAAAATTAAAAACAGCCCGCCGCTAGGCGGGTTTTTCATTCCATATTATCAGAAATTTCCGCACTCTTTTTTAAAGCTTTCAGCGACCTGACTCTTACTTCAGCATTCAAACTTACAAGAAGTTCCTTAATTCTAACCGACAATTCCGGATCAATCATAAAACCTTCAAGTGCAGACAGAAGCGCACAAAGATATGTATACTTTTGAAGATTCTCTTTTTTCATCAATTCCGCACGGATAAGCGGATAAGCCTGAACATCCCTGTAAGAAAGCGAATTCAATGCCGCAATCCTTACACTTATAGAATCATCAGAAATGACAAGCGGGAAATACTCATTCTGTATTCTTCCGATTTTTGAATGATCTATCGAAAACAATCCCTTTACTGCAGCTTCACGTATCATCCAGTTCGCGTCGTCATAAGAAAAAATAAAAATATCAGCGCATGCCGGGCTTTTAAACTGAGAAAGAACATTCAGAGCTTCGAGGCGTATAACATAATCGTTCTTCATTTGCGCGATTTCAGAAAGAACGGATATTGTCGAAGGAGTGTTAAACTGAGCAAGCGAACGGACAGCTTCAATTCTGACTTTGTTATACGGATCAGAACTTGCTTTCTGCAAAAATTTTTCCGTTCTTGAATATGGATATTTTGAAGCAAGATTAACCGCATTTCTGCGGTCTATCCAGTAAGCGCTTTGGTATTGTTTTTCTGCTACCGAAATAGTCCGGAGATATTCCTGCATTTTTGCTTCATCAGCGGCATTATGCGAACACGACAGATGAAATACCAGAACGGTGAGCAATAGATAAATATTTATTCTTATCTTATTTTGCTTCTTCAGCATAATCGGCATGCATCCTTTTGCTGAATTCCTTATCGCCCCAGACAGAATCAACTATTGATGACTGTACCGGAGTTTTATAGTAAGAATCATAATGAATCAGCTTGAACTTTTCGCTTTCAATCCCTTCCGAAAAAGTATCAATTTTAGCAAGAATTTCCTCGAACGAAAGAATCTTTTCTTTTATCTTTTCTTCGCGTGTAAGATGAGGCTGAATCCGTGCGAGAAACGCATAACGTTTCGCTTCTTTGAGTCTTTTCATCGCACGGGAATATTTGTGCAGCCGAAGCGAATAAAGCAGCGGTTTATAATTATCCGCCATTGTCGCTTCAATTTTCGCGCTCGCAAGCTCTCTATAACCGAGTTTGAGATAATGCTTGGATTTAGGGTCTCCTGAATTTACAGCCAAAGGGGCAAACTCATCAAGCAGAGCCTTAACAGAAATTTCTTCATCATTGAGCTTCTTCGTATAAAGCTCGATAAGTTCTTTCTGATTTTTTCTTATCTGGCGGAACGCCGCACGAAAATCAAACTTGAGATACATCACCTGACAAAGAATATCTCTTCTGATTATTCCTTCAAACTTTGTTCGATCTTCCTCCGAACCGAAATTGGTTATGGTAGAATTTATATAATAAATATAATACCTGTTGTCTTTCAGGCCTTTCTGAGCAAAACGCTGAACGCCGGCTCTTGTGCTCGACGCCGCCTTTTGCGCGTCAAGCCGCGGAAGAAAAACGGCAAAACAAAGAAATAATATTGTTATATAACGGAAAAAGCGCATGTATAATCCTTATTTCAAAAAATCCCCTAAAAACGGGATTTTGGCAATATTTTTTTACTGCAAGTCCAATTAAACTTGACTGTCTAAATAATCGGTATTTTCATGAAGTCATGATAAAGAAATTTATTCCGATAGTGATATTCTCGATTTTTTGCGCGATGAGCTTTCAACAGCACGAAAATACGCTTCCGATAGAAAAGGGTTCTGCTCTTGTCGTATTCAGAACATCATATCAGAACGCGGTGCCGAGAGAACAAATATTAACTGAAATTCTCCGTCAAACACTCGGAAAAACCGTCAGCTTCAATTTTATTCCCTATGTTGACGACTCTCTGATTTTTTTCAGTCCATCAGCTAATAAAATCGCTCAATACAATAAATCTTCCAACTTCGACAAATACAAGACCTCTGTTTATGCGGCAAATTATCTTATTGAAAACACGGCATATTTTCAGAAACTTATGGGAGAAAAATATACTCATATAATTATTTTTGAAAGTGATTCTCCTTTTAACAAAAATACATCTAAATTAAAAGTAAATCTCTGTATGGTGAGCGCAGATAAGAATCTTGAAATCAAATCCGTTTCTTACTGCGAGGACAGCTTCACAGAAAAAACACTCGGCGACCCGCAGAAGGAAAAATACTCAAAAATAATAGCAGACGCTTTTATCGCTGAGACGGGTAAACTCGGATTTTTTGTAAAAATTAAAAAATAACCTTATAAAAATGAAATGCAGGCTCTTCGTAAGGGTGATTCTTTCTTATAATATCAGTTAAAACAGGAATAAGTTCTTCTTCGCATGCCATTTCAATACGTAATTCCTTAACCTGTTCAATGACATCTTTTTTGCCGATGAACGGATTGCTCCCTTCAAGCGGCCTGAACTGTCCCATACCTTCAGTCTGCCATGAACATCTGTTATAACCGGCATAACTGCCCGCGCCGGCATCAAAAAGTGCCGATTTCAGCGGTTCAGCGTGAGAAGTTGGAACATATACTACAAGAATATACATAATATTAAATAAGCGGCTTTCGCCGCTTTATCACTTTTTAGCAGGAAGAACTGAATCTTTGCAGGCTTTTGCGATTTTGAACTTGAGCACTTTCTTTGCAGGAATTTTGATCGCTTCACCGGTCTTAGGGTTTCTGCCTGTTCTCGCTTTTCTCTGCTGAATTACAAGTTTGCCGAGACCTGGGAAAGTAAATCCGTTTTTCGCTTCTTTATATGAAAGCTGAATTAGAATATCAATGAAATTCTGAACTTCTTTCTTTTTGAGACCTGTTTTCTCTGCAAGAGAAGCAATGATCTCAGTTTTAGTCATAGGTTTCGATGCCATTATAAACTCCTTATCTCTTTTATGTGTGGAATACGTTAAGAATGTTTTAATTGCTATTTGTACGCGTTTCATGTCAATAAAATTTAGTATCAAATTGAAAAGTCGCAATATACTCAACTTTTTAAAAAAACAGCATTTTCTATTATTTATTTGAAATTATTCCAATACCTGTATAGATTTATAAAAAACCTGTTCTGCCTTACCGGACTGAACGACAATGAACAGCATTAATGCTAAAATGATTATTATAAGGAGAAACCTGTGAATCGGCGTGACTTTTTAAAAACATCATTACGAACTGCCGGAAGCATTTTTATATCAAGCTCTGTTTTTTCCGGAAGGATATTCAGCGCGGAAGAAGCCGGTCATAATTATTATGATCTTGCCGCAGTGCGGAACGCGGAACCGGAACGGCTTTTCGACGAAGCCATCAAAGCTCTCGGAGGCATGAGCCGTTTCGTAAAAAAAGGTAAAACCGTCTTAATCAAACCCAATATCGGCTGGAATATTGAACCTCAATATGCCGCAACGACGAATCCCAATCTGATCAAGCGGATCATTCTTCATTGCAAGGAAGCAGGCGCATCAAAAATATACGTAAATGATCATCCGATCTTTGACTGGAAAACCTGCTACAAGATAAGCGGAATAGAAAAAGCAGCAAAAGACGCCGGCGCAATAATTGTGCCCTCTGGCAGTGAAAGCTACTATCATTCTACAACTATACGAAGAGCAAAAGCCCTGAAAGAGGCTAAACTTCATGAAATTTTTATGTCTGCTGATACGGTGATAAACGTTCCCGTTCTCAAACATCACTTCGGAAGCAAAATGACATGCGGATTAAAAAATCTGATAGGAACAACCTGGGACATGAACGCCTTTCATTCGGCGGGTCTCCACGAATCAATCGCCGACATAGCGACGGTAAGAAAAATTAACCTGACGGTAGTTGATGCATACTGCATTGTAAAAAGAAACGGCCCAAGGGGCGGTGATTTCAGCGATCTTCTCAAGTTGAAATCTCTCATAGCTTCACCGGATATTGTAGCAGTAGACACGGCAGCGGCGAAACTTTTCGGAATCAATCCCGACGCAGTCGACCATATAAAATTTGCTGCGGATTTCAAACTGGGTCAATCAGATCTGTCTAAACTCAGAATTAAGCGGATAGTACTATGAAAAAAATCAAAATCATCAGAATTATTTTTTCCATTTTCATTCTTGCCCTGACTCTTCTTTTTTTCTTTCATAAAAATATACCCGGCACGGCAGAACATTTCTATGAAAAAGCTGCACAGTTCGTCATCAATCTGCAGATATTGCCGGCACTTCTCTCTTTAGCTTTTATTTATATTACCGCAATTGTCTGCATCACCGTTATTTCCGGCCGCGTTATCTGTTCGGCATTCTGTCCTTTGGGAATTTATAATGATCTGATTTCACGGCTCGGCGCGAAAATCCGAAAAAATAATTTTCATTATAACCAAAAAATCAATTTCTTAAAATACATCATCTTGTCCGCAGTCATTATTCTTTCGATACTTGGCATTTCCGCATATACCGGCTTATTAGAACCTTTCAGCATATTCGGAAAAATAAGCGCTTATTTTTTCGTACCGATATTTTCAAACGTTGAAAACGCTTTCGCGACCGTCATAAATAAAATTTCAGGCTATTCTATTTCTCATGAAGATCATTCAATTGACAATTTGCATTATGCAATAGGATTCTTTTTTTTCATCATTATAACAGGTCTGGCATTTTTCCGCGGAAGGATATTCTGTTATGCGCTTTGCCCTTCAGGTGCGATCTTTTCTCTAATTTCTAAAATTTCATTATTCAATATCAGAATCAATAAATCAAAGTGTGTATCATGCGGCAAATGCGAATCAGTCTGTCCTTCAAATGCAATCACCGAAAATAAAATAACATCCGAATGCGTTCTATGTCTTAACTGTGCCGGAACATGCGCAAAGGATGCGATAAAATACAGATTCGCAATTCCTCAAATAAAAAACACCAAAAGTTCAGGCGAAAAAACAATTATTGAAGGAAGAAAAACATTTATTAAATCAGCACTCATCATTACAGCCGGAATTTTAACACCGCGCATTTTAGCTTCATCCGGCGCGTCAAAGAAAATACGGGCAGTCCCGCCCGGTTCGGTTTCCATCAGAAATTTCAAGAATTCGTGCACAGGCTGTTCTCTTTGCGTTTCAAGATGTCCGACCGGAGTTCTTTCACCGTCGCTCTTTGAAAACGGAATCGATTCAATCATGCAGCCGTTTATGGATTATAAAAAAGCGTATTGCCTTTTTGAATGCACTTCGTGCTCATCGGTTTGCCCTTCGGGCGCAATCAAAAAACTCAAGGTGAAAGATAAAAAATCCGTCAAAATCGGGGAGGCGGATTTCTCTCCCGACAGGTGTATTGTAAAAATTGAAAACAAAGCATGCGGAGCTTGCGCTGAAATATGCCCGACACATGCTATAAAAATGAATTCACCGCTTGAAGGTCATCCTTTTCCATTCATCGAACCGGAACTTTGCATCGGATGCGGCGCCTGCGAATATACATGTCCCGCGAAACCGAAAGCTTTTATTGTTAAGCCCCTTGAAATCCACGGAAAGGCAATGCTTTCAGCAGAGTCTTCATTTCCGATCGAAGAAGATAATTCTGAAGAATTTCCATTTTAATCAGTCGCTGAATTACCAGCCGGTTTTCCATAAAACCGGCTGGACATAATCAACTTTCCGCAATAAAATCTATTTATGAAGCGTTTCGCCGCGATATTATATTTTATTACCTTCCTGATTTCAGGAATCGAATACTTATCAGGAAAAGAAGATTCGCTCTTTTTCAGTTCTGCGAGAATTTCAGCAGATACCGCATTCTATCTTCCCAATAATAAAAAATATTCCGGAAGCCTGACGAATTTCATAGAAATCAACATTTATAAAAGAAAAATATTCTCTCTTTTATTTTCGATGAACGAAAAAACTATTTACGGAGGAAAGGAAATTCCGAAAAACAGACCTTACACAATACAATACCTTCCTATTGAATTTCTTTATGCACGTTTTGATACGGGTATGGGATATTTCGGAATCATAATTGATCATGAATGCTTTAATTACTGCGGGAAATTTGTTTCACCGGAAGACCGATACCGGTGGTACGGAACAGCGCTTAAGTGGAACAGCTATGGAATGAATGTTTCAGAAGGAAATTATCCGGACTCAGATTCAATCTCTTTCAATCCGAGACTCAAATATTCTCTATATGCAGGAAGAAAAATAGCAACGATTGAATACCCGTACAGATTTATTTTTAGAACTGATGTACGGCTTGAAATCGCAAATATTTACGGCTTTTTCCCATATGTGCGGGCATTCGGATATTTTACAATTGATGACTCACTTCGCGTAAGCCGCATATTCGAAACCGGGTTTATACGTCCATCCGGAAATGTTTTCCTGATGCCCTATGTAAGATATTCATACTTTGAAGATATTGACTATTACAAATGTCCGCCTGCAAAATATTTTTCAGCTGGTCTAAACATTGAGACGCTTTTTTCACTTAACGGAACAAACGGAAACGGAATTACATCTTACCATAATAATAAATCATTATGGTTTCCATCGATGCACTTTTCCGTAGGATACGGAAGAGAATTTCAAAGCAGTCATTACGGTAACACAGCAGAAGGAAAGATTGCTGTAGATATCTTTTCAATAAATCATTTCACAGCATACTGCGAAAATTATTTAATCCATCGTTCACCTGTTCAGATTACAATGATGTACCCTTGGCGAATGGAATATTCGGCACGCGGAGGATTATTCATTGGAAGCGCATCTTCTTCAGTTGTATTTTACTCAGGATATGAATTCACTCAAAATGTCTACGGCAATGATGACAAAACAATTCCGGAAAAGCATCACTCGGCTTTCATATCAGCGGGCAGTCCCGGACTGTATCCGCGTACAGAATATGATTACTGCGCATTCACTGATAAAAATAACAATTTTCCGATGAACATTCTGTGGAAAATAGAAGCCGCAAAGTATTTCAAAAAAGAAAACTTTGCATATGATTATCTTATCAAAGCATCACTTGAACAGGATTTTTTTTATTCAAACAAATTAGCTATATATATTTTGCCTTCAATCGGTATTGCCGGCAAATTAAAAACAAAACACTCTTATTCTGCCGAGTTCGGCCTGAAATATATTTCAGGGATTCTTTTTAATCCATACATAAAATTCGCCGACGACATGTTAAGCTTTGAAGGAAATGCCGAAAAAGAAAAATTTATATTCGCGGGTTTTCATATTCTTCGATAAATTAATTTATCAACAAATATCCGCATTAAGCAATCTCCCCGAATGATTTTAATCATTTTACAATTTCAATTTTCAATGGAAACCCGGATTCCTTTGCAACATGAACTGTAACTACATCTCCATGATTTACAGAATTGATAGAATTAAACGGCATAGCAAGTTTTCTATCTTCAATTGTGATTATCAAGCTTCTTTTATCAATACTCGAAACGGTACCGGTTATTATCTCCTTTATTCCTACTTCTGAATCTTTTAACAGAGATGATATATTTTTTTTGAATGTTTTTGTAATGAAAATCATCCATAATATTTCACTTACAAAGAATATTAAAAAATAGTAATAATATTTTTCTTTTCCAAACTTATAATTTATAAATAAAAATATTATAAGCCCTGATATAACAGCAATTTTTACTATCAGCAGCGAATTATTTTTACTTCGAATACATTTCTCCAGAATTGATTTTTCATCACTCGTCATCAAAATTGTTTGAACTTGCATTTCATCCTCACCGCGTTAATCTATCATATTATAATCCGGCAGTAAAATCAAATACAAAAACGAAACATCAGTCCAGCTAGACTGATGCACCATGGTTCACAATAATAAACTTATTGACAGATTGCGGTGAAACAACTGACTATGCCGTAAATGCTAAGAATCACAACGGCGGGAGCCGTTTGAAATATAATAAATAGAAACTAATGATCCCAGTAAAAATTGTTTTAGAAAAGGGGGCGTCTTTTCCGGATTATCAAACAGCAGGTGCCGCAGGTGCGGATTTGTGTGCGTTTACGGAAAGAGACATACTTTTAAAGAAAGGTGAAACTGCGCTTATTCCAACCGGCGTTTCGATGGAAATACCGGTCGGTTACGAAGCTCAGGTCAGACCGCGAAGCGGTCTTGCAGTTAAAAATGGAATTACTCTATTGAATTCTCCCGGAACAATAGACAGCGACTACCGCGGAGAGATAAAAGTCATAATGACTAATCTCGGCACGGAAGACTTCAGAATAACAAATGGAATGCGTATAGCACAGATTGTTTTCGCAAAAGTCTACAGAGCGCACTTCCTTGACTGCGAGCTTTCCGAAACAAAAAGAGGATCAGGCGGTTTCGGGCACACAGGGGCATGAGGAAAAAAAATTTTAATCCCAAACAAAAAAGAAAAAACGAACCGGCGCTGAAAATAATTCCGCTTGGCGGACTCGATGCTATCGGACGTAACATGACATTGTTTGAATCCGATGATTCGATAATCGCTGTTGACTGCGGAATTATGTTTCCGACAACTGAAATGCCTGGAATAGATTTTATCATTCCGGACTTTTCTTATCTCAGAGAAAGACGCTCTGACTTCAAAGCGCTTGTAATTACGCATGGACACGAAGATCATATCGGGGCAGTCTCTCACCTTCTTCAGGAATTTGACGTTCCCGTTTTCGGAACAAAACTTACATTGGGACTTATCAAGAATAAAGTAAAAGAACGAGCTTTAAATTTTCAGCCGCGTTTTATTGAAATTGAACCGAGAGAAAGCGTCAAGATAGGTTCTTTCGATATCGGTTTCATCCGTATGAATCACTCAATCATTGACAGCGTCGGGATTTCAATCAAAACAAAAAATCTTTCAGTCGTTCATACCGGAGATTTCAAATTTGATTTTTCTCCAGTCGACGGAAAAGTCGCAGACCTTTACAGTCTCGCTGAACTCGGAGAAAACGGAATAGATCTTCTTCTTTCGGATTCAACAAACGCGGAAAAGCCCGGCTATACCGGAACCGAATCCGACTTGAATAGCAAACTCTTCGATATGTTTTCAAACGCAAAAGGTAGAATCATCGTCGCTACTTTTGCTTCAAACATCAACCGAATTCAGCAGGTGCTTGATGCAGCGGCTAAATTCAACCGCAAGGTTGTAATTTCGGGCAGAAGCATGATTAACAACATCAATATCGCCAAAGAACTCGGATATCTCAATTTCCGCGACGGCCTGATAGTCGAATTAAACGAAGCAAAAATTCTTCAGGACAAAAAACTTGTCATCGTCTGCACGGGAACACAGGGTGAACCGATGAGCGCTCTTTCGAGAATTGCAAACGGAACACATCAGCATTTTGCATGCAATTCGGGCGACAGGGTAATAATCACTGCGAGCGTCATTCCCGGCAATGAAAGAACAGTTTCAGTCGTTATAAACTCTCTCATGAAAATGGGCGCTAATGTGTTTTATGAAAATGACGACAATGTCCACGTTTCGGGACATGCATCACAGGAAGAGCTGAAGCTGATGATTTCTCTCATCAAACCGAAATTCTTCATGCCTGTTCACGGTGAACATAAACACCTCAAAGCGCATGCACGTCTTGCCGAAGGACTCGGAATCAAACCGTCAAATTTAATCGTTGCTGACAACGGAGATATCATCACGGTATCAAAAGATAAAATAGAAAAACGCGGAAAGATTGATATCAAAAATGTGTTCATCGACGGACTTATGACAGATGATCTTTCAAGCGATGTGATAAAAGACCGTCAGGTTATGAGCGAAGACGGAATTGTTTTCATCACGCTCGTAACAAACAACGGACTGCTTGCTTCGAATCCTATCATAAAAATGAAAGGCTTTGTCGGATGCGGAAACGAAAAAATCAAAAATGCTATTACCGATAATATAACGCAGCGTCTTGAAAAAATGGGATCTGCTGTCAGCAAAAACGAAATGGCTTCTTCGGTAAAACGCAGTTTGAGAACATATTTCGAAAAATCACTTCAGCGCGACCCTATCGTTGAAGTTCAGATTATTGAAACAAATTAAGGAGAAAAGCATGGGACTTTCACTTACGTATAAAATTCTAAAAGAACATCTTCTTGAAGGAGAACTCAATGCCGGAAACGAAATCGGCATAAGAATCGACCAGACTCTCACTCAGGATGCAACAGGCACGATGGCCTATCTTCAGTTTGAGGCAATGGGAATTGATAAAGTCAAAACTGACATTTCAGTTTCGTATGTTGACCACAATACACTTCAGATGGGATTTGAAAACGCTGATGACCACAAATATCTTCAGACAATGAATTCAAAATTCGGAATCTATCATTCTAAAGCCGGAAACGGAATATGCCATCAGGTTCATCTCGAAAGATTCGGAAAACCCGGCAAAACTCTTCTTGGATCGGACTCACACACTCCGACAGGGGGAGGGATAGGAATGATTGCAATCGGTGCCGGCGGACTTGACGTTGCCGTAGCCATGGGCGGCGGACCTTTCTATCTGACATGTCCCAAAGTAATAAATGTAAAACTTAGCGGAAAACTCCGTCCTTATGTTTCAGCAAAAGATGTTATAATCAAGGTTCTTGAAATTCTCACTACTAAAGGAAACGTAGGATGCATAGTTGAATATACCGGTCAGGGAATTGACACACTTTCAGTTCCGGAACGCGCAACAATTACAAACATGGGCGCAGAACTCGGAGTAACGACTTCACTGTTTCCTTCAGACGGAGTTACAAAGAAATTTCTTTCTGCGCAGGGCAGAGAATCAGACTGGAAGGAACTTGTTCCGGATTCTAACGCTTTTTATGACAGAACAATCGAAATTGATCTTTCAGCACTTGAACCGATGGCTTCATGCCCTCATTCACCGGATAATGTAAAAAAAGTTTCGGAACTTGCCGGAATGAAAGTAGATCAGGTAGCAGTGGGAAGCTGTACAAATGCTTCATACAAAGATATGATGACTGTAGCCGGCATTCTCAAAGGCAAAAAAGTTTCTCCGGACATAAGCTTTATAGTAGCGCCCGGCTCGAAACAGGTTTTTGAAATGATCGCCCGAAACGGCGCTCTTGCTGATATAATCGCATCAGGCGCACGAATTATGGAATCAACATGCGGTTTCTGCATCGGCTCAGGACAGGCTCCGCAAACCGGCGGAATTTCCGTGCGTACAAATAACAGAAATTTTGAAGGCCGTTCCGGTACAAAAGACGGACAGATTTATCTGGTTTCTCCTGAAACTGCCGCAGTTACAGCACTTGAAGGGAAATTTACAGACCCTACAACATATCCGGCTTCAGATTTTCCAAAATTTGAAATGCCTGAAAAATTTCTCATAGATGATTCACTCGTCATAAAACCTTCGCTTAGCGGAGATATTTTCAGAGGGCCGAACATCGGAGAGCCTCCTTTTACCGAAGCGCTTATGGATTCGTTTAAAGGAATAATCGGACTCAAAGTCGGCGATAAAATAACGACTGACCATATCATGCCTGCGGGCGCCAGACTCAAATACCGCTCAAACATTCCGGCATACGCCAATTATGTTTTTGAAGGTGTCGATGCTTCTTTCGCTAAACGCTCGCTTGAAGCGAAGTCAAAGTCTCTTTACACTGCGGTTATCGCCGGATTAAGCTATGGTCAGGGATCAAGCCGCGAACATGCAGCGATCTGTCCGATGTATCTCGGAGTTCGTCTGGTGATTGCAAAATCTTTTGAGCGCATTCACTCTGCAAATCTCATAAACTTCGGCATCCTTCCGCTATATTTTATAAATGAAGCGGATTATGATTCGATTGAACAAGGCTCAGAGTTCGAAATTAAAAATCTTCGCTCTGCTGTTGAAAGCGGTGCGAAAGAAGTTCAAATTACTATTTCAGGGAATACTTACACTTTGAAAATGGATTTTTCAGAACGCCAGAGAAAAATTCTTATCGACGGAGGACTTTTGAACTATACCAAAAAGGTTCAGAAATAATTGAAAAGATTCAAGCGCGTTTATGTCGAAATAACAAATGCCTGCAATCTTGCCTGCCCTTTCTGCGCGCCGAACGAACACGGCGCGCGTTTTATGTCAATGGAACTTTTTAACAAATGCTGCCGGGAGCTTTCTTTAATTACGGATGAAATAACGATGCATCTTCTCGGTGAACCGACATTTCACCCGCTTTTTTCAGAATTCACAGATATCGCGGCAGATAACAATCTCAAGATTTGCCTTACTACAAACGGAACGTTAACAGATCACATCCGCAGATCTTATAGACCCGGAAAATTCAGCCAGATCAATTTTTCAATACACGCTCTTCTTGAATCCGATATTTTTGATAAGCATATTGATGATATTCTAAGATTTACCGGTGAAATAAAGTCGGATGACCAGCCTTTTATAAATTTCCGTTACTGGAGCATTCTAAACAGCAAGGCTGATTCCTTCGTTTCTTCTGAAACAAAAGAATCTATTGAACACATTGTCAAAAATATTGAACCCGGTTTTGACATGAACCTTCTAGAAAGGATAGACACAGACAAAAAATATAAAAGCATCAAAATCACAGATAAAATTTATCTTCATTTTAATAACCGCTTCAAGTGGCCCGATATTAAGGATGAACCGTTTCAGGAAAACGGATTCTGCCTCGGAATGAAATCACATTTTGGAATTTTATCAGATGGAGAGGTTGTACCATGCTGTCTTGACTGGAAAGGAAGCTCGTCTCTCGGAAACATGTCGGATAAAACTATAATGGATATTATTGAAACAGAAAGAGCAAAAAACGTAAGCTCATCATTTGCAAAACACCTTCTGCCGGAAGAACTTTGCAGAAGGTGTGATTACATCAAGGTGTTTTCAGCAAAGAATGCAAGCGGAAGACAAGGCTGATTTAAACTTAATCAGCCTGAACCGTATATTATTTCTTATTGATTATATCTTTCAATTTTACATTCGGATTATTGTATCTTCTTCTGCCTTTGGTCTTTCTTGCAAAATCTATCGCCTTCTCAGGACACCAGCTTATGCAAGCGACACATCTTTCACATTCGTTTCCCCACGCCGGCCGTTTGTTTTTAATTTTTATATTATCTACAGGACAAACCTTGACGCATATTCCGCATCCGGTGCATTTATCAGAAACATGAAAATTTCTCTCCCACTTTCCCATTCCGGTATAAATAATTTTGTTAAAATAATTTGAAATAAAAACAAAACGCTGTTTCGGAATTTTGATTTTTTTATCTAAAACATCCTTAGTTATTTTCGTTAAGGTTTTTCTGCTTTTTTCAAGCATACTCTTCACTCTTATTCTTGAAGGAGGATTATACATAGTAAGATAATTCCCCGGCATACGAACAGATGAGCCGTAGGAAAGAAAAAGTCCTTTGGTCTTTAAAAGAGTATCAACTGATCCAAGAGTATTCATATAACTTCCGCCGTAAGTCGCAACGGCAAAACAGTATGTATCCGGCTTAATATTGAGGTTTTCAATAAAACGTTTAACTATCCGGGGCATTCCTTCAAAGTATACTGGAAAAACAAAACCGACAGCCTCATCCTTGCCGCCTATCGGCTTCTTCGGAAATTTATCCGCCATTGAAATGATTTCCGATCCCTTAATACCGGAAGAAATCATCCGTGCGGCATCAAGAGAATTACCTGTTGCCGAAAAATAAAATACACGCGTATGCTTCATGTTTCCTCCGTTGAAGAAAATTTTCATACGCGGTATATTATTGCAATTGTTTTTTCTATCAATTTCATCCGGAATTGATAGCGCATAAAATATTATCTGTTTTTTGTGTATTCGGAATTACGCTTGATAGTATAAGTCTTATCTGCGGACATTCTCTTTGCGTACTGGTCATAACCTATATCTTTAATGCAGTTAAGACATCCTATCCGGCTTGAACGCAGAACAAATCCGATAATCCGGCCTATGACGGTATTAAATTTTCTGCAGTCATTAGGATTAGAAAATTCAGTACAATCGGCACATGAACTATAACCGTTTGAAATACAGCAAGTACGGGTTTTGCACCACTTTGCTTTTTCATTCTTGGCACACCCGGCGCATTTGCCGTTTAAAAACCAGTTGCACGCCCCGCAGTAGAGTCCGCAAAACGCAATGTTTGATTTGTCGGCAATAACTTCCTTCTTCATAAAGTCTCCTTTTTACGGAAACATACACTATAGCTGTGACAACAGTATGTCATATTTAAAACAGGATTATCATTTTTCCGGAAAATTCATGAATAGAAATTATTGTCAGCTAATGGAGAATATAATAAAACTAGTACTTTTTAAATTCAGACGGCGTCTTTCCATAGCGTTTTATGAAACTTGAAGAGAAGTGCGCAGAACTTGAAAATCCGCACTGCAGCGCAATTTCAGTTACGCTTTTTTTACTGCGCATCAGGAAACTTTTTGCACGGTCAAGACGTACACGGATTAAGTATTCCTGAGGAGTAAGTCCTGTCTCTTTTTTGAATATTCGTGAAAAATGCGAAGGAGACAATGCAATCACGGATGCTATATCGCGAACGCTTATATTTTCTGAATATTTTTCATTGATATATTCTGCCGCTTTATCGACGTCAAACCTGTCTGATATTTTTTCTGTATTCAAATCAACTCTGAAAAACGAACGCAATATCATATGAGTTATTCTGCATTCAAGCGCCTTTACCAGTTCTTTATTTAATCTGTTCTTATCAGAAAGTTCCGCGATATATTCTTTGAGCGCCGGAAGAAAACTTTCAGGCGGCTCAAATGAAAACTGCCTGGTTTGATCAATTGTTTTTGAATAAAACGAAGCTTCCTTATCGAAATATTTTCGGTCAATCATAAGCGCAAAAAAACGTATGAAAGTATCTTCTGCAATTTCGTGATGAGGAAAGAAAGGAGGAACACCATACAATATGCCCGGTACCGCTTTAACATTTCTTTCTCCGTCAAAGAAACTGATAGATTTGCCGTAACAGATAAAAAAGGAATATGACGGGTGGACATGATTACTCTGCACTGAATACAGACAATTTCCGGTAGATGGTATGAATACCGCTGCGTTTACACCGACAAAAGAATCCACATTGGTAAGATCGGACTCGTTTACATTGCCGATAAATCCCTTAATTTTTTTAAAGTCTGCGTCTTGCATATTCTTTTACTGATTTAGCATATCCGCGTATTCCGCTGTTAAGCGTCAGCGACGTAATATTCATCAAAAAAAGATCGTCCATTATTTCATCGGATGCAGACGCGGAAATAGTAACTTTATTTATAAAATTTTCCGGTTGAGAGATATTCTTTTTAGCGCAAAATCTGCACATAGAAATCAGCGAATATTCAAAATCTTTTAAAAACCCGCCGTTAAAAGTAAAATATCCCTGTTTCTGAAGAAAACTAATAGTCTTACGTACAGGATTGAAAGGAAAAATGAATCCCGTATTGTCTTTGAGCGAATAATCAAATACAGAATCAAATATATCAGCCCTTCTATATTCACCGAAAGGAGCCTCGGCAGAAATTCTCAATTTTTCGGAATAAAGAAATTCACGGCATATATTTTCGAGAACCGACACATTAACTGCAAAAACAGTAATAGGTTTTTTTAAGACTTCATCGGAACTTAAAGCAGAATAAAGCGCGACATAAGGAGAAAAACTCCAGTCAAGCAGGGGATCCGGTGCGCCATAATAATTCATTAAGGACATGTTCTCGAGAATATCATTTCTCTGAGGAGCAACTTCTCCTTTAAAGTAAAGAGAGATGTTTGAAGAGAACTCAGACAAATAAGCTTTTAAAATATTTGCGCGGTCTGCACTCTCGGGATGATTTCTTTCAAATTCTGAAAGAAAAATGGTATCGGGATTTTTTGCCGCTCTGAAAATCCATTTTCCGCCTGAAAAATTAGTCGAAAGATGCTTTCTTGCATGTTCCCATCCGGCAAAGTGAACTTCAACCTCGCCGACTGTATATTCTTCTTCGGAAAATGCCGATTTAATTATCATTTCTTTTGCTTTCATACCGGTCCCCCGATAAATAAAAGCAAAAGCTTTCAGAATTGCAAGTACTTTTGGAGATGGTGGGATTTGAACCCACGTCCTACAGTATGAACCAACAACTTCTACACGCTTGTTTCATTCATTTAATTTAAGCTTATCGCCGGAGAATGAACAACCCTACTCAAAGCCTGTCTTCTGAATTTCCGCCTTCCGCGCCGAAGCTTCACGGTCAACTGCTCCCTCATAGTTTACGCCTTGAAATCCCCTGAGGGCGAAGAACCCCAAAACGTCACTGCTTACGCAGCGAGTGCAAAATTTTCGTTTGCGTTTAATTTAATCCCGCCGTTTTTACGATACGCCAGGTCAATCGGCGTGCCACTGCTGACTAATAGCTGCAGTCGAAACCAATTCATCCCCCTCATTACCCAATGTACAGAAAGAAGCCGGAAGCGTCAACAGTTTTGTCAGTCAAAAACCACAGTCTTATTGCCGTTTACCATAACCTTGTCGTCAAAAACAAGCTTAAGCGCCTTTGAAAGAACTGATTTTTCGACATCCCGTCCCGCACGCGCCATATCTTCGGCATTCATCGTGTGATTAATGTTTATTACATCCTGTGAAATAATCGGCCCTTCATCCAGATTGTGATTAACAAAGTGAGCAGTCGCACCGATAATTTTGACTCCACGCTCATAAGCCTGCTTATAAGGATTTGCGCCGATAAAGGCAGGAAGAAACGAATGATGTATGTTTATGATCTTTTCAGGAAACAATCCGGTAAATTCTGCATTAAGTATTCTCATATATTTCGCAAGCACTATGTACTCCGGATTATACTGGTTAATTATATTCAGAATTTTGTTTTCATGCTCTTCCCTCGAAATGTTCTCGTGAGATACAAAATGAAAAGGCAGATCAGATTTTTCAGTAATAGACCTCAAAATTTCATGATTGCTGATAACGGCTAGAATATTTGCATTAATATCATTAAACGAATGTTTTACAAGAATATCTCCGAGGCAATGGTGTTCTTTTGAAGCCATTAACAATATATTTTTTTTGCGCTTGCCCGTCAGTTTTACTTTAGAATTCGGAGGAAGAATTTTCATCATATCATCATACATTTTTCCGGAATCAAAACTTCCTGAAAATTCCGTACGCATAAAAAAATGTCCGCTCGAATGATCTACAAATTCCTGGTTTGTTTCAATATTAACATTATGAGACCGCAATACGCCTGTTATTTCATGAATAAGACCCTTTTTGTCCATACAATCAATCAGCAAAAGACTTCTGTTCATATTATCCTCTGTTTTAAATCTTGGAATTAGACTCATTAATGCAAGAATAATTCAATACTATAGACATTTCATTCGTAAATTCTTTCTGAAAGCGTGATTTTATTCATTGACACAGGCACCGCACGTCAAAAATTATACTGATTGCCTTCTTATTATTATTTATCTAAAATTCACATGTTTAGAGAAGGCCTCAAAATCCGAATACTATGACTCTCAGGAGATATTATGAGCGAAGAATTAGTCGATATCAGAACCCAAAGAATAGAAAAAATCAATAAGCTTAAAGCCAAAGGAATAAATCCGTATCCGCTTCGTTTTGCAAAAGAAAATGAGATTGCACAGGTTTTGGCTGATTTTGACGAAGAAAAACCGCAGAATGTATCAATAGCCGGTAGAATAAAATCAAAACGCGAAATGGGAAAAGCAACATTCTGCAACATCGAAGACATGAGCGGAAATATCCAGCTTTATGTCGCAGCAGACAAACTCGGCGAATCGGATTACGAAGATTTCAAGTCATTTGATCTTGGAGATATCGTCGGAGTTAAAGGCGAAACATTCAGAACCAAACGCGGTGAAATTTCCATAAAAGCTGAAAACATGGTTCTTCTTTCAAAATGCCTTCGCCCTCTTCCCGTTGTCAAAGAAAAGGATGGAAAGATTTTTGATGAATTTGCTGACAAAGAAACAAAATACCGCCAGAGATATATTGATCTTATCGTAAATCACAAGACCAAAGAAGACTTCATCATGAGAAGCCGCATCATTTCAGGTGTACGCAAAATTCTTGAAGACAAAGGCTTTCTTGAAGTTGAAACGCCTATGATGCATCCGATAGCCGGAGGTGCAGCTGCACGACCTTTCATCACTCATCATAATGCTCTTGATATGACGCTTTATCTGAGAATCGCGCCTGAACTTTATCTCAAGCGTCTTGTTGTAGGCGGATTTGAAAAAGTTTTTGAAATGAACAGAAACTTCAGAAATGAAGGAATCGATACCCGTCATAATCCTGAATTTACAATGATTGAAATGTATCAGGCTTATGCCGACTACAAAGACATGATGAATCTTGCCGAAGAAATATATTCGACTCTCGCACAGAATCTTTTCGGCACAACTGAAATTGACTATCAGGGAGAAAAAATCAATCTCGCAAAAGGCTGGAAGCGAATAGGATATGTTGAAGCGCTTAAAGAATACGCAGGAGTAGACTTCTCTGTGATAAAAACTCTTGATGAAGCAAAAGCTGCTGCAAAATCATGCGGAATCAAAGCCGATGATTTCAAAAGCATCTGGTCTATCGCAGATGAAATTTTCAGCGAAAAAGTTGAGCATAAATTCATCAATCCGACTTTTCTGACGGATTACCCGAAAGAACTTTCTCCTCTTGCTAAATCGCGTGAAGATAATCCGGACTATGTTGAACGATTTGAACTTTTTATCGCAGGACGCGAAATGGCAAATGCATTCACTGAACTGAATGATCCATTTGATCAGAAAGAGCGCTTCGAAGCCCAGGTTGAAAAAAAGAATGCAGGAGATGAAGAAGCAACGGAAATGGATTCCGACTATATTACAGCACTTGAGTACGGACTTCCTCCTGCAGGCGGAATGGGTATCGGAATTGACCGTATGATTATGCTTTTTGTAAACACAGCTTCTATCAAAGACACAATTCTTTTTCCCCTCTTACGTCAGGACAAGTGATCAATTTGCAAAAGACACCCGGCAACAATCTCATAAATAGATGCTCAAATCAGAGCTTTTATTTATTGCCGCGGTTGTCTTTTTCTATAAATTTCTAATTATTGGAAAATAACCCTGTCTGAAAGTTCATTCGGATTATTCTTCCTCGGCGGAAATTCCTCTTTCAGAATCTTTTCAAAAGACTCTATTGTTTCAAGAATTCCTTTTTCAGCATTATTCTTCTTAATATTTTTTGCAGCAACCTTCGCGTAACTTTCCAATCCTTCGATTCCAATTCTTGACATAATACCTTCATCAGCCAGAATATATATTCTTCTTTCAAGAAGAGAAAGTAAAATCAGAATTCCCGTCTTGTCAACAGTACGATCTAGATGATTCTGATAAAATATCTGTTCTGCTTTTTTATGAATTTCAGCTTCCTTTCTTCCTTTTGATAAAAATAAAGATTTCAAAGAAGGAAAAATAAAAAAAATAAGATTAAAAACAAAAAAGAATATTAGAAAAAAAGAAAGCATAACTTCCGGAAGATAATCGGTATGAATAGAAAACATCGACCAACTGTCTGATTGAGGGATAATCTTGACGCAAATATATGACGACAGCAATGAAAGGAATGCAGAAACGGATATTCCAATATCAAGATATCTGCTTGAAGCTGGAGTTACTGCAACGACAATCTCCCCGCTCGTAGTCTTTTCGACATCTCTTATTTTTTCTTCAATTTTTATAACCGAATCTTCACTTAAAATTTTATCTTTTTTCATTACCATCCTCCGCTCGCACCGCCGCCGCCGAATCTTCCCCCGCCGCCTGAAAAACCGCCCCCTGAAAATCCTCCGCCGGAGAAGCCTCCTCCAGAGAAACCGCTTCCGCTGGAAAATCCGCCGCCCCTTCTTCCTCTTCCGTTTGAACTTAACATAAAAAATGTTCCCAAAAGCGGAATAATAAGACCCATAATAAATCCGAAAGGAATGAAAAGTATTATTGAAACTAAAGATGCTTCAGCGGAAAGATTATAGAGCATAATAGGAAAAGCTATTGCGCCTGTTACACCTCCTAAAACCAATTTAATTTTTCCGAGAATAAATATCACAACAAGCAAAACAACAACAATCATCAACATGGGGCTTTCAGAATCATTACCGGAATTTCCATCAAAAGTATAAGTACCTTTTACAACGGAAATAACTGCATCAATACCGCTTTTTAGTCCTTGATCGAATAATCCTACTTTAAATTTAGGTGTTATTTCATTATCAATAATTCTGCCGGCAGTTAAATCTGTAAGTTTTTCCTCAAGCCCGTATCCGACTTCAATTCGTATTTTCCGATCAGTCTTTGAAAATATAAGAATCACTCCATTATCTTTTCCTTTCTGTCCGATTTTCCATTTTTCCGCTGTTTTAATGGAAAACTCCTCAATCGGATAACCTTCAAGAGAATTAACTGATAAAACTGCTATCTGTGTAGAATCCGTTTTTTCAAGCTCTGCAAGTTTTTCTTCAAGATCCTTTTCCGTCTCTTCCGAGAACATATCCGCATAATCATTAATTCGCCCTTTTAAATCAGGAATTTCCTGTGCCTGAACAATGAACGGAAATATTGCGATGATGAATGAAAGAAACAGAATTTTTTTCATTCGAAATTTACCTCTGGAGCTTTATCAGCTCCGGCCGAAGCTTTAAATGCTTCCTTAGGTTCAAGGTGAAGCATTAGAGAATTTGTTAATGAATTCGGAAATGTTCTGATGGAAGTATTAAAAACTCTCACTGTTTCATTATATCTTGTGCGGGCAACCGTTATACGGTTTTCTGTTCCTTCAAGCTGATGCTGAAGATCCGCAAAATTCTGATTTGCCTTCAGATCAGGGTATTTTTCAACAACAACCATCAATCGTGAAAGAGCTCCGGAAAGAGAATCCTGCGCTGATTGGAAATTAGCCATAGCATTTTTATCTTTCAGCATTTCGGGAGAAAGCTGAACAGATGTGGCTTTTGAACGAGCTTCGGTAACGAGAGTAAGAGTTTCTTTTTCATGAGAGGCATAGGCTTTTACCGTTTTAACAAGATTAGGGATGAGATCCATACGTCGCTGATAAGCAGCTTCAACATCTCCCCATGCAGCCTTCACAGTTTCTTCATTTGCCTGCATTGTATTATAACCGCATCCTGAAAACAGAAGCACAGATGACAACATAGCAAAAATATATTTTTTCATTTTTAACTCCATGAAATATTTAATGACATAATAACAGTTTTCTATAAATCAGTCAAGCGGGGATATTTATTTTTCTAATAATGATTTTGTGATATAATACCAATTAAGACGGAAATTATGAAAAATTATAACAAAAATATTCTTAAAACATATTCAATCATCAAACCTGAAATTGAAAAGCGCATCGCGGAATTCAAAGAAATCAGAAATAAAGCTACCGATAAAGAGCTTTTTTATGAACTTGTTTTCTGTATCATGACACCGCAATCAAAGGCAAAATCATGCGGAAAAGCACTCGAATTGATCATAAAAGAAAATTTAGTATTCAATGGAACAGCTGATGAGATAAGTGAAAAAATCAATATTGTTAGATTCAGAAACAATAAAGCAAAATATATCGTTGAAGCCAGGGGGAAATTTACTCAAGGAAAATATTTCAAGATGAGAGAGATTCTTTACTCTCAGGGAGACGTGCATAAAATAAGAGAATGGTTAGTAAAAAACATAAAGGGTATCGGATATAAGGAAGCAAGTCACTTTTTGAGAAATACAGGATTCGGCGACGAAATTGCTATTCTGGACAGACATATACTGAAAAATATGATATTGTCCGGAATTATAAATGAGAAACCAAAAACACTTTCCCCGGCAACATATTTACAACTGGAAAATAAGCTCATAGATTTCAGCAACAAGATAAAAATACCGCCAGACCATTTAGATTTCGTCTGGTGGTACAAAGAGGCCGGAGAAGTCTACAAATGATTATATTTTAAAGAAATGGGTTTCTTCCTTAAGATCATTTGCCATCTCCGCAAGCTTCTCTGAACTGGCGGCGATTTCTTCAGCTCCTGAAGAATTAGAAAGAGTCGATTCGTTGATGTTCGACATTGATTTAATTATTTCTTCGATTGCATTCTTGTGCTCAAACATACGTTTATCAATGACAGACGCAAGGTTGCGGACATTATCTGCAGTACGGTTGACAAGTTCATTCGTTTCCATCTGCTGACGCATTGTGTCATAGTTTTTATTTATTATCTTGTTTATTGCCTTTATTTCATCAACAACCTTTGAAACTGTTTCGATGGAAACAACAACGTTTCTGATTCCTGAATCTATTTCAGTATTATTTACTTTTATAATTTGGTCAATATCCATAATACTGTTAGCGGTCTGATCTGCAAGTTTTGAAATTTCATCAGCTACGACTGCGAAACCTCTTCCCGACTCACCCGCCCTGGCTGCTTCAATTGCGGCATTAAGAGAAAGAAGATTTATCTGCTCGGAAATATCTTTTATTATACCTACTATATTCTCCATATCTTTTGAACTCTGAAGAATTTTTGACATACCGTCATTCATCGCAACAAGAGACTTATTACTTTCTTCAGCTTCTACTACAATCTGTTCGGAAATAACAAAAGACTCCTTTACAGAAGTACTCATTTCCTCTATCATAACGCTAAGACCTTTAATTCTGTCATATAGGGAATCTATCTGATCAACCTGATCTTTTATATTAGTATTTACAACAGTAATTCCGTCGGAAAGACTTTCGATAGTAGCGGAAATTTCTTCACTTGTTGCTGACTGATTCTGGGCATTTTCAGCGAATGAATCAGAAGTCTTAAACATTTCTCCGGTTGCAGTGGAAAGCTGCTGACTCATCTTAATAATGTTATCCATAATAGCATGAATCTTTTCAGAAAATCCCTTTAATGCACGCTGAAGCACAACAACTTCATCACTGGTTTTTTCATTACTTAACTCATCAAACTTAATTACAAGATTACCCGAAGCAAGACTGTTAACCATGCCCGTGACTTTTCGGAGAGGACGCCTGATAATAAAATTTACAAAAATGTATAGTACAGTAATAAGAATTAGTCCGATGGCAAGAATACCAACAATAACATAATTTCGTATCTGTCTGCTTGGTCCAAGCATATCTTCTTCAGATGCATGCGCAACAATAACCCACTCGTATTCCGGGACATAAATGTACGAAGACATCTTTTTCTCCTGATTATATACACTTATAGAATTATCATAATATTCAATCTTGCCTTTTTTATTAGTTAAAATCTCATTAATATATTTCTTGCCTTTAAGATCCTTTTTATCCAGAAAATTGACACCTTCACTGAACGGATGAACTTCCATCTTACCAAGATCCGGACCCTGCTTAGCGTTAATTACTATTACTCCGCCGCGTTTTCCTATTACAACGTTTCGAAGCTTTTCTCGCATGTCTCGCTGACCATTTGAAAGATCAAGAGCGAACTCATATATGCCTGTAGTCTTTTTATTTTCAATAATAGGAACATAAACAGCGATATAAGGTCTATCCAAAATATAAACAACACCCTTGAACGAAGAACCTTTAATCAGTTCTTTATATTCCTGAGAATCACGGTTCAGAGGCTCGCCGATCGCACGTTCACCGGATGGTCTATTTATGGGAGTCATGACACGCACAAAATCATCGCCTTTCAGTTTTAACAAAGAAACGCTCACTCTACTTTGACTTTTAAATGAATCAACATCCTTTTCTGTAATTTTTCCTGTTGGATAACGCGCAATAAAAACATCGGCAACCTTAGATGTTGAATACAAAACCGAATCATTATAAATTGTAATCATTTCATAGGTCTGAGAGTTCACTATCTGCAGTTTCTCATATGCTTCTTTTTCGGCATTAAGTGTAAGCATATATCCGATTAAACCGGATATAATAACCAGAAACAATGATATTATCAGTATCTGAATGACAGCTATCTTTACACCAATTGATGCCTTATGAAAAAGATTCATACAACCTCGGATATGCTGAATATATAACGAGAAAACGTTTTCGTCAACATATTGACCATTATTTAGACCAGCGGGACGGTGTAAAGAAAATTTTTTTTTGCTTTGTACCGCTTTTGTACCGCATTTTCATAATCGGCATTGTTCATTCATTTCTCATGAACTTTACTAAAGATATGATTTTATTTTATCTTATTTTTTAAAAATATTTATTTTTACATCAAGTTATTAAACAGGTTTTCAAAAGTCATTTTATAGGAATGTAAATATCAATCTCTGAATCTTCTGAATCCGGTTTAAATCTGTCATCGTAAAATTCAAAATCATATGATCGGTCTGCTTTATATCCTGATTCGGGAATCCATTTTTCATACGCGGCAGTTATAGTTTCCGATATTGCGGAAGGAATTCCTTTATGTGTAAATACTGCATATTTTGAAGGTGGTATAATTTTCAAACTCATCTCAACCGGCAAATCATCAAACGAATCGATCTGGACTGAAGGCATGTAAAAAAATTTGCCACTTTCAAAAAAATCATCATTATAACATTCAAGACCGAATCCGTGATTCGAACATGCTTCAGAAAAAAATGAACAATTACGAATTTTACCAATACTTTTCAAAAAAATTCTCCATGCTTCTTTTATTTCATTTTTATCTTTTGTGAAAATTGAAATTCCTGCGAGTTTGATTTCTCCGATTTCTTTTATTGTGGGTGATAATATCGCCTTAGTGAATGAATCTGTTATCTTCTGCGCTGATAATTCCGTGACAAATTTATTGGAAATATCATTTCTGGAAAGTCTGCATCTTCCTGGAGTAATTCCAAAATAATCTTTGAATGCTCTTGTGAAACCCTCCTGAGTACTAAATTGATAATCAAGAGCTGTTTGCATTATTTCTTTATTGCCATAAAGAATATCTTTCGCCGCCTGAGTAAGTCTTCTTCTGCGGAGGTATTCACCCGGACTCATTCCGGTAAGATCAATAAAGACTCTCGAAAAATGATAAACAGAATATGTTGAGTGAAAAGCAATCTGCTCGGAAGTAATTTTCCTGGTGAGATTGTTATCCATAAACTTAATTGCATTCATAATATTATCTTTATTTTTCATAATACACTTCTCAATTAATTATTTACGATAAACAATAATTAATACAACAACATTTAAATTCACCAAAATATTATGATTTATTTTCATTGAAATTTTAATTATGACTTATAAACTTTGGTATCTTTCAATTTCCATGAAAGAAATTTATAAATGCAATCATATTGTTTCGATTGCATTATTTTTTGAGGTAAAAATGAAAATTTTGCTGCCATTTCTTATTCTTCTTTCCGTTACCGGATGTTTATCTACTACACTAACTGAACAAGGCAAAAAAGTTCAGCTTCTGATGAAAGAAGAAGCTCCCAAAGAATATCAATTAATCGATGATATTGCGACTACCGGTCTTGGAGAATCAGATATTATCGGTGTTAAAAACAATCTGAGAAACAAAACCGCTGCACTCGGAGGAGATCTAGTAGTTATCGACACTATAGAAATGCATAGCGGAGATGCAGGAACCTATTACACTGGAAACGGAAGAGCTTACAAACTTAAAAAGAAATAGTTGCTTCTTCTGAAAATAGCCGGAAGATTATACTTCCGGCTATTTCTTTATCTCTTATAACACTGTTTAGGAAGTTTTACGGGCTTCGGATTCAGAAGAACCCACTTGACTGCAACTTTTGCAAGCTGAAGACTATCACCGTTTTTCTTTTTTATTTCCTTGATATTAGTTTCTGTTTCAGAAAATTCTCTGTCTGAGATTTTTTTGCCGCTTGAAATCAAAACAAGAAAAGCATCTGCCATTTTTTTATATTCATTATCCCAGTTTATTCCGCCGTTAGATTCAAGCTCTATATGTATGCGGCCTGAAATCCTTATAACCTCTCCCTGAACAGTATCAGCACATCCCGAAGACGGAACAAGTAATTCCCACAATTCTTCATGCTGATTTTTCCAATTTTTGGATTTAACTTTTATAGGTTTTTTGGTGTCATGTTCAACCCTTCGAGGAACCTGCGCGACAGAAAAAAGGCGATAAAGTTCATCTAGAGCATCACTAACTTTTTTAACACTTCTTGGATTGAAATTATTTCTGTGAAACTCAAAATTTGTTCCGATTCTTTTAACGTATTCAGCAATATTCCTAGTTTTTTTAGCACCTTTCGCAAGCAGGTATTCCGATATTTTTACAGTTTCCTCTATATCGATATTACTACATCCTGATAAAGCAACTTCAAGAGGTGTCAATTTTGCCTTATTAAGCTCATTTATTTTTGCACCAGCTTCAACAAGAATTTTAATATTTTCATAATTATGAGAATCTGCTGCAGCATGAAGAGGGGTTCCGATTGAAGCGGTTTTACTGTTTACATCAGCACCAAGCTCAATGAGGTTTTTAATTTTCCCCTTTCTGCTTCGTGATCTTTCATGTAATGGAGTATTTCCCCAAGTATCGCAAGCTTCGATATCTGCGCCGTTTTTTATAAGCCATTTAGCTAGAGAATAACGACAATTATCGAAAGCAAGAGCAGTTTGTTTTCCATATCCTCCTCTTGCGTTGATATCACATGTTTCAAAGACTGATTTCAATTTCTCTATATCACCTTTCTCAAGAAGTTCTTCAAAATTTTTAGGCAATATCTTTTTCTTCATTTTTAACCACTTCATATTAGAATTAATTTTTAAAAATTAATAGCTAAAAGAAGTCAGTCTAATATTTTTTGTAATGCAAGTAATACTATTCTAATGAAACAATACGTGGATTATAACAAAAAAGGCTGACCCGAAGGTCAGCCTTTTTATAATATTCTTCAAATGGAAATTACCATTTTTGCTCAGCAAGACGTTTGTATGTTGCAAGTCTCCATTTAGCATTCTCTTCACTCGCCTTGAATAATTCTTCAGCGACATCAGGGAATTCTTTCTTGAGAGATGTGTAACGCACTTCTCCGCCGATAAAGCTCTGGAATTTTGACCAATCAGGCTCTTTTGAATCAAGACTGAAAGGATTCTTTCCTTCTTTTTCAAGAAGAGGATTGTATCTCCAGAGATGCCAGTATCCGCACTCAACAGCCTGTTTAGCTTCGAGCTGAGTTTTTCCCATACCCTGTCTGAGACCGTGGTTGATACAAGGAGCGTAAGCAATGATAAGTGAAGGACCCGGATAAGCTTCTGCTTCTTTGAGAACGTTATAGTAATGAGCCTGATTCGCACCCATTGAAACCTGAGCTACGTAAACGTATCCGTAACTTGCAGCCATGAGTCCTAGATCTTTTTTGCGTATGCGTTTTCCGCTTGCAGCAAACTTAGCGATCGCAGCTACCGGAGTAGATTTAGATGCCTGTCCGCCTGTATTCGAATAAACTTCTGTATCAACAACAAGAACGTTCACATCTTCGCCGGAAGCAAGAACATGGTCGAGTCCGCCGTAACCGATGTCATATGCCCATCCGTCTCCGCCAAATACCCACTGGCTTGTCTTAACAAGATACTGCTTGAGGTTCATTATATCTTTTGCCCAGGCTTCGCTTCTGCCTGCAAGAACTGCTTCAACTTTGTCTGAAACTTCTCTTGATTTCTCACCGTTGTTTTTGTTTTCGATCCATGCTTTGAAAGCTTCTGCTACATCACCGGTTGCACCGGCAGCCATAGCTTCAGTCATGAATCTTTCGATTCTGTCTCTCATCTGACGAACACCGAGGAACATACCTAGACCGTATTCAGCATTGTCTTCGAATAGTGAGTTACCCCATGCTGGACCCTGACCTTTCGCATTCACTCTATAAGGAGTTGAAGGACAAGAACCTCCGTAAATTGATGAACATCCTGTAGCATTGGCAATCATCATTCTATCGCCGAAAAGCTGAGTGATGAGTTTAATGTAAGGAGTTTCACCGCAACCGCCGCACGCTCCTGAAAATTCAAAAAGTGGCTGAGCGAACTGAGAGTTCTTAACATTTCCTGTTCCGGTTATGCTGCTCTTGTAAGTAACATTTTTCTCAATTGCAAGCCAGTGATCAGCTTCTTTTAGCTGAGACTCAAGAGGCTTCATAACGAGAGCCTTGCCTTTCGGAGCAGGACAAACGTCAGCACAGTTTCCGCAACCAGTACAGTCAAGAGGAGAAACCTGCATTCTGAAAGAATATGCTTCAAGTCCTTTACCAACAGCTTTAATTGTGTTGATATCAGCTGGAATCTTTTTCTTTTCATCTTCGCTGATAAGGAATGGTCTGATTACAGCGTGAGGGCATACATAAGCACACTGGTTACACTGAATACAAGTATCAGAAACCCACTCAGGAACATTAACCGCGATTCCGCGTTTTTCGAATTCAGTAGTACCGTTAGGGAACGTACCGTCTTCTCTTCCTGCAAATGCGCTAACCGGAAGAAGATCTCCGTCCTGACCATTGATAACTTCAACTACATCCTTAACAAATTTAGGAGCATCAGCAGACGATAATGACGGAAGTGATGTCGCTTTAAGAGATTTCCATTCTGCCGGAATTTCGATTTTAACGAGTTCGTTAGAACCTTTATCCACAGCGTCATTATTCATTTTAACGACATCGTCGCCTTTTTTGCCGTATGATTTTTTGATAGCATCTTTAATATATTTTACAGCTTCATCATAAGGAATTACGGCTGAAAGTTTGAAGAAAGCAGACTGAAGAATAGTGTTAGTTCTACCTGTCATTCCGAGATCTTCGGCAATTTTTGTTGCATTGATGATATAGAATTTAACATCCGCATCAGCAAGCTGCTTCTTAACTTTCTCTGGAAGATGCTTCTTAGTTTCTTCTGCATCCCAGATTGAATTTAGAAGAAAAGTTCCGCCTTTTTTAATTCCTTTAAGCATATCATACTTATCAAGATATGAAGGCTGTGAACATGATACGAAATCAGGAGAGTTAACAAGATACGGCGATCTGATTGGTTTGTTTCCGAATCTCAAGTGCGATACGGTAAATCCGCCGCTCTTTTTTGAATCGTAAGCAAAATATGCCTGAGCATACATATCAGTGTGGTCACCGATGATTTTAATCGAGTTTTTATTCGCACCGACAGTTCCGTCTGAACCGAGACCAAAAAACTTACATTCAATCGTGCCCTGTGGAACAACTGAAATATCTTCTTTCATGGAAAGCGACTGGAAAGTCACATCATCTACGATACCGACAGAAAAACCGTCTTTAGGCTCTTTCATTTTTAGATTATCATAAACAGACGCGATCATTGCAGGAGTAGTATCTTTTGAAGAAAGGCCGTATCTTCCGCCGACAATTATTGGAGCATTTGGTTTTCCGTAGAATACGCTCTTAATATCAAGATAAAGCGCTTCACCCGCAGAACCCGGCTCTTTTGATCTGTCAAGAACCGCTATGCGTTTAACAGATTTAGGCATTACATCAAAAAGGTATTTTGTTGAGAAAGGTCTGAATAGATGAACGATTACTGCGCCGACTTTCTCGCCGTTATTGTTAAGATAGTCAATTGTTTCACGAACAGTTTCGCTGACCGAACCCATACAAACTATGATGTTTTCTGCTTCAGGTGCGCCGTAATAAACGAATGGTTTATATTCTCTTCCTACGATCGCAGACATTTTTTTCATGTAATCTGCAACAATATCAGGAACAGCATCATAAAATTTATTGCAAGCTTCGCGAGCCTGGAAGAACACGTCAGGATTCTGAGCAGTTCCTCTTGTAACCGGATGATTAGGATTGAGAGCTTCTTCTCTGAATTTCTTAACCGCATCCATATCCACAAGTTTTGCAAGTTCAGCATAATCTATAACTTCAACCTTCTGAATCTCGTGAGAAGTTCTGAAACCATCGAAAAAATGAAGGAAAGGAACACGCGATTTTATTGCTGCAAGATGGGCAACTGAACCAATGTCCATTACTTCCTGAACGCTTCCGGTACAGAGCATCGCAAAACCAGTCTGTCTTGTAGAATAAACGTCAGTGTGGTCACCGAAAATAGAAAGAGCGTGCGATGCAAGTGCACGAGCCGAAACATGAAGTACACCTGGAAGAAGTTCTCCCGCGATTTTGTACATGTTAGGAATCATCAAAAGAAGACCCTGAGAAGCCGTATATGTGGTAGTCAAAGCTCCGGCCTGAAGGGATCCGTGAACAGCTCCCGCTGCTCCTCCTTCCGACTGCATTTCAACAACCTTTACCGGTTCGCCGAAAATATTTTTCTTTCCTTTTGCCGCCCATTCATCAGTATATTCTGCCATATTTGATGAAGGGGTAATAGGATAGATCGCTGCCACTTCTGTGAAAGCGTAGGAAACATGGGCTGCCGCCATATTCCCGTCCATAGTCTGCATAGACCGTGCCATTATTACACCTCGAGATATTTAAAATGATCTTTCAATATTCTGAAATGGTTAGCTCGAAGAAATTCAGATATTGAGTCAATAGATCGACAATATAAGGAAGAAATTCCCCAATGTCACATTTAATTTATTTTATAGGCTGATATTGTCAAGACTAATGTTTTCAATATCTTCAGAATTCACATATTTGTCATATTTTTAAGAATAAGTGTGAAATATTTATTATTTAATGGTAAACTCTGACCCAATCGATTTCCATTCTTTGAGGAAAAGCGGAAGATTGATCAGGATTTCCCTCCCAATCCGGTCCTACTGGCAGACTAAAACGCATAATTAATGGTTTTGACGGCACACCTTTAACTGATGAAAAATATAAAACTCCGTCAATAAACCATCGGATTGAATCATTATCCCATTCGACGGAATAAATGTGAAAATCTTTTGAAAGATCATTTCCAAATGTTATTTTACCATTATTCATTTTATGCGAAGATTGTGATCCATAATGATTGGTAAAATAAGCTGTCAAAGAATCATGTCCGAGAATTTCAACAGCATCTATTTCCGGAGGCCATGTTCCGTCAGCAGGCGTCATCCAAAATGCAGAAAGAATACCTTTCGTTGATGGTGCTTTAATTCTAGCTTCAAAACGTCCATATTTCCATGAAAGCTTTGAATTGACCTCTCCTGAAGTATATTCGGATGAAACAATTCTTCCGGGATCATCCGCTCTAAGAGAATGTCCTTTCCAGTGCTCTTTTTTTGCAGTCAGAACAAGTTTTCCGCTTTCAACCGAAACATTAGCCGGAGTAAAAGACTGATCTTCATTGTTCCAGTTTAAGCCTTGTCTCGAAACTGACCATAGTGACGAATCGAGAAATCCTGAGGTAAAGTTATCCTCAAAAACTATTGTATTAAAAACGAAGCTCTTTTCAGAAGCGTTTCCACCCATAGAAGAGCATCCTAAATTTAGAACTAAAACATAAACAGCAATCAACAATACTTTAATCACAACTTTATCCTTAAAATCCTGCTACTCTTTTAAGATACAGATTCATATCAAACTTCCGCTCCAATCCTTTTGAATTCATGTATCTCACCTTGCCGTAAATTTTTCTTTCTGGCCAGGCTCGGTCATGTTTTCCGAAACACCAAGCAACACCTGCAAAACTATTAGGATCATTTCCATCAAGAGAGTATTTATTGTTCAGAAAAAGAGCATTCGAAAATGCTTCTTCTGGTGTTTTGCTCCATTCGAGAATTTTTTTGCCCCAATACATTCTCATGTAATTGTGCATTTTGCCTGTTGCCAAAAGCTCTTTCTGTGCGGCGTTCCAGTATTCATCATGAGTAGAAGCTTTTTCAAATGCTTCAAGGGGATAAACATATTCCCGCGAATGAATCCTATTTTCTTCGAGAGTCTTTCTGCTCCATTCAGGAAGACAGAAATAGTTATTATAGTTCAAATTATATGTCACAAAATTGAAAGAAAGCTCTCTTCGAACAATAAGTTCATCAAGAAATTTCGAGGAATCAATTCCGGTTTTTATTGCTTCTATCGCAATCTTGAGCGGTGAAATTTGACAGAAATGCAGATAAGGTGAAAGATTAGACTGACAGTCAACAGAAGGATCACTGCGAAGTTCTGGATATTTCTTTAGATTGTTATCCAAAAAGTAATTCAACCGTTTCACAGCTTCACTTTCACCTGGCAAGAAAAATGAGCTTTCAGGCACTGAGCAATCTGCATTCATAAGAATATTATCAATATCATAATCCGATATTTCTTCATATTCACTGCAATCAATTCGAATTTTCGGAGTTATTGTTTCGATTATAAATAAATATTCGTCTATTAATCTGTTTATTTTAGGACGAAAAGTAGCAGCAGAATACTCTTCCTTGTTACTCACAAGTTTGACAGGACATATCGTTTCCGTTTCAACCGTAATAAAAGGTTTATTCTCTATCACTGAGGCAAATTCATTACTTTTTTCAAAATTATTTGAGAAATAAGTTTTATCAGCTATGAGAACTTCAGCTTTGGATAACAATCCAAGGAAACGAGAATGATCTCGAGTAATTATTAGAGGAATTCCAACAAAAGAAAGATTTTTTTTTAATTCTAAAATGCCTTTTAATTGAAAAGATAAATGATGTATACTGCCAGGATAACAATCATCTAAGCAAAATATAGATAATAGAGGTAATTTACGTGAATTTGCCTCGTGAATAGCATAGTTTAAAGCTAAATTATACTCAAATCTTGTCGCTTGCCTGATCCATAGTAAAACATACTGACCTTTTGAAGATTTTCTTCCATTTTGAATTTCAATCTGAGATGAAATGGGAATACTTTTCCTTAACATCTTCAAGAGTTCTTATTCCTGTACTCAGAAATTGATCTTCTTACATCATTCTCATCAAAGTAAACTACAGTAATTATTAGTGAAAGAAAAAGAATTAGTGCTGAAACAAGAAAAATACGTTCTATTGATGCGGACATACCATTGAAAGCTGATTTAATAGTCATGTCAAATTGGGAAATATATTCAGAAGATACATTCTCTCTTATTGCAGCAAGTTTTTCAGGATCGGATAGTATTTTAGGATTTCTCATTAAATCAGAAAGCTCTTTGGATACTCCGGGAATGGACAAGCTCTTCATTTCCGCATTCATTTTATATGACATTATAGCTCCTAAAAATGCTGAACCGACAGCTCCTCCCATATTTCGAAAAAATTGAAGAAGAGATGTCACAAGTCCAACCTGCTTAAGAGAAAAAAGGCTTTGAGGTGCCGCATTATAAACAGGAAAGGTTAATCCTATACCGAATCCAGCAAAACCGGAAAATAATATTATATAATTAATTCCGGCTTTCGCACCAAAAAGACCTATACACAGCATCCCCACAAATGCCATAAATAACCCGATTGAGGCTAAAAACTTGAAAAGATATCTATGAGTCAAAATTCTTCCCGATATATTACTGGATAATATCATCAAAACCATCATGGGCATCATAATCATTCCGGATTCTGTTGCACTTTTACCTTTTGCACTTTGGAGGTATAAAGGAAGAAATATCGCGGCACCGAATATTGCCATATTTCCTAAAGAAGAAGAGATTACCGAAGAAGCGAAAACTTTCTCCCTGAAAAAATGCAAAGACAGAAGCGGTTCCTTAGATTTTTTCTCTATGGAAATAAAAACAGCAAAAGCAATTATCGATAAGGCGAATAAAGCTAATATGTCAAACGAATACACCGGCCTCTTTCCAGCTTCTGTAACCGCAAACAAAAATGGTGCTACAAAAAGAATAAAAGCACCAACACCAGGATAATCAATTCGGCGTTTCTCCTCATGATGTTTGAGAGGATGAAGGTTGCAATGTATAAGGAAAAAAGCAAGAATTCCCAATGGTATATTTATATAGAATATCCAGTGCCAAGATAATTTATCAGCAATAAATCCTCCTGCTCCTGGCCCAAGAATGCTCGCTACAGCAAACATTGAGGCCAATATACCCATATATTTACCGCGTTCCCTTGGAGGAAATATTTCTGCTACTATAACAAACGCACTTGATACACATATTCCTCCGCCTATTCCCTGCAATCCTCGAAACACAGAAAGCATTATCATGTTTGATGAAAAACCGCACAATGCAGAAGCTACGATAAAAAAAATAATACCGCTGATTGTTATCCTCTTCCGACCATATATATCAGCTAATTTCCCTGAAATAGGGAGAATAACCGTTGAAAAAAGAAGATATGAGGTAAATGGCCAAGAATAATGTTCAATTCCATTAAGATCCTTTATTATCTTAGGCATTGCCGTACTTACTATAGTATTATCTAATGCTGCAAGAAGTAAAGTCAGCATGGCACCAGCCATAATAAGGAACCTTTCTCGACTTTGCAGGCTTATTCTTTCGATTTTCATTTTATCTCCAATTTCAAAGACACATTTAATCTCATTTTTAGGATAACAATCTTTTTTTTATGATATTAAATCATTAAAATACGTATTAATCTAATAGAGGAATAATTATGAATCTAATAAAATCAACTGCAATAATACGAAAGGATATTTTCATTCTTTTAAAAAAAATATCCGAGTCGACAGGAAAATCCGTTTCATGTGTTTTATCTGATTGTTTCAAATATATAATATCACAAAACAATAAGATTAATAAACCTGTAATTGGCTCAAATATAAAATACCAAAAACGCAACATCAATTTTTACACTATTCATTATCAAATAGATGATCAAATATATGAAACTTGCTTGGATCTTAAAAAAATACTTAAGAAATCTTTATCGAGAATTGTAAATGAAACAATCCAAGAAATTTATTCACTAATCATTACAACTTCAAATGACACAATTGCATTCTATGTCAACCTACTGTCTTACTGGAAGAAAAAAACCATTTCATATCAATTTACATTTAAATACAATAACACAATTTCATCATATACTATATCAATCAATTCGCAAATCACATAAAAAGTTCTTTACTTTTTAAAGCTAATAGTTTTTATGGAAGTACTTTATTTTTTAAAGTACCAAAGGAGGTATTATGAAACTATTAACTGCATCACTAGCGGTCTTGCTCCCCTTTTTAACATTTGGATTTGATCAAACAAATTATCAAAAAGTCTCTATGCTATTGTGGCAAAATCCAAGAATAAGCGATTTAGAAAAAGAACCACTGCAATTAAAAAAACATATTTATGAATTAGAATCCAAATCGGATAACAATCATATCTCAAAAATCAAATTAGCAATAATGTATAATTCGTCATCTCTACTTGGAGATACTGGAAGTGCAGAAAAAGCATATAAACTATTATTGGATATAAAGAATAAAGAAAAGTTATCAGAAGAAATTGAAATGATAATTCTCGTCTACCTTGGTTCTTCCAGATCACTAATGGCTAGAGATTCATATAATCCCGTAAACAAGATGAGTTACGTAAAAGAAGCTACTGCTTTTCTAGATGAAGCAGTTTCAAAATACGGTAAAGATAATTTTTTACCACGGTATGTTCGTGGCACTGTTTATTCAGGATTACCTGATATGTTTAAGAAAAAATCAACCGCAGAAAGTGATTTAAATTATATTATCACAGAATACGAATCAAAAAAAACAATACCAGACGATCTTGCTTCAGAAGCTTTTTTCAATCTTGGAAACATCCATAAGAGCAACAAAAAAACAGATGAGGCAATAATCGCATGGAACAAAAGCATCAGACTGAATCCAAGTTCCAAATCCTCAGAAAAAGCTAAAAAAAACATTAAAAAATATGGGGAGTAAAATGAACAGTATACTTATAGAAAATGTATCAAAAAATTATACTCTTGGTAAAGTTGAAGTTCCTGCCCTCAAAAACATTAATCTTTCAGTAAAACACGGCGAAATAATATGCCTGATGGGTCCAAGCGGCAGTGGAAAAAGTACTCTTTTAAATTTAATTGGGGCTCTTGATACTCCTTCTAATGGAGAAGTTCACATTAATGGAGAAAATATTGCATCCTTGACCGATCGTGCTCTTTCAAAATTTAGAAATAGAACTCTCGGATTTATTTTCCAGTCATTTAATCTTATCCCGGTTTTATCTGTTTCTGAGAACATCGAATATCCACTTTTAATACAGGACATTTCTTCATCTGAAAGAAAAAATCGCGTTAACGAATACATCGATGCAGTAGGACTTACTCCATATTCAAACCGCAATCCGGATGAACTTTCAGGAGGTCAACGTCAAAGAGTTGCAATTGCCCGTGCACTTGCAACACATCCGTCAATAATAATAGCGGATGAACCAACTGCAAACCTTGATCATAAGACCGGAAAAGAAGTAATGGATTTGATCAGCAGCATGAATAAAAAAAGCGGAGCAACAGTAATTTTTGCGACTCATGATCCAATAGTTTCGAATTATACTAAAAAAATTATTCGTCTAAAAGACGGCGAAATATCGGAGAGCTGATATGATTATAAAAATTGCCGTCAAAAATATTATGAGGAATAAGCGCCGGACAATTTTAACTTCTCTTGCAATGATTCTTGGAATCGCATCATTACTCATATTTACTTCTTTTATTTCTGAGCAAATGAAGGGTTTTAGAGAAGGAATTATCCGTGAAGGATTAGGCCACATTCAAATTGCATCTAGTGAATCTTTCTTCTCTAAAGGCAAATTTGATCCTTCAGCTTTCCTAATTGAAAAATCCGATTCCATCGAATTAAAAATTAAATCAAATCAGGATGTAATAAATGTAATTCCATCAATCGGTTTCAGCGCTTTGGCTGCCGGACAAAATAAAACTATGACCCTGCTAATAAAAGCATATCCGCATAGTAAAGTCCATTTTTCAAAAAATCAGAATGAAACTGTCAATGGACAAGTATCTCCGTCTTTTCTTATTCATGGAAACAACTTTTCATCTAAAACAGACGAAATCATTATCGGAGATTTAGCCGCAAAAATTCTAGGCATTAAATGCGGAGAGATTTTAACCATTATGTCAATAATGCCTGGCGGAGCGTTAAAAGCATCAGACTTTACAGTTTGCGGAATTTATAAAGGAAGCGAGTCTGGAAAAATATACGCATATATTCCTTATGAAAGCAGAGAAAAACTTATAGATACAGAAAGTCCAACTTCATTTACAGTGTTCTTATCATCAGAGAATCAAACCGATAAAACGATTTCAACTTTAAAAAATTCATATCCAGAGTTGTCAATTAAACCCTGGCATGAACTTGCTGAATTTTATACTCAAGTTAATGGAATGTACAGTGCCTTTCTTAAAGTAATATCTGCAATAATGATTCTTGTTACTGTATTTGTAGTCATGAACACGATGTCAATGTCTGTATTCGAACGCATTAGAGAAATAGGAACCATGCGAGCTGTAGGAACAAGCCGAAAAAGAATTTTCTCAATGCTTTCAATCGAAGGTTTTTGTCTCGGCATATTCGGATCATTTATAGGAATATTTTTCGGATATCTTCTGTCTTTTGCAATAAATGCCCTCGGCGGAATACCCTTTTCATATGACGGTTTCAATTATCACGTACGGATATCTCCTGATTTTTATGATGCAATAAAATCAGCTTTGCCGGTCCTTTTCGTCTCTCTTTTAGGTACTCTTCCTGCAGCTTATAAAGGATCAAGATTATCAGTTGCTGAAACATTGAGGTATTAATATGAACAAAGAAATAATCAGCAAAACAATCAAACTTGCATGGAGAAACGTAAAACGCAACAAACGAAGAACGCTCTTAACTCTTTTTACTATGTTTGTCGGATTTTTTGCGATCACTATTCTAGACGGATTTATGACATACAGCATGAATCAACTTGGAGAAACAATTATTAAAAGCGGAGTCGGGCACATTCAAATCGCCTTAAATGAAAATTACTTTAAAGAGGGAGAAACAGACCCTTCCCCTTTTATAATTCCTAAATCGGATGAAGAAGCCAAGAAAATATTAAAACTTTCCGAAGTAAGGGATGTTATAAAGTGTGTTAAGTTTCAGGGATTAATTTCATTCAATGGCAAAAATGAAAACACACTATCGCAATCAGTAGATGCAGAATCATCAGAAGAAACTTTGAACAGGCTTAATTTTTATGAAGGAAGAGGATTTAACAACGAAAGCGGAATCATCATAGGCAAAATTCTCGCTGAAAAACTTGAAGTCAAAGTCGGCGATACTGTAACTCTATACGGTCCATCAGCTCAAGGCGGAGTAAATGTTCTTGATCTTGAAGTTTCTGCTATCGCCGGAAGCGGAATAACCGATCTTGACGGCGTTGCAAGTTATATTACAACAGAAACCGCTCAGACGCTAATGATATCAGACGATCTCACTCTATTAACTGTATATCTTGAAGACACTAAAGATACTGAGGCGTCTATTGATAAAATTCAAAAAATTACAGGTGGAAAGTTTTCAATAAAAAAATGGAGTGATGTGTCAGAATACTATCGTCTTGCAAGCACCTCTTATTCAACTGTTTTCGGAGTAGCAAATATAATCATATTCATCATTTCGCTTTTTGCTGTCGCAAACACAATTACAATGTCTGTATATGAACGAATACGCGAAATGGGAACTATCAGAGCATTCGGTATGAACCGGCGATATATTTTTATGATGTTTACTTTAGAAGGAATTATTTTGGGATTCTTTGGGACATTGATAGGATGCATCGGAGGATTCACAGCATCATACATCATCAACATTTTCGGCGGAATTGAAATAGGAGCTCAGCCTGGTTATTCCGAATCCATGCTTCTTCTCTTCACGCCTAAAATCTCAACAGTGATACTAAATATATCAATCGGAATAACAATTTCCGCTATCGCTTCACTTATTCCTTCGGTAAAGGCCGCAAGAATTCAAGTTCGCGAAGCTCTTTCATACAGATAAGGAGAATATTATGAAAATTTATCTTTCGCTATTACTTTTTGTTTTATCAATTCACATAAATGCGGATGATGGCAATGCAATTTTAAAAGAAGTGGATGCCAGAATTTATACTCCGAATATGGCCTTTGAAATGGATATTTCAGCATATAAGGGAAGCAAACTTCGTGACTCGAACAGAATCGCCGGATACTCAAAAGATTCTGACAGATCATTAGTTCTGTTGTATTTTATTTCTCCTGCGAGTTTGAAAGGAAGAAAAATGCTAATGGAAGGAAATTACATCTGGATGCAGATGCCGCGAACAAAAAATGCTATCCGTCTTTCTCCAATGCAGATCCTTCTCGGAGAAGCCTCTAATGGAGATGTTGCCCGAACAAGATTTTCAGCCGATTACAATGCCGTTCATGACGGCAATGAAATGATTGATGGGAAAAAATGTGAAAGACTCATTCTTGAAGTAAAATCCGATAAAAAAGGAAGCACTTATTCCAAAATTATTCTCAGAATCGGTGCCGACAAGCTTCCGGTATATGCAGAATTTTTTGCAGAAAGCGGCAAAATGATGAAGAAAGTTTTTTACAGATCATTTTCACCATTTGGCGGAAAAATGATGCAAAAAAAAATTGAGATATTCGACGCAGTCAATTCCGAAAACCATACAATAATGGAATATGTAAAAATCGGAGCAAAAAATCTTCCTCTTTCTCATTTTACAAAAGAGTATCTTGACCGTTTTCAATACACATCTTTCGGAGCACAATGATGATAAGACGAATACTATTACCAATTATTTTATTTTTGGCAATTGCAGAATATGGTCAGTCTTTCGACGGATTTTACAATATTCAATCAACATTCTCTACATATAGAATCTCGGAGGAAACCGATTCAAATCGGTTTTCTCTCTCTCACACATTTTTCGCAAATCATTCTGAATCTTTCGACATTTTCAATACATCAATCAATGCAAATGCTTTTGGAAAAATCAAAAGCGGGGAAGATCAAGAAGCCGATAAAACAAAAAGCAAGTTCGAAAGTAAAATTACCGAATTTTATATTTCAATGGGCAGTGATTCTATTTTTTTTGACTTTGGGAAAAAACACATTAAAACTGGTACGGCCCTATTTAAAAGTCCGACTTATTATTTTGATTCTGTTTCAGGATCAACATGGAAAAGAGACTCAAACAGTGAGAAAAAAACAAAAGAAGGTACAATAGGATTAAAGGCGGAGTGGATTAATCCGATTTTCACTGTATCAGAATATTTCTCACCCAGGATAACAATCAACGATGACCGAGAAAAAAATATAGAACGTTTTACATCAGAGCAGGATTTTCACAGATCTCTCAGCTCTCTTTCCTTCAGAATTATAAATCTGGATGCCTCATTATTCTTCCTCTATACAAAAAGGAATCATGGAACAAAAATCAATTCAGGATTAACATCCAATATTTCAATCGGCGAATCTTTCACTTTCTACATCGATGCATCCATTGCAGATAAAAAATATAATTACCTGCCCGACGATAATCTTTACACGATTGAAGAAATATTAATAAAAAAACCTATCGAAGCAAGTTCTGGAATTTCATATACCATTGATGAAAACAACACTTTATACGCAGAATACTATTATAACGGCGCAGGACTGAATAAATCTGACTATGACGATGCTCTTGATTATATGGACAAAATGAATTCATTTAACTACGGTTCCGCTGCATTGTTGTCAGGAAAATACGGGCTTTTCAACATGGGAAAACACTACGTTATGATCCGCGGATCATTTTCAATTAACGATTCATACGATTTCACCGCCATGAATATACTTAACCTTTATGACAAAAGCGGTTTATTTCAAAGCGAAATACTTTTTGACGGTGAAGGATTTATTATAACATTTATGGGAAGAAACTATTATGGAAGAAAAAAAACTGAAATTAGTTATTTCTCAAATATTCGTGAAGCATCAGCAGAATTTGAAGTTTATTTTTAGGTTCTGACTTATCGGGATAAACGACAAAATCAATCAATTATGCAAATATCTTTATAATTATATTTTTTAAAACTTTAATTGAGAGGTATTATGCTTAATCTTCATAAAATCACCTATTTTATTATTACTTCAATTGCTATTGGTTCATCATCCTGTTCCAACAAAACAACAGACACAACACTAGCAATCAATGATGACATATATTCAATTAACATGATAATGGATGAGTATATTATTTATTCTGAAATTATCCACGACTACTTTAAAATTGATATTAGCTATATGCCTGATTTAATGACAAGCAATGACCGACTCCCAGCTTTTTATTTAACAGACGGACAATGGCGCGGAATCGATCACAAATATATACACTACTTATCTCATAAAAAACTTATCCACCCAGTATATGTTGTCGGAGTCGGCTATCCCCAAGGTTATGATTATGGAAAAATACGGGAAAGAGATCTTACTGACAATCCTGAGAAATTCGCAATGGCCTTTGCTAAAGAAATAATTCCATTCATAGAAGCAAAATATAAAATTCATCCGCAGCATAGAGTACTGTATGGCGCTTCTTACGGCGGATATTTCACTTTACATTCTCTTTTTATAAATGAATCATTTCGCGGTTTATTTGAAACTTTTATTGCAGCCTGCCCAGTAGCCAAAACAACTTCTGCAGAAAATCAACTTTATGAAGCAGTAAAGAAATCATCAACTATTAGTAAAAATCTATATTTTGGAGTTGGGTCTTCAGATCATCCATATATTGTAAAAACAAATGAAAATATATCAAACTTAATTTCATCTTTAAATCAAAGTTCAATTAAATATTCATTTTTCAACTATAAAAACAAAGATCATTATACAGTTTGTAGAAGTGTTTTTATTGACGGTCTTCTTATGTATTACGGCATAAACAACAAAACAATAACCGGCATATCCGATATAAAATATCAGCACAAAAAGTATTCTTTTCAAAATCCCGCTGAATTATATGACTGGAGCATTTTAAACTCAAAGCCTGATGACGCTGCAAAAAAAATAAGCATAATAAAGGATTCTTCATCAAACAATAATGCGCTTATTATTACGAACATCTTCAATAACGGAAGTTCAACAGGATCAGCAATTACTGTTTTCGACCATTTTGAAAATTTCAAAGGTAAAACATTAACAGCTGATTTTTTCGTTCCTGGAAACAAAACTGGTATTTACAAAGTAGCTATGAGACTACAATCTACTTATAGCTGGATTCTCGATGAAAGCAAATTTGTTATTCTAGACAAAACAGGATGGCAGAAACTTTCTTTTAATATTGATGATTCTGCAAAGAACGGGAACTCTGAACTATTAAGATCAATCGGATTTTCTATAAGGGAAACTAGTCCAGATACAAAAGCACAGAATGATATCCTTATCTCAAATATATCTTGGAAATAAGGTAAAAAACCGGTCACGCTTATTTATACTTGCGTAACCGGTTTTTTATTTATAGAAACAAACGTATGAACACTCTTCATCCGCTGTTACTGTAAATTTTGAATTAGCCGGAACAACAAAGGATTCGCCTGTTGAATATACTCTAGAAATGTCTCCCATAAGCACATTTAACTTACCTGATGTTACTTTCATAAGCTCTTCTGACGATGTTGAAAATTCGTAAGTACCGCGTGAAATAACTCCCGATGTGGCTTTTCCTTCTGAATTAGAAAAAGCCACAGATTTGACTTTGCCGTCAAAATATTCATTAACTTTAAGCATATTACCTCTCAAATCAATTTTTAAAAGATATTTATTTTTGGCAATATATTTTCAATTATGGAACTTGTCGAATTCTTTTATGGTTTATAAATTGAATTTAATAAAAAGGAGTAACCAATGAAAAAAACAGCTCTATTGATTTTTTCACTATTTCTTACGTTTATGGTACTAAACGCGCAGGGGAAAGAAAGACATGGAAACAAAGATTCAATGAATTGCCCGAAATATGAAAGAGGCATGGGCAAAAATCATCAAGGATGTATGCCTATGTTTTTTCTTGAATCCGATGAGATGAAAAAAGAACTCGGACTTACAGAAGATCAGGTTTCAAAAATTAAGGCTGCTAACAGCGAATTACAAAAACAAACTGAACCGATTCACGAAAAGCAGAAAAATCTTCATCAGGAAATGAGAAAACTCGACGAAAAATATAATAGCACAATATCCGATTATGAAAAGATAATAAAAGAAATTAGTTCTAACATGACTGAAATGCAAATACTTCATGCAAAATATAGAATTCAAATCAAAAGTATTTTGACACAAGATCAGAAAGAAAAACTTAAAGCTAAACATGATAAAATGAGAGGAAAAGAAAATAGAAGAAAACACCGTGATATGGATACTGAAGATTGATTTTATAAACCAACCAATTGCCGGGAACTAACGGCAATTGGTTGGTTTATAAATAATTCAAATCAAACCGCTTATTGAGAAAATAAATTTTGTATAATTATTCCCCTTACCAAATCCTTTAGTATAACTTACAGCTGACGTAATGTTTTTATACATATATTTTGTTGATAGAAATACATTATTCTGTGCAGAATAATAAGAGTCTTTTCCAAGAACGCATACATAATACATGTTCGCGCAAAATGCTTTTAATGATCGTGTTTCAATTTCACACTTGATTTTTTTTCGAGCTTCATTCTTTGAGAATGAATAATTCAACGCCATATATTTTAAATATAATTTCGTTTCCGCAGACAGCGAATCTGAAACTTCATCAGTTTTCCAGTAATACTTTGTTCGGCAATAATCCCCTTTTATGTATATATTTTTAGCAATTTCAATTTCGGCGAAAACCTTTTCATCTACCAAATGTGTCTCAGACTGACTCATTTTCTTATACTGCGTCTGTTCTATTTCAGATCCTGTTTTTATTTTATCCGTCATATACAAATATCCTGAAAATATATTTTGTACTGAAGGAGATTTTCCTCTACAAGGAGATCCGAAAGGAAGATTTATTTTTTCAGAGATATTCTTGCCGACGAATGAAATCATGTATTTTTTTTCAACATGTTTCATCCCATACTGATAAGATAGAGTTTCGGTAAAACTGCTATCTTGTGAACGGTTAAAACACATTTCAGTAAATATTTCCGACTGCTTTATCCCGAACGATAAATATAGAGAAGAAGCTGAATAGTAATCATTTCCTTGTGAATACAATCTTCCTGAACTGCTTTCAGCAAGAGAATACAGTCCATTAACATTTATTTTCAATAAATGATATCCTAAGCATAAGGAATAGCCAGATATTTTTGAAGATACTATTTCTTCTTTATCTACTATGTCAGAAGAATTTAGAGACAAATAACTTCTATTTGTCTCATTTTCTTCATATTCAGAGGACGTAATATATGACTTTTTATCAGAATAGAACATATGAATCTTAAATTTAATATCGTCTAAATCTATTATTGAACAACTAATGGCTGATCCGAACAATGAATCATTTATATTTGCACTTGTTTCTGGAAGAAAAGGATCACTTTGAGTGCGGATAGTTGAAGAATGAAATGGATTATTCGAAGCTGAATTCAGCCTTGACAATATCATTCCGCTCGAAAACTTCGCATGATAATTTCCAGCTAATATTTTTATTCTGTCTGTGGAAGAAATTCTTGCATTCCATGAATACGTATTTTTTTTATTACTTATGTCGTCTTTTCTTGAGAAATCAAAGAATGCTGAACTTCCAAAACTAAAAAGCAAATGATTAAAATAATTTTTCTTCTCTTCAGATCCTTTTTTAGAGTATTCATAATCCACATCTCCTTCCATAAAAGCAAAAAGCATCGTGCATGGAAATATAACAATAATAGTTAATAATTTGAACATATGTCTATGGCCCTGCCTATCATTTGCTTATCAAGTTCGTATTTCTCAATACCGTTTAACACATATGTTTTACCTCTAATCATAAAATCATCAGCAATACTCAAAGCTTTTGAATGAGGAATCCCCGCAGAAACGAGTTGATTGAATAAATGGGTTTTACTTTTTTTCGGCTTATATACGAATCGATTTTCACGATGTTTTTTGACTTCAGTTTCTGAAAGATTCTCAACTCGTCTGATTATAGATTCTAAAAGCTCCCCTTCGGCGCCAATTTGAACAAGAGACTTCCGGCTTATCTTTCCGAATCTTTCTCTATACGCAATTATACGCTGTGCAATTTCTATGGTCATGCCTTCGATTGAAAGCAACTCATCTAGTCCGGCCCGTTGAATATCAATATTTTCTTCTAATCGATACTTATACTTTTTAGAAATTTCAATCGCAGTTTTCGGCAGAACAACTTCCCCCCAAACAAACGAAACACTGAAATTATGCGTGACACCCAGAACAGAATGATTTGATAAAGAATATTGCAACCGGCAATTATTATAATAAAATGTTCCTCCAACAGAATAAATCGACAAATCCGGAGAATAACCGACTGAACAATTGAAATTTTTTGCAAGATTAAATGACAGCTCGAAGAGTTTCATTATCTTATTATCAATATAATTTATATTGGAAATAAATTCTGCACCGGAAAAAGGAGCTATGGAAATTCCAGCCGAGAGCATTGAAGGGTATAGTTCCCTGCTGTCATCAAATCGCGAAATAATACCTCTCTGATAAATTCCCACACGGAAAAAACTCATCGGACGAATAATCATCCCCGCATTATAGTCATTTAACCATTTGGAGTATTTTCTACCATCGCAATTTATTCCATACCTGAGAAAATCAGTGCTGACACCAAAACCAATATACTTAAAAGCATAATTGGTTCCTGCACGTAATTTCGTTTCAGAATAAAAACAACTGCCGAAATAATTTCCAGACAAATAACAATCATAACTCTCAAAAGTTAATCCGGCGATCAATGATGAAGAATGCAGCTGGCTAATTCCATATGGTCGGGCATAAGAGACTGACAAAAAGCTGTGCTTAGTATCAGAAATACTGCCAGCTTCTTCCGTAAAGGACAATGGACTTTCAGCATAAACACTTCTTTCGAATGGAAAAACCAATGACTGAGAATTATAATCAAAAGCTGCAATATTCAATAATACCAGACAAATAATTACAACTCTCATTTATACCTGTTAACAATTATTAGAGTTTTTGAATTCTTTATCTTTCCGCTTTTTGCAACTCCTGTAAAACAAATTATATACATTCCGCTTCTTAACTTCTTAATAACTGAATGATCAAGCCTGATTTTAAAAAATCCCGGTTGAACATCTTTAAAAAGCCGGGACTCATATTTCAGTATTCCGTTTGTCGAGTAAATCCTAAAACGCAAAGAGCACTGTAAGGAAATATTTACAGAAACAAAATCTTTTCCGGAAAATTCTTCTATAAGATATTTATCTTTTAATCCCAATGAAAAAGACTCGGAACTTCTCTTTGAGTAAATATTATCATTTCCTGGTGTTGGAGTATCTGTGACAACAAAATCATTTTTTGAATTTGTATCTTCCCCTAATCTAATAATGCTTTGATCCGAAGAAAGACCTTTTAAACCAATATCAATGAATGATTTTTCGACACTATCTGATACAGACCAAACACCAATTGAAACAGCAGAATCAAGATACGATAAAACAGAAGAATTAATCGACCCATCATACGCGGAATATGCAGCAAAATCAATTGCACCATTAGCAATATTTGAATCATCATCAAGTCCTATAACAGAATCGGTGTTCCAAGGACTTGTACCTTTCACATAAACATCAATAACACCATTTTTATTGCTGTCTCCGGTATAATCAGTTTCATCAACTCCTTCACAAAAGCGCACAACAATATATCTGTCATCATAAGGAGTTTCCAAAAGATTCCTCGAAAAAATTGAAACAGGATCTTCAGAAAGAATTTCTTCACTTCCGTAATAAATGGTAAGAAATAATTTTGATATATCTTTTTTTTCTAAAATATCAGAATTGAAATATATTTCAACCCAATCGCAAGGACTTCCTGCCGGAGAAATTTCTGATATTACAAGCCGTGATGAATGGCTTGTCTGTGCACTCAATATTACCGATAAAAGAAATATTACCTTCATATATAGTCAAATACGTATAAAAAATGATTTTTTGCACTAAATTGAAAATTTTAATTGAATCTTTTATTAAATTCTAAAATATTTATTTTATGCACTATTTGAATGAATCAAATATTCTTTTATTTCTCATTCAGCTTGCGTTAATACTATTTCTTGCACGCATAACAGGTGAGATTTTCCGTCGATTTAAACAACCCGTACTCACTGCTGAACTTCTGATTGGAGTTATTCTCGGTCCGACTTTATTCGGACGTTTTTATCCTGAAATCTTTGCGCTTATTTTTCCGAATGATGCGGCTCAGCAGAACATGCTCGAAACCATATCATGAATAGGGGTGTTATTTCTTTTAATGGACACGGGATTAGAGATAGATTTTTCATCAGCGTGGAGACAAAGAGGAAGCGCTCTTGTAATTGCACTGTCTGACATAATTATTCCCATGCTGATAGCATTTATTCCGTGCTTTCTTCTTCCTGATCAATATCTCGCTGATCCGGATAAAAGACTTTACTTCGCCCTTTTTATGGCTGTGGTAATGACAATTAGTGCCATGCCTATCGCCTCACGGGTTATGCACGATTTACTGCTTTTGAAAACCGACATTGGATTTCTGACGATGTCAGCATTAGCGGTTAATGATATTATCGGCTGGGTACTTTTTACAATTATATTAGGTTTATTTACACAATCAGGCTTAAATTCATCTTTTGTAGTAATTATATTCTTTGCTACGATAGGATTCTCAGTCCTAGCTCTTACTGTTGGAAGGAAATTTTCAAATATAGCTGTAGACTATTTTCAAAAGAAAAATGTCCCTGAACCTGCAGCTTCCTTTTCTTATGTATGTATTCTCGGTGTAATATTCGGCGCTCTTACTCAAAAATTGGGAATACATGCACTATTTGGATTCTTTATAGCAGGAATTGTTGTAGGAGAAGCAAAAAATCTAAAAGATGACACCCGTGCAATAATTTCACAAATGGTTCACTCTCTTTTTGTCCCTGTATTTTTTGTTAACATAGGCCTTAAAATTGATTTTTTTGCAAATTTCGAACTTCTGCCAGTAATTTTGATTACTGCAGTCGGAATATTCGGAAGATTTATCGGTGCTTGGGTTGGAGTTACATTCAGTAAAGTTCCTAAAATAAACCGCACACTCATATCTATTGCTCATACTCCAGGCGGCATGATGGAAATTGTTGTTGCTCTGCTTGCTTTAGAAGCCGGCATCATTACGCCTAAAATATTCATCGCAATCGTATGCAGCGCTGTTATTTCATCAATCATCATGGGACCATGGATGACTTATGCAATGAAAAAAAGAAAAGACGTATCTCTATCTTCTTATATTAATTACGATTATGGAATTATGATACTAGAGGAGAAAAACAGAAACGACACTATCAAAAAAATGCTTCAAACATCAAAATCATTTATTAAGAATAAAGATCTAAATAACGTTGAAAAAGTTCTTATTAATCGCGAAGAAGAATATTCAACAGCAATCGGAGACGGCATAGCTATTCCCCATGCAAGGCTTGAATCAATAAGCGACCCCGTACTTTTAACAGGAATATCCGACAAGGGAATAGAATGGAATGCACCTGATGGGAAACCAGTAAACATGGTGTTTCTTCTTTTGTCTCCGGCAGCATCAAACGATCTGCATATAGAAATTATTTCAAAACTATCAAGACTAATGCAGAAAAGTTTCAATAGAAATCTTCTATTAAATTCAACTAATGTTAAAATACTTTCAGAAAGAATAAAACAATTATTTTAAATAATATTCTTATAAAAAATATTAGATTCCACTCTAGCATCTTTTATAGTCATCGTCTATACGGATAATATCATCCTCACCGACATATTCTCCAACCTGAGTTTCAATAATAACCAGATCAATTTTACCTTCATTTGAAAGCCTATGATTAACACCGATTGGAATATAAATAGACTCATTCTTACATATAACCTTATCATCACCGCCTGAATGAACATTAGCTGTACCGGAAACAACCACCCAATGTTCACTTCTATGCAGATGTTTTTGAAGAGAAATTCTTTTCCCAGGTTTTATTACAATTTTTTTAATCTTAAAACGCTTACTTTCTTCAAGAACAGTATAAGTGCCCCATGGACGATGAACCGTTGAATGAAGAATGGTAAGCTCTTTGTCCTGAGGAGTCGAATTCTGAAGACGGCTTACTACTTCTTTAACATCCTGAGAAAAACCTTTTTTCATAATACAAAGAGCATCTGAAGTATCAACAATGATTAAGTCATCTACTCCTATTAAAGACATATTCCTGTTTCCTGAAAAAACAAGATTATTTTTTGATTTGATAGAAATAACATCTCCATCAAATGAATTTCCATTTTCATCTTTAACTTTTATATCGGAAATTGAATCGAAACTTCCAAGGTCCGTCCATCCAATATCACTAGCAACAACACTGACATTCTTAGATTTTTCCATAACAGCATAATCAATGCTGTCTGACGGAATTAACTTCATCTTATCTGGTTGAATTCTAATTGTCCGATTATTCTTTTGTTCTATATCAGCTGATTCAAAAGCTTCTTTTGATTTAGCATAGATGTCAGGCGAATATTTTTTCAATTCATCAAGAAAAACACCTGCTTTAAATACAAACATTCCGCTGTTCCAATAGTATGATTTAGCAGCTAAATACTTTTCAGCAGTTTCTTTGTCCGGTTTTTCTCTGAAAGAAACTACTTTATATAGAGAATCAACCTGATCAATATTACCACTTGAAGCTTCGATATATCCATATCCTGTTTCCGGATATTTCGCAGTAATCCCAAATGTCACAAGATTGCCCTTGTCTGCATTCAGTCGGGCAATATGAACTTTTTCGGAATAAATTTCTGTTTTTTTAATTAAATGATCAGAAGGAGTAACAAAAACTATTTCTTCCGGATCAAAAGATAAACATGCAAGAGCAATTGCTGGTGCAGTATTCCTTCCTACAGGTTCAAGAAGATAAGTAACTTCGTTCACTTTGAATTTAAGTTCATCTAATTGATGAGAAGCAATAAACTGATGATCAGAATTCGTTACAATACAAAATTTATCACATAATTCTGAATTTCTTATTACAGTTTCCTGAAACAATGATGTTTCTCCAGTTATATGAACAAACTGCTTTGGAAACATCTGGCGAGATAAAGGCCATAGTCTTGTTCCACTTCCACCGCAAAGAATTATATTTATCATTATATTCCTCTCTATTTTATCTGATTATTTCTTACCATTCTGATGTCAAGTGCGATTGCAAATTAAAAATTTAAATTATGTCTCTAAAAATGGATAACTATGCATTTTTTCCAAAAAACATTAAAAAAATAAAAATCAATCATAAATTTACGTATTAATAATTGAGGTTAGATCAATGAAAGTACGAACTACCGCAAATATAGAATTATCATCTTTTAAAATATTACATGAAGCCTGTATCATCAGGAAAACTTCAATTTCCAAACTTATTTCGAAAATCATGAACGATATAATAATATTATACTGTTCTAATGATAAATTGATTTATCAGGGTACAATAAAATATCAAACTAAGAACATCAAGTATAAGAAAATTCACTTTACTTTGAACATAGATTTATATGAATCCGGCATTGAATTAAGAAATATCAACAAATTATCATTGTCCTTTTTGATAAATGAAGCTATCAAAAGAGTCCTTGGAAAAACTCTATTAAATAGAAACAGTAATTATTCAAACTTAAAAAAATTAACAGATACAATTACTTTACTGGATAACTATGTAATAAAATATCGAATAATATCAAAATTTAATCAAAGTGAATGCTGTTATAAACTTAAAATCGAAATACGCTATAGAAAGAAGGAAGATTTAACAAATTGAAACATCTAAATCATTGACATGTTTAAAGCATTACAGATTTATAGAAAAAGTCTGATCTGGAGGAAAAATGGAATCCTTAGAAAAAAAATCGCTTAACTTCATCGAACAAATTATAGAAAAAGAACTTTCCTCAAATCCTGGGAAAAATATAATTACCAGATTCCCGCCGGAACCTAATGGATATCTTCATATAGGACACGCAAAATCGATATGTCTCAACTTCGGCCTGGCTAAAAAATACGGTGGAAAATGCAACCTACGGTTTGACGATACTAATCCTGCAAAAGAAGATACAGAATACGTCAATTCAATTATGGATGACATTAAATGGCTCGGATTCGAATGGAACGGAGACCCCCGCTATGCATCCGATTATTTTGAACAGCTTTATATTTGGGCAGAATTACTGATTAAAAAAAATAAAGCTTATGTCTGCGACATGAGCGCTGACGATGTTGCACAAAGCAGAGGAACTCCCATCATCCCCGGTAAAGAATCTCCTTATAGAAACCGTTCGATAGAAGAAAACCTCGAACTTTTTTCTAAAATGAAAAACGGTGTATTCCCGGACGGGAGCAAAACTTTACGCGCAAAAACCGATATGTCTACACCGAACATGCAGATGCGCGATCCGGTTCTTTACAGAATACTTCGATCACATCATCATAGAACCGGTGACAAATGGTGTATCTATCCGATGTATGATTTTGCGCATGGGCAAAGCGATTTCATCGAAGGAATCACTCATTCAATATGCACTCTTGAATTTGAAATACATAGACCACTTTACGATTGGTTTCTTGATCAGATATGCGAGGAAGGTCAGATCAGACCCCGTCAAATAGAATTTGCAAGACTCAACCTTACTTACACAGTAATGAGCAAACGTATTCTTCTTGACCTTGTTAAAAGCAAAACGGTTTCCGGATGGGATGACCCGAGAATGCCGACCATATGCGGAATAAGGAGAAGAGGATATTCATCAGAAGCAGTACGCTCATTTGCAGAGAAAATAGGTGTTTCAAAAACTGATAGTACTGTTGACTTTACTTTTCTTGAGCATTGCGTCCGCGAAGATCTTAATAAAAAAGCAAAAAGAGTAATGGCCGTTCTTAATCCTCTTAAGCTGACTATTATAAATTATCCTGAAAATCAAACAGAAGAAATAGAACTCATCAACAATCCGGAAGATGAATCGGCTGGAAAAAGAAAAGTTCCTTTTTCAAAAACTCTTTATATTGAAAGGGAAGATTTTGCAGAAGTTCCGCCGCCTAAATATCATCGTCTTTTTCCCGGAAATGAAGTGCGTCTTAGAGGAACATATTTTGTCAAATGCACTGATTTCATTAAAGATTCTTCCGGAAATATTACCGAGGTAATTTGCGAATATGATCCTCAGACTAAAACCGGATATTCTCCAGACGGAAGAAAAGTGAAGGGAACAATTCACTGGGTATCAGCTCAGCACGCTCTTCAAATTGAAACAAGACTTTACGACAAGCTGTTTTTAAAAGAAAATCCGTTCGATACAGAAGATGGACAAGATTACAAAACGAACATCAATCCGGATTCATTAAATGTAATAAATGCCTATATTGAACCAGCCGTGTCAGGATGTGCCGTTTCTGAATCATATCAGTTCGAAAGACATGGATATTTCTGTGTTGACTATGACAGCACCCCGGAAAAAATTGTTTTCAATAAAACCGTCAGCCTGAAAGATAGTTTTAATAAGATTAAAAAGTAGTCCATTTGGACTATTTTTAATCTTGACTAAATCCCCACTTTGCCTGACTATATTCGGCATGTGATTTTTTGAGGTTAAGCTGTGATTTTGATAGAATCTCTTTTCCCTGATACGATAGTTACTGACTATAAGCCCACAAACAGGTGGGATATTATCAAATATTTGGTAAATCTTCTTGTTAAAAATGGACAACTTCCCGGTGAACTTGCCGATTCTATAACAAAGGCTCTTATTGAACGCGAAAAGTCAATGAGTACCGGTATAGGAAAAGGAATCGCAATACCTCATTGCGTTATCGATCAGATAGAAGAGCCTAAAATTGCTATGGCGATTCTTCCAAAAGGCATCAATTTTGAAGCAATAGATGACGAGCCTGTACAGATTATAATTCTTCTTCTCTCTCCCAAATCAAAAATGCAACTTCATGTAAAAAACCTGGCAGCAATTGCAAAGTTTATGAATAATGATCAGCTTAAAGACAAATTAATATCCCTTAAAGACTCCTCCGAAATTAAAAAGTTCATTATTGATAATTGTACAAATGTCAAGTGAAGACGATATTCTATCTCCATGCAAAATAAAGGAAGATGACGATGAGAGAAATCTCCGCCCTCAGCTTCTTGATCAGTTTATTGGACAAAATGGAATTGTTGAAAACCTTAAAGTTTTCATAAAATCCGCATTAATGAGAAAAATCCCGCTCGATCATGTTTTACTCGCAGGACCTCCGGGACTCGGAAAAACAACTCTTGCTTTTATCATCGCTAGAGAAATGGGAGTAAACATTAAATCAACATCAGCACCTGTAATTGAAAAAGCTGGTGATTTAGCATCTATTCTTACAGCATTAGAGCCTAACGATATCTTGTTTATAGACGAAATTCATCGGCTTTCACCGGCTATTGAAGAAATTCTTTATCCGGCTATGGAAGATCGAACAATAGATATTCTTATTGGTCAGGGAGTTGGAACTAAATCCGTCAAGCTCAGCATTTCTCCATTCACTCTAATTGGCGCAACAACGCGCACAGGACTTTTAACAAGCGCTCTCCGTGATAGATTCGGTATTCCCTGCAAACTCAACTACTACGAAGATCCTGAACTAAAGACCATTGCTCTTAGATCATCATCGATACTCGGCTATAAACTAACAGATTCTGCTTCAGATGAAATAGCAAAAAGATCCCGACGCACACCGAGAATAGTTAACCGCCTGGTCAGAAGAGTTTCGGATTTTGCAATCGTCAAAGGAGAATCAGAAATTTCACACGAAACAGCCAAATATGCTCTTACCCAGCTCGGAATAGACGAAGCCGGGCTCGATGAAATGGACAGAAAAATTTTATCAGTAATCATTGATCATTATGACGGCGGACCAGTGGGAGTAAAAACTATAGCCATCAGCGTCGGTGAAGAAACTGATACAATCGAAGAATACTATGAACCATTTCTGGTTCAATCAGGACTTCTTAAGCGAACTTCACGCGGAAGAATGGCTACAAAACTCGCCTATACACATCTAAACAGAAAATTTCACATGAATGATCAGCCTGAAATCTGGAATTCTTGAGGGATTACACTAAAAAATTATACTCAAGGACTAATTATTGAATTTTTGCTTGATTTTCTAAACACCTGTTTTCATATGTCCGTCATGAAGTTGATATTCTAAAACCTTCCGATTTAACCCATTCGCATCAGACCAATCTTTCGCGCCTGAATGTGCGTTCACATCAGCATGTTCAGACATCACCGGCAGCAGCCATACAGATTCACGGGGAAATTTATGACTCAGGAAAATGCCGAGCAACTCGAAATTCAGGAACTTCACATTATCGCGGAAAGCTCACACGCTCCGCTTGCAGACAAAAAACACCGCGGCGGAATGAAAGAAATGCTTTCAATCGCCGTACCAATGATGATTTCACTTTCATTCGATTCAGTAATGACTTTTGTAGACAGACTATTTTTGTCTAGAATCGGATCCGAACAGATGAATGCCGCAATGGTCGGAGGCTTAGCAAGTTTCGCCTCCGCTACATTCTTCTTCGGCCTCATCGGATACTCAACAGCTATGGTAGCCCAGAGATTCGGATCAGGAAAAAAGAAAGAAACTGGAGCAGTCACTTCTCACGCATTTATAATAGCGTTGATCGCATGGCCGATTTTAATTGGACTAAGACCCGTAATGCACATGATTTTTAGAAAATCCGGAATTGATCCAATTCAGCTCGAACCGCAGATTCTCTATTTCGACATGCTGATATTCGCATCAATAATACCTTTATTAAGACACTCGCTTTCTTCATTCTTTTCAGGAATCGGAGAAACAAAAATAATAATGAAGGCTTCAATTACCGGTGTAATCGTTAATTTCACATTAAACTATATTCTGATATTCGGACACTTCGGATTTCCATCTATGGGAATAAAAGGCGCAGCTATAGGAACAATAATAGGCGGAGCATGTTCCGTACTAATACTTCTTTTTGAATTTTTAAAAAAAACAAGAAGATTGAATTTCGGAACTTCATTCCGCATCAAGTTTAAGAAAAATATATTCAAAGATCTGATTAAACTCGGAACACCGATGGGCGGCGAAATGTTTTTAAACATGATAGCCTTTCAGGGAATGATTATGCTTTTTCATTCAAAAGGTCTAGCAGTTGCAACCGCCTCAACTATAATGTTCAACTGGGACATGGTTACATTCGTTCCATTAATGGGAATTGAAACAGGAGTTACAAGTCTTGTCGGAAGATATGTCGGGGCAAAGGACATACATGCCATAAAACGTTCAATCTTTTCAGGACTTAGAGTCGGATGGATTTTCACAGCTTTTGTTTTTGTCGCTTTTCTCATTTTTCCGGATGTTCTTGTAAACTTTTTCAGACCGGATCCCGTTGATCAGATATTTCTTGATTCTTTTGATCTCGCCGTCTTTATGATAAAAGTTGCGTCAATATACATAACGATCGAAGCTTTTATGGTTGTTTTTGCCGGTGCGCTCAGAGGATCCGGAGACACTTTCTGGACAATGGGAGCTATGGCAGTAATTCACTGGACGCTTGTAGGAATTCTATACATTCTACTTATCCGTCTTAACCTTGGAGGTGAAACTGCTTGGCTCGCTCTTGTAATAATGTTTATGATTTTCCCGGCGGTTCTTTATCTAAGATGGAGATCCGGAAGGTGGAAAAAATCCGTATTCGACAAATAATCAATATTTCAAAATCAGTTTGATTAAATTATCCGAATATCAGCTTTTATTATACGGATACTTTTACAAATAGCAGTCTGAAAACAAACAGACTGCTATTTTATCTTCTTTAATAATTGTATAAATGATTCAATTTTCTCTCGCGAAATATCGGAATCTAATTCGGATTCACGCAAATCAAGTGTATCATCTACAGCTTTTCCTGAAGAAATATCCTTGAGATCAACTAAAGCAGCAGTTGAAGGCTTGCCTCCTCCTCTCGTCATAAAGAAAGCAACTTTCTTGATTTTACTAATATTCTTCGTTAAAAAAGTTCTAGCTGCCGGAGCCACGCTGTTAAATCCCCAAAGAGGCCCTCCGATAATTACTAAATCATATTTTGACAAATCATGCTTAATTTTACCTATTTCCGTCGGAATTTTTCTCATTCCGTCTCTTCCACCCAAAATCCATCCGAGTATACCGGATCTTTTCTTTTTGTCTTCAAGCTCTTCGATATCAGCATCAAGTTTATCAGAAAGAATCTCAGCCAATTTTTTTGTTGTACCTGTTTTTGAATAATACGCGATTAAAATCTTCATCAATATCCTCCGAGAAGTTACATTTAATTCATTAGTATTAATGACGCAGAAAGAACTGA
>ENA-UOWE01000493-UOWE01000493.1-activated-sludge-metagenome-genome-assembly--contig:-NODE-493-length-57550-cov-15.509001_pt1 | contig 57550 bp, 39 predicted proteins | sample MGYA00249841_ERZ761562 | MGnify/ENA primary metagenome ERZ761562 (study PRJEB28883, sample SAMN05720200) | activated sludge metagenome | isolation source: Anaerobic digester | place: Japan...
TAATTAGCGGCATAACTATCGTCGAAAAAACCAAAACGCGCCTCCGGTGAGCCCTGTGCCGGGACCGGCATGGAGTCTATATTGGCAGCGGTATAGGTGGTCCCATACGTAAGGTTATACCATGCCAAAAACAAGCGCTGATTTGTTAAAAGAATACGCGAAGCGGGAACAACCTCCAGATAGGCATCCAGCAGCTTCTTTCCAGCTTCCGCACTCAGCGCCATGGGGGATGAGTGCTGTTCGCCCCATGGGCCAAACATCCCCGTTTTCACGCACATGATGATGTCTTCGAATTCATGGAAAATTGGCTTAAGCTGCCAAAGATGATATTCAATCCAGTCTTTGTCCGTATGACCAGGTACATCACACATGGCCGATGGATTATTAGGCGTTACGTAAGCTGGCTCCGGTCCATGAATGAGTCCTTCGGTGAGATTCAGATGGGGATACTTGTGGGGTTCAATATAATTAAATCCGTTGCCGTCATAAGAAAATTTCACAAAAGCAACGCCGTTGCCATCCCGCACCTTCTGAAGCAGGCCTCTGATATAATCAAGCGCAAACGGTGTCAAGGGTTGAGTTTTTCCTGTTCTGGTGGCACCCGTGCCCGGGTCTGCAAACAATCCATCGTCCTTGTACCCAAAGGCATCTTTCGCCGCGAGGAACGCGTTCGACGAAAAGTTGCACAGGTCAAAACACATAAATGATACGGCAGGAAGGGCAGAAACCCCGGTACCGCCAATGTAGGGATTGGTGTTTTGATTAATTCCGTTATAAAATTGAGTCTCCTCGATATCATCCCCTTCCACAGGCGGCACCTGTCTTCCATGGAAGAGCACAGAATTTTCATCAACCGGAACCCGGTGGTCTACTTCAGGCGTAATACCAAATGGCGAATTAGTCTCATTCACCGATTTCGGAGATATATTCTGCCATCGGCCTCTATAGGCGCCCCTGTCCGGATTCGGAATATCAATTGGATTCTCCGTATAGTCAAGCGCCTGCAGCACAAGTGGGGCTTCTTCTCGATCATCCGCTCCTCTTGATTCAAGGTCGTTGCCGGGTGCTGTTTCCGGACATGCAGCAAACAACAAGCCTGTCCAAACCAGGCCAATAATGGACACGATTCCGTGCACTCCAAGCCTATTTTTCACGGCCCGGCCTCCAATTAGTAGTCTATTTGTATAAAACAGGTTCGTCCACAAAAGTTTGATGATTCTGTGGAAAGTGAGGAATTCGTCTCTGCGAGAATGTCCCTTCCCTCCGTGCGCATAACCGTACCGTTTTTTCGGGCCCTTGGGCCATAGCGGACACACTTTATGCTCCCCTTTTCCTGATAGTATAGCCAACTAGGATCTGATAATCAAGCACTATCTCAGCAAAGCATGGTAAGCACTAGTCTGGAGAATCGGCTACCGGTGAGGTCCTCCGGCGGCCGGCTCTTGGTTCAGGAAACCGGCCTGCAAAGCGCCCCTTCCGGCAGACCCCTGCAGCCAGAAAAAGCTTATCGGGGGATAATTCTATTTGAAAAGTGCAGAATTTTTACCATATTCGAGCATCAATCGGGGAACCCAATTGTGGAAAAAACATACAATCTTGAATATTCCTTCAGAACCGGTACTCCCGAAGATCTAGACTTCCTCAAAGGGATGCTATATCAGGCGGCATTGTGGTCTCCAGAACAGCAGACGATCTCCCTTGAAGAATTGCTGAACATCCCTGAAATCACCCGGATTCTGGAAGATTGGCCGAACCGGGAGGGGGATCATGCGGTGATCGCCGTCGATGCGCAGAATCGGCCAATTGGCGCCGCCTGGTACCGTTTCTGGAGCACCGACCACCACAGCTTCGGATTCGTAGATGCCGAGACTCCGGAACTCGGGATTGCCATTGTGAAAACCTGGCGGAGCCAGGGGATTGGCAGAGCGCTGATGCAGCAGCTAATATCAGACGCCAGGGCGAGGGGCATCGAGCGCCTGAGCCTGAGCGTCGATTCCAGAAATTATGCGGCTGACTTCTATAAAGAGCTGGGATTCAGAACGGTGGGCGAATCCAGTGGATCCTGGACGATGCTGAAAGAAATGGAACGGTGAAGGCGGGCCGAAACCGCAGCATTTTCCCACCACCCAAGGAGTGAGTTCATGAAAAAGTGCAAGATAACCGTCCTGAAACGGACACTGCATGCGGATCTCGCCGATGAACATATCGCCATGGCGGTAACGCCGTGTGAAGCCTTTGCCGAGGGCCAGGAATTCGTCTTCACCCCGATGATGGAGCGGCCGCAGGGGTTTTGCGATTGGGCCTGGAATGATATCTACAAGGTCGTGATCGCCCTGGCGCGGGGGGGCAATTTTTCCGACGGCATGTTTCAGGACTGGATGAAGGAAACGAAGAGTATGATCACCTGCTGCACCGACGGCATTCGTCCGGTGATCTTCAAGGTGGAGATATTCGACGATGGCCGCACGTCCGCTGTTTTACCGTGATCGCTAAGGGGCGATTCTCGCCGCAGCTGCCTTGCCGGCGAACGCGCATATTGGAAGGAGGTCCATGCCATGCATGGTAAAAACCATCTTCTACGCTCGATGCTGTTCATGCTGTTGATTTGCATCACCCCCCTGCCCGCCAGTCAGACGTACCCCACCGGATCCCCACAAGGGGACACTCCTGCAGCCGCTCAGGTCCATATCAATAACCTGGCTCTCTGGGTACAGTCCGATGGCAAGACAGCTTTTAATCCTTTCACCCGACCTGCCGGAACACAAATTCCCTGGGGGCTGCTCTATCCGGACGGCGTTCCGGCCGGTCTGGTCTACGTTGATGGCATCGTCTGGGGGGGTATGGTTCGGGACGGCCAGACACCGGTGTTGCGGGTTGGCGGAAGCACGTGGCTGACCGGCTTGCAGCCGGGCGCGATCATCGCGCCCGGCCTGGCCGAGGATCCCGCCGCGGCAGCGGTCAACCGCATCTGGCGCTACCGCCCCGACTGGTCAACCGCCGATCTCACCTCCGAAGCTTTTGCGCTCTTGGCTTCGCGGGCCGATGCGGCCTCCCGTCAATTCCAGTTCAGTCCGGATGAATTGCAGGCCGCGGCCGATTCCCTGCGCGCGGCTTATGAAAAGGACCGGCAGGAATGGCCCTGGCAGAAGGGGGCCCCGTTCTACGACACGAACCACAATGGCCTGATGGAGGAGGGGGAAGAACCGGGTCTGCTGGAGGCGGATCAGGTGGTCTGGTTTGTCGCCAACGATCTCGATCCCGTACGCACGCTCGCCTTGTACGGCTCGCCGCCCATCGGTCTGGAAATGCAGGTAACCTTTTGGGGCTATCGTCAGAACGCCGACTTGGCCAACAGCCTCTATCGCCGGACCCGGGTGATCTATAAAGGTACGCAGACAACCCCGCCCACCGCTGTCATCGACAGCATGGCGATCGGATTATACAGCGACATCGACATCGGCAGCTGGAATGATGACCTCGCCGGAACCGACACCAGTCTGCAGATGATCTATGGATACAATGCTGCAGCGCTGGATACGGTCTATCAGAGCAAGTACGGCATCGCGCCGCCTGCGTTCGGCTATTCGCTGCTGTATGGCCCCGTCGTCGCCGCTTCGGATGCCGGCGGCTATGCGGTGCGCGATTTCCGCGCGCGCCGGGGGTTCCGCAATCTGCCGCTGACCTCCAGCTGGGTGGACCGTTCCGGCGATACCGATTCGCAACCCTCCACCGGCAAGTACGATGGAACCTTGCAATATTATAACGTCTTGTGCGGCTTCCGTCCGCGCCCGGTCAGCCCGCCAGCCCCATTCCGGATTCCGGCCACAGGGGTACCCGTGCGATTCTCCTTGACCGGTGATCCGGTCTACGGCACGGGTTGGTTGGATGAAAACGGCGGCGGCAGGGAGATCACCTGCAGCAGCGCTTATTTCAGCATGGCCCGAGGCGATACCCAGGAGGTCGTCATGGTCATGACCGCAGCCACAGGTGCGAACCGGATCGCCAGCGTGGAGGCGATGAAGTTTTTCACCCGGAAAGCCCGCGAATATGCGGGCTATATGTTCGTGACCGGTATTTCAGCGCGCGATCAGCGTACGCATCCTGCCACGTTCCAGCTCCTACAGAATTATCCCAATCCGTTTAATTCAGGAACGGTGATCCCCTTCGATCTGCCCGTGGCAGCGCACATCCAGGTAGCGGTTTACGATCTCTCCGGCAGGAGGGTGACGATACTGGTGAACGGGCAACTGCAAGCGGGTCCGCATGCCGTGCGCTGGGACGGAACCAATGCGCAGGGCGTCAAGCTGCCGAGCGGTCTGTTTCTGGTCAAACTGGAGTCCGATGCCCTTGTCACCCAAACCCGGAAGATCATTCTGATGAGATAATCTCGCGGATCTGATCATCCTTGTGTTGAGCAAAAAGCCCCGGCGATCAACCGATCGCTGGGGCTTTTCTATCGATCATCCCTGCCGATATGGGGAGCTCAGCTCAAAACCAGGACCCGCCTATTTTATCAGCATCATCTTGTGATGCACAAAACCAGCATCGGTTTCCAGCTGAATGAAATAGAGTCCGCTGGCGCGGGCCCCGCTCCACACGGCTTCGTGCCAGCCAGCGGTATGCGGGGCGTCGATCAGCCCGGTTACTTCGCGGCCGAGCCGGTCGTAGATGGTGATGCGCGCCCAGCCCGGTGTCGGCAGGGCATAGCGGATGGTCGTGCTGGCATTGAAGGGATTCGGGTAATTGTGCAGGGAAAGCTGCTGCGGCAGCTGATGCGCGGTCTCCGGCGTGCGGGTGTACCTGGCCAGCTCGAAGAAGCTCCAGCCATAGCCGTTGCGGCTGCCGGTAAAGTACAGATTATCCTGGCTGTCGCACAACATCCGCGCGGCGGGGAGATCCCCAAGCGGCCAACCCGCGATCACACGGCCCTGATCGTCTATTTCGCAAACCTCACGCGCGCCGGTACCGCTTTCCTCGAGCAATAAACAGCGCCCGGTGTTGTCCAGGAGAACATCCTGGAGGAGATCCGGCTGCACCCTCGTGTACCAGCTCTGTTCGCCCCCGGCGTCGAAATGGCTAACGAAAAAGTGGTGTTCCTCCCAAGTTTCCTGATAAAAGCCTGCCAGAGTTGCCTCCCCGCGCGCATCCATCCCCAGATAGACCGGACGGAGGAAGCCGTCCGGATGACCTTCACTCCTCTGCCAGAGCCGCTCGCCCGCCGGGCTGAATTTGCTGAGAATGCCCTGCTGGCGCACGCCGTGCGCGAGGTCCGTCGTGTAGCCCCAGACGAGAATATTCTGGTGCGGATCGACGGCGACATACTGCGGCCAATCGGAAGAGGTGGCGCTGCGGCTGAGGCCGGCGCGCCAACAAAACTTGCCCCAGGGGTCGTACTTGAGCAGCGCGCGATGCTCGCCGGAGCCGACCAGGGCGATAAAGGCATTCCCCTCGGCGTCCACCGCCAGGGCGGCCGGATGGACCCAGGAAGCATCCCCGCTGCGATATTCGGCGTGCCAGAGCATTCGTCCCGCGGGATCGCGCTTGAAGGTGAAGGCATTGCAGCCCGGACCGGTCCGCGGAAAGACCGCTCCGGTCACCAACAGATTGCCCTGCTGGTCGAGCTCCTGGGTACATAGGCTGCACGATTGCTGGTCTCTGGCGGCGACCTGGTGCCGCCACAGCTCTTTTCCCTCGGCGCTGACGCGAATGGTGAGAAAGAGATCGCGGCCGCCGGCATCTGAAACGCTGCCCCCGATGAAGGCCGAGCCGCCCCGGTCGATGTTCAGGCAGCGCAGGGTGGGCACGGCCTCGCCGGGCATGGCCAGGGGTGTGCGCCACAGTTCCAGGCCGGCGGGACTCCAGGCGGCGAGAAAAGGTGTGGATCCGGATTTGCCGAGCAGATAGAGCCGTCCGCTAGCATCCACCCGGCACTCGGCCACGTAATCGTTGGAGGTCCTTTGCCCGGCGCTGCACTGCTTCCAGAGAGTGCGGCCCTGGCTGTCCAGGACCCACGCGAGCAATTGGGAGGTGCCGTCGGCTGGATCGCGCAGCTGTCCGGTGATGATGCAGCGGCCTTGCCCGGCTGCGGCGAGGACCGGCGCAGCAATCTCCTCGTCACTCTCCCCTCCCGGCAGCCAGGACGCCCACCGCTGTTCACCCCGCTGATCATAGCAGAGCAGCAGGACGGGATTCGATCTGTCTTTGGCGTCGATGAGGAGCAAGAGATCGCCCGTGCTGCTCATTGTCATCCCCCGCAGTGAGCCCAGCGCGGGGCGGTACTCCGGCGGGCAGGTGGTCTGCCAGAGTTCATCCCCGACGGAGCTGTAGCAGCGCAATACCATCGCGTTGGCTTGTTCCTCACTGAATTCCAGCCCGGCGACAAAGAGATGCGCGCTGTCGCCGAGGGCCAGCTGCCCGTCGCCGGATTGGTTGCCGATGCCGGTTGCGTGGCGCTTGCTCCAGACCTGGGTGCCCTCCATCGTAAAGCACTGGACCAGGAGATCGTAAGACGAACCCTGCGGTGGTGTGCTCTCGGCAGCGAGATAACAGCGGCCATCCAGCCCCGTGATCAGGTCCAGCGGCGAATGACGACCCGGCTGATCGTAGCTGACGCGCCATTGCGGATGGCCATCGGCATCGTATCTCCAGAGGAAGCAGGTATAATCCTCCTCTCCATACTGGGTCCCGGTGACATAGAGACCGCCGTGGTTGTCCGCCGCGATGGCGTGCAGATTCCGATTCGCGCTTGCCGCCTGGCCTTCCTCGTGCTGCCATATAAGTTCCCCTGCTGCAGAATAGGCGAAAAAGGTCAGGCCCCCATGGCTCAAAAGGGTGGCGAGATAACACCTGCCGGAGCTGTCAACGGCCATGAAGAGCATGCCGGATTCCGGAGCGGATGGTCCGGCAATCAGCGTCTCGTGCAAGAGCGCTCCTTCAGTATCATACCGGAAGAGGTGCAAAGCAGGTTCGGGCGCATTTGAATAAGCGGCAAGGAGAATATGTTGCTGCGGGGTCACCGCGAGTCCACGCGGCAGGAAATCCCCGGGGAAGCCCGGATGAGTGCGGCTCCAGAGCAGCTGGCCAGAGGGTGTGTATTTCTGCAGGAGCAGGGCGCTGCCATAGGGGGTGGTCGTGCCATAGCCGGTCACATAGCAGTTGCCGGCTTTGTCGCTGGCTGTATACGAGCCGGCCGCTTCACCCTGGGACTGTGATGAGGCGGAAATGATCCGCCAGGCTTGCTGCGGCATCTCGCCGGCCTCTACCAGCAGCGGCGGCAAGGGCCGGAGAAGCAGCGAGGATACCAACATGAAGGGAAAAAACGAGGCATTAACAGACATGTTTTGCTCCGTTGGAGTACGGTTATGGTAGCATGCATGCATCATGGTCTCTAATGTAAAAGTAGGGATTCGGACACCGAAATGCAAGCATTGTTCACAAGTCTGCAGTCCATAGGTTTGGCATGACTCCAGACCTATAATCCTGCCAATGCCGGAATTTACAGCGCCGAAAAGAAATCGGTTGATATTCCCTTGTGGCGACGGGATTTCGAGTAACATTATTTGGATAGCCAACCGTGGAGGCCGTATGCAAATACGCATGCAACGGGTTTTAGTGCTGGCCGGGCTACTGCTTGCAGCCAGGTGCGGCGGCCAGAAGTCGACAGAACCAACTCCGGCCAAGTCCGACCTGGTAACCTTTTCCCTTCTTAAGACTTCTCTTTTCAGCCCGACCTGTGCGCGCTCCGGGTGCCATGGCACGACATCGACCCAGGCCAATCGGCTGCTGACCGCGGACCACACCTATGCCAATCTTGTCGATGTGGTCAGTTTCGAGTCCCACACGCTGAAGCGGGTCAAGTCGTTCGACTGTGCCGACAGTCTTTTGATTTGCAAACTCAACAGCATTGGCACCAGCATAATGCCCCCGGCCGACAAACTCGCTCAAGCCAGGATCGACTCGGTTGCCGCCTGGATCAACCGTGGCGCGGTAACGTCACCGACCAGATCGACCGCCTCGGAGGATATTCATTCAGGTAAAAGCTGAACAGAACCTTGCGGCGTTACCGGAACAGCCTTTTTTACAAACGGTTCGAGAGATTCATGGCGCGAACGGTCATCGGCAAATACTGGTACAAGGTGAAAGTCGCAGCCTGTGTCGTTGCCGCTTGCCTTGCATTAGCTTTCGGTTTACGCCAACTCGGCTTGAGCCTGAATGGTTTTCTGCCACGGGCATGGCTGGAAGGCCAGGGCTTTGTATCATCCGCCGTCATCGGCTACCTGCTGGTCGGTGAGGCCCTCTTTTTACTTCTGGCGGCACTGTTATTCTGGTATACGGGCAAGGAAGAGGAGGGGGAGGCCATAAGTGGGTAAGAGCCCACGCGAGAAGAGAGAGAGCTGGAAAACCTGCATAGAATGCTGCGCGAGCTCGCGCAGTCGACACAGCAGATGGCCTCCCGGCTTGGCGAGGCGGAAAAGAAGATTGAAGAATCAGCGCCTCGCCAGATCCGTGGTGGACAGGGATCCCCTTTTGCGGAAGAAGCGGTCGCAGACGACGCCATCACTGATCAGGTTCATTTTAGCCTGACCGCACCCGGCGTTCTTGCACCCGGAAGGAGCTATGCTCTTGATGTTTGGGCCCACCACGCCGAAAAGCTGGGGGAGATTTTGGAGAGGGCCAGAAAAGAACTCGGCAGCGGAACCATCCGGAGCAAGTCCAAGGGCGCCATTCAGATTGCACGCGACACGCTGATAACGGTAAATCTGCAGATCGCGGATCAATTCAGTGGCCCACACTGAAATAAATAAAACAAATCCCCTTTTTCTGCGTATTATAATTGATCGTTCTGAAAGCCTGCCTTATCATTCACATTCTTCACAGGAGGTACCATGCACCCTAAATTCATCCATCCCTCTACTGTGCTGCCTCTTCTGATGGCCCTGCTGCTCTTCGCGGCGGGCATCGTGGCGCTGGCCCACGCTCAGGAGATTGAGATCCCCTACCAGAAGTATGTTCTCGATAACGGTCTGACCGTGATCATCCACGAGGATCACAAAGCCCCCATCGTCGCCTTTAACGTCTGGTACCACGTCGGCTCGAAGAATGAAAAACCCGGCAAGACCGGTTTCGCCCATCTGTTCGAGCATCTGATGTTCAACGGCAGTGAGCATTTCAACGACGACTATTTCAAGCCGATGGAAAAAGTTGGCGCTACCGATCTCAATGGCACCACCAATGAAGACCGCACCAATTACTTCGAAAACGTGCCGGTCTCGGCCTTCGACGTCGCCCTCTGGATGGAGTCCGACCGCATGGGCCATCTGCTCGGCGCCATCGACCAGGGCAAGCTCGATGAACAGCGTGGTGTGGTCCAGAACGAGAAGCGCCAGTACGACAACGAGCCCTATAGCCTGGTCGAGGAGTTGGTGGCGAAGAACTGCTTCCCCGCCGGCCATCCCTATTCCTGGACCGTCATCGGTTCGCTAGCGGATCTCGATGCCGCCAAACTCGAGGATGTCCATGAATGGTTCAAGTCCTATTACGGCCCGAACAACGCCGTCATCGCCATCGCCGGCGACATCAACACCCAGTCCGCCCTTGAGAAGGTGAAAAGCTATTTCGGCGACATCCCCGCCGGTCCGCCCATCACCAAATATGAGGCTTTCACGGCCAAGCGGAGCGGTACGGCCCGCCAGGTCGCCCAGGATCGTGTGCCGCAGGCGCGCATCTACAAGGTCTGGAACATGCCGGCCTGGGGCACCATTTGTGCCGATAATCTGGACCTGATCAGTGATATCCTCGCGTCGGGCAAAACCTCACGCCTGTACAAGCGTCTGGTCTATGATGACCAGATTGCGACGGATGTCGCGGCCTATGTCGACGCCCGTGAGATCGCCGGGCTCTTTACTATCTACGCCACTGCAAAGCCGGGCGAGGATCTGAAAAAGGTCGAGAAGGCCCTCGATGAGGAATTGGCGAAATTCCTCGCCGAAGGACCCACGGAGGTCGAGCTGCAGCGGGTCAAGGCGCAGTACCTTTCTAATTTTGTCCGCGGCAGCGAACGCATCGGCGGCTTCGGCGGCAAGTCCGACATTTTGATCCGCAACGAGGTCTTCGGCGGCAGCCCGGATTATTACAAAACCACCCTGAAGCATATCAACGAGGCTACTGCGGCCGGCCTTAAAAAGAGCGCCAACGACTGGCTCAGCGACGGCGTATACATCCTCGAGGTCCATCCCTATCCCGAGTATTCCGTCGGAACCAGCACGGTTGACCGCACCAAGGTACCGGAGCCGGGCGCTCCGCCCGCTGTCGCCTTTCCGGCCCTGCAGCGGGCGACGCTCTCCAATGGCTTGAAGGTCGTGCTCGCCGAACGCCACAATGTTCCGCTCGTCAACATGAACCTGATCGTGGATGCCGGCTATGCCGCCGACCAGGGCGCTCTTTTGGGCACGGCCGGCATGGCCCTGGATATGATGGATGAAGGGACCAAAAGCCGTAATGCCCTCGAGATCAGTGAGCAGCTGGCGCTCTTGGGGGCGCGTCTGGGAACCGGCTCCGGCCTCGATGCCTCCACGGTGACTCTTTCCACCCTCAAGTCGAATCTCGATCCCGCTCTGGCGATTTATGCCGATGTCATCCTCAATCCCTCCTTCCCCGAGAAGGAACTGGCCCGGCTGAAGAAGCAGACTCTGGCCCGGATCCAGCAGGAAAAGGCCTCGCCGATCACCATGGCGATCCGCCTCTTCCCGCGATTTCTCTATGGCGAGGGACACGCCTATGCGATTCCTCTCACCGGATCCGGGACCGAGGAGTCGGTTGGCAAGATGACGGTGACGGATCTGGTCAAATTCCATCAGACCTGGTTCAAGCCCAACAACGCCACGCTGGTTATCGTCGGTGATGCCCGTCTGGCCGAAATCACACCCAAACTCGAGAAAACCTTCGCAGCCTGGAAATCGGGCAGCGTCCCGAAAAAGAATGTCACTATGGTGGCGCAGAAGCAAAAATCGACGGTCTACCTGATCGACAAGCCCCAGGCGCCGCAGTCCCTGATCCTCGCCGGCCATGTTGCATCGCCCAAGTCCGATCCCGACGATATTGCCATCAACATGATGAACAACATTCTCGGCGGCACCTTCACCTCGCGTATCAATATGAATATTCGCGAAGAGAAGCACTGGTCATATGGCGCCCACAGTCTGCTGCTGGATGCGCGCGGCCAGCGCCCCTTCATCGCCTATGCCCCGGTCCAGGGTGACAAGACCAAGGAGACGGTGCAGGAGATCTACAAGGAGTTGAAGGATATCACCGGCACGCGTCCAGCCACCCAGGAGGAACTCGACAAGATCCAGAAAAACGAAATCCTCGGCCTGCCTGGATCCTGGGAGACGATCGGAGCGGTCGGCAACTCCCTGGCTGACATCGTGACCTATGGATTGCCCGACACCTATTACAAGAGCTACCCGGACAAGGTGCGCAACCTCAAACTGGCTGACATCAAGGCCGCCGCGGCCAAGACCCTGCATCCCGATCAAGTGGTATGGATCGTGGTGGGCGATCGCGCCAAGATCGAACCCGGCCTCAAGGAGCTGGGCTGGGGCCCGCTCCAGGTGATCGATACCGACGGCAAACCGCTGCAATGAATTTGACTTCTCTTTTCAGCTGAAACTGGCGCCCGCTCCGGGTCACTCCGGACCGGGCGCTTTTATTTACCTCCGTTTTAACTCGCTGTGCCAAATAGTGCTTGCATATCGCCTGCGCGCAGACTATACTATTAAGGAGGGCGTTCCGCAAGCTCGCGGGACAGACGGGAGCAGTATCGAAACGGAAGCCGATCCCGGCGGGTGGTTCAAGTCGAGATACGATGATCAGGAGGTCCGCAATGTCCGCCAATTCACTGCTCCTTTTACTGCTCCTATCCGTCTGTTCTTTCGCTCAGGTGACGGTTTCGGTGGTCTCCGCGCCTGATCCCGGTACCGACGGCGACTACACCGCCGATGAGCACCGGATCGCGGTCGATGGCACGCTGCTGGCCTCCGGCCTCTACTATTGCCGTCTCGAGGCGGAGGGCCGCACCGTGGTACAAAAAATGATCCTGCTCAAATAATTTTCCTCAATTGGCCCGCCGGGGCCTGAAATATTCTCCATTCTCCCCCTGGTGCAGGTATGTTTAAAGACAGGTGTTCACTGCAGAAATCGGTTGCAGCAGCCAAACGCAGCCGTTGTCCTATCAACCGTTGGAGGAAGCGATGAAGAAACTGGTGTTCCTGCTTTCCATTCTGGCTCTGTTCTCTTCCGGCATGGCTGCCATGATAGTGGACAGTACGTCCACTCCGGTCTGGAAAGTAAGCGTCGATGATGCCGGGCAATCCTGGTTGAAAAAAGATCTCACCGTGCGCAGTATTGCCCTGAACAAGGTGACCAATCATCTCATGGTGGCTACCCGAACCGCGGGCACCCGGGTCGTGGTGCTCGATGCGGCGCGTGGCGACAGTCTCGGGCAGCTCAACATGACCGGAGTCAGCGGTGGCACCTATGCCCTCAATAAAGTGGGGGTCACCGATGACGGCGTCATCTACGGCTGCAACCTGAACACCGCCAATGGATTCAGGATCTACCGCTGGGCGAATGAAAGCGCGGTCCCGACGGTGGCGGCGGATACGACCATTACCGGCGTCACCCGCTATGGCGACGCCTTCGCCGTGATGGGCCAGGGCGTGAATACCAAGATTTTCATCTCCGGCAACAACGCTGCGGCAAAAATTACCCTCCTCGGTACCCGGGACGGGCTCAAGTTTCATGTGGAAAAGGTCCTGCCGAAAAACGGCCAATGCATGGACATTTTCCCTGAGGACACCAACACCCTCTGGATCGACGGCACCGGGCTCAATGCCACCCGGTTGGATGGCAATGGCGAGATCACCGGCACCCTTCCCACCAGCGTTATTCCTCTGGGCGCCTCCGCCCTAGCTCATTTTGGCTATGCCGGGTACTGGTATCTGGCCAGCACGGGCGGCAACCTGGTTCCGGCTGCCGGCCGTCTTGTGCAGCTCGAAGATAACCTTGCCGATTCCCGGGTCAATGTCGTCTGGAAGGGGATGGGCGCCAATGCCAATACCTCTGGCGCCGGCGCAGTTGTCGTGCAGCCCGACAGCGACCGCGTCTGGATCCTGACCACCAACAATGCCCTTGCCCTCTATCCCTTCGGCGGCTACGCCTCTTTTCCGCTGGTCTGGCGCTCGCGCGCTGATACCGCCACCTGGCAGGGGACCAGCAGCATGGCGCGTTCGCTGGCGTATAGCCTCAAGACCAGACATCTCTACGCTGCCACACGGACGGGTGGCGCTTGGATCAAGGTCTTCGATCCGGCCACCGGCGCGCTGATCCGCGACCTGAACACCGCCGGCATGGAGGGCGGCACCTATCCTCTCAACATGGTCGCGGCATCGGAGGACGGGCAGATCTTCGCCGCCAATCTCGCCCTGCCCGGCGAGGTCTTCAAGTTATACCGCTATGAAAAGGAGAACGCCACCCCGGTTCTGGTCTGGCAGGGTAGCGTCGCTGCTCGCACCGGAGACGTCCTGGCATGCACCGGCAGCGGCGACCGGGTGACGGTTTTCGCATCTGGGATGGACAACGATCGGATCAGCACTTTTATGCCGATCGGCGAAACCCTGTTTGCCCGGGGCATGGATATCCCCCTGCCGGAGGCCAATGCCGCCGGCCTGGGCATTGCCCCGGTGAACAGTGACTATCTTTTCGTCTCGGCTCCGACCCAGCCGGTCCGCTATATACGCAAAGACGGCACCGTGGTCTTCGCCTTTGATCCTTCCGAGGTGAGTGGCGCGGCGGTTGGCTTTAGCGAAATCCCCGCCCTGGACGGCAGTACACGCAAGTTCCTGCTTTTGACCCGAGGCTTTGCGCCGGGCGTGCAGGCGCTCGAGCTCTTTGGCGAGGATGGGGAAAACCTTTGCGCCTATTGGGAAAAATGGTGGGCGGCGACTCCGCTCTACAGCCGCACGGACAATCCCACGGCCGCCTCCCAAGTGGTCTACGATGTCTACAGCAACACGTTGATCGAACTGGCCACCAACAACGGCCTGAGCGCCTACTCTTTCGCCAATATCATGCCCAACGCCGGGCGGCTCGAACCGGATCCGGTCTTCTCACGGGACTATCTCGATTTCGGTCGAGTTTACGCCGGCACGACTCCGGAGCAGCATTTTTCGATCGTCAATCGGGGCAAGATCCCCTTCGAGATTTACACGGCGGCTTTTGACGGCGAGTCGTTCAGCAGCGATCTGGCGGCGCCGGTTAGCATCGATGTGAATGATTCCATCACCGTAGCGGTCACCCTGGCGGCTGATGGTGCGGGCGACCTCGATGATGCCCTCACCCTGGTGACCAACAAGGGGACCTACGAGGTGCAGGTCTATGCGCTGGTCGAGGAACTGTGGCCTCTGGTTTGGCGCCAGACGCCGGACAGCACGGCCTGGCTGGGCCATGCGGATGAGACCACCTCTCTGGTTTATAACCAGGCTTCGGGGCATCTCCTTTGCGTCAGCCGCAGCGACGGCAATCAGATCAAAATCCTCGATCCCGGGGATGGTCGGGTGATCCGGACGCTCACGGCCGCCGGCATGGCGGGCGCAGCGGTGCCGCTTCATAGGGCCGCCGTCAGCGCCGACGGCCAGATCTTCGCTTGCACCCAGGCGCCGGCGGGGAGCAACCTTGCGCTCTATTACTGGGCGGATGAAACCGCCGCGCCGGTGAAGCTCTTCGACGCGCCGCTGCCCGGCCGCGCCGGCGACGCCCTGGGAATCTCGGGCACTGGCAAGGATGTGGTCGCCTATGCTTCGGGATGGGACAACGAGAGGATCTATACCTTCGCGACCCGCGACGGCGTGACGTTCAACCGCGGCGAGGACATCCTCCTGCCGGAGCCGGGCGCAGCCGGCAATGCCATCAACCCGACCGATGACGACCGCTTCTTTGTCGGCGGCATCGGCGTTCCGGTCCGTTATCTCAACCGGACTGGCGCGGTGCTTCACGAGTTTGATCAGGCCGAGTTCGGCGGCACCAGCTGCAGCTATTTTACGGTCGAGACCACTTCCGGCGCCATCCGCCGCTTTATCTCCGTCAGTACGGGTTTCGCTCCCGGCACACGCATTGCCGAGCTCATGGGCACCCCGGGCGACAGCCTCTGCAGCCGCTATCATCTGCTGCCCGTCGCCACTCCCGCCTACGCCTCGGCGCCCAATCTCTCTGCCACCGCGCAGGCTGCCTATGACCGGGTGAAGAACACGCTGGTCGAGCTGGTGACCAATAACGGCCTGAGCGCCTATTCATTCATCCAGGTGGTGCCGGATCCCCGCTCCTGGCTCATCTTGACGCCGATCGCCGCGGCCAGAGCAGATGTCAACGGCGATTTCAAGCCGGACCGCCTTGGGGAGATCCTGACGATCCAGGGGACGGTTACGACCCTCAATTTCAACACCGGCAATTCGTCCAGCTATTATCTCCAGGACAACCAGGGCTGGGGCATCAATTTCTACTCGAGCAAGATCAATTACAAACTGGAACCGGGCGACCAGGTGCAGATAACCGGCAAGATCGAATTCTATAACGGTCTGACCGAGATCACAGCGACCGATACCGCGGCCGTCCGGTTGCTCGGAAAGGGCGTGCTGCCGGCTCTGCAGGAGCTGAGTAGCAGCGCGGAGATGAATGAGCGCACCGAAGCCACGCTGGTGCGCCTGACCGGCTATTACCTGGCAACGCCGGCGCTATGGCCGGCCGCGGGGAAGAACGCGACGCTCAAATTCGTCCGCGCCGTGGATACGGTGCTGGTCTTCATTGACAAGGAGACGGACATCGACGGCTCGCCGGCTCCCCAGGGCTACTGGGCCATCAGTGGCGTGGTCGACCAATACACCACCAGCGTTCCGCCCCGAGACAAATATGAGATCCGGCCGCGCTCGCTTGCCGATCTGACGCTGATGACCGGCGTGGCCCGCAGCAGGGAGGAACTGCCCGCTAGCTATGCCCTGCGGCAGAACTACCCGAATCCCTTCAATCCCGTCACGACGATCGAGTTTGAATCACCGGCAGCGGGCGAGGTCCGGCTCAAGGTCTACGATCTCCTCGGCAAGGAGGTGGCGACTGTCTTCGAAGGCCGCCTCGAGGCCGGATTCCACACGTTCAGTTTCGACGGCAGCCGCCTCTCCAGCGGCGTTTATTTCTATCGCGTCGAGGCCGGCGGTTATACCGAACTGAAAAAGATGACTTTGATCAAGTGATGTCCCACCATTGGCATTGAACAAAAAGACGCCGCCCTCTGCAGGGTGGCGTCTTTTTATACAGAGAGGGAGAGAGACCATGCGGAGAAGAATCGGGTTGCTGGTACTGATCTGGGCATCGCTGCTCCTGGCGCAGCCGCCCCGCTACGCCTATATAGAGGGCCGAAGCATTCGCGGCGGGGACGGCCAGGAGATCCTGCTGCGCGGCACCAACCTCGGCAACTGGCTCAATCCCGAGGGCTATATGTTCCACTTTAAAAACGTCAATTCCTTCCGGCTCATCGATCAGGTGTTGAAGGAACTGGCCGGCGCCGACGCGGTGAATGCCTTCTGGCTGAGCTTTCGCGACCGTTATGTCACCCGCGCCGATATCCACTATCTCAAGGGGCTGGGCTTCAACCACGTTCGCGTCCCCTTCAACTACAGGTTATTTATAGTCGAGGATCATCCGGAGATCTGGCTGGAGGAGGGATTCCGCCGTCTGGATGACGTGATCGGCTGGTGCGAGGCGGAGGGAATGTATGTCATCCTCGACCTGCACGCCGCTCCGGGCGGGCAGACCGGCGACAACATCGACGACAGCTGGGGCTATCCCTGGCTGCTCACCGATTCGACGGCGCAGCGGACGACCATCCGGTTGTGGCACAAGATCGCGGAGCGCTATGCCGGGCGCGCCACGGTGCTGGGATACGACCTGCTCAATGAACCGATTGCCCACTTTTTCCCCGACAAGGAGATGCTCAACGCCAACCTCGAGCCCCTCTACAAACGTCTGGTTCAGGCCATCCGCGAGGTTGATCCGAATCATATCATCTTCCTCGGCGGCGCGCAATGGGACACCAACTTCGCGGTTTTCGGGCCGCCCTTCGCCGCTAATCTTGCCTACTCCTTCCACAAGTACTGGATGCCGATCGAGCAGAAGGAGATCCAGGCCTATCTGGATTTCCGCGACAAATACCATGTGCCGATCTGGCTGGGGGAATCTGGGGAGAACACCGACGAGTGGATCACCGGTTTCCGGGTGCTGCTGGAGCAGCACAACATCGGCTGGAGTTTCTGGCCGTATAAAAAGATGGACTCGAGCCGGGGCATTGTTTCGTTCGCGCGTCCGGCTGAATGGGAGGCGATTATGGCCTACGCGGAAGGGCCGCGCCGGACTTTTGAGGAGATCCGCAAGGCGCGCCCGGCACCGGAGGTCGTGCAGAGGGCGCTGGCCGGGTTGCTGGAGAACATTCCGTTTGACCGCTGCACCCCGAACCCGGGCTATATCAAGGCGCTACAGCCCCCACCACATCATCGCTGATCACCTGCAGCACCGCCGCCTCCTGCGCGTTGGCCCGCTCCCAGAGATTATCGCCGTAAGGCGGCCGGCTGGCGGTAACGATGATCATCTCCAGCTCGGGCACAATCACAATGAACTGCCCACCATGGCCGATGGCTCGAGAAGGTCAGATAGCTGAAGCGCTCGCCCGGATTGTATTTGAGCGGCGTCGCCAGGGTGGGACCGAGAGCGAGAGCAAGGCTGGGTGGGACCGAGAACTGAGGTGAACCCCGCCTTCTGGTTCCAACCCGGCGCAGGCAGGCAGGTGCGAACCAAATTGGAGGCCAAAAATGAGGATATCCATTCTCAACACCCTACCAGCTTTGCTGCTTTTCGCCTGGGTACCGGCTCTCCTCGCTCAGGAAGCGGCTGATCCCTTCATCTGGCTCGAGGAGGTCGAAGGCCAGCGGGCCCTCGAATGGGTCAAGGCCAAAAACACGGCGACCGTCGCCGAGCTGGAGAAGGAGCCCCAATACCATGCCCTTTACAGCAAGATCCTGGCCGTGCTCAATTCCAATGAGCGGATTGCTTTTCCCTCCCTGATCGGAGAGTATGTCTATAATTTCTGGCAGGATGAGAAAAATCCGCGCGGCCTCTGGCGCCGCACCCTCCTGGCGGATTATTTCAAGCCTGCTCCCGAATGGGAGACTGTGCTCGATCTTGATGCGCTCAGCCAGAAGGAGGGGGAGCAGTGGGCCTTCAAGGGGGCGACCTGGCTCTATCCGGGCTACGATCTGTGCATGGTCAGCCTTTCCCGTGGTGGAAGCGATGCGGTCGAAATCCGTGAATTCGATCTGGTCAAGAAAGCCTTCGTCCCCGGTGGCTTTTTTCTGCCGAAAGCCAAGAGCAGCGTCTCCTGGATCGACCGGAACACCTTGCTGGTTGGTACCGATTTCGGTCCCGGCACTCTTACGACTTCCGGTTATCCCCGGATTGCTAAAATCTGGTACCGCGGCACTTCTCTGAGCGGCGCCCGCACCCTCTTTGCTGGCCAGGAGAGCGATATGGGCGTCTGGGCCGGGGCCGTCAACACGCCGGAACGCCAGTATATCGTGGTCTCCCGAAATATCACCTTTTTTACGTCCAACAGTTTTGTCATGGAGGGTGACAAGCTGATCAAACTCGACCTTCCTGATGATGCCCAATTCAATGGATTTTTCAAAAACCAGATGCTGGTTGAATTGAAATCGGACTGGACAACGGGAACGAATTCCTTCAAGCCGGGCACCCTCATCAGCATAGATTATGACCGGTTTCTGATGGGTGACCGGGCCTTTTCGATCGTTTTCGCGCCGAGTGAGCGCTCAAACCTGGCTGGAATGACCACGACCAGGAATGCTCTGCTCCTGCATAAATTGACCAATGTGGTCAGCGAATTGTTCAGGTACACCTTACAGGATGGCCAGTGGATGGGCGAAAAAGTTGCCGCCCCTGAATATGGCACTATCGGCCTGGCGGCCACCGACGACCTCTCCGACCATTATTTCTTCACATATACCAATTTTCTGGCGCCAACGACCTTGTATTACGTCCCGGCCAACGGCAAAAAGATAGAGAATGTCAAGAGCCTGCCCCACTTTTTCAACAGCTCCGGCCTGCTTGTGGAGCAGTTCGAAGTGGCCTCCAGGGACGGAACCAAAATCCCCTACTTTGTCGTCCGTTCGAAAAAGGCTAAAATGAACGGCGCCAATCCGACCCTGCTCTATGGCTACGGCGGTTTTGAAGCGGCCATGCAGCCCGGCTATTCGCCGGTGCGCGGCGTGGCCTGGCTGGAGAAGGGTGGGGTCTATGTGCTCGCCAACATCCGCGGCGGCGGGGAGTTCGGACCGCAATGGCACCAGGCTGCGCTGAAGGAGAACCGGCAGCGCGCCTATGATGATTTCACGGCGGTTGCCGAGGATCTGATCTGGCGCAAGATCACCTCACCGCGTCACCTCGGCATCGAGGGTGGCAGCAACGGCGGCCTGCTGGTCGGCGTCGCTTTCACCCAGCACCCAGAACTCTACAACGCGGTCCTCTGCTCCGTCCCTCTGCTCGATATGCAGCGTTACAATAAGCTGCTCGCTGGAGCGAGCTGGATGGGCGAGTACGGCAATCCCGATCTGCCGGAGGAGTGGGCCTACATCAGCAAGTACTCTCCATACCAGAATCTCTCGGCCGGCAAGAAATATCCTAGGGTCTTTTTCACTACGACCACGCGCGACGACCGCGTCCATCCCGGCCATGCGCGCAAGATGGCCGCCAAAATGGAGGCGATGGGTTATCCTTTTTATTACTTTGAAAACACCGAAGGCGGACATGGCTCGGGGGTGACCAATGAACAACGGGCACGGATGTTGGCCCTCGAACAGGTCTACTTGCTGAAAATGCTGAAATAACCGGAGCCTTTATGACCTCCATCGTTCTGATCGTCAACGGCAAACGCCATGCCCTCGAGGTCAATCCGGATACCCCGCTGCTGTGGGTGCTGCGCGAGACTCTCGGTTTGACGGGGACCACGTACGGCTGCGGCGCTGCTGGAAAAGAGGCCGGATCCGGCGGACGCTGAGATCAATGAGGCGATGTCGGGCGTACTCCGCCGTTGCGGCGCTTTGTCTGTTCCGGCTGCCCATCTCCAGGACTTCCCTCAAGGGTGCCGGGGAATAGATCCCCATCATTTTTTTGTTGCAGTGAACACAACGCGCGACTCCGGCCGCGCGTTTTTTATAGTACAAACGGAAACAGGATATTAAAATGATCGGATTATGGCTGGGTTTCATCGGTTTCGTGTTGCTGATGCTGGCGCTCGATCTTGGGGTCTTTCATCGCAAGGCCCATGTAGTTCACCTCAAGGAGGCGCTGAGTTGGTCGGGGGTCTGGATCTCGCTGGGACTCTTCTTCGCGGTTTTTATTTATTACGCCTATCAGGGCCACTGGTTCGGCCTGGGAACGCAGCCCGATGCCGTCGACGGCCTGATCAACAGCGGCAGGACCGCGGCGATCAAGTACTTGACCGGTTATGTCGTCGAAAAATCGCTGAGCATCGATAATATCTTTGTCATTGCGATGATCTTTGGCTTTTTCGCCGTGCCCGCCCTCTACCAACACCGCGTGCTGTTCTGGGGCATTCTCGGCGCCCTGATCATGCGCGGGGCCATGATCGGGATCGGTGCAGCGCTCATCGCCCGGTTCCACTGGATCCTCTACCTCTTCGGGGCTTTTCTTATTGTCACCGGGGCCAAGATGTTCTTCATGCATTCCCGGGCCGAGGATCCGAACCGCAATCCGGTTGTGCGGCTGGTGCGGCGCTTTTTTCCCGTCACCGAGCGTTTCCATGGCGAGCACTTTATCGTGCGCGCCGGGAGCGCCGCCTCCCATGAAGGCGAGCTGCCCGGGGATGCCGAGATCGATGATGCGGTGGTTGCCACTGCCAGGAAAGGGGCGATCCTGCTTACCCCGCTGGCCATCGCCCTGATCATTGTCGAGACCACGGATCTCATCTTCGCGGTCGATTCGATCCCGGCCATTTTTGCCATCACCGCCGATCCTTTCCTGGTCTTCACCAGCAATGTATTCGCCATCCTCGGCCTGCGTTCGCTTTATTTCGCCCTGGCGGGCATGCTCGACAGGTTCCGTTATCTCAAGACCGCGCTGGCGGTTGTGCTGATGCTGGTGGGAGTCAAGATGCTGACGGCGTCGTGGCTTAAGCAGCTCTTGGGAGAGCAGTTCAATTTTATCCTCCTCGGCGTGATCCTGCTTATCCTGATCGGCGGGGTGGTACTTTCGCTGCTGGCCAACCGGCGCGATGCGCGCGCTGCAACCTGAACGGATCAGGGCAGGACCTTCGCGACGATGACAGTCAAGTCGTCGTAATGATGGACCTCGCCGTCCGCATCGCCTTACCGGAGACATCCCCGATCACCATACCGAACTACTTATGGTCACTGCCGACCCAGGCATAATCGAAGACCCCCCCAACTTGATTGGTCGGGATGTAGATCCCGGAGATTTCAAAACCCGGCACTTGCGGTGTCTCGTGCGGCATGATGGCCATCTGCATGTCGTGCGCGGCGCGCAGCTCGGCCTCCATGCGGATCAGGCGCAGGCGGCGGCGCAGAGGAATCCGGGCGCCCGAGGGAGACGGCAGGCTTTCATGCCAGCCTCCGTTTGGGATGTATCCTTTAATACGAGATCCTCAACGATTTGTGTCAAAATAAAGTATTCATCCGCCAGGCGCTCCGCCCTGGTGCTTGCCTGCCGCTACCGCCGGTACCCTCAGTTCTCGTGCCCACCCACCGCCAGGCGCTCCGCTCCGCTGCCTGCCTGCCGCTACGGCCCCGTAAAAAAGAATTTGCTTCGCAGGCAAACAATAGATATTTTATGTCAGGGGAAGGAGAGTCCATGAAAAGCATTCGCAAACCAGCCTGGGCGGGGCAGTTCTATCCCGCTCAACCCGATGCCTTACGGGCCTTGATCGATACCCTGCTTGCCGGCGCTCCGCTGCAGGATGTAGGCCGGCGCTTGCTCGGCGTGGTCGTCCCACACGCGGGCTACCTCTATTCCGGCGCCACGGCTGCCGCCGGATACCGCCTGGCCGCCGCCCAGGCCGTTGATACCGCAGTCGTGGTGGCGCCCAGCCACGGCCAATACATCCGCGACGTCGCGCTCTACCCCGGCGAGGCCTATGCCACGCCTCTGGGCGAGATCGAGATCGATGGCGAGCTGACGCAGGAACTGGCTGCCGCTGCACCGGATCATCTCCATCTCTCAGAGGAGGGTCACTCCCTCACCGGCGGCCGCCCCGAGCACAGCCTAGAGGTCCAGCTCCCCTTTTTGCAGTCGGCTCTGCCGGGCAAGTTTAAACTGGTGGCCGCCCTTTTTCACGATTACAGCTGGGAGGTTTGCCGGGCCCTGGGTGAAGCCCTCGCTGCAGTGTATCGCCCGGGGATGCTGATCATCGCCAGCTCGGACCTTTACCATGGCGAATCGTATCTGGCTTGCCGGCGCGCGGATGCTCGAACCCTCGATCTCCTGCAGCAAGGGGATGGCGAGGCTTTTTGCCGCGCCCATGAAACCGGCGCCGCCCAAGCTTGCGGCGCTGGTCCCATCGCCGCGCTCCTGCACACCGGCCGGCGCCTTGGCGCCACCGGAGTGCGGCTGTTGGCGCAGACCAACTCGGAAGAGGTTACCGGCGAGCACAGCGGCTATGTAGTCGGTTATGCCGCCGCTGCCGTAGAGTGGCCGGCCGCATGAAGGTACGATGGCACCGTGCTTCGCAGGCCAGATGTCATGACTGAGCGCCTCGCCCTGATTGGTGCTGGCCGTGCCGGTGCCAGCCTGGCAGCCGCCCTAACGCGGGCCGGATACACCGTAACCGCGGTCTTTGATGCTGATCCGGCATCGGCTGAACGGGCTGCTGCGGTCTGCGGGGCGCAAGCCGGCACAGAGATCCAGGCGCTGGGGGCGGGGGATTGGTCGCTCCTCTTCCTAACCGTCTCCGATGACGCCATTGCTCCTCTGGCGGCGCAGCTGGCAACCCTTTCGCGGTGGCCCGCTGCAGCCCTGGTCTGTCATTGCTCCGGCGCCCTGCCGACGGCGGTCCTTGCGCCCTTGAAGGATTTCGCCGCTCTCGCCTCCATGCATCCACTGCAAAGCTTTTCAGACCGGCCGGAAGCGTGGCGGAGCTGGAGCGGCATCCCCATTACGTTGGAGGGCGAGGCGGGGGCCCTGGAGCGACTCGAAGCCCTCATCAGCCGGCTTAAAAGTTATCCCCTGAGAATCACCGCCGCGCAGAAACCGCTCTATCACGCGGCGGCCACCCTGCTCTCCAGCGGCTTGGTGGCGCTCTGCGATGCGGCCCTGCAGCTGCTGGAGGGCCTCCCTTGGCCCGCAGCGGAGAAACCGGCGATGACGGTGCCGCTGCTGCAGACCACCCTCGCGAATGTGCTCGCTGCCGGCCCGGCCGCTGCGCTCACGGGTCCGGTCTCCCGCGCGGATGCCGGGACGATCGCAGGCCACCTTCGCGCCCTGAACACCCAGGCTCCGGAGCTCCTCGATCTCTACCGCGCCCTCAGTCTCTATCTCGTCCGCCTGGCGGAACAAGCGGGCCGGCTGACGCTGTTACAGAAGGACGAATTGATCCGGTTGCTTACACAAACCCCTGAATGAGGCCATGAATTCAGCACTGAGACTTCGCAGCGATCTCGAAAGGATCGAACAAACCATTCTGGCACCTTATGCCGTCCAGAGCAATCAGGCCGCGGCGACACGGCTGCGGCTCGAGCCCGAGCATCCCTACCGCACCGCGTTTCAACGCGACCGCGACCGCATCATCCATTCGCGGGCCTTCCGCCGCCTCAAGCACAAACGCCAGGTTTTCCTGACCGAATCGGGCGATCATTACCGCACCCGCATCACCCACACCCTCGAGGTGTCGCAGCTGGCGCGCACCATGGCGCGCGGCCTTGGCGTCAACGAAGATCTGGCTGAGGCCATCGCCCTCGGCCACGATCTCGGCCATACTCCCTTCGGCCATATCGGCGAGGTGGTGCTGCACGGCATCATGAGCGGGGAGGATTCCCTCGAGGGCACTCTGGCGCCGCAGGACGCCGGCGGCTATAAGCATAACTACCAGAGCCTGCGGGTGGTCGATATCCTCGAAAAGAAGTATCGCTGGGAAGGCCTCAACCTGACGGCGGCGGTGCGCGAGGGCATTCTTAAACACACCCGGCTGCGCCGCGATGTCCTCCACTTTCCCGATTTCAATTTGCAGGGTCTGTACTACCCGCTCGATCATGCCACGACCATCGAAGGCCAGATCGTCGCGGTTTGCGACGAAATCGCCCAGCGCACCCATGATCTCGAGGACGGGATACGCGCCGGTTTCGTGAGCCTCGACCGGGTGCGCCGGCTGCCGATCATCGGGGAGATCGACCGCCGCGCCGGGCTCGTGCTGACCGATAACTTTATCTATCGCAACATTCTCATCCGCAGCCTCGTCAACTTTCTGGTCACCGATGTGATGGAGGCCACACTGGAGCGTATCGACGATTTCATCCGGCTGACCGGACGCACCGACTATTTCGATACCCTGCTGGTCTGGTTCAGCGAGCGTGTCGATCCCCTCCAGGAGGAACTCGACCGCTTCATCGCCAGCGAAATCATCCAGATCGCCTCGGAGGAGCGCAGCGACAACCACGCCCGGGAGGTCATCCGCACACTATTCAGGAGCTTTTATCTCAATCCCGGCCTGCTGCCCGATTATCGCCTCGCGCCGGTCCTGACCGGTCCGGCCTACTCCGGCGTCGAACTCGACGAATGGCGCGCCGAGGGCGGCGGCTTTCTCGCCCGTTCTATCTCTGAGCGCCAGCTGCAGGCGGACGACCGCTTTCTGCGCGCCATCTGCGACCACATCGCTGGCATGACCGACAATTATGCCGAGCTTGAATACCGGCGCATCGGCGAGGCGCGCCATGACCGTTAGTCTGCAGCTTGATAGAGTCAGTTACCGCTATACCGGCATCGGCGCCTCGGACCGGATGGTCCTGAGCGACATCGACCTTGAAATCGGCGGCAACGGCTGCACGGCACTCGTCGGCCCAAGCGGCTCGGGTAAAACCACCCTGATCCAGCATTTCACCGGACTGCTGCGCCCCTCTTCGGGGAGCGTCCGCGTCGACGGAGAAGAGATCTGGAGCAAGGGCTTCGACCAGACCCGGCTGCGGCAGCGTATCGGCCTGGTCTTCCAGTTTCCCGAGGCGCAGCTGTTTGAGGAGAGCGTTGCCCTGGACATCGCCTTCGGACCGCACAATCTCGGCTGGCCGGAGGCGCGGATCGAGGCTGCTGTGGCGAGGGCGATGCACCAAGTCGACCTCGATCCAGACTGTTTCCGCAACCGCTCACCCTTTCAGCTCAGCGAAGGGGAAAAGCGGCGCGCAGCCATTGCCGGCGTGCTCGCCATGGAGCCCGAAATGATCGTTTTGGATGAGCCGACAGCGGGTCTCGATCCGCGCGGCGTCCGCGGTGTCGAGGCGATGATCGAACGCCTGCTGGAGGCGGGGACCACAGTGGTGGTGGTCACCCACAACATGGATTTCGTCAACAACATCGCCGGCCGCGTGCTGGTGATGATGGCCGGCCGTATTGTCTTCGACGGGCCGCCCGGCCGCCTCTTCGCCGATGCCGCGCTGCTGCAAGCCGCGAGTCTCGAGATGCCACGCTTCCTGCAAGAGAAGGAGAAGAGGGCCGCGACCTGGCCGCCAGCCCTCCGCGCAGCCGGGAGCCTGCGCGCCCTGCGCGCGATTGTTCGAAAAAGAGACAGCCGGATTGATTCCGGACACCTGAAGTGATATCGAAGCCCCCCGAGGCGCTGGCTCCACCCGGAGTGGTGTAAGAAGACCGCGTGCTGCTGCTATAACTTGTTGAGTGAAAAGTAATTATAAAATATATCCTTATGCTCCTGATGTGACTTGGGTCAACCGCTATGGGGAGGTCATGGCAAAGTATTTGCAGGCACTGGGCAGGATTGGGGAGAATTGTGCCGGGAGGTAGCATCATGAAGTATGTGGACGAGCTTCAGCTGGCGGAATTGCACCAGGACGTAGAGCAGCATCTCAGACCCGATCTTTCCTACTTTGAGACCTACTACCCCAAGCTCAGCCGCTGTCCGGAGATTCAGAAGATTTACAGCCTCATCGACAAGATCGCCCGTAGCAATGCTACGGTGCTGATCCAGGGCGAGACGGGTACCGGCAAGGAGCTGATAGCGGGCGCGATCCAGGCGCAGAGCCTGCGCAGCCGCGAGCCCTACGTAACGGTGAACTGCGCCGCCTTGCCGGAGCACTTGCTCGAGAGCGAGCTCTTCGGTCATGAACGCGGGGCCTTTACCGGCGCCGTGTCGAGCCATGCCGGCAAGTTCGAGCAGGCCGACGGCGGCACCCTTTTTCTCGACGAAATCGGCGACATGCATCCCTCGACTCAGGCGAAGATCCTGCGGGTTTTGCAGGAGCAGGCCTTCATCCGGGTGGGGGGAGAGCGTACGATCCACGTCGATGTGCGCATCATCGCCGCCACCAACAAGGATCTCTGGGAGGAGATGGAGTCAGGGCGCTTCCGCACTGATCTCTATTACCGTCTCAATGTCGTGACCATGCACGTGCCGCCCCTGCGCGAGCGGAGCGAGGATATTCTCATCCTCGCCGATTACTTCCGGCGTAAATTCGCAGCCGAGATCAAAAAGTCGGTGGGGGATTTTGACGACGAGACGCGGCTGCTGCTGGCCAACCACTCCTGGCCGGGCAATATCCGCGAGCTGCGTAACCTGGTCGAGCGCGCGGTGCTGGTCGTCAATCCCGCACATATGATCACCGCCAAAGACCTGGCCCTGACCGGCAAGGATTATTTTGCCGCCGGCGGGCGCGACCGCCGGCGCGACGAACGCCGTGGTCCCAGCCTGCACACCCTCAATCTTGAGGAACTGGAAAAGACGGCCATCACCATCGCTCTGCAGCGCAGCAAATGGGTACAGAAGGAGGCTGCGGTTCTGCTGGGCATCTCGCCGCGCGCGTTGAATTACAAGATCGCGCAGCACAAGATCTCGCATGCCAGCTGGCGCAAGAATTCGGAGAAATAATCTGGCCAGCCGCACTGCTGCAGCATAACAATCCTCCGGGCTGTTGAGGCCTGCACCCGCCAACTCTGTATTAAGTGTATTGAAATTATGAAATTAAATCGCTTTATTCTTATCTTCACCTTCCTGATTTCCGGCACCGCAGCCCAGGCCGCTTCGATCGCGCTCGCCTGGTCGAGCAACACGGAACCCGATCTCCTCGGTTATCGCGTGCATTATGGCACCCGCTCCGGCGCCTACAGTGTGTCCCTCGATGTGGGCAATGTCACCAGCTATACGGTGCCGGACCTCCACGCCGACTCCACCTACTACTTCGCTTTGACCGCCCTCGACGTCTGGGGGAACGAGAGCGCCTATTCTGCGGAAGTGGCGGCTGCTCCAGGTGGCGGCGAGACCCCCTCGACGCCCTGGAATTACCGCCTCGAAAGCGCTTGGCCCAATCCGGTGCGCGCCGGGGAGACGGCCTGGCTCCGCTTTGCCCTGCCGGAGGCGCGCGAGCAGGTCACGCTGATGGTGTTCAATGCTCTCGGTCAGAGGGTCCGCACCATCGCCCGTACCGCCGCTGCCGCCGGCTTTCACACCCAGCGCTGGGATAGCCGCGACGATGCCGGTGCCTTGCTCGCTGCAGGCGTTTATTATATCCGTTTTCAGACCGGGATCAAAATTCTGACCACGCCGGTAACCATCATCCGCTGAATTCCGTCTCACGCATCGCTTTCCTGATTGCCGCCCCGGACGCCTCGCTCCGGGGCGTTTCATTTTCGCGCCGCTGATTCCCAGCCTGTAATCCTCACATTCATTCTCGAAATATTCGGATTTCCGGCGGCACCATAAGTCATAGATAACGGAAATAAAAACAACGATCCATTTCCGTCCTCTTTTCTGGCATGCGCTTTGAATAGGTCTCCGGTGAATAGACCGACCATCTTGAATCCGCAACCATGGAGAGGACCGGAATGAAGCGTGTTGTGAATTTGCGGACGGGCATCCTGGTGATGCTGCTAACTCTAATCCATACAATAATCTGGGCGGCTGACGCCCGGCTGAAATGGCAGGCCAACAGCGACGGGGATCTGGCGGGGTACCGCATCCACTACGGCACCGCCGCCAACGCTCTGACGCAGGCCTTCGATGCCGGAAATGTAACCGCCTGCACCGTCACCGGTCTCGAAACCGGGCAGCTGTACTATTTCGCGCTGGCCGCTTATGACAAGGCAAACAATACCAGTGCCCTCACCGATGCCATCAGCGGTATGGCAGGGGACACCCAGGCACCGACCCTGATGGCCGCCGCGGCTCTCAGCCCTACCGAACTGCGCGTCGCCTTCAGCGAGGCCCTCGAGAAGACCAGCGCCGAGAAGGCCGCCAATTACACCATCTCCCCGGCGGTGGCCGTTCAGAGCGCCCGCCTTCAGAGCGATGGCAAAAGCGTGGTCCTGACAACCACCAGCCACACTGCCGGGACAGCCTACCTGTTGGCGGTCAAGGGCGTGAAGGACCTCGGGATCCCGCGTAATGTGCTGGCAGCCGGCAGCACCCTGGCCTACACGGCCCCCGGTGGTACGGCTGATAGTGACACCGATCCTCCCACCATCACCCTGGCCCGACTCACTTCGCCGACCACCCTCTCGGTCTATTTCAGCGAACCGCTCGATCCCGCCTCGGCCACGGCGCTCGACCACTATCATATCAGCAGCTCGGTCAGTGTCCTCTCGGCCACCCTCGGCTCGGCGGGCAATGTGGTGCAGCTGACCACCTCGGCCCATGCCGCCGGGCAGAATTACATCCTCACCGTCAACAACGTTTGCGACCGCTCGACGCAAAAGAATCCGCTCCTGCCGAACAGCTATTACTCTTATGCCTACGATCCGGAGGACCTGATCGGCCCGACCATCACCCTGGTCCATGCCACCGATGCGGACCAGGTCGAGATCCTCTTCAATGAACCTCTCGACGAAGGCAGCGCCGAGACCACTGCCAATTATACCATCCAGGGCGACGTCCTGGTGCTGGGTGCCGAACTCGATCCCTCCGGTCAGATCGTCCGCCTGCGGACCAGTGCGCACCAGACCGGCCGCCTCTACGTCCTCAATGTCAGCAATGTCCGCGATGCCAGCGCACAAAAGAATCCCGTTGCCGGCGGCACGGCCTTCGGCTATGTCTTCGAGCCGGTCGACCACATCGGCCCGATGATCAGCGGCGTCACCGCCAGCGATGCGACGCACCTTCAAGTACGCTTTAACGAAACCCTCGACCGCAACAGTGCCGAAGCCCTCGCCCATTATCAGATCAGTGACGGGGTGGTCGTGACCGGCGCCGCTTTGGATATCGAAGGCAAGACGGTCACCCTCGAGACAACCGCCCACACCGCCGGCCGCGTCTATGTGCTGGTGGTCAATCAGGTTCTGGACGCCACCACCGTCGGCAACGAGATTCTGCCGAACAGTTCCTATGCCTACGTCTATGGTAGCGGCGAACTCACTGCCGGGCCGACCATTGTCCGGGTCACCGTCAGCAGCGCCACTGAACTGAAAGTCGAGTTCAGCAAAAGCCTGGAGAAGGCGAGCGCCGAAAAGAGCGGCAACTATCAGCTCAACCGCGGCGCGGCGGTCACTGCCGCCAAACTCGGCGAAGACGGGTGCAGCGTCACGTTGACGACCTCGCCCCATGAAGCAGGCAAGGTGTACATCCTTACGATCAACGAGGTTTGCGACGCCACCGTCTACCATCGGTCGGTTCCGGTCAACAGCGCCTACAGCTATCTTTATGAAGGCACGGATACGCTCGGACCGGTGATCTCGCTGGTGCGGGTCAACGATCCGGCGGCGCTCGATGTGATGTTCAACGAGCAGGTGAGCAGGGAAGAGGCGGAGCGCCTCGCCAATTATCAGATCAGCGGCAGCATCACCGTGCTTGCCGCACAGCTCGACGGCTCGCAGCGCATCGTCCATCTCAAGACCACGGCGCATGAACCGCGCAAGCTCTATGTGCTGCGGATCAGCAATGTAAAGGATGCCAGCGAGGCTGCCAATCCCATCGCCGCCAACAGCAGCTACTCCTATCTCTACGAGCCGGCGGACGCCCTGCCGCCGACCATCGCCCTGGTGCGGATCATCGACCAGCGGCATCTCGAGGTCAGCTTTAGCGAGGCGGTCGATGCGGTCACAGCGGGGACGCTCTCCGGTTATGCCCTGAGCAGCGGCCGCGTGCTCAAGGTGACGCCGGGCAGCGCCGCGCATCAGTATCTCCTCGAGGTCGAGCCCCTGCCGAGCGGGGTCATCCTCCTCCTCATGGTCAACGGGGTGCGCGATGCGGCGGGTAACACCATCGCCGCCAACAGCTCCTATGCCTTCAGCTTCGGAAAGATCGCCGCCGAGCCGCTGCCGGCGGTGAGCGGCGTGACCGCAGTCAGTGAGACCCAGCTCTATATCACCTTCACCATGCGTCTTGACAAGAGCACGGCCGAGAATACGGCCAACTATCAGATCCAGGGCATCAAGGTCACTGCGGCCAAGCTCGACGCCAACGGAACCCGGGTCTGGCTTACCACCTCCACGCATGCCCTCAACCGTATTTATGTGCTGCTCCTGAGCGGTATCGCCCGTGAAGGCCGCTCGGATCTGGTGATCGAGGCCAACACCCCCGGATTTTATATGGTGCCGAACTCTGCGGCCGCTGCGCCGGGGGTGCAGCGCGTCACCGCGGCCGGCGAGATGCTGGTTGAGGTTTGGTTCAATCAGGCGGTCGAGCGCTACAGCGCCGAGAACCGCCGCAATTACCACATCTCCGATGACATGGCGGTTCTCGACGCCGAAATGGATGCTGATCTCAATAAGGTCACCCTCACCACCTCGCGCCATCAGGCGGGGCGGGCCTACACCCTGACCGTCTCCGGCGTGGCTGGTGTGGAGAGCGGCACCGCCATCAGCGGCGCGGTGCTGGCCTATACCTTCGTCCCCTCCCTGCAGGTCACCCTCGCCGGGGCCGCTGAGACCAATCTCTCCTTCGTCGCGGTGGGCGCGCCCTATTACGTCGACCGCAACTATGTGATCACCTCGGCGCCGGAGGACCTTATTCATGCCAAGATGATCATGACCGCCAATGGCGACAAGGGGGCTGCCGCAACCAGCTTTATGAGGATCACCGTCAGCCAGGCCACAGTGGTCTATGTGGCCTACGATGCCAACGCCGCAGCCGTGCCGGCCTGGCTGATGACGCGGTTCACTAAAACCGGTCACACCCTGGGCGTCTCGGAGAGTAGCGGCAAGCTGGACCTATGGGCGGCCTATTTCGCTGCCGGCGAGGTCACCCTCGGTGGTAACAACGCCGCCGGCGCCCGCGGCGCCAAGTGCATGTATGTCGTGCTGCTCCAGGAGCCGGCTTTCGCCCGCACCCTCAGCAATGGCGAACTGGAGGGGTTGAAGAAAAAGAGCGCACAGCGGCCGACCAGCGTGGCGCTGCTGCCTAACTACCCCAATCCCTTCAATCCGCGCACCTCGATCCGTTTCGAGCTGCCGTACGACAAGGAGGTGCGGTTGGTGGTGTATGACATCCTCGGCCGCGAGGTGCGCACGCTCTATGAGTCGACTGCATCCGCCGGCGTCCACGCCCTCATTTGGGATGGTCTTAACGATGACCAAATCCCGGTGGCGGCGGGGGTCTATATCTATCGTCTGGAAGTCTGGGAGAATGCGCAGCGCAACGGGGTCACCTATCGCGACAAGTATTACACCTTGACGCGCAAGATGACCTATTTGAAGTAGACAGCAGTCCCTGTTTTCCAGCGTGCAGGCGCCGGGTGCATCGGGAGGGAGCACCGCGGCGCCTTTTTTTATATGAAAAAAGCGCGCAGCGTCACACGAAATCGTACGCGGGGTGTGTACCTTGAAGGTAGTGATATTTGTTGACTTGTCGGGTTATTTTGACTATATTTTACTTTGCGATGTACAAAAATCTTACATCAGCGCGGATCTCGGGCATGTCGCGCGGGGATGGGATGAACAGACTGAAAGAATGGGGTGCAACCTGGTGAACAGACATCCAGCCTGTTGGGGATTGGTACTCGGCCTCGCGTTGTTGGCGCTGGCCGCGGGGCGTGCGGCAAGTCAATCGGCATCGGCACAAAACAATACCGTCGCTCCCGCGGGGCAGAGCGCGTCCAGCCAGAATCGGGGTCCCGCTGTACCGGCGGCTCAGGGCCAACCCGCGGGCAGTCCAGCCGGTCAAACGGTCACTGCCGGTTCTGAATCGTCCACATCTCTTTCCCTCTTTGGCCAACAGTTTTTCTCCTTTCCCACCCAATCGGCCATCAGCGCCGGTAAGGCCGACGATAGCTACACCCTTGGAGGCGGCGACCATCTCGCCATCCACCTCGGCGGCAAAGCGCTCGAAAATTTTGAAACGACGGTCACCGCTGACGGCAAAATCTATCTACCGACGATCGGAGTCCTGCCAGTACAGGGAATGACGCTCGCCGAGGCGCGGCAGATGCTCGACCTCCGCCTGCGCCGCTTTTACAGCAACTACACCCTCGATCTGGTGTTACTCGCCCCCAAGATGGTGCGGGTGGCGGTAACCGGCGATGTCCGCCAGCCGGGAAACTATACCCTTTCCGCCCTCAACAGTGTGCTCGATGCCGTCTCCAGCGCCCAAGGCCCGACCGAGCGTGGTTCGCTACGCGATATTCAGGTTTACCGCGGCGAGAATCTGGTGGCGAGCGTCGATCTCTACACCCACCTCCTCAAACCCGGTCAGTCCGCCGATGTTCTGCTGCAGAGCGGGGACAAGATATTCGTCCCTCCGGCACGTCTGCACGCCGAGATCACCGGTGAGGTCTACCGGCCGGCTATTTATGAGCTGGCTCCCGGAAAGTTGGAGAATCTCGCCGGCCTTATCACCCTGGCCGGTGGTTTCACCGATATGGCCCTCCGCAGCAAGGTCGAGCTCAGCCAGGTGCTGCCGGACGGCTCGCGTCGCATTCAGTATTTCGATCTCACCTCCGCGGATTCTGCCGGCCCGGTGCTGGCCAATGCGGACCGTATCAACGTCTATTCATTAAAGGACCAGATCCCGCACCAGACCGTGACGATTCAGGGCGAGGTCAACCGCCCCGGCGCTTATGAGTGGGAGGCGGGGATGCATCTCAGTGACCTCATCCTCAAGGCTGGCAGCTTGACACGCAGCGCCTGGATGCTCAGGGCAGAGGTGGCGGGTGTGGATCCCAACCGGCCGCCGGTCATCCGCGAAATCAATCTCGAAAAAGCGATGACGAGCGGGGCCGACTCGCTCGACCTGCTCCTCGGCGCGGACGACCAGGTATTCATCCGCCGCATTCCGGACTGGAAGGTCGGACCCATGGTCGAAGTGCGCGGCGAGGTCACCTTTCCCGGCTATTATCCCATCGTCGATGATTCCACCCTGCTCAGTACGGTGATGAAAATGGCGGGCGGTTTTACCGCCGATGCGCTGGTCAGCGATGCCAAGCTCACCCGGCGGCTGCAGCCGGTACCCGAGGACAAGGAGTATGAGCGCCTGATGGCGATGCCCCGCGATCAGATGAGCGACCGCGAGTATGAGTATCTGGTGATGAGACAGAACAGCAGCGACGCCCGCCGGATCGTGGTCGATTTCCGCCGCCTGCTGCTGCTCAACGACCGCAGTCAGGATGTCGCCCTGCGCGACGGCGATGTGATTGAGGTCCCCAAGACGCCGCGGGTGGTTCAGGTCTCTGGCCGTGTCGCACGGCCCGGAGGCGTGCTCTTCAAACCGGGGGCCAATTTCAAGTACTACCTCACCCAGGCGGGCGGATTGAGCTGGGATGCCGACGGCCGGCGCGCCAAGGTGATCAAGGCCGCCGGAGATATTCTCGACGACGAAGCGGTCAAGGAGTTCGGCCCCGGCGACCGGATCTGGGTGCCGCGCAAACCGGACCGGAATTACTGGCAGATCTTCCGCGACACCATTCTGGTGGCCGGCCAGATCGCGACAATCTATCTTGTCATTCAGAATGCGACGAAGTGAGCCATGGCCGATAAAGATCAAATTGTCGAAATCCATCTCCTCGATTACCTTCTGGTCATCACCCGCTGGCGCTGGCGGATCGTTCGCAACACGGTTCTGGTTGCTGCCGGCGCTCTCCTGCTTGCCTTTTTACTGCCGCGCCGTTATGTGGCCGTGACCACGCTGCTGCCGCCGCCGGAACAGCAGAGCAGCGCGATGGCGGGCTTGCTATCGGATATCAAGGTGCCCGGGATCGCCCTGCCGGAACAGTCGACCACCTCCGATATTTTTCTCGAAATGCTGCGCAGCCGTTCAGTCGGCGAAAGAGTGCTGCAGCGCCGGTTTGCCGTCAAAGGAGACAGCCTGCCGCTCCTCAGGATTCTTGGCGCCAGGAACATCGAATCCGGTCTGCAAAAGATGAGCAAGCGAGCGGTCTTTGTCCTCTCCAAAAAATCGGTGATGACGATCAGCGTGGAGATGGGGAATCCCGCGCTGGCGGCTGATGTCGCCAATGCCTATGTCGAGGAACTGGATCGGGTCAACCGCGAGAAGAGTGTCTCGCGCGCCAAAAACTCGCGTCTCTACATCGAGAATCAGCTTCGTGAGACCCAGCAGCACCTGGCGGCGATCACTCGCCAGCTCGCCGAGTATCAGCGCGGCCGCCGTGCCATTTCCCTGGAGGAGCAGGTCAAGGCGGCCATCACCCAGAGCGGCGAGGTGAAAGGACAGATCATCGCCAAGGAGATTGGACTCAATGTCATGCTCCAGAGCATGAAGCCGGAAAATCCCCTTGTGGTGCGTGCCCGGCAAGAGCTGGAAGGGCTGAAGCGGAAATATAACGACCTGCAGGTGGGCGCACGCGGCGAGCCGCCGAACGACCTTTTCATGCCCACCGCCGCGGTGCCGGAACTCGGCGTGCAGCTGGCGGAACTGGTGCGCGAGGTCAAGATCCAGGAGACCGTCTGGGAGTTGCTCAATTCGCAGTACTATCAGGCCCGGATCGAGGAGGCTCGTGATACCCCCACGGTCCAGGTCCTCGATCGGGCGGTCCCGCCGCGCTGGCCGAGTTCGCCCCGCAAGAAAGTGCTGGCGGCTGTCCTGGGTATCCTGGCCGGCCTAGGCACCATTTTCTACGCGTTCATCCTGGAATATGCTGGCCAGCTCGACCGCCGTCCTGCGGAAAAGGCCAGGTGGCAGGAGTTTTTTGCGGCTTGGCACGAGGATGGCGAGACAGTCAGGCACTGGCTGCGCCGGCGCCGGCGTTGATGACCCGGATCATTCATTGCTGGACAATTACATGGAGCTGAATATGCACGTCATAGCACCAACCGCGACGATCGGCGAAGGGACGGAGATCGGCCATTTCACCGTCATCGAGGATGAGGTCGTCATCGGCAAAAACTGCCGCATTGGTCATAATGTGGTCATTCATTCCGGATCCATCCTCGGTGACAATGTGCGCGTCGATGCCTGTTCGGTGATCGGCAAGCAGCCGATGCGTTCCAAACGCAGCATCTTCAAGGACGAAAAGGGACTGCCCCCGGTGCGGATCGGCGCGGAGTGCATGTTCGGCGCCCAGGTGGTGATCTATGCCGGATGTGAGCTTGGGGTGCACGTCCTGGTGGCCGATGGTGCAGCGGTGCGTGAGAACGTCGCCATCGGCGATTACACGATCGTCGGCCGCAACGCCACGGTCGAAAATTTCTGCAAAATCGGCAAAAAGTGCAAGCTCGAGACCAATTGCTACATCACCGCCTATTCCGAGGTTGGCGATTACTGCTTCATCGCCCCGGGGGTCTGTACCACCAACGACAATTACCTCGGCCGCACCGAAGAGCGCTTCAAGCATTTCAAGGGGGTGACGGTCAAGCGCGGCGGCCGCATCGGCGGCCATGCCGTTATTCTCCCCGGCAAGGTGATTGGTGAGGATGCCGTGGTCGCGGCCGGCGCGGTGGTCAGCAGGGATGTGCCGCCGCGTAAGATTGTGGTCGGTAATCCGGCTCGGCCGCTGCGGGATGTGCCCGAGGAGCAGTTGCTTGACCAACAGGGCTGGGAGTAACGCCCGGTCATGTCCCTTAAAATAGTTACTATCGTCGGCGCGCGCCCGCAGTTCATCAAAGCCGCGCCCGTCTCCCGCGCCCTGCGCCGGGAGCATCAGGAATATCTGCTCCACACCGGCCAGCATTACGACCGCAATATGTCGCAGCTCTTTTTCGAAGAGCTGCAGATCCCCGAGCCCGACCTCAATCTCGAGATAGGCTCCGGCGCGCATGGAGAACAAACCGCACAGATGCTGGTGGGGATCGAACGGGTGCTGCAGGAGCAGAAACCCGACCGGGTGCTGGTTTACGGCGATACCAATTCGACCCTGGCAGGGGCACTGGCCGCCGCCAAGCTCAATATCCCGGTCGACCATATCGAGGCGGGCTTGCGCAGTTTTAACATGACCATGCCCGAAGAGATCAACCGCATCCTTACCGACCGCATCTCGGCGCTGCTCTTTTGTCCAACGGCTGCGGCGGTGGCTCATCTCCGGCGCGAGGGCATCACCGCGGGGGTGCACCTCACCGGCGATGTTATGTTCGATGCCGCTCTTCATTTCGCCAGTCTGGCGGAGGTGCAGAGCACCATTCTGAAGCGTCTTGATGTCGCGGCCGGTGCGTATCTTTTGGTGACCTGCCACCGTCCGCAAAATACCGACCATCCTGCCGCCCTTTCAGCGATCGTCAGCGCGCTCGTCGCGAGCCAGGAACGGGTAATCTTTCCGGTCCATCCGCGTACCCGGGGATTTCTGCAGCGGGACGGTCTGATGGATCGCCTCAAGAGCTGCGAGCGCATCACCCTGATCGACCCGGTGGGTTATCTGGACATGATCCAGCTGGAGCAGCATGCACGCCTGGTAGTCACCGATTCAGGCGGGGTTCAGAAAGAGGCTTTTTTCTTTCATGTGCCGTGTGTGACGCTGCGCGAGGAGACCGAGTGGGTTGAGACGGTGGCCGACGGCTGGAACCGGCTGACGGGTGCGAATGCGGAGCGCATTCTTGCGGCCATCCAGACCTTTACGCCGCCGGCCGGGCAGCAGGCGCACTATGGCGACGGCCACGCCAGTGAGGCCATCGTCCGGCTCCTCGACGCAACGGGCTGATATGCACCGGATGAATGGACGGCCAGGTCTCGCCATGAAAAAAACACCCTTTCTGATTCTCCTCCTTGTCAGCTGCGCTTTCTCCCAAACAGTCTATATCGATGCTGGCCATTGGTTGTATGCCTTCCTGAACCGGATGGATCAAAGGGGGTTGATCGCTCATCCACTGATCCGGACCATCCCCATGACCCGGCTGGAAATTGCTGAATACCTTTTGCAGATTCCGGAGCAACGGCTGAATTCCGTTGAACAACAGCAATTGAATTATCTGAAAGCCGAGTTTCAGGAAGAGCTGCAGAAGGATCCCGGGTATAAAGCCCCAGCGCCTGGTGCTATCAGCAAGCTTACACAGAGCCGCGCACTGCGCTGGTTGCCGGATGAATTTTATGCCAATGGACGCAATTTTCTTCCACTGGCAAGCGGACCGGTGCAGCTTTACATAGATCCCATCCTTTGCCGCACCCGTCTGTATGCCTCGGCAGATACGCTTCAGAAAGAAGAGAGGGTTTTTGAAAACAGCAACGGCCTGGTGATCTGGGGGAGTATCGGCGCGCATCTGGGTTTTGTCAGCAACATCCGGGATTCGCGTGAGTGGGGAACACGGCATTATCCCGGCACGGTCAATTTCAGCCGGGAGGGTTTAGGATTTGCCCAGGGTGGACCTGATTATCTCGAGCATGATGAAACGGTCGCCTATCTCGTCGCTAATTGGAACCATCTCGTCCTCCAATTCGGCAAGGACAAGAACCAGTGGGGACCTGGCCGTTTCGGTCAACTGGCGATGTCGACGCGGCCCACCTCCTACGATCAGATCAAGCTGCAATATTCCACCAGCCGAATCCGTTTTATTTTCTTGCTGGCGCAGCTGCAGCACTACACCGATTACACCTATTTTTATGGGGCCCGTAAGAGCAAGATCCTGGCCAGTCACCGCCTCGAGATCGCTCCGTGGTCGGGTTTTTCCTTCTCGTTTTTTGAGACGATGATCCATGCGGGCAAAAGCGTGGAGTGGTCCTATCTGAATCCGGTCATGTTCTTCCGCAGCGCGGATCACTATCTCGGGGATCGGGACAACGCCGGAATGGGCGCGGATTTTTCTGCCCGCCTTCCCCTGCGCAGCCGTATCTACGGGGAATGTTTTATCGATGATATCTCCACTCGCAAGCTGGGCAGCGGCTTTTATGCCAACCGCTATGCCTATATGCTCGGCATGGATCAAGCGGATCTCTTTGGACTCTCCAACTTTGATATTGCCCTGGAGTATACGCGGATTCGACCTTTCACCTATAGCCATGAACGGGATATTGATTACCGCCATTTCACGACCAATCTGGGGCACTGGATCGGGCCCAATAGCGAACTCATCGCCCTCGGGGCATCCTACCGCTTTTCCCAGCCACTCTCGGTCCGTTTGACCTGCGGCAGATTGCGGCATGGCGACAATCCACCGGGTGCCAATATTGGCGGGAACATCCTGGAACCCTGGGGAGACCACGGGTCGCCCCTCAATATCGATTTGCTCGAAGGTGAACTGAAAAAAACAGGATATTTGACCTTAAAGCTGGACTATGAACCGCTCCGGAACTACTTTTTCATACTCTCTTATTCGCATTATTTGGACCACATCGCGGATGCCACGCGCAACGAAGTCACGTTTTCATTAAGAATAAATCCTTGACGCTACGTGCAGAGCAAAAACGTATCTCCCTGGCAGAGAATACACTCTACAGTCTGCTGGGATTTGTGACGCCGCTTTTGCTGGCCTTCGCCACCATACCCCTGATCATCACCCATTTGGGGACGCTCCGCTTCGGTTTGCTCACCATCGGGTGGATGGTTCTCGGGTATTTCAGTCTTTTTGATCTCGGACTCGGCCGGACTCTGGTCAAGGTCATCGGTGAGAAACTGGCAAAGAATCAAGTACAGGAGCTCCCGGTACTCTACTGGACCAGTTTGTTGCTCATATCCGGCCTTGGCTGGTGTGCGGCGGCGGTTTTATACCCTCTATCCGGATCTCTTGTTGCAGCCATCAAACAAATCCCCCCGGAATTGTCCATGGAGGCGGCCCGGACTTTTCGGATCCTGATTCTGGGCATACCCTTCGTGGTGTTCACGGCGGGGCTGCAAGGCGTGGTGGAGGGACAGCAAAATTTCAGGCTGGTCGGCTTGTTGCGTATCATCAACGGCTTTTTGACCTTTGGCGGCTCCGCAGCAGCAGCCCTGCTCACCACACGTGTCGATCTGATCTGCCTGGTTCTGCTCATCGGGCGTATTTTATACGGCGTCCTCTGCTTTGTGATTGATCTGCGGATTCTGCCTGTGCTGCGCATCATCGCGATCGATCTGCGGCATGCCCGCAGCCTTTTAGGATTTGGCGGATGGCTGACTGTAAGTAACCTGGTGGGACCTTTGCTGGTCTACTTTGACCGGTTCCTGGTCGGTGCATGGATCTCGCTCGCAGCCGTCGCATATTATGTTACACCGTATGAGATTGTGACAAAATCCAATGTTCTGACCACAGCTTTGATCAGCGTGCTTTTCCCGGCTTTTGCCGGGCAGTATGCAATCGATTGCGCTGAAGCGGCAGCCATTTATCTGCGGGCGCGAAAGATGCTGGCTCTTCTTCTTTTCCCGGTCGCTTATGCCTTTGTGATGGCGGGGTATTGCGGTCTCCACTGGTGGCTGGGAGAAGAATTCGCGCGGCAAGGCACCATCGTGATGCAGCTGCTGGCCGTAGGAATTTTCATCAACGGGCCGGCACAAATTGCTTTTATTCTGATCCAGGCGGCGGGCCGTCCCGATTTTACGGCAAAATGGCATCTGGTGCAAGTGCCGGTCTATCTGGGCATGCTCTATTTCGCCATGCATGGATTTGGTCTTGGCGGTGCGGCATTGGCCTGGGCCTTGCGGGTTGCGATCGACGCCATTGTGCTCTTCTGGTTTGCCGGCAAGCTGCTCAGGATTCCTGCGCGCAATAACCGGTTTTTTATGGTTTTCATGACCGCAGGCAGTGCTCTTTTGCTCGCTCTCTCGCTGCCCCGCTTTTCCGCAGCAGCCAGTATCCCTCTGCTCCTTGTCAGCGGAGCAGGGTACCTCTGGATATGTTGGCGGTGGTTTCTCGATAAGGAAGAGCGGCAACGCATCGCAGCGGGTTTGCAGCGGTGGCGTGCTCTCAGGCGCAGAATCCGTAAGGTGGAACCCCATTCATGAGCCCATCCTATGAGTATTACAGCCAAGACCGGCGGGATCTGATCGCCCTGTTGCCGCCCGACCGGCATTTTACCAAGGTCCTTGATATCGGCTGCGGTGAAGGGAAATCGGGTGCCGCTCTTTTACAGGAACAGCGCGCGGATTGGGTGACTGGAATCGAATTGATGGCGGAGGTTGCCCGGCAGGCACGTAACCACCTGAGCGAGGTGTTCTCCCTTTCAGTCGAAGCGGATGAGCTCCCTTTCCAAGCGCATGAATTTGACCTCGTTCTGGCTGCGGATGTGCTGGAGCACCTGGTTGATCCCTGGCTTGCCATGCACCGGATTTCCGGATGGCTGAAACCAGGCGGCCTGGCTTTATTCAGCATTCCCAACATTCAGCACTGGCGGGGTGTTTGGGCGGTTTTGTCGGGACGCTGGATCTATTGCGACCAGGGTCTGTTCGATAAAACCCATTTGCGGTTTTTCAGCCGCAAGACAGTTCGGGATCTCATCAGCTGCAGCGGATTGCGGGTCGAGGTGTTTTCGCGCAAGATCGTCGGCAAATCGAACTTGGTTAATAAAATTACCCTGGGCCTCCTGGCTGATTTCTGCACCAGACAATTCTATATTCTTGCACACAAAGTATGAGATCAAAGACAATTTCTGCTTTGCCAATGAGCAAGAAGGCCATCTTCATTTGAATGGATGCCAGCCGGAACAAAGGGGTTGAAGATGAACCATGATGCGTGCAAGATTTGTGGTGCGCGGGATCTCCACCTTTTCAAGCATACCGCCCGGTGCGGCAGGTGCGGGGTCCTGGCCTATTTTCCCTATCCAGCAAAAGAAGAGCTTGAACCATTTGCTACACCCCGGCAAGAACGGATCGCGCGATGGGAGAAATGGTACGAAGCCTCCGCCTGGAATAACCACTGGAATTTCAGTGCCATGATACAATTTGCGCTGTCCGGTAACGACAGTCCGGGTTATGTGGATATTCTTGATTACGGGGGTGGCGGCGGTCAATTTGCATTGGTCTGCAAATCCATGCTGCCTCATGCGTCTATCTATACCACGGACATTGATGATGATGCCTTGCTGCCGCAATATGCTGCATTCAATCAACAGATCGCGCATGCTGATTTTGCGGAACATAAGCAATTATTCGATATTGTATTTTTAAACGATGTGTTGGAACATGTAGCTGATCCATTGGGTGTATTGACATTATTGAAATCGAAGCTCAAGGAAAACGGCCGCATTTTTATTGATACACCTCGTATCTTCTGGATTTATCCTTTGCTGCGCCTGTTCTCAAAAAGGTTGTATCACAAATTATGTCTCGGAACCGTAAATGGCGCGCACTTGCAGCTTTGGAGCAAAACAGCATTTAAAATCGTTGTTGAAAAATCCGGATTGCAAATTGATAAATATAAGCAAGTGACAGAATTTACGCGGAAGCCGGAGTACTATCTCGATCTCATGACGCTGCATAATCCTCTGATCCGTTTGGCGGGTTTGCTTTATTATCAGAATGCCAAATTGCTGGCAAGGAACAAAATCTTAGCGGTACTTCGATAAGCTATGCTTTTGGAAAATCGCATACCATCACGAACCGGCCTTTTCTGGTGTCTAGGGCTTCTCAGCGCCGTGGGTATCCTCGTGCCGGTTGAGTATATGGCCGGGTGCATCCTGCTGTCGATAGCCCTGCTGGCCATCAGCCTGATCTATGCCAGGGACCGGCAGCTTGCCATGGTGCTTTTGGCAGGTTTGATACTCCGGACTGTACTCATCTATGCGGATCATTTTATCGGATTCTTGCCCGATCAACCGGACCAGGTCATGTATAACAACCAGGCACTGGAGATCCTGCAAAGCTGGAGTTCAGGCATGTATCCGATCCAGACGGAGGAGTTCGCCAAAGGGACTTCACCCTTCTCTTACCTGTTAGCCGTGCTCTATTTGCCCTTCGGTTTTATGCCCCTGCTGGGGCGACTGTTCAATGCTTTGATAAGCCTTCTTTGTGTATATTACTTTTATCACATCATCGTAGAGATTCTGGAGGAGCGGCGGATCGCCTTGCAGTCGAGTCTTCTGCTGGCCTTTCTGCCTTCTTTCATCGTTTTTAGTTCCTATATCTTGCGCGATACCCTTCTTATCCTGCTCAGCCTCATCATCCTCTATGCCATCATCAAGATCAGCAAACGGCACGCCATACCGCACTATACCGCACTGCTGGTCTTTGCATTTATCCTTAATGCCCTCTTGAGAATACAAAATCTCTTCCTTTACGCCGGCTTTTTCCTGTTCTTCCTCCTTGCACGGGCTCTTTACTCTTCGATCGATTGGAAAGCCAAGCTGGCGATCATTCTCTGCTTGGTTGCAGTGCCCGTTGCCTATTATATATACCAGTCCGAATCCTTTATCAGCGTTGCAACCTATTTTTTTCGCGCCCAGCCACTGCGGGCGGAAGGGGGTTCAGCCTACCTGGTGGATATTGAATACCGTAATTTTTGGGATGTGGCCCGATATCTGCCGATCCGCTTCATCTTTTTTTGTTTTGGGCCTTTTTTCTGGCAAGCTCATGGCCCGGTGCAGTGGCTGACCTCGGTCGAAGGGATGTTCTTTCTGGTTGTGATCGCCGCCGCACTACTTTACTTACTGGAAATTAAAAAAGAGCACTCCGTTTGGCTGCAATACCTGGTTTTGGGATTTGCACTTGCCGGCCTGCTTGCCAATGCCATCGTCGATTCCAATTTTGGTACAGCCGTTCGTCACAAGCTCAACTATATCATCCTGCTCTTCCCCTTTGCGCTGATGTATTTAAGAAAATTCAGGATCAGGTTATAACCATGTCGCCGCTATTTTCCATCATCATCGTCAACTGGAATACACGCCAGTTGACGGCAAAATGCATTACCTCCGTCTACGAAAAGAACAGCCTGACCTCTTTCGAGATCATCGTAGTGGATAATGCCTCGAGCGACGGCAGCATACCCTGGCTGCAGCAGCAGTTTCCTCAGGTGCGTTTCTTTTGCAACGCCACCAATACAGGATTCGCCCGGGCGAATAATCAGGCGATCGCTGCAGCACAAGGTGAGATGCTTCTCCTCCTAAACAGCGATGCCGTCCTGAAAACCCCAGAACCATTACTGCGGCTGAGCCGCTGCTTTAATGAATGCCCGGAAACAGCGGTCATAGGCGCCAAGCTGCTTTTCCCTGATGGACGGATTCAATCCGTAGGTCGTGATTTTCTGACTCTGAAAAAGTGTATCCAGCAGCAGTTGCTTTTCAGTGCCGCAACCTTAAGGCCGCGAAAGGATCCCGGCACCCGACCGCTGCAGGCCGATTATGTGGATGGCGCATTCCTGGCGGTCCGCAAGACGGTCATTGACCAGGTTGGAAAGCTCAATGAATCCTATTTCATGTATGCCGAAGACATGGAGTGGTGCGCCAGGATCCGCGCTGCAGGGTATACGATCGTCGTACTGCCGGAAATTGAGGTGGTGCACCATCACGCGGCCAGCTCGCGCCAGCATTTCGCCCGGATGCTGATTGAAAGCGCCAGCAACGTCAGTCGCTTTATTTACATACAGGAAGGGCCGCGGCACGCCAAAGCCGCGTTCATCGTCCATCTGCTCGGGATGGCCTTGCGCATCCCGATCTCGCTTTTCCGCAAGCCCGGCCTGACCGGTGCCTACTGGCAGGGCCTCCGCCGCGCGCTGGCTTGTCTCGGCGATCTCGACGCTATTTTTCAAGAAGCGCCATGAAGAAAATTGCCCTGAATGCCTTGATCCTGAATCCCCGGAGCGGGGGATTGGGTATCTATCTGCAGCAACTCATCCAGCATTTCCTTCAGGATGCGGCCGGTCTGGATCTGCGCATTTTTGTCAACAAGAAGGACGCTGCAGGGATGCTGCCTTCCCAAGACGAGCAGGGACGCCTCGTGAATTTGCCGATTCCTTCACAAAACGCCCCCATCCGGATTTTCAAAGAGACGATGATATGGCCGGGAATTTTGCGTCGTGAACACTTTGATCTCTTTCATTCCCCCATGTCCTATTTCCCCTTTGTTATCCCCGTTCCTGCGCTGCTGACCGTCCATGATTTGCGCAGCTTTCATATGCGGGAGAGTTATGGTATAGCAAGACGCCGGTTTCTCAACCAGCGGATCCGGGCTTCAGTCCGGCGGGCCCGTCATATCATTGCCATTTCCGGATTCACCAGGGATGATCTGCTGGAATTATTTGATATCTCAGCCGATCGGGTCTCGGTTATTCACGAGGGGATTGATGAGTCGCGCTTCCGGCGGCGTATTGGTGAAGAGCAGTGGCAGGTCATCCGCTCCCGTTACCAACTGCCAGCGCGTTATATTCTGTCGGTCGGCCACCTTGAGCCGCGTAAAAATTATATCAATCTGCTCAAGGCTTATGCCCTGCTCCGGGCTGGACAGGCCGGGGTGCCGCCTCTGGTGATCGTGGGCCAGGAGAACTGGCATTTCCAGCCGATATATAATCTCGTAGCGTCGCTGGGATTGACCGGCCGGGTTTTCTTCACCCATTTTGTCGCGGCCGGGGATCTGCCGGCAATCTATCAGCGATCGCTCTTTTTTATCACGGCATCCCTCTATGAAGGATTCGGTTTCACACCCCTGGAAGCGATGGCTGCCGATGTACCGGTGGCCTATGCTGCAGCGACCTCCTTGCCGGAGATCGCCGGTCCCGCCGGATTGGGATTCAACCCCCTTGATCCGGAAGAGATGGCCCGTGTCATGCAGGTGCTTGTGGATGACGAGGAACTCCGCAAGGCACTGGTGCTCAAGGGGCGCGAGAATCTCAAACGGTTCAGCTGGAGTCACTGCTGCCGCAGTACCCTGGATCTCTATCACCGGATTATTGCATGACCAAACGATTAAAAATTATCCGCCTCCAATCCCGCATCTGTATCGGCGGGCCTGCCATCCATATGGAAATGCTGGCGCGGTTCCTGCCTGTGGATAAATACGAGACCATTCTAGTGGGAGGTATGGTCGAGGAACATGAAAGGGACAAGTCGGGAGATTTCCGCGAAAAAAACATCCAGATCATCGTGCTCGACCGCATGAAACGCGAAGTCGGCATCTGGTCCGATCTTAAATCACTCCTCCAGTTCTACCGCATCCTGCGGCAGGAACGTCCGGATATCGTTTGTACCCACACGGCAAAAGCGGGCGCCATTGGACGGGTTGCCGCTTTTCTCGCCCGCGTCCCGGTTATTGTTCATACCTTTCATGGACATGTCTTCAATAACTATTTCGGCAAGATCAAGACCCGGATTTTTATTTTAATTGAACGAGCGCTGGCCATGATTTCAGACCAGGTGATCACCATCAGCCCGGAGCAATACCGCGACATCACCGCGACCTACCGGATCGCCTCTCCGGGAAAGGTGTCGATGATTCGGCTGGGACTCGATTTGGAACCTCTGCGGAATTTGCCACACTCCGATGTGCTCCGCAGATCTCTGGATCTTCCGGAGGGGTCCATTTTGATGGGCTTTATCGGCAGACTGGTCCCGATCAAGAATCTGGGCATGGCTTTGCACGTTCTGGAGCGGCTGCTTCTGGAAAACCAAGCTTACCATCTCTGTATCGCCGGGGACGGCCCGGAAAAGGCGCAGTGGCAACAGTACAGTGAGGAGAAGGGGCTCACCGAACATGTACACTTTCTGGGATGGGTGGAGCGCATCGCCTATATTCTCTCCGGCATTGACATTTTGATATTGACCTCCCGCAATGAAGGCACGCCTATTGCGGTCATCGAGGCAATGGCCAGCCGGGTCCCGGTCATCGCCACGGCTGTCGGCGGTGTGCCAGACCTCATTCAGAATGAGCGCACCGGTTTCACGGTGCCTTCCGATGATGTCGAAGCGATGGTCCGGTATATCACCCGGGTTACGCAAGCCCCGGAAAGCCTTGGCGATCTGAAGAAGGCTGCAGAGGAAGAGATCTATGCAAAATATGAATATCATCATCTGGTACGGGAGATCGATCAGCTCTATTCCCGGCTCTACTTCAATAAGACCCGGCATCTGCAGCAGAATGCTCTTCCACACTGATCGGCCACTGTCTTCGACGCCTTGCCTCACTCTCCCCGTTTGATATCCGCACCTTAGCCCACGAAATTGAAATTTGGCAAGGTTATTGCAATAGGCACAGAAATATCCGGCGGTTTTTCATTGTTCGTATTTGATGTTGTTATTTCTTCTGATGTTGCGTCAAAATGAGACACTTTGGCTGGCGTGAAACAGATCAGGATGGCGGAAAGTGGGCATTTCTTAACGAACGGCAGCACAGCAAGACAACCAAGCACAGGCCAAGACAATCATGCACCTTATGCTCTCATTTTTATTCAGCTTCTTAGTCGCTATTCTCATCACGCCAGGCGTCAGAACCCTGGCAAAGCGTCTCGATATTTACGCCTATCCCAACCATCGCACCGTCCACGAGGGTGCAGTACCTAAATGGGGCGGCGGCTCGATCATGCTCTCGTTCGTGATCAGCGCAGCCGTCCTGTATCTGGCTTCCCCGAAGCTCTTCGTCGGGGAGATGGGACTTGCCATCAGCCTCGTCGCCGGCTGTTTGGTTCTATTCCTTCTTGGATCTTTCGATGACAAATTCGACCTCAATTGCAATCTCAAACTGAGTGTTGAACTCGCCGTCGCTCTCGCTGTTGCCCTGGCAGGCTGGCGCTTCGAAGTGCTGATCCTTCCTGGATTTGCCGAAATCAAGCTGGGTTTTTTTTCCTACCCTTTTACCATGCTATGGATAGTCGGGGTCATCAATGCCGTCAATATGGTAGACGGACTGGACGGCCTGGCGAGCGGTATCGCCCTGGTGGTGGTTGCCGTCTCATCGGGTATCGCGGCTCTTTTCAATAATCCCGTGGTGATACTCTTCGCACCCCTGCTTGCGGGTGCCCTGCTTGGTTTCCTCCGCTACAACATCAATCCGGCCTCCATTTTCATGGGGGATTCCGGCAGCCTGCCTCTGGGTTTCCTGCTCGCTTTGCTGAGTTTGCGTGCTGCCACCATTTCGCCGGGACGAGTTGCTGTTCTGGTGCCGCTTCTGCTTCTTTGTCTGCCACTGACCGATACCACGCTCGCCATCATCCGCCGGGTTCGTCGCGGGATTCATCCCTTCCATGCCGATCGCGAACACATCCATCACCGGCTGGTCCGCCTCGGACTGAGCCAGCCCGGCGCTGCCCTGTCCATGGTGGGACTAAGCCTGATTTTTGGCATCCTGGCTTTTCTCCTTGCCCAGGGCATGCATACAGATTTCCGGTTTCTGGGGCAGCTGCTTCCCTAATCTCTTGCATTATTGGCCGGAAACTGTTATCTTGTGCCGGCATTTGACCGGCTGAACAGAGGATGGCCTCTTCACCCTATGCCTATGCGCCCGCATCGCTTCCGATATAATCCGATACAGCTGGCTGCCTTGCTGCTGGCCATTTCTTTTTTCGCCCGTCCGGGATCAGCCTCGGCCGCATCGGGGATATCCCTCGTGAGCAGCTCCGCCAACGAACGGATCTATGAGTGGCAAGCGCCCGCTTGGAACTGGCAGACGGTGGTCATTGATGGCCGGACTTGCCTGCGGCCTGATTCCTCGGCTGGCCTGCTCAGGTCGGTTCCCGGAGAACCCCTGCTGCCAATGGCTGTCCTTGCTCTCGATCTCCTGCCGGGCCAGACGGCTGAAATCAGCCTGGTGGACACCCTCTTCACCTTCAGAACCCTGACGCAGCCGCTCTGTCCCGCGCCTGCGCTCGATCCGGCAACCGGCGGCTGGATCTACGCATTCCCGCCACCGCAATTCCTTCCCGGTGATATACCCGCTATGCTTTGCGAAAACACGATCGGCCAGGCGCGCGATCGGCGGATTCTAAGAATTTCACTCTTTCCAGTGCAGTACAAGCCACACCAGCAGGCTCTGCGTCTGCTGCAGTATGCCCGCCTCCGGGTGAATATCCTGCAACCACAGCCGGTTTTATTGCGCCCCGCAGCTGCACCGGAATCGCTCCCCGCCTCATGCCTGAAAATCTTTCTGGTCGATGAGGGGCCGTATCAGATTACAGCATCAGCCCTCGAAGCGGCCGGGATCTCGCCCGGCAGCCTGAATCCGGAAAAATTACGGCTCTTCAATAAGGGGATAGAACAGCCGATCCAGATCGCTGGCGGTGAAGACGGCCGCTTCGATCCAACAGATCGTATCCTTTTCTATGGCCGGTTCCGCCATGGCGAGGAGGAATTCTTCGATGCTTATTCCGATACCAATGTGTATTGGCTGACCTGGGATGGTGCTGGCGGAGCGCGTTTTAATGAGACAACGGCAACCCTCTCGGGAAGCGCGCTGGAGGCGTTCCCCGATACGCTGCATTTTGAAAAGGATCTCTATTACTACGCAGGTGATTCGGATAACGACATCCACAACAGCGAACAAGTACCTGGAGAAGGCTGGGTCTGGGTGCTGCTCAACAAGGGCGGCTCCGCTGACCTGCCCTTCGAACTTTTCAATCCTGCGGGCAGCCAGGATTCCCTGCTGTTAAGAATGCGGGTGCGCGGCACGACGCTCGATGCGCACTCCCCGGATCATCATATCCAGCTTCTGATTAATGATGCCATGATTCATGAAACCTGGTTTGAGGACCGTACCGAACTGCATCTTGCCTTCCGCGTAGCGGCCACGCGCTTCCATTCTGGCGTTAATATCCTCAAGATCAGGCTCCTTGCGGATACACCCTCCGAGCGCTCGCAAATCTATGTGGATTGGTTCGAGATTGGGTATCAGCGCCTGCCCGTTGCGACAGGAGACCGGCTGCTTCTGAAACCACTCTCTGCCAAGGCGGTAACGGTCACCGCCACCGGATTCGTGGATTCTACACTGATCGCATGGGATCTCAGCCGGCAACGCCGTTATCACCTGATACAGCCCGGCCGGGCCTGGCAGGAACATCTGACTGTTCGTTCTGCCGGGATGGTGGATGGCAAACAGGCGAAGCTGCTCCGCGATGGGGTGGAGGTATCATCGGGCACCCGCGGTCATAATTTCTGGCGCATCGATCCCCAGACGGGCCTGTTGCTGGAGAAGAAAAATTTCGATACCTACGGTTCCCGGACACAAGCGGACAGTATGGCCGCCTGGGTTCAGCGCCTACCGGCCGGTGCCGTGGTTGCCGGAGCGATCAGCGACGATGGCAGTGTCAATATGACCGAGAGCGCTCATCTCGCCCTTGAGAGCCTCGGCAGCGCGCGAACGCGCAGTGTCGGCTACCGGGATTGCTGGGCGATCATCGGCCGCAAGGGAGCCCCCGTCGGATCCGTCTCGGAAGTCTGGCGCAAGAGCGGCAGCGGTCCGGCGGTGATCGATACGATCATGGCCTACAGAAGCGGCAGTGCCACTTTCAGTGCCCGCTTGGCCTTGCCTGCAGACGCTGGCAATGAAATCGCGTTTTTCACCGACACCGGCGTCCGCTCACCTTGCCGGATCGCCTGGCATCGCTCAGCCGATCTCATCGGCGGCGGTGAAGGTGCCGATTACCTCATCATCACCCACCCGGCATTCAAGGTGGCAGCAGAGCGGTTGGCGGCTTACAGAGCAGCACACAACAGCTGGCGCATACGGGTAGCGCTGGTGGATCAGATTTTTGATGAATTCAATCATGGGCTGGCGGATCCCCAGGCTATTCGGACGTTTTTACGTCATGCGCGGGAGAACTGGAGAAAACCCGCGCCAGGTTATGTGCTGCTGCTGGGTGATGCCAGCTGGGATCCCAAAAACCTCTATGGCCTGGCGCACCCCACGGAATATGTACCTACGTATGGCAATCCGGTCAGTGACAGCTGGCTGGCCTGCCTGGACGGGAAGGGAGATATTCTGCCTGATCTGCGTGTCGGGCGCATCCCGGCCCAGACAACCGAGGAGGCCGAGGCTTGCATTTCCAAGATTATCGCCTATGAAGCCGCTCCCTCCGCCCAGTGGAAGAAAAACTTTCTCTTCATCAGCGGTGGTTTTGACTTTCTCGAGCAAAACCAGTTCAGCCTGCAATCGGATGCCTTGATCAAGACATTCATCCTGCCAGCCCCGACCTGCGGCTTGGCAACCAGTCTCCATAAAACCACCAGCAGCACGCAGGAGGGCGAGCACCGCCAGGATATCCTCGACACCATCGACGCCGGCGTGGTATGGGTTAATTTTATCGGCCATGCCGGCAGCAAAACCTGGGATTTGATGTTTCATAATACCGATATCGAGGCGCTGAGCAACGGGCCGCAATATCCCTTCATCACCTCGATGACCTGCCATACCGGCCGGTTTGCCGAACCGAACCAGGTGGCTTTCGGCGAACACTTTTTAATGGTCGAGAATAAGGGCGCCATCGGTTTTATGGGCACTTCCGGCTGGGGCTACTCCTACGAAGATTACACTTTTCTTTCCAGGCTCTTTCCGGCTGCCCTTACGGATACCTTGCGCGCTCTCGCGGAGATCATCGACAAGGCCAAGGTAAAACTATGGGAGGAAGGCGCCGACAACTCCCAGATCACCAATATGATCTATCAGTACAATTTGCTGGGTGATCCTGCGCTCCGGCTCGGCCTCCCCGTTGCTCCTGATCTGGCCGTCGAACCAGGGGACATCGAGGTGCTGCCCGAAATCCCGAACGAAGCTGACTCCACAGCGCAGATTACCGTGCGTATTAACAACTGGGGCCTGGCTACGCGCGACAGTATCGGGGTGCGATTAACGGTACGCCAATCCAACGGAGGTGAACAGGTTCTGCTGCCCTTGGCCAAACGGCCGGCGATCGGCAGGATCGATTCCATCACGTGCAACTGGCCGCTGCGCAATATGGCTGGCGCGGTGGAACTCATCGCACAAGTGGATCCTATGGCGGCAATTGCTGAAAGCGACGAAGGGAACAACCTGGCGAAGCGCTCGATCACCGTGACCTCGAGACGCTTGCAGGTGAATTCACCGCCACCTTTTGCGCTCATTCCCCGGGATCGTCTCGTATTCAAGGTATGGGAGATGGACCGGAATGCCGCACCCCGATCCGTCGAGTTCGCCGTCGATACCTCCCAAGCTTTCCATAGCCCTATGCTTCAGACTTCCGGCCGTCTGACTATGAATCAGATGGCTGTATCATGGAGCCCTCAACCCCTGACTCCGCAGCTTGTGTACCATTGGCGCTGCCGGGATCTGGCCGATACCGAGAGCGAGCATCCCATCCTTGGAGAATTTTATCTCGACCCCGCCAGCCAATGGGGCTGGCGGCAAGTGCGTGCCTTTTCGGGTTCCACCAGCCAGCACCTTGATCTGATCCCGGAAGCTGTTCTGGATACCTTGCAATACCTTCTGCTGGCCGCATCGGGAGGCGCCAATGATGGCAATTTTGCGGGCATCTATCTGAATGGTGAAAACATCGTGGCTGCCCCCGGACGCGGATACAGTGTTGTCGTGCTGGATCCTGCGACCATCACCGTCCGCGACATCAGAAAATTCGACCTGTATGGCAATGCTGCAGCAGTTGCAGAGATGGCCGTTTTTCTTTCATCGGTCCCAACTGGTATGTATGTGCTTACTGCTGTGAAAGACGAGGGGTCTTTTAGCAGCCCGGCCTTGATCGCCGCCTTTGAATCTCTTGGCAGCCTGGCGTGCCGCAATGTCCACTTCCGTGATTCCTGGGCGATGATCGGCGTCAAGGGGGCGGAGCCCGGTTCGGCCCGCGAACTGCTGCGTCCCTCGGGCGGCGGCGAGGCTGCGGTCAGCGATACCCTCTCCTGCCTTGCCCCTTCCGGCACCCTGACCTCGCCGCGCATCGGTCCGGCCGCCGCCTGGCGCTCCGTCCGGGCCGAGGCGGAGGTGCCGCAGACCGGCGACCTCACCCTGAGCCTGCTCGGGCAGCGTCGTAACAGCAGCGTCTGGGATACCTTGCGCACTGGCCTGGCCGCCAACCACGACCATGATATCACGGCGATCAGCGCCCACGCCTTTCCCTACCTCCAGCTCTCCGCCCGTTTCTCCAGCCGCGACCAGCAGCACTCGCCGCGCCTCAGCGCCTGGCAGGTGCTCCACGACCCGGTCCCCGACCTGGCGGTCAGCCCGGCCTTTTTGAGCCTCTCGGCTGATTCGGTGCTCAGCGGCCGGCCGGTGGTCATCAAATTCAGCGTCTTCAATATCGGCCTCGCCACCACCGACAGCGTCAGCCTCACCTTCACCGAAACCGCCCCGGGCAGCGGCGAAAAACTCTTCTCCCACGTGATGCTGCCCAAACCCCTAGCCGCCGACCAGAACGTCACCGTCGATCAGCTCTATACACCCAGCGGCAAACCGGGCAGCCGCCTGCTGACCATCCGCGTCGATGGCGACAATGCCATCAACGAACTATCCGAATCTAACAATACCTTGACCGCGCGCGTCCAGGTGGTCGCCGATACGCTCAAACCCGAGATCGCGGTCACCTTCGACGGTCGGACCATCGCCGCCGGGGACTGGATCAGCGCGCGCCCGGTCATCCTGGCGCGGCTGATCGACGACAGCCCGCTCACTCCCGGCGACACCCTGCGGGTCAACCTCCTCCTCGACGGCGAGCGCGTCTCTTTCAGCGACAGACGGATCCTGCAGCTGCTGACGTCGCCCGATACCACGGCGGCCGCCCTGCTGAAATTCACGCCGCAGCTGAGCGAGGGCGAGCACCACCTCGAGATCCTCTTCGCCGACGGCAGCGGCAATCTCGCCTCCGCCTCCGCCGAGTTCGGAGTCGCCTCCTCCATCCAGCTGCAGCGGGTGATGAACTATCCCAATCCCCTGCGCGAGAGCACTGACTTCACCTTCGAGCTGACCCGGGCCGCCGAGGTGCGCATCCGCATCTACACGGTCAACGGCCGCCTCATCCGCATCCTCGAGGGCGGCAGCCTCGGCGCCGGCTTCAACCGGCTCTTCTGGGACGGCCGTGACGACGACGGCGACCCCCTCGCCAACGGCGTCTATCTATACCGCATCGATGCCGTCAGCGACAAGGACCGCACCCAGGTCATCGAGAAGTGCATCGTCATGCGCTGAGCCCCTGCAGGTTTCTCTTTTACAATTAATCAATTTTTCGTAAATTTAATGATAATTCCGCCGGCCGGCGCAGGCGCGTGTCCCGCTCCGCCTGACCGAAGCCGGCACTGGTGCTACGATTCATGAGGTGGATTTGCGTACGCTCACTTTCGCCGCCGCCTTTGGCGGCGCGCTGACGCTGGCCCTGCTCTTCGTCCCGCTCGCCATGGCCTTGGCCGTGCGTTGGGACATCCAGGATCATCCCTCCGGCCGCAAGGACCATGCCCGCGTCACCCCCTTGCTGGGCGGATTAGGCATCTATGCCGCCTTCATCACCGCGCTGGCGCTCGGCCTCGGCTTGCTCTGGTGGAGCGGTCATTCGGATTATGCGGCGACCCATTTCCCGCTCCTCGTCCGTCAACTACCGCGGCTCGAGGCGGTACTGAATAAACTGGTGCTGATCCTGACCGGGGCGACTTTGTTGGTGGGGATCGGCCTGGTCGATGACATCCGTGGGATCACCTTTCCGCCTGCGATCAAATTTGCCGCGCAGATCGCCGCTGCCGTCATCGCCGTCGCCGGCGGGGCGCACAGCAGCTTTCTCCCTTTCCCCTGGTTGAATGCGCTCTTTTCGGTGGTCTGGATCGCCGCCATCAGCAATGTCTTCAACTTTCTCGACAACATGGACGGCCTCTCAGCCGGCATCGCCCTGATCTGCGGGGCGCTCTTTTTCTGGCTCACCGCCCAGCAGGGGCAATACTTCTCCGCATTGCTCTTCGCGGTTCTCTGCGGCGCCTGCCTGGGCTTCTTGCGCTACAACCTTCATCCGGCGCGGGTCTTCATGGGCGATGCCGGCAGCCTTTTCATCGGCTACCTCTTCGGGACGCTCAGCCTGACCAGTTCCTATGTGGTCGCCGACAGCGCCTCGCTGATCCCGGCGATCATCCCGCTCCTCGTCCTCGGGGTGCCCATCTTCGATGCGGTCACGGTCATTCTCATCCGCATTCGTGAGCATCGTCCGGTATATGTAGGGGATCAATGCCATATCTCCCACCGGCTGCTCAAGCTCGGCTTGACCCGTAATCAGGCGGTGGTCCTGGTGCATCTGATCACCGTCGCCATCGGCATGAGCGCCCTGCTGCTGCCCTATATCAGCGTGCAGCTCAGCGTTTTGGTGCTGCTGCAAACCATCCTCGTCTATGTCATCCTGATCCTGTTGATCCGGGCGGGACGAAAAACGTAAGAAGAACAAGGAGTAATCATGAAAGCATTGATCACCGGCGGCGCCGGCTTCATCGGATCCCATCTCGCTGAACAACTGCTGGCGCGCGGTGACGAGGTTTGCGTCATCGATGACCTCTCCACCGGCAAACTGGAAAATGTGGAGCACTTGCGCCAACATCCCCGCTTCCATCTCGCGGTGGAGACGATCCTCAACGAGACGGTGATGGACCGACTCGTGAGTGAATGCGATGTCATCTTTCATCTCGCCGCGGCTGTGGGTGTCGAACTGATCGTCAAGAGCCCGGTGGAGACCATCGAGCGCAATGTGTTGGGCACCCATGTGGTGCTGCGCCTCGCTGCGCGCTACCTGCGCAAGGTGTTGATCACTTCCACCTCCGAGATCTATGGCAAGAGCGAGAGCATTCCCTTCAGTGAAGAAGACGACCGGGTGCTGGGCGCGACCACCAAGAGCCGCTGGAGCTACTCCTGCTCCAAGGCGATCGACGAGTTTCTGGCCCTCGCCTATCACAAGGAGAAGGGGGTGCCGACGGTGATCATGCGGCTTTTCAATACCGTCGGGCCGCGCCAGACCGGCCGCTATGGCATGGTCATCCCGCGCCTGGTGCGCCAGGCCCTGGCGGGCGAGCCGCTGACGGTCTATGGCGACGGCGAGCAAGTGCGCTGTTTCACCTATGTCTCGGATGTCGTCTGGGCGGCTATGCACCTGATGGACGAGCCGCGCGCGGTCGGCGAGGTTTTTAACGTCGGCAACGACAAAGGGATCAGCATCGTCGAACTGGCCCGCAAGATCGTTGCCATGACCGGTTCGAAATCGGAGATCAGCTTTGTGCCGTACTCCAAGGCCTATGAAGAGGGATTTGAGGACATGCGCATCCGCGTGCCCAGCCTGACCAAGATCAAATCCGTCATCGGTTATGAGCCCCGGGTGCAGTTGGACGAGACTTTGCGCCACGTAATTGACCATTTTTTGGCCAATAAAAGCCAGGAATAACGAATTAGGGCGCTGTGCGGGCGGAGGAAGCGTTTCCGGCTTTTTCCCACCGCGCCGGGTGGGTCCTCTTCTGGACAGATGTGGATAACTTGCGCCAAAATGTCCATGAATTAGACAAAACCCAAACTGTAATAATTTTAGACCCTTCGCTGCTGCTGGTTACCCGCGCCTGCAGCCCGGGCGCTGCGCCGGAGGCGGCTCCCCGTGATCACCCGGCCTTAGATTCAAAGATAATATAAATAATAGAATATGATTCAGCAATCCTCCGGCGCGGGGGAGGGGGCCGCAGCAAGCTAAGTCGCAAGTAAAATAATTTCAGCGCCCCGGGGTCGTGAATTTCAGGGCCTTGGCGGGCTGGTTATACACAACTGGGGTGTGAAAAGAATGTGGATAACTTGTGAGTAAGCGGCGGCCGGGCTGCATACCCCTGAGGCCGCTCCCCTATCCCCACCGCGCCTCGCGGCGGTGCCGCAAATAACCGTTGCTTTTCTGCGGTAATTTTTGTAAATATTCGCATCAGGCCAGGCCACGGCCGTACTGCTGCGGCACCCTTTCATCCAGGAGTATATGATCGCTCAGGATCTAATATATCTGCTCATTCTGCTAGGTGGCCTGATACTGCTCCTCGCCGCTTCCGAGTTGCTGCGTCGCAGATTCCACGGTAGCGAGGAGTTTTCGCGCAAATTCATTCATATACTCACCGGAATTTTAGTGGCCCTTTCCCCGTTCTTTCTTAACCACCGCGGACCCATTGTCGCTGTCGCCCTCGTCTTCGCCGTGATCAACTGGATCTCGGTGCAGAAGGGCTGGCTCAAGGGAATGCATGATCTACACCGCCGCACCTACGGAACCGTCTATTATCCCCTCTCCTTCGTCGTCCTGGCGCTGCTGCTCTGGCATAGCCACACCCTCATCCTGATCACCGCCATGCTGCTCCTCTCCATCAGTGATGCCGCCGCTGCCCTGGTGGGGGAGAACCTCTCCCATCCGCATCTCTACCATGTGGGTCCCGACAGGAAGTCGTTGGAGGGTTCGGCGGCGATGTTCTTCACCAGTCTGGCGATCACCGCCGCGGCGCTCGCATTAGGCGGCCGCCCCGCCGGCGAAGTGGCCTGGTTCAGTCTCCTGGCCGCAGCCATCGCCACCGTTTGCGAGGCCCTCTCCTACCAGGGCTCGGATAACCTGACGGTGCCCCTCGGATCCGCACTGGTGTTGCATTACCTGCTGACCCACAGCCAAGCCGACGCCGCCGTCTTTACCCTCGGCGTCTTCATGGCCGCGGTCGTGGCCCTGCTTTCGTACCGGTTCCGGTTCCTCTCGACCAGCGGTGCGACGGCGACCTTTCTGCTCGGCACGGTTGTCTTCGGCATCGGCCGCTGGCCCTTCACCGTGCCGATCCTGACCTTTTTCATCCTCTCCAGCCTGCTCTCCAAATTGGGGGGCGAGCGCAAGAAGCGCCTGTCGGGGATGATCGAAAAGGGCGGGGCGCGTGATGCCTGGCAGGTGATTGCCAACGGTGGATTGGGTGGCCTGCTGCTGGTCTGCGGCTACATCTGGCCCCATCCCGTATGGTTTCTCCTCTTTGCCGCCTCTCTGGCCGCGGCCACCGCGGATACCTGGGGCACCGAGATCGGCACCCTTTCGCAGCGCGATCCGCGTTCGATCGTCAGCTTCAAGCCGG